>Ga0179593_1723861_pt1 | contig 11737 bp, 15 predicted proteins | sample CZODoug2_1_08_16_FD_185931 | JGI IMG/M metagenome (GOLD analysis project Ga0179593, IMG submission 185931) | Vadose zone soil fungal communities from Angelo Coast Range Reserve, California, USA - CZODoug2_1_08_16fungal (PacBio error correction) | ecosystem: Environmental > Terrestrial > Soil >... | reverse complement strand
ACAAGTTGAAACAATAAAAAGCTACCCCCCTGAGACGCAGAGTTTCTCTAGTATTTTGAGAAGAGACCCGTAAGTGCCGCGCCCTTTCCTCGCCAGGATGCTTTTTTTTTCTTCCCTTCGCGCGATTCTGTGCTTAAGTTAAAATGAGACCAATTGAGATTCCATTAACGGGCTTTCCAGCTTTTTCCTTTCCGTTTGTTTCTGATTGCGAGGACACGACAGATCGCAGCCGAATAACCGCTTGCTCTGAAACTTTATTGCAAACTGCGAGTCCTTCCCAGGCACTCGTTTTTGGGCCAGTCTTTTCTTTTATATTACGCGTCTTCGAGAGAGTTTGTATTGATTCTTTTCTTCGTTTACACGAAACTTCTGAAGATTTTGCTGCACTACTCATATCTCCTAAGGCCCTTTCCCAACCTCAGCCAACGAAACACAGCGTCTCCATGCCTCTCCATAGTCCGGCTTTCTAAAAGACCGGAATCCAGGTCCCCCCCCCCGTCTTTTATGTTATGAAACCCCTTTTTCTTTATGATTGCCTTTTCTTCATTTCGAGCCTTCGGGCATGCAAGATTTCCAAAGATGCTTTTTCTAGAGCTTTCTTCGTATTTTTCCCGTGTGCCCCCTTTTTTTCGCGTTCAAAACGAGGTTTTCCCACCTATGTGTGCGTAACCCCAGGCCATCGGTATGTCCGACTCACAGTCGCCCAGCCTTTTTATTATTGAGACCCTCACTTCGTCTCCTATTCTTTCCCCCTTACCTGAAAAACCGGGTCCCTCCTCACGATCCAAGACCCCCTTTCTTTTCTGCTAGTCGGCTTCCCTTCCTAAGTTGGGTCCTTCTTCCCGCTGGGTCGAAGAGCACTTTCTGAGACCTATCAAAGCGGTGCCCTTTTGCACTGCGACAGCTCCTCTGTTTTGCCTATTCCCCTGCCTCCCTCTTCAGAAACGCCCCCCCCCTTTACCTTAACCCTCTCTGATTTCCCCGTTGGGTACTTCCACAGGGGGCCCGACAAATGTTTTCATCGTTGGTTTCAAATCTTTGCGTGCATTGAGACCCGGAACCCTGTGAACGTTCCCCATTAGGGTTCCGCCCGGGAACCGAGTTCCTGGCACGAGCGAACTCAAGTCATTAAATTCCGGTGTTATCCTTTCTGAACTTTAGGCAGTTCCCTTTGCGACGGAGAAAAATGCCCCGGTTGGATCTGCTAGCGTGTCCTGATTTTACGCTTTTTCCCATCCCCTCCAGGTTTTTCTTTATTCGTTGCGGAGGCTGACGAAGCGGTTAGTTCTGTTTTCAGCCTCCGCTTTTGTCTCCTGATTAAATCCTCCCCCCTCGGAGACCCCTTGACTGAATTTCGCCCGTGATTTACCGCTGCTGGCTTGAGAAAAAAGTTCGTCCGGCTTTTTCCTCTTTTTTTTTTTTTCCCCTCAGGATACTGTCCCTTGTGGTGTGAAAATAACCCTGCCAGCGCGATTGATTTTTAACATCTTCTTTCCCTACGAGACCTCCGAGAGCTGACACCGTCGATTTCGCGGTTCCGCCTTCCTCCTTCACTCCTCTTTCCTTGAACCGTTTTTTCATTCCCTTTCAAAATGATTTTCTTTCTCATGATGTTCTCAGGTTGTAACCTCCGGAAGACTCCCTAAGGGATTCGGATATTGCAGTTTTATGGTTTTTTTTCTCGTTCCTTAAACTTTCCTAAGTGGTCCTTCAGAAACTGGCGGCGGCTGAATCTGCGAATTTTTTTCACTGGTGGAAGCCTCGGTACCCCAGGGCTGATGCACCCAGACTTCTCCAGGCGGAGATGATAGATCAATGATTCAGCCCCCGCGCACCCGAGGATACGCGCAGCCTTTTTTGTGCGTTTCCATTGTCCCTTTTTCAGAGGTGCGGTTTCGCCAGACCCCGAAGTGGGTGACGGAGTCCCCCCCCAACGAAATTGTTTGTCCGTTGCTTGATTCCCTTCACTTTCCACCTGGAGGATCTAGGCGGCGCTCAGCGGTCGAAGTGTCCTGCCTTGCCCTTTGAAGATAACTGGCGTGATTTTATCGGTTTCCACGTGATTTCGTATCGACGCCAGTAGGACTTGAGTATATAGAGTTTCCCCCCCCGTCCCCGCGTACTCTCCGTCGGTTCCAGGTGACACTGCGTTGTCAACGTCCAGCATGTTGGCGTCACGACAGGTGAACCTTTTCGACTTTCATTTTTTTCCCGAATGCGCGGCTCTTCTCTCCTTCCCTATTGGTCTTCCACGTCACTGTTCCAGTCCGGGAACAGTATTTCTTAGATGCATTCGGCGCATTATATCTCTCTGTTCCTCTCCGTTTTTCCTGCCCTCCTGCCCTCCTCACGGCAGCTTATCCCTCGACTCTTTTCCCGTCTTGTCAGTGACGTGGACGCCCCGCTGGCGCTCCCTCTCGCAGCATCCGTCATGGCCATTCCATGTTTGTTCGACCGGCCCTCCCCCCCCCCCCAAAATGCGGTCCCCCCCGGTGACACGCTGTTTCCCGGAACACCTCTTTGGCGACGCTTTTTTCGCACTTTTTCCCCATTCTCTGGCCTCGGCCTTCCGTACGCACCCGTGGGAACCTCCGGATTTCGGTAAAGACCTTCCCAATGATTTTCCCCCTTTTCAAAGGCCTTTCCTTTCAAATTAGCCGGGATACGAGCCCCCAGAGATTAACCCCTCCCCGAGGCCCTTGGCTTCCGTCAAGCCCAGATGAACAATGCCACCTTTTAGTGAACGAAGGCAGCGCCCCGTTTTCTGTACGCCCCTTCCCCCCTCTCCCCCCCCTTTACAATTGTTCCCCACCACGCTCTCTATTTCCAAAGGCGGCCACTTTTCTCCCTTTCGGTCTTGTCGATGGCTGTTCCCCTTTTCTCTTCGACCCCTCCCAGCCCTTTAAGATTTTCTTTATATTTCCATCGTTTTCCCTCCTTGGCGCAACTTGCGCATCGCAGACTTGGCTCCGTCGCCCCCAAGTTTCCGCTTCCACGGCGTGAACCTTTGTGAAAGCGCCCAACTCCATCGTCCCTATATACTCGCCCCTGATGCGGCGCAGACGCATTCCAACCGTTTTTAGGACCAGTCCGGTCTTTCATGTACGGAGCCCCCCCAACCCGGTCTGATGGCAGTGGTGAGCTGGTGTGTAGGAGCAGGCCTCGAAACGTCTCGCGGTTTTCAACTTTTCTCTCCCTCGTTCTATGGCCTCAGGTATCGATCAGTTTCCGCACACTTTGCACGGCATTATTTTTCCCCCCCTTGAACCGGTCCTTCCCCTTGGCACACAACTATGGAACCCGGCTTTTTTAGGAAGGTTCTCCCCTTCCCTCCTGTTCCCCCCCCTTAAAGGCTCCCTTTTACATGTAAAAGGGGTTCTCCTTCGGGCGGATTTTTTTTTCGTTCGGCGAATGCCCCCCCCCCCCCCCCCCCCCTACCCCCCCAACCCCCGAAAAAGATCCCATACCCACCCGCACGTCTCCATTCCCCCTCGTCGGTAAGGGATTTCCAGGAATGTTGAATGTCCCCCCATAACGATCCAACCCGCAATGTTTTCCGTTTTTCCCGCAACCCTGTCCCTTCCTCTCTTCTCGCACGTAGTGGTTCAGCCGGACCCTTTTCTTTTCTTTTCCCAGCAACTCTTTTTGTCAGGGCTGGGCCTCTCAACTAAACTTGAACGTTCACCTGTTTCCTGCTTTTCTTCACCAAGCCGTATTTTCTCTTCAGCGGCGACCCTTGTCGCCTCCCCCCGATGGCAGCCCACCTTGAACTGCTTCTTTGTCGTCGACGCTTCCCGTTGCCGTCGTACCGCATCCAAAATCAATCAATGCCGAATCTTCTCAGGGCTCGCTGGCACAGATGGCGGGCTCAGCCGGCCCCTTTACGCAAGTTAACGTACACACACCTTTCTTCCGGAATCCTCAGCGCAAGAAATTTTTTTTGAGACACGTCGTCGTGCGTTGTGTCGCTTTTTCCCCCCTGTTGTTAGGTAAGGACCCCTGAAAGTCTCTTTTTCCCCAAGAAGGCCTCTGTCAATCTGCTTCGACTGGTCGCAGCCCGATTTTTTTGACCGCGCAGCGTGTACCCCCTCGGGTGCCTCTAGATTAATTCATCTTCACCCCCGTCCGCCTGCCAGCTTCGACTATTGTCCCGAGTTGTGGGATGCCCATGCCGCACGCAATCAGGCCAGCCCCTTTTTTTTCATCCCTATAGACTGCGATACTCCTCCTCCACTTTCAGGGGTTTTTCTTTTGAGCCGTCTGACGATGGAATCGTCATGGGGAGAAGGGTGTTCGTTTTCTTCGTTCTCATTCTTTACTTTTCCATTTGCAGCCTTCGATGTCCGCCTCTGTTTCTGTATCCCCCGCAAAGCCTCCAATACACCCCAACTCTCTCGAGGGCCTCAGTAATTTTTCCAGGCCCCCCCATCGATTCCGTAGCATCATTCCTCGCTTGCCACTTCCACGTTTCGGAGCAACCGGTTGATCCTTGCGATATTAGCGTGTTGTTCGCCCTCCCAATTCTCCACACATCCCTTTCTTCTCCCCGAATGGCGGATAAATGTGAGTTTTCCTGTTCCCCTAAATCCCCCCCCGCGCCAAGACGCGATTCAACCATCTCGTCCATGAAGGGCGCTCCCCCCCTTTCCCCTCTGCGCTTCTTCCGACCTTTCTTTTCCCTCTTATTTTATGTTTTTCACTTTTGTATATATATCTCTCTCCTACGTTGTTTGTTAGAGATCTTTTGCATGAACCCTAAAACGATAAAGCTCTCCTCAGATTTTCCTTCATGAAAATCCAGAGAAGTCAAAGGCCGTAGAAATTGCCTTTTTGTCAGAACGGCTTGAGTTAGGGACAATCTTTTTTTTCCATTTCTTATGTTAATGGACAAAGTTCTGATCGCAACGTGAGCCCCGCGCCGTGAAAAGATGTGAGACCGAAATTTTTTGTTTGACTTTCTTTGGCTCGGACACCCTATTTCCTCGAGCCGCTAAAAGGCTTTCCGGAAAATTCGGAGACAATTCGATGCCAAGGATGGTATGATACGTCCTTCGATTTTGGTCTCCCGCTGGCTCGAGAGCTTTTTTTCTTGCTGCTTCCTTGGATTACCGGAAACAAGTCGGAGGACATCTTCTGGCGCTGCCCAATCGTAATACCAGAAGCCTATGAAACCCCAAGAGGATCCCTTCTCTGCCATCTTCACTGCGGTCAAAAAGACCCGGGTCACCCGAGGATTCTCCAGAGTCCGCAAATTACCCGTTCTGATCCCTTTTTGCGGCATGTCTCCTGACCCGGGGCATCTCCCAGAGTCGACATACTGATGGCATATAGCTGATTTTAAAGGGCCTATCGCCCCCTATCGTCCACTGGTCGCGTCCCCCCAAGCAATCGCCTTCCTCCCACCTTCGGACTTGTCAGATTGACATCCTATGTGAGCAATCTTCGAATTCCTCTTCAGCTACTCCAACCTTTTCCGCGACCCTCACGCCTCTAGGTAGCGTCACCCTCCTTGGCGCTAGTAGATTCCGTTTCCGCTTGTGTGTTACTTCGTCCCCCCCTGGGGACGAAAGATCCTGCCCCTGCTTTTGCGCGTTTCCCTCTCGGCATTCTTCAGTTTTTGTCTCCGTACGACGGCCGCGACAGTTTCGACGCCCACCTTAACCACCCTCTATCCCAGTTGTTACTTCCATCAATTCGGACCGTCACTACGCTGGGATCTAAAATCCTTTGCGTGTCCTGAGACCATTGGACCCATTGTAACTTTTCCCCAATTGTCTGTAGCCTGCCAGCTTGAAACCTAGTGGGCTGTCCGAAAGAGGTTCTCCTTTTTACCGACGTCCCGGCTTTTCCCCCCCCCCCTAACTTTTTTTTCCCTGAGACTCGAGGAAGGGCAGGTTGCGGGTACCGGCAACACTTTCCGGTATCATAGTTGTCGTTTTGGGGTCCCCCCTTCCAGGCTTCCGTTCCCATCAGTACCCGAACGGGGCTTTTTGATGACGTTTTGCTGGAATGCGCGTTCGTGATTGTAGAGGCGTCAGCTTTTCTCCGACGACAAATCCGCGAAGTCATTTATTTTCCTTCTTATTTTAGGAATTGGCGAGGGGTAGAAACTTGAGTCCCAAGAGCCCTCGTATTGTTCCCCGACAGGATCCCTTCCAAGTTGGGTCCATAAGATAATGCCCGAAGACTCCGTGGCCTCATCATGGCTTATAAAGAGTGCAGAGCAGCGCGCCCGGGCACCCTGGTAGAAGTCCGTTTTTTCGCGCCCCCTTCTACAGCACGTCCCCCTTCCAGTTGTATTGACTCCTCCCCCCCCCAATGGCTGTTGTCTATTCCCCTCTTTAATAATCGTACCTTCGGGAAGCCTTTCAGGGAGCGGATATTATGCAGATGGTAGGTTGGCGTGCACCATGTTCACGCCGTTTTTTTCTTCCCCCTGATCCCCCCCTTCGACGGCCATTGCGAATTCGCACTTGCGCGCCGGCAAAACGCGGGCTGGTTTACTATTTCCAGGCGGTTTCTTCTCCCCTTGATCCTACAGTCGCGCAAACGAGTGGATACGAGGAGCAGGCTTGTGTTCTCTTGCGCCTGTTGCCCTCCCTGTTGATCTTGTGCGTGTTGGAGTCCAGCAACACGAAGTGTTCTCTTTCCGGAATTTCCTTAAAAGTTTGCATTCTATCTGTGCTTGACCCTTCCGGCCCCCCTCTTTGGAAGCGTTCTTCTCGATAGCCGCGGGCCCCAGGTAAGATTTGAAACTGAATCATGCCGTTTGCGTTATGGTTTAATGCGTACTCCCCCCCCGTAGCTAGAGGTCAAATAGTAGTTGTAGTGCGCCACCGCGTCGCCTCCCGGTTTTCCCTGCCCCCGCCCCCTCGCGCCCCTTTTCTTCCCGCCCGGTCGCACCCATGTCTTTTTTCCGACGACGCTTCAAACGATGCTGCTTCTGAAGGGAGCGCCCCTCATCCACCTATTTGTAGTCGCTCCTACAAATTAAATTTTTTTTTTTTTTTTTTTTTTTTTTTTTTCATTTTCTTTATCTTCCTTTCCTTAAAAAGTTAATGAGGTAATGTACATATCTTCTCTTTTAATCCCTTGTTGTGGTTGAGGATTCTACCCCTCTCCTCGCCGAACTCTCCTACTACTGGACCGTCTGAAACAGTGTTTCGTGGACTCACTTGCTGGCGCCCACTTCAGCAAGACTTTCCTTCACATCCTTTCGGCAACCCTCCCTTGTGCGACCTTTTTTGTCACGCCCATGCTGGGCTTGACACGCGTTTGGCGTGTCACTTTAACGAGGGCGACGTTTGGCCCCTCCCCAAGAATTTTCCTTCCAGGGCCTACGGGCGTTCGTTTGCATTCATTTTCCACGCCGATTAGGCACGCCTATGACATGATCCCCAGTTCCCCAAAGGCCAGTCTTACACGTAGCCAGCTTTCCATCGAAGCTAGCTTCCACAGCTAGCGGCACGGGTCAGTCACACAACAGACGGTCAACTCACAACTCTGTTCGACTCCTCAGAGCCTGTAGGGCCCCCGCACCTCTCAATGTGACACAGGCGATCATATGCCAAGGGAAACAAGCACTTTTTCCGAGTTTACTTGTTTTACGACTGCTATCCCTCCGATCTCTCCAGCTTTGGAAGATAGTATTTCATAAGCCCCCTCGAGTTTTATACTGATCAAGTGAGAAATTATCTGCGCGGCAAGTCTCGATCCACGGTTTCGTTAACCTGGTGTGTTCAACGTGAAAAGAGTCCCCAACTCCCCCTGAGGACCTCCTCCAGCCTGTCTGCGTTCTCGCGAATAGGGGGGTGTGCCACCGGAGGCCCAGCCCACGACCAATTTGACGGATTCAATCCACCCGGTTCGGCTGGCGTGCTGTATTGGTGGGACGGCGCAGGAGAACGCGACTTCCCCGGGAACGTTCGTCTTTTTCTGGCCTCCTTAGAGCCTGATGATTCGCCCTGGCAAGGTCACGAGATGCGGATTTATTTAATTTCGGTTCTATTCTTCACCAGTCTGCCCCCAATTCCCCCCCCGGTGGGCCGTGGTGAGCCGGTTTTCCCCCCGCGTCGCGCTGTCCGTTCGGCGCCATTCATCCAAGGTGTTCTCCCTGCGGCGTAGCTCTTACTCTGACGCTTACCACCCCGAACCGCTCATCGGTCCTCCTCCGCCAGTCATCCAATCCCGGCCACTCGGGACTTTCCCCTGAACTTTCATGCCAAATACCGGACACGCTTCGATCAACACCTATGTTGTCTACTCAAAGAAACCTGCCCCTCTCCTGGTCCCCCAAGCAGCTGAACCTTCCGAGGCTTGCCGCGTTTCGTTTTTCGGCCAGCACCGTGGTAACGGTCTTTTATAACCTACAATTCGCCAATGCCTGCATGTCAATGTCCCAAGCCGTCCTTTACCAAGCGCTTCCCTTTGTCGCCTCCCTGATGGAAGACCGTAAACCCCCAACCTCTCACCTCGTGGTACGGGGCCGTGACGCTGGCGGTTCGGCTCCCGTCGTACGCCATAAAAAACTTCGTCTAGCCTTGCTCGCGGGCAACCTTTTCCCGTTACGCGCCTTTCTGCAAAAGCGACTTCCCCCCAAGCGTACGGGAATCGCTCGCAAAGAAAAGATCACGCGAACCAAAGTTTGTTCCTGTGTCCCCCTGTTTTTGTATTCCTTTTTCTGAAGAGTCTTCCGAAGTGATTGATACAGAAGCGTCCTCTCAAGTTGCTTCGACCTTTTCCCAGGACCGATGGCTTTGGTGTCCCACCAGCGTTTTTCCATGCCGGACCCTCCTTCCCTGTAATCCTTCCCCCTTCCCCTTCGTATGCACCTTTTGGAGACTTTGCGTTGCCCGTTTTGCGCGAAATGCTCAAAAAGCACTCCCCCCGCCCCCTTCCAACGCTTTTTCTCTCCCCTCTTCAGATTCGTCTTTTATGACCGCCGGACCTTGCCTGTCCAGAAGAGGGTTTTTTTTCACGTCCTTTACCCTCCCTGTTTCTTGTGCAGCGCGCCCGGAGGCCGCCGACTTTTCGTTATCCCGCCGCACAGATTTCTTACCCCAACTCTCTCGAGCATTTCTGTGACCCACCCTTGGCCCCCCGCTCCTCTAGCTCTAAAAATCCTTGGAGATCTCCAGTTTCCGGCATCCCCCTCCGGTTGATTCTCTTCTTCGGGGGGGTTGCGCATCCGCCCCTCCCAGGCAACCAATCCTTTCACACAATAGGGCACTGTCTGAGAAAGTAATGCTCGCTTCTTTGGCCTGTACCTTTTCTTCACGAACCATTCCAGCGCGACGCGATGCCGACCGCCGCCATCCGTCTTTGCTTCCCATGCACGGGTTCCTGCTTACTTCTCTGCGCTCTCTGCGACCTGGCGTCTCCGCGTTATCGTTTCTTTTAAATCTCCCCCTCCCCCGTGGTTTGTGATTCCTCTTTTCCCCAAACATAAAACCGATAACGCGGCTCCAGAGCAGAGCATTCCCCAGCGAAGTCCAAGCCGTCCATTGAATGAGCAGCCCCTTGAGGAGTTACGTCCCCTTCCCCCTGTTAATTGAAAAACGCCTTGATCTCCCCAGTTAAAGTGCCTCGCGGGATAAGATGTGTTCGCTCTTGGTTGACTGGGCTGGTTTTCTGTTCACATCGCTTTTCGCGATCTCCCCCAAACCTTTTTGCCTGGAATTCGGAGACAAATGCTGCCAAGGATTTCAGATAAGGATTTCTTTTGGGAGGCATCTGTTCTATTACGCGCTGCTTCTCGTCGTTTGTGTGCGTCTTCGGCGGGGATAATTCAAACAGTCGTCATAGAGTCCGTATCCGTCATTTCCAAAAGAAAGGACCTTTCTCTACACGAAACCCCAGCGTCTCCCAGACTCGGCCCTCGTCACGTCTTCAGAACTCTGAATTTGCGAGTGCAGCTTTGTGAATCTCTTCGTCACCCCAGTTTCTTTTCTGCTGACGTTGAGGCATTCTCTGAAGTCTGGGATATCAGAGCTCCAGCTCGTGAGCGTCGCCAGTTTTTCTCCCATGGTCCTCTCTTGTTCGCAGGCAACGAGGATTGTCCGAGGGTAGCTTTTCACTCCCGTACTTTTTTGCGACCTTCGACGCTGATGACATATTCGTCGTGCTTCACTTCGGAATACTTCCAGTAATACTTACCCCCCATTTTTGGCGCTCCCCACCCTACCGCACTCGTTTTTTTCTCACCCCCCCCCCCTCTTTCTTGGGATAGTCGGATTCCCGACGATTGTTGTCCGTAACGATGGGGCCCCCCGAGAGGTGCTGTTTTTCCTTTTTTTTTTTTTTTTTTTTTTTTTCTGTCACGGCTCCCGTCTTCTTTTCCTTCTTGTTGCGTGCCGACGTGCCTTCCGCAAAGCGGACGTCCCATTTTTTTTCGAACACGATATGATTCCCTGACGCTAGGGGCTTCCCAATTTTCCCCGTCCGCTGTGAATCTCACATAAGGCTTGCGTCCATTGAGACCTGCGATTTCCCTTACGTCCCGCGTAGGTGTTACCCGCCCGGGACCCGCTGGCCGAAAGAGAACGCGCCCAAGTCCTCTCCAGTGTCCGGCTTCACCCCGCCTTGGCGAGAAGCTCTGAATGCCGGTTGCTTTGAGACAACATTGCATTGGTCTCGACTCCTCTTGTTCCCGGGTGTTTCTCACTTTTTTTTCACATCCGTCCTAGGGGGCTTCTTGGGATGATTAGGTGAGTTCCGAATTCGCTTCCCCTTTCTTGGTTTTTAGCTGTCAGCTTTTGTCTCCTGCCCCGACTGGAGTCCCAACCTTTCCCCTTCCTTTCGCTCGTGATTGACCGCTGGCGACCGTGTGAGACTGCCCCGGCGAAAAGCTTTTCTTCATGGTGTCCCAGCCGGCCTTTCCGTGTGTCAAAAATTAAACCAAAGATGGCCCCCCGTGAAGTTTAGGAATAACTCTTATTCCCTATGAACTTCTCTACCTAGAAGTACCAGTGTTATAGTAGAAGTTATCGGTTTAAGACGGAATTCCCCCCAAGACACCCAACCTTTGATGAATCCGTTCAATGATGTGTCTCTACGGCTGGGCCTGTTGCACAGTTCTTGCCCTAGCAATTCCGGTCTCGTCATAGGCTCCCCTTTGGTAGTGTGTTCGTGGCCTTTGAAACACTTCTCTGGTTCGAGACTTGGCGGCCGCATCTGCTATGGCACATGATACAGGAGGAAAAAGTTGATGAGGACATAAGTAAAATTCGGAAATCGCTGGCTAATGATCAGAAGTCGCAAAAACAAGAGGCCCTGTGGTCATTTGGCGCTTCTCGCAGCTTTTTCCCCCCATTGCCGTTAAGAGGTGCGGGTTTGGCGTAAGACCCCCACGAATGGCCTGCCTTTTTTAAGGTCATGTGTCTATCTTCCTTTCCCGCATTTACACGGTCAACTCTGTGTGAAGAGAGGTAGTAGATAGCTCTGGGAAGTGTAATTTGCCTTTGAAACTGCCTCATGCGTTTCACTCTCGGCTCCCCCGTGAACCTTTCTCGACGCCGCCATGAGATTGAAAAATACCTGTTGTTAAAGTGCGCCCCCGCGTCGCCGCCCTGGTGTTCAAGTTCCCCCGTTTAACTATGCATGTTGGCCCCCTCCCCCCTTTCCACCATGTCGTGATGTCTCCTGATGTCACCTGCATGAGCTTTATGAAGTGTCGAGCAAATCCCATCCTTCCCCTCCGGTTCCCGTAGTCGCCCCCCTTATTGACTGCGTTTCCCTT
>Ga0179593_1567661_pt1 | contig 11737 bp, 17 predicted proteins | sample CZODoug2_1_08_16_FD_185931 | JGI IMG/M metagenome (GOLD analysis project Ga0179593, IMG submission 185931) | Vadose zone soil fungal communities from Angelo Coast Range Reserve, California, USA - CZODoug2_1_08_16fungal (PacBio error correction) | ecosystem: Environmental > Terrestrial > Soil >... | reverse complement strand
GTCATTTGCAAGCTCCGGACCCCCTTCTTTCCACCATTTGGCCGCCCTCTTGAAATTTCCCATCCCCCTCCTACACCCTCATTGCGTTTTTCGCGATTAGATAAATAAAGTGCCGCGCCGGTTCCCACGCCCCCCCCTTTTCATTAGAGCGGTTTCCCCCCCACCCCCCCCCCCCCCAATTTTTTTTTTTATAAAGCCTTTTTCCCCTTTGCGATCTGCACATGAAACCGGTGAACACCTTTTTTGGAGCAAGGTCCCACCTTCCCCTTTTTCCCTGCAACGCTTTTTTCCCCACAAACCTTTTTTCCCGTTCAGTTGGGCCGTCCATTATTATAATTTGACGGTCTTCCAAACGGCCTTCCCTGAATACCCCCCCGTGAGTTTTCCCCCGCTGCCTCTGCCGCCGGAAACTCTCCCTTTTTTTTAAAAACCCCTCTAATCCTTTTTTTTTTTTCACCCTTGCGGCCCGTGGTCGGTCGAAGTCGTAAGACTCTTTTCAGACTTCCATTTAGTTAACCCTAGGGACCTCCCGATTTAGTCCCTCTTTTTCCTGGACAAAAGTGTTTTTTTTTTGTGTTTGTTTGTGGTTATATAGTTTTTCTCCACTTCGGATTGAAAGGGCTTTTTCCTCTTTTCCCATTGTTGGCCTCTGATCTTTTCCCTCCTCCCTGAATAGCTCTTTCTTCATTTCTGTGTTCAAAGCATATTTTTTTTTTTTTTTTAATCCTTTTTTTTCCATCTCCCCAAGTCAGTCGGAAAGCAACACTTCCAAGAACTACTTCCCTCTCTGGTTCGTCTTTTCCCCCCAAAATTCCCCCTTTTTTTTCCCTGAATATTCTCTTAGGGGAGTTTTCGTAAGATCCCGCGTCCTTCCCCTTGCCGGCTAGGCCCCCCTTTTTTTTTCCCCCCCCTTCCAAGCAGCTGGGACCCATTGAATAGAGCCTCAGACATTTTCCCACTACCCTGGGCGCGAGGTTTTTTCCCCCCCACTGGGAGGTCTGTGTTTTTTGCGCTTCTACAGGTGTCGTTGTTTTTGGCAATTTTTCGACCTTTTTTTTTTTTATTCGCCCCCGCCTTTGTAAAGCGTTCACCTTTTTCGGGAACTTCCCCCTCTCCCAATTTCAGTGTTCTTTTTTTTTTTCTTCTTTGAAAATGACCCCCCCTCCCTTTTTTTTTTTTCCAGTTCGTCCCTTCAAGGACGCGGACACCCCTCCCAATCGTCTTTGCTTTTTCCTTTCGTTGCGCAGGTATTTAGCCCCTTGGCGACCCTTTTTTTTTGGGAAAAAACGTAAACTGTTTTGAAGTTTACCGCCTTTCCCCTTTGAGTCATTTTTCGCTCGTTTACCGCTCCTTTTTTCTCCGGTTTGCCGTTTTTTTTTTCCCTCTCGAAGAAAGGTTTTTTTCCCTCCCCGGAATTCATTTCCTGGCGTCGGACCCCCGGCCTTAGTGGCCGTTCACTTTATCGCCTTTCTTTTTCCCGGAAAACTAAATTTTCACCCACCCTTTTGCGCGAAACACAACTTTTTTTCCCCTTTTTTACACACCCGCCATCTTTTCTTTTTTTCCCCCGGCCCCTGGCGCTTTTTTTTGTTCCGGAGGCGGAACTTTTTTTTTTTTTTCGTGTGAATAGGTTTTTGCAATCAACGTGAATTTGGGGGGGCAGTGGTGTTTATTTTTGGCGGGCCTTTTTCTCCTATGTATTTTTTTCTCGCGCTGGGAAACAAAAGACTGCTGTCGATTTTTTTTCTTTTTCCCTCTCCTCACAAGGCGGCTCCCTTCTTCCCCACCGCACTTCCCTTTTTTTCCAACCCCTCTCCTCCCAAATCCGTAGTGGTGAACCCTGCTAGGCTCTCTGATTTTCCAGAATTCCGTTCTATCCCCTTCTCCGGACAAAGTGTCTTTCTTTTTACTGAACTCTTTTCCCCCCCTCGATCTCCTTCTTCTTGACGTGCGAGCGTGGTCTTAAGAGTGGTTTTTTTTTGCTTTTCTTTTGCAACAGTGGACGACCTCTCCCCCCCCCTTCCCTTTCCTCCGTTCCAAGGGATCTCCCTTCCTCATCAAGGCACGTTTCTTCCCCTCGCCTTCAAGAATGGAACGGGAGATCGGTCCTGTGTCACTTCCCCCCCTAAAACCGTAAGAGATTCCCTTGTCCTTGAAGGTGAACCAGTCCTTCCTTGGGACCCCCCTTTCTCTAAGAATGGTTCACCCCTTTTGAATGCGACGGCTTCCAATTTGGAGGATCTTTTTGTTTTCGATGGTTAGTTCCTTCTTTTCAATCTGCTTTTGGCCCATTTTTCTTTCCCATAGAGCAGCAACTAACCCTCAAAATTCCGTCCCGATAACCCTCCCAAGGCCTGACTTTTGTTTGACCCCTCTTGGGCGAAAAAAAACTTTCCCCCGTGCTCTGCCCCCCCTTTCCGGTGCCCGGCTCTTTTCCTTTTCAAGATTGTCTCTTGGTGGTCTGCATGAGTCCGGGGTTCCCTCGCCTTCCGTGCCGGGACCCCCTCCACAAGCGATCCTGGCGGCTTCCCCCGACGCCGAACCCTTCCGGCGGCACCTTTTTTTCTCTTTCCTCCCCCAACAAAAACGTCAAACCCTTTTTGCGGTTTTGACCCCCAACGATAGTTCTTTTTTTCTTCCCCACTTTTTCCTTCCTTTTCCTTCGGGTCTGCAAAACTTTTTCTTTTTCCCACGGCGAGAATTCGGTTCGCTTGCGCAACTCCCTCTCCAGAAACCCCCCCCCGCTTAACTCTCTTTTCCCTTCTCGTTGGTGTGCGGTATAGAAATGCCTTAATCTCTTTTTCATTTTCTCCTGTGGAATTTTTATTGAGTTTTTTTCCCTTTTTCCTTTCCCCCCCCCCCCAGAATGTTGAAACGCGTTCCCCCCCCTGCAGGAGGGGGTTTTGGCGAAGTTTTCAGTTCAGTTCTTTATTGAATGACATATTCCCCTTGTCCCACACCTTAGAGTCTCCAGTGGATCCCCCTGCCCGCTAGTGTCATTTCTGCTTCCCCCCCTCGATGCCCGCGGCGTCCGTTTTTTTCTTTTTGTTTTCCCTCGCGGGGGAGGAATCTTCTTGACAACCCCCCTCTACTCCCCCTTTTTTCCTGCAAAGTCAGGATTACCTGGATGCCGCCCCAGAAGTCGGAAGTTCCTTTGAGTCTTTTTCCTGCCACAACTGGCCCCTGTCCCTTTCTCATTTGTCTTTCCCGGATCCCCCCCCCCTTTTTCACAACATAATGTCAGTCCATTGCAGCTATCAGGGAGCATTGACCCTTGTCTTAGAATTCTTTCACAAGGGATACGTGTTCACAAGGGCACATCCCCCCAATTCCCGATTTCACTATTCCCCCCTTTTTTCCCACTCGATGAACGACCTCTTTGGCTTTTCGTGATTCATTTCACTCCCACGGCGTCCTCTCCCTTGCCGCAATGGACCTCCCCTTTGATTTAGTCGTCTTTCATGTGCTTGCCGTCCTGGCGGCTTTTTTTTTTTTTTTCATCACAACTCTCCGATTACCCTTATCAAGCAAGTTTCCAAGGCCCTTCTCCAATGGGCAGAACCGGGCCCCCCCCCTTTTTCCCAAAGAGATGCGCTGGTCCTTCCTTTTCCGTTGCCGCAAATTTGCACCCGATTTTATTTGCATTCGCAACCCTGTTCCTTTTGTTTGGGGTGTTATTGGCCGCTATTCCCAGTTTTTTTTCGCTGTTGCGCACCGTGATTCTAATTTTTTAGCTTTTACGAATGTGACGTGTGCTTTCTTCCCCCCCCTATGGTATCTCTCGAATGGTTTTCCCCCCCTTTTTGGAAGGTCAGACCCCTACGTTAGAGCTTTGTCAAAGTTTCCATTGTCCCCCCCTTTTAATCTCCTTCCCCTTTTTTTTTTTGTGGAAGTCTTTGAGATGTCATTTTTCTTTGGACCCGTCTTCTCCCTCGGAATTCCCACCCACCTATATTTTTTCATTCTGTTCCCCTTCTGGAGACCATGCCTTTTTTTCCTACCCTCAAAGTTCATTTTTCTTTCTGATTAATCCAAGTTGCCGCCCCTCCACGCTCCTCCCCCCAACTGGAACTTCGCAGAGGCTCCATCCACCACCCCCCCCCTTTAAAGCAATTCTTTTATCTGCCCACCATAAAGTTTATTTGCTTGTCCTTTGGACTCAGGTCTGCCCCGTCCTCTACAACATTTCTTTGGTGTCAGTTGTTGCCCAACCCGGTTGTCTGCCCTCCCCCCCCTAGCGACGCCCCTGTTTCTACTTGCCCAAATTGTTATCCCCTCTTCTCTTTCTTGCCGCAACGCCGGCAATTCCCTGCAACGGGATTCCCTCCCGGACTTTCCCTCCTTCGGGCGTCTTTCGTCGTACGCAGATAAATTTTCAACCCTTCACCACGAGCAATTATATTTCCGAGTCGGGCGTTACTCTTTGCACTCGAATTTGTTTTTTTGCTCGGTCGCGTACTCCTTTGTGGACTTTTTCTTCTTAGATCCTTGGTTTCCATCAGCTCCCCTGCTTTTCTTTCAATTATGTTGTAAAAAACCGCAAAGAAGTTACCTCCGTCCCAGTCACTTTTTCCATCCCCTTTGCAAGTTTCTTCTCAAAGTCCCCCTTCCCTCTCGTCCCTTTTGGTTCGTCATCCAACCCCTCCTGATTTTTCCTCCGTTGGGACCCCGGAATTCTCAGTCTTCTTTATTTTTTTTCGTCAGATCCCGGCGTCGTCCGGCGGTGCCCCCACATTTCCCCCTCTGGGCAAATTTTCCTCCTCTCTAATATGGACAAGCTTGTTTTCTTTAAATCCCTCGAGAGCATTGTCCCTTGTTCTCGATGAACTGAGGCATCAACCCCCTGACGATCTCCTTTCCCCCTTCCTCCGTTGTCCCCCTCTGTTTCTCCTAATCTCAACTCCGTTTCTTTCCAAAGGAGGGACAGTTTTTAACCTTCCCCCTTCCTTTTAAGGCAGTTCCCCTTTTTTTTTTTTTGCCAAACCTCAACTCCCCTCCTTTTTGGTTTTGCTTTCTCCCTTTGCGGCCTGGATTCGCGCAACGGGCGACTCTTGTGTGAAACTTTTTTGTTATTTTTTTTTTTTTAAAAAGTGTAGACAGTAAGCACCTGGGCCTTCAAACGTTTGCTGTCCTCCCCCGAAGCTCTTTGTGTTCCTTCTCTTCAGATTATAGTGTTTTTCCTTTTTCACTGTTGCGGGTGATTCAGTGGTTTTCCCTTCCTTTTATTCGCCTTCCTCTTTTCGGCGTCAAGGAGGAAAGGGTTCCCCCTTCCCGATCTCCCCCCTTTATTTTTTTCCCCCCCTAAATCCCCTTCTCGGGCTCAGAAAGAAGACTCCCAGGACGACCAATCTTCTGTTTTCCCCCTTTTCCCGGCCCCTTGGTTATTGGGGGGCAGTCTTGGCGGGAAATTTTTTTTTTTCGTCATGTTCTTTTCCTTTCGGCACATTCAAATTGTCTTGGGTGGGAGGGGGGCTGTTTGGTTTTTGGGGGATCGTTTCCTTTTCCTGGTTCTTTGCTGCCTTTTTTCGGCCGAGCTGTTCCCACAAGCCCTTCCTTCATTCTAAAAGCTTCTTCCCCCTTTTTTTTTCTCGGACTCCATGATCCCCCCAAATTTACGCCCGTCGCCTTTCGTAGGGGTGAAAACTTTTTTGGGTTCTCTCTTTTCCCAGAATTGACGCCGGAGACGTTTCCCCCCCCCCCACTCAACGGGCTCTCTAAACTTTTCCCTCCTGTTTTTCTGACCCCACCCGGGCCCGGACCGGCGTATTCTTGACTTTCTGATTTTTTTTTTTTCCCGTGGCCTGATTGACTTCCCCCCCCCCCTTTTGTGGCGATCTCTCTTGTGGTTTTTTTTTTTGATCGTCCACGTTCCGGCTTTTTTGCCCTCGTAGTTCACGACTCGCAAGTAGACATGCCGCGCGCTTTTGCGGTGGCATGGTGAAAAAACACCTTTTTTTCCTTTCCCCTCTCCTTAAAAACCGTAGAGACCCCCCCCTTTCCTTTTGAGTGGAACCCTTCTTTTGTCCACCTAGAGCCTAAGCCTCCCCTTAAGGATTTGCGCCACGGGGCCGTAACAATTTTTTTTTTCTCTAGTTATTGGGAGTTTTTGATCCTTTCCTTCTGTTTTAGGAAGAAAGCCTTTCAGTCTTTTTTCCCCCCCTTTTTGCGAAAAAAACTCTGCCTCCCCCCCCTCCAAAGTCAGCCCTGCCCCCCTTCCCCCCAAAGCATCTTCCCTGTTCTGGCGAAACACCCCCCACCACTTTCCCCCGGCTCTGGCCCACACATCAGTTCTCTTTTATTAGGTGAAACCCTTCATGCCTTTCGTACTGGTGTTCTTTATCCCTCCTGTGTGATTTAGTTGCCTTTACAAAATAAACAAGCGATAAGTCCCCCCACTTCGCCTTCATTTTCAGAGGGGGTTTCCGAAAATGAATTACTAGATTCTTGCGCATAAGCATCACCAAACTCCAAAACGTCACCCCCCCAGAAGAGGACGAAAGCCTCCCCGTTTCCAAGTGCGTTCGTCTTCCCCCCTTTCTTTTGTTTAAAAACTTTTTTCATTCGCAAGCTTTGCGCGAATACCTCCGCGGCGAGACAAGAAACCAATCTACTCCGTTGAAGTCGTGCCGGTATCGAACTCTCCATAAATTTTAATTTTCCCAATGTATCCCCCTCCCTCTTAGGAGGAGTTCCCTCATTACTTGTGAAGAGGTGGACCTGCAGCGGTGGCGCCCTTCCCCCTTTAGGATGGTTTGATTGTTCCCCCCTTTAGAACCACAATTATTTTTCTTCAGGGTTTCCCCCCCTGCACGTAGTTTCTTTAGAGTCGTGGCGCGATGCAACCCAGTAGTTCCGTTTTTACACGCCCGGACTTTCGGAGGACCCCCTCATTTTCCCCCCCCTCCCCCAGGAGGGCCTACTTTTCCCCCCCGTCAGAAGAATTGGATGGAAGGAACCCCCTTCGGGTCGTTAATTTTCTCTTTTGGAGTGGGCTTCGCCACTGGTTTTGCTATGGTTTTTTTTGTTCCCTCCTGCTTTGCGTTGTAACCCATTGAGAAAACACGCAAGCCCATTTGAGCTTATTCCTGATCGAAGAACCCTTTTTCTCACAATGGACCTCTCACCTTCTGTTCTTACACAACTACCCTTTGGCCCGGACTCGATTAAACGAATCGTTGCAATTTTTTTTTCCATTTTAATATTACCTCTTTCGAATCGACACCCGGCAGCCTTTTTTCGGGGGGGCCCCTTTTCCTTAGGGTTAATAACGTTAATGAGCTTCCCTTCTGCGGGAAAAGCGGAGTCCACAATCTCCTCTCCTCCCCTTTGGCAGAAGAGACCTGTCCCCTAATATCTATTGGTGCATTCCCCACTGCCTTTTTTTTTCCCTCCCGATGTTGTAGATCGGGTTCCCCCCCCGGTTGGCAAGACAGGCGTCATGGACGTTGTCCCTCGGCTCTTTTATGTTGAAGATTTTTTTTTTTGTCCCCCCCCCGAAATTGCTTGTGGTGTTTTTCCCTGCGTATTTCTTTTGTTTCGGCGGATCTTTTGGGGAGGAACTGCTCTAATCCTCGGACGCCACGGGTTCTTCCGATGGTCTCGATTTTTTCAGTAATGGTGCACACTGGTTGTAGTCAGAAAAACCATACGTTCGAGCACCCATTTTTATCTCTATTGGTACTTCCTTTTACTTTTTTGTTGTTGAGAAGCCCTTCCTTCAGTATTTTCTTGTCCCCCCCCTATTCCGAAAGTCTTGGTTTTTTTTTCCTTCCAACACATTTGTTTTCGCCTTATCATTTGCCCAGTTACCCCTCTTTACATTTCGTGCCTCCCCACGTTCTTTGCGTTTTTCTCTTGAGATAATGTTGCCGCGTGCGGCCGCCGTCCAGCTCTCCGACACTTATTTTCTTTGCTCCAATCACCCCCCCACCGGCTTTTCCCATTAATTTTGTCCATTCGGTTTTTTCAAAAAACATAAAACTTTTTTTTGAAAAACTCTTTTTGCCGTACATGCCACCGTTTTAGTGCCCCTTTTTTTTTTCGAAACCCCCATCTCTTTTTCCCCCCTTTGGGGGCCGTTTTCCCCATCATATATTTTTTCGTTCAATTTCCTTGCCCCTTTTTGGGATTAAATATTTCCCGATTTTGATGTGGCCTGTTCCTCCCCCTTTAGGACATCTTTCCAGGACCGGGCTCAAGCTAATCCCTCCCCCGACATCCAATTGCGGTTCTTGTCGTTTTTATTCGGCTAAAAATGCCTTTTTCCCCCCCTTGAGCAATCGCTTTCCTCTCTAAGTTAGGGGTCAATGTTTAAATAGTTTTTTTTCCAAACTGACGAATTGACTAGGGGCTCTGGCGGATTCCCTTTTTTTTTTCTTTCTGCATTTATCTGTCGCCTTTTCCTCAATAGATCCCCCATGATAGCTTTTTGAGTGAGTTTTTTCCCCATGTATGTTGTTACCCCGCAAAAAGCAATGTCCCATTTTCCCTCCCACCCCGCCCTGCCAAAGCGAAGGGGCCCAATCCGAACATCTAGCCCCTTCCTACCTTTTTTTTCTAAAAAAAATTATTCCTTTTTTCCCCCCTCAGTGGATCTTTCTGATTTGTCTGTGATTGTCAGATAATAACCCTTTTGGGTAGTAAGGACGTTTGCAACCGCACACCCCCCCCAAGAAGATGTGTCCGGATCGTATACCCCAATAGGGAGTGTTTCGATGAGGTGAAAACCCCCTTTGGCGGACTTTCCCCCCTTCCTCTCTAAGTGTGTCTCTATATTTGATCCCCAAAACCAGCCGAACCCCTTTCCCCGATCTTCCTTTGATGCCTTTTTTTTCCTTTTTTTGCGTTCACAGTATTTTTCCAAAATTACCTTCAAATTTATACCAGTTTTTGTTTCTTCCCCCCTGGTTTTGGAGGTACAGTGCCATTGCCCCCTCCATTTTTCGTATCAGTTCGCTAAAGGCCCCCACGAAGTCCTTTCCACAACTCAGTAGTTTTTTTTTTTTTCTTCGTCCCCCCCCTTTTTGGTCTTTCTTAAAAAGCGGAGAAAAAAATTAGCCTTTGTTAAACCCCGCAGTTTTTTCCACGTTTGCATTTTTTTTTTCCTTTCCCACTGCTCCCCCGCATTCCTTGTCTTTCCGTCGCTATCGTTTTCCGGGGGTTTGACGTTTGCTTTTGGTTTTAAGGGCGGTACCTAAGGTTCTCTCCACGGAATTTTGTTCCTTAATGTCCCTAAATCGCACAGTAATTTTGACCCCTTTATCGCTTGGTTGCCCCCCCCTTCCCCCCCCAACCTTGAGTAGGGCTCCCCCGTAAAAGGTGGCCGCCCAGACAGACCACTTTCTTGTTCACCAACTTTTTCCTTTTCCCCATGACGATTTGTGGTTGTCCCTAAGAGGAAGAATGTTTTTTTTTCTGGCACCCTTTGTTTTTCCCGTGTGCCAGTTCATTTCAAAAGGGGAAGGAGCGCCGGGTGAGTTTTGCGAAGGGACGCGCTTTGACGGGGGAAGAATGTAGTTAGAGGGGCGGGACCGATGTTTTTTTTTTCTTTTTTTGCTTTTTTTTTTTTAGCCCTGCTTTGGGAAACCAAAGACTGCTCTCTCTTCCCCTTTATCCTCACTTCCTTTTTCCCAAAACCCGAATTTCCCCTCCCCACGGCCAGTCGCAATCCTTTTTACCAACCATTCTTAGGTCTCTGCATTTTTCAAGCACCTCCTCCCGAGGACTGGTTCACCCCCCGGCGCATCCTGTTTTATTTTCCCTTATCTTTTATACAAAAGAAAGTTTGATTCTCGGCGTCACTTAGGTTAAGTGCCTTGCTTTACACTTCTTATGCGGGGGAAAACCGTGGTCCTCTCTTTTCCTTTTTGTTGTTGAGTCTCTTTCACTGTTTCCGCCTTGGGCCACTTCGTCGTCACGCTTGGCACTTGACCCTGCGCCCGCGCCTGTTCAGAAAACCTTCCTCCAAAACCGTACCCTGTTTTCTTTTTTCCCCCTTCTCGCGCGTAATTGTCAAAATTTCTAGAGTGTCCGCCCTGTCCCACGGGATTGAGACTTCTTCCCTTGTGCTTCTTTGTTTTTCTTTCTCTTTTTTTTGAGGAGAAGCTTAGAATCTTGTCTTTTTCAGGTCTTGTGGACCACTCGCGTCTAAAAAAATAGCGTTTTCCTTCCCCCTTTTCCCCCCGCCCCCCCCCCCCCCTTTTCTCCCCCAAAGAAAGTTGAATGTGCCTCCCCCCTCTTCCACAATGGCCGAAAAACCCCCCCTGCCGGCCCCCACCCCCCTTTTCCGTTGCTGGATCTTTTTCCACAGATTTTTTTTCTTCTTGGTGTTGGTCCATTCGTTTCGCCCGAAGACTTTTTTTTTTAGTTGCCGGGGACCCACGCTTTTTCAACTGTGTCTTTTTTCTGGCCCCCCCCACCGTCCTTCGAGGAACCTTTCCCTGATCCGCCATTTCCCAAACCTCGACACCACTCGGCGACCAAGGATAGCGTTTTTTTTCGACAGTCCTCTTTGGTGTTTTTTCTTTTTTCGGTCTGCCCCTTTTTCTGCGTTTCCCAACAGGTTTCCATCCGCCGCCTCGAGAATCGTTTTTGCCGTCCTCCCCAAAAGCTTAAAGGAGTTTTTTTTTACGTTTGCCGTCTAGTTGGCCTTCTTTAACATTGCCTTACTAAACCCTTCATTTCCCCTTTTAATAATTTGGCTGAACCCCTGAAATTTGAGATTGGAGTCATTCCCGCCCTCTTTTTCTTTGGACACGAAGCGGGGTGTTTCCTTAATCAGTAGGCTTTTCCCAATATTCCCTTCTGATACCCCTTAGCGGCATTGATATTCCCTTTTTTCCCCCTCGCGGGCCCTTGACTCTTTTCACCCTCCCTTGCCCCTTTTCCCTGCCCAAGCGGGCCCTGTGTGTCCCTTCGTCTTTTTTCTTGAACAAACCTCCCCCCCCACTCCATTATACTTTCAAGAGGTCCCCCTCCCTTAGGTCCCCCCCTGCCCTTCCCTAATTTTGGATGACTAGCCCCCTTCCTTTTTCGAGAATCCCCCCCCCCCCCTTTCCCTTTTTTGATGATTGACCCTGGGGCCGTGGCTTAAAATGCTTTTGCGTTGTCCCCCCCACATCTTTTTTTTCCCTCACGAAGCTATTTCTTCGTAATTTTCGCTCCTGGAAAAATTTTCCCTAGTCAAAATTCCCGCCCCTCCCGTAGCCTTTTTCCCGTTTGAAACTCCCCCCCTAACAAACTTTGGGCCCTTAATAACCCCTTTCCCTTTTTGACGGCATTTTCCCTTTTTTGCCCTCCGACCCCCCAGGCCTCCTGATGTTTCTGATTAGTCGGTTACCTTTTAGCTGGCTGCCTCTTTTTCCCCCTCCCTCCGATTTAGTTATCAGCCTTTTTTGCCCATGATGAAAACTTTGAGGAAATCTTGGCAAGAACCCCTTCCCCCTTGAAAGGGGGAAAACACTCCTCCTAGTTTTTTTGACCCCCTGATCCTTTTTTGCCGCAAATTTTTTTCCGCTTTACTTTGTTGCAGATTTGGACAACCCTATTTCCCCTTGGCCTCTGTTGGTGTTATTGGAATCCCCCAAATTCCCCTTTTTTCTTCTGTCGGGGCGAGGCCATTTCTATCCCCTAATCCGCGCCTCCCCCCAATTTTCCTTTAGGAACTATTTTTTCTCGCCCCCATGGCTCCCCCTGGGTTGGAAGTCATAAACCATTTTACGTTCGATTTTGAAGACCC
>Ga0179593_1524058_pt1 | contig 11737 bp, 21 predicted proteins | sample CZODoug2_1_08_16_FD_185931 | JGI IMG/M metagenome (GOLD analysis project Ga0179593, IMG submission 185931) | Vadose zone soil fungal communities from Angelo Coast Range Reserve, California, USA - CZODoug2_1_08_16fungal (PacBio error correction) | ecosystem: Environmental > Terrestrial > Soil >... | reverse complement strand
TTCCCTTCTTTCGACAGTCGGTGGGAGCCGCCTCCTCCTTTCCTTTTTGTTGGGGGAGTACCCTCCCCTTTTGCTTTTCGAAGAAGTTAACACTCTTTTCCCCTGCGCGAGGGGACGTTGTTTTGTTTCGTCCAGTTTTTGTTTTCTTGCAGGGGGGGGGGGGGGAACCCCCCCTTTTAAATGGCTTTTTTTTGGTAATTCCCAGGGGTTGTTGGGAGGGTTTTTTTGATAAATTTTTTTTTTGCAGACCATTTTCTAACCCTCCCCCCCCCCCCCCCCTTAGTCCTTTTTGTGTTTTTTTTGTTATTTTTTTTCCCCCCTCAACCCCCCCCCCAACCTCTCCTTTTATATTTTTTTTCCCCCCCTTTCCCACCGGATAGATTCCCTTTTACGTTTGAAAAATAATGGTTGGTAACATTTCCCCCCTTTCTTTGCGATCCCAAGCAGGAGATCTATGTTGTCTTTAGTGGTCTCCAAGCCTTTTTCTTTTTATTGTTTTTCTTGGGGGGTCTTCCAAGACAGAAACGAGGATTTGGCCCCCTTCTCTTCCCAAGAAATGGCTCCCTCTTTTCCCCGAGTTTTTTTTTCAGATTTTCTGCCTTTTTCCCCCCTGAAGCTTTAAAAGTGACCTTCTTTCTTCCCCGCCGTTATCTTGGCCTTCCCTTTTCCTTGTCAACCCCCTTTCTTTCCCCTTGGGCCCAAGTTCCCTCCTCCCAGTTGTAGAAAAGGAAGCTCTTTTTTTTCCCCACCCCGAAAAAACCATGCTCCGGTGAGGGCTGCAACCCTCCTCCGCCCTGGTGGTCCCTCCCTTCCACATGCAACCATTTTCCCTTTCTCGTTGGAAGATGGACAGAATCATCATCCCACCTCATCCCTCTGACAGGTACCCTTTCTTTCTTCTGTTTTTCGCTGGCGGGGCGTAGGCATGTGTTTTTTTTTTTTGCGGTGTTCCCCCGTCTCACCATTTTTTTTTTTTTTAGTGAAGCATCCCCTTTCACTCACCCCACTGGGACTTCTTTAAGGAGACGATCTCACACAGGGAGCTCTTCCCCCCCTTTCCCCTTTTGTTCCCCTCTTCTCCCGCTCCTTTTTCCGAAGTTCTCCCCCCTTTTTAGATCGAGGACAACTTATTCGAGTGCTTGGACCGCCTCTTTCTGCAGCGGTGACACATTTTTTTTCCCGGGAACGTTGTTTCTCTTTTCATCTGTTCCCCCTTCCTATGTTAGTCAGTACAGGCTGCGCTCTTTTTTTCTCAAATAACTTTCCCCCCCCTTTTGTACAGTACTCGAAGCCCCGGCCTCCCCCTCTAACTACCTTAGCGACTTTGTTTTTTTTCAGCTGGGCATTGCGTTTTTCTGTTCCGAGTCAAAGTAAGAACTTTTCTTTTTCCATCAATACTCCCTCCCAAGCGTCGGCTTTGCTTTTTTTGTTCCCAACCTTTCCGTTCAAATTTCCCATTTTTTTGAGCGGGAAAACGTCAGCCCGTCCTCTCTCCAGAGTTCTGCAGGCTCCGACTCGAGTTCCATCATTGTTAAACTCCTCTAATCATTTTTACAGTGAGGTGTTTTTCTTCTAGGTGTATGTATTGAACTTCTCTCCCTCCTACTCGTTGTTGTGTTTTCCCCTAAATAGAAGCGAGGAGAAATCCACCCCCTCCTGTAAAGTGGTTTTCCCGATTTTTCCCGGTGTTTCACAATTCTTTCCTGGTGAAGCAATGTTAAGATCAGGCCCACCTCCTTGATCGGCATTTTTCCCTTTTTCCGCCAAACAAGTTTTCTTTCCCGGTTACTATGGGTGATTTCCCCTTTCCTTCTATCGGATTTACCGGTTCTTTCCCAGGTCAAAGCCTCTTTTTCCCCGTATGGATGGAAAAAAAAGTGCCCCTTCTCCCCCCTTCTTATCGTGGAGCTCATCCCTTTTTGAAAATGCCGTCTTTTTTCATAAGAAAAACAGGATCGTCCTTCGGGGCGGAGTATTTTCCTTCCTTGAGTAATGTAAAGAGGTACCCCTTTTACATTTCGGTTTTTGTCCCTTTTTCCCCTTTTCTCATCTTTTGGTGACCTTCGTGAAATAATTTGCAAGCACCTCTCCTTTTCCCCTCCCTTCACACCACTTTGAACCTCCGGGGGGTTTTTTTTTTTTTCTTGAGTCCAAATGATATCCTTGAGAGAACCGTCGAGTTTGCCTCAGATCCCTTTCTCCTTTTTTTTTCTCATATTCCTCCTTGATCCTTTGGAGAGAGTTACTTAAACCCCCTTTCGTATGATAGCCTTTTGGTGGAGGATCTTTCCTTCTTCTCCCGCTTCTTTCCCAGACTTCCTTCCCTAAAAGTTGAAGAGGGGGTCTTCCCTTTCCCCAGTCTCAACCGCAAGCTTTTTCTTGCTCCCCGATGGAATACTCTTCTAGTGATGTCCTTTTTTTTCAAAGAGTGAGCTGGCTGCGACTTTTTTTATTTGAGCCCGGTAATGACTTTTCCTTTCCTTTCTTGGACTGGTGCAAGCCCGCAACGTTGCCCTTCTCTTTCCTTTTTTTCGGTGGGGTCCTTCTTGCCATTTGCGGTCCTTCCTATTGGCCTACAGAGCTGGTCTTTTTTATTCGGCCTTTTTTTTTCCTGAATCCCGCACGACGGCCTCAAGCTTCTTTGTTTTCCCTGAAGGGGACGGGCCCCTCCCTTTCCCACACGAGACATGCCAGTATGTCCTCCGCCCCTTTGGCGCATCGACGCCTCTTTTTCTTCTATACCAGCATCAAGGCCCCACTTTTCCTTTTTTGCAGCAGAAAGTTTCAACTTGGGTTACTAAAAGCCCCCCCTTTTTGGACCACATGCCAACGAACCCTGCTTTTTTTCTTTCCTGCCCCGCGGTTCCTTTTTTTTTTCTGTGCCCCCAAAGGTCCAGAAGTCCTTTTTTCCTGGGTTTTGCCCACAGCCTGCCGTTCCCTTCGTCGCAATTTTCTTTTCCCTCCCCGGCGAGATCCTGAAAATGCAGTTTCTCGCCGTTGAGAAAATTTTCTTTTCTTGGCCTTTTTCAATCAACTTCGTTTTCGATCTTTTCCTCAATACTCCTTTTTCGAGATTTGTACTCCTTGTTTGCACGTTAATGGACACTTCTGTTTTCCCCCCCGCCAGGCGTTTTTCTTTTGTTTCTGACTAGTCGCTTTCCCGGCAGGGTGGCAAAACCCCTTCCCGATAAGAAAAATGCGGTTTGCCCACGTAATGTTTGCTCCCCTTCCTCTTTCACTTTTGCCTTGTCTTTCCTTTTTTTTGATTTTTTGGTGTTCCAACCTTTCCTCCCCTTCCTTGGTGAAGACCCCTTCTTTCTATGGAAATGCAAGCAGCTTTCCCCTTTTGGGATAGACTTTTTTTCCCTTTTCTGTCGGATTCCGTTCCCTTTCTTGGAAGGTATAGGGTTCTCCCTTGGGGGTGCTTTTTGGGGATTAAAGGCCCTTTCTCTCCTAAGCCGTATCTTTCTTTAAAGCATGTTAAACCCCCGCAAACCTTTCCCTGTCGGAACACCCCCTTTAGATCACCAAGGACCTCTTTTTCCCGGAAGCCTTTTTCTTCCCCAACCCGCTCATTTTTTCTTTCTGGCTGCACAAGGGCCCCCATTCTCCCCCCTACAATCCCCTGAATTCATACACAAGTCGCAGTCCCCCCTGTTCACGATTTTTTCCACCTTCCAAAATATCTCCCTCCCGGGATTATCGCTGTTTCCTGGCGGCTCTTCTTTTTTGCGGTTGTGAAACCAACCTTTCCCTTCGCACCTTTTCTTTTTTTTGACTAAAGGGACATTTTCCCCGCCGTACCCCCCCTGCTGCTGCTTCCCAGTTCGTCCCCGACATCGATTTTGGTCGCAGCAAACCTCTCGCGCGTTTCCCCTCTTTTCCTTTGAGCCCCCTTCCTTTACGGTTTCGGACCCTTCTTTTCCTTCAGCGAGCTCAGTCGCCTTTCTGCCTTTTTTTTTGCAAAATTTTTTTTTCTCCCGAGGAGGGCCTTTCTTCCTCTTTGTGTGTCAAGTCTCTTTTAAGATGGCGCGGCAAACGACTGTCTTTCTCCTAGTCTTTTTTTTCCCCGGTTTTTTCCATACGCCACCCCCTTCCAAAAAGGACAAGCCCTCTTCATTTTTTTCCCCCGCCGTTTTTTTTCCTCTCAACGATAAGAATTTATCTTGGTCCTTCAGTTGGCAAAACTTCCTTTCTTTGCTTGTTTCCCCCCCGGTCCCACTCTCCTTTTTTTTCCCCCAAATAGTCCATTTTCCATCTCTTTTGGTGCGGTACCTCCCCCAAATGCGCCGAGCCGCATTTTTTTTTTCTACAAAGTCTCTTCATTTTTAACCTTTTTCCCCGATGCAAAACTCTGCACCTTCCGGCTGTTGATTATTCTCTTCCTTTTATGAAAATGAATCTATCTCTTTTGTTGTTGTATGATCTCTCTCTTTTTCCATAGTTGCATCTCCCCCTAATGTGAAAGGGGGTTCTCTTTTTATTTCGTGCTTTTTTTTCGCCCTTCGTGGGAAGCCTTTTTTCCTCATCTTCCCCCCTTTGCCTTTTTGCTTACGTTTTTTCGGGAAAATGGAACGATGTGGTTTTCTTTTCTTTTTCTTTCCCAGGGGTCCCAAGCCGACGCTTGCTTTCCACACTTTCCTTTCCCCCTGTTTTGAAAAAGTCTCCCCCCCCCCTTAAGAGAGGACTACCCCTTTCCCTTCTTTCCTCCGAAAACCCAGGACGCGAATTTAGTCTCCTTCCTTACGGAGGGTTTAGTAAAGGTTTCCCTCCTCCTTCGGTCATTCTTGTTGGCCCGGACTTTTCTTGTAACCTCCCCCCTCCGTGCGGTTTTCCTGAAAGAAAACCTTCTTCAAGAACCCCCCTCCTTTACACCACCCCCTTTTTTTTCCAGAAAGGCGAATAGGTTTTCTCGCACCCAGTTGTCCTATCGCCCCTTTCGTAAGATGGCTGGCTGAAGTTCAGGGGCGCGTAGGCCTCCCTCCCCTATATGCTTTTCTTTCCCAGGAAGCTTCACTGTGGATCTTTCCCCAAGTTCCGTTTAATCTCCTTCCTCAGGTGGTTTTTCTTGCTTCACGTTCTCTTTCCCCTTCCTCGAAAGAGCCATTGCTTTTTCTTCCAAAGTTTTCTTTTTCCCCCTTAGCCATCATTTCCGCGAGAGATCTCCTTCCAGATGTCCCCCCCTTTTTCTTAATGGAAGATGGATTTTTTTTTTCCGTCTGGACCTCCTTCCCCCTTCTCGTATGAACTGAGGTCTTCTTTTTCCCCCTTGATTTTCACCAAGGTTTCCCTTGTTTTCCGGCCCGAACTTCCATTTTTCAAGGTTTTTTAGGGGTGGGGAATTTCCCCTCTCCTCTACAAAGGCTGTACCCCTCTGTTATCCAGGCTCATTTCTTCCTCTTTCACTGGGGTTTTCCCGCCCCGAAGACCTCCTTCTCCCTTCCCGTACGTCTTCTTTTCTTTTAAGACGTTTTCCCAGCCCCAGTCTTTCTTTCAGCGGAGCCTCGACGACTTTCCTCGTGAAGTCCCTTTCCCGCCGCTGGGCTGGCATTTCCAGCTTTTTTTTTTCCTGCAAAGAATGGTTTTTTCCTCCCCTTCTGAAACCCAGTCCCTTTCCCTCCCACGAGCTGCGCCCGGGTTCCAGGCAATTTTCGCTCCCCCTGGAAAAAACCGCACCAGGTTCCGCTTTTATCGTGAATGTTTTTCCCCCCTACAATGCGTCGAAAGGCAGCGGAAGACTCTTATCCTGAAAATTATTCCCACCAACCGCCGCAGCCGGCGAAACTTCTTTTTTTTTCCCGCATGTCGACCTTTCTTCCTTTTGCTATACTTCACTCCTCCTTTTTTTTTAAAGAGAAATAAGGTTTTGGCCTTTTCCCCTCTCTTCCCTTTCCTTTTCTCCCTCTCCCCTTCTTGTTTTCCCTTAAAGGATCAATCGCTTGTTCTTTATTGTTTTTCAAAGTTTTTTCCTTTTTTTCACCCCCATGAAACCAGTAAGTTTTTTTTTTTCCCCTCCCCCCAGTCTCGACCTTCCCCCTCTGCAGCGAGGTGTTAGTTGGCCATTTTCCCCTTTTTCCACCCTTCGTTTTCTCCCTCCTTTTTTTCCTTTTTCCATCTGTTTCTTTAGAATACAGATGGATGAGATCCATCTCTTCCTCCCTTCCAGTGTACTTCCTCTTTCCTCTAAAAGAGATTACCCGTGCCTTCCTCAGAAGTTCTCTTCTTTTTTTTACAGTCTCTTTCTAGGTAGGATCTTTCCCCCTCTCGCCCAAGGACTTTTTTTTTGAAGATATGGGGAATTAAATTTCCCCCCCCCCAGGAGCCTCTTCTTTTTCCCGTTCTGAACCTGTTGCCAAGTCCTCCTTTCAAAATAAAGGTATTCATTTCTCAAAGGAATGTCCCTCCCCCCCCCTTTTTTTTTCTCTCACTAGTTGGCAGATGTTTTTCCCCCTTCAAAAACTTCCTTCCCTTTTCGCTGGCGTCTATTTTTCGCTGGTTTTTTCGGTGTTCCAAAGATGCAAAGTTTCTCCCTGGGGTCCCTTTTCTTTTCCGTCAGAAAATCCCCTCTGCGCTGCCGCCATCCCTGGTGGAATTTTTTCGCCCCTCCAGGGAGTTATTGGTTCTCCCCCCCCACCCCCCCCCGGTCATAGTCTTTTTTCCTGCGCCCCTAGAGCGCTCCTCCCCCCCTTTCTACCACGTGGCAGTCCGTCCCCACTTTCTTTTCTTGGACAACGATAGGACTTTTTTCTTTTGTTGCCGGACGGGACACTCTTCTCTTTTTTTTTGCATGATGCCTCTTCTTTGGGTAAAGTACCAACTTACCAGCTGGGAGCTTCCCCCCCCCCCCCTCCCCAACGACCTGTAGAGTGAAAGTACTCGACCCCTTTGCCACTTAATATCTTTCCCTTTTTTCTCTTAAAGCAACCCAGGCCAGACGACTTTCCTCCACCAATGTCTTCTTTTTCCGATCTTTTGTGTTCCTAATGCTTCCTTTTCCCCCTTGCGTTGAATGGGATTCTTGGTAACCCCCCACGAGTCTTTTCCTCCCCCCTCGTAAATTTCCACGTCCTTGTTAACAGACTCCCCCAATGCGTCCCCTGGAGAAGAGTGTATTAAGGATATGCCCTTTGTCCTCGTCAATAATGTCCCCCCCTAACTTTTCCCTTCTCCCAGGAGCTGGGTTTTTTCTTCCCCCCTTATTTATGGGAAAAGTGAATCTATCATATTTAATATAAGTTTTTTTGATCTAGTTAGGTATTTATGGTCCTCCCCCCCCCCTTTTGAGAGTAATGTGAACTTTTCTCTTTTTGCCGTTGTTCCCCATCTTCCCCCCGTGCGAATTCTCCCCCTTCCCTCTGAATAGTTTTATTTTTTCTATTTTTCAACAACCCTCAAATGGAAGAGTTTCCCGTCCCTTCTTCCGTGATTACAGGGTAGTTTACCCCCCTTCCCCCCCCAAGACTCCCCCCCTCTTTTCTTCTTGGAAAAATTTGTCCCTCGTTGAGCGAACCATCAAGCCTTCTTTCTCTCTTTGAAAACCCTTTGCACGTTTTTTTTTGGTGAGGTACTACGAAAACCTCTTAAGTGTCTTGTTTCTCTCTGTTTTGGGCCGATGACCTTCGAGATTACGTAATACCCTTCTCCCTCTTTTTTCCTGACAAAAATAATGGAGGCTCCTTCTTCCAGTTCCCCTTCCTTCCCCCCCCCCCCTATGCTCCTCCTCCCCTCTCTTAAACTCAGTTGACAGAGAGCACCTTCCTTTTCGCTTAGCGCCTCTCCCTTGAGGACCTCGCTCCCTCTTCGGAAAACCTCCTCCTTTTTTTCCAACTTCGGCAGCACCCCCCCCTTTTTGTTTTTTTCCTTGATGATTAAAGAATCCCCTGAAACATTTTCCCGTGCGGTTCAAACCTCCCCCCAAGAGAAGACCCCACCTCCCTCCCTTCAGAAGCTTTCTTGTCGAAAGCCTCTTTCCTTTCTTCTTGCCCCCCCCCTTTTCTGAGATGGTGGATGAATGCAGTGAGCTTCTCCTTCTTTTCAAACCCCTTTTTCTTTTTTAACGTGCAAGAGACGCTGACGACCTTTTTTTCCTGAAACCGTCTCCCCTTTCCTTGTGTACCTGGTCTTCGAAAGGCGAGTGGTTTCCTGTGGTCTTCATTTGTGGAAATGATCTTCTCTTCCTCCCTTCCCCACTGTGTGTTTCTCGATGGGGAGAAAACGCTTCCTTCTGACGCCTACCTTTCCTCCTTCATTCTTCTTTCCCCCCCCTGAGGGATTTTCCTTTTGCTGGCTCCCTTTCCATCTTTCCCTCTCCCCCCTCTTTCTTACACAAGGCCGGGGAGAAAAACTCCTTCACCCCGGTCTTGTCCCCCCCTTCCCCCTGCCTGCAGACCTTCAGGTGTCCTATTCTCTCCCTTGTAAACCCCGCAAAGCCTCCTTTTCCTTTTGGGGATCGGAAGGTTTTTGCCACCCCTGCCTTCCCACTGGTCGCACCCCCCCCCCCCTGCTTTTGTGAAGAAATAATCCAGAGAGGATTTTCCCCCCCAAAGACCCTCTCCTTCTCCCCTTCCGACCCCCTCCTTCCCCTGAGTAGCGTGACAATCTCTTTTTTTTTGTTGTCGAGAGATTTGCCTTCTTTTTCGTTAATTGCGACATTCAGGTTTTGGCGCCTTCTCGCGGTTTTTCACTTCCCCCTCCCGGATTTCGCGCCTTTTCCTCTCCCTTGTCCAAAACAACCATTAACGAGAAACCTTTATTCCGTCTTGTCCATGGTGCGGTTTTCCCGTTGAGAAAATAGATAGACACATGGTCCCTCTGACATCGCGGGTTCGTTTTCTGTTTCCCCAACAGTTATCGTTTACACCTTTTTCTTTCTCTAATTGGTGTAAGACACGATAGTTCTATCCCCTCCTCCCAGAGGATTTTCCCTTTTACTTTTCTCTCCTCTGGATGAGATAAATGTAGTAGATTTTAATAATGTCCCTTTTCCTTTTTTTCTCCCTGGTGTGGGGGGGGGGGGTTGGTTTTTTTTTTGGCGGGGTGGGGGGGGTTGGGTGTTTTTTGTGTTCCTTGTTTGAGTATTTTCTTCTTCCTTAATATGAGGAAGTAGTTTTCCCCCTTCCACAAAAATTTCCCTCTCCTCTTTAAAGATAGGTAGGCCCTCCCCCCAAGACCTCTTTCTCACCTCTGTTCCTGTCAAACCCCACCCCCCTTGCAGAGTATCTGAAACGTTTTTTTTCACAGAACCTCATCCCCCTTTTTTTAAAATAAAGGTATTAAGGATCCCCAAAAAGTTTCTATCCAGTCCTACTGTTCCAATTTAAACTTCCTCTTGAGGAAAGAGGAGATTTTTCTTAGGAGTAGTGAATGGGATCCCAAACCTTGGGGGAGAGCTTTGGTTTTCCTGGGGCGTTTTTATTTTGGGGGGGGGTTATTTTTTGTTTTGTTATGGGGGGGTTTGTTGGTTTTTTGGTTGGTTCTTTTCTCTATGGGGTTAGTGGTTTCCTTTATTTTTCTGGGGGTTTGGTTGTTTTGGGGGGTTTTTTGTTGTTTGGGTGGGGGGATTTAGATTTTCTTTTGAAAACCTTTGGTCAACGTCCTCCCCCTTTTGACAGGGCTCGTTCGCAAAAGTCCTTCACCGGGATCTTTTAAGCCATATAGAAGGCCCTCCTCTCTACACACATTTATCTTCTTTTGTTCCCGAATAGAGTTTTTTTCGAAGCGCTTCCTTTGGAGAACGGTTTCCCCTTCCGAGTTCTTAAGAGAGCTGGCATTCAAGAGTTCCCCCCTTTGGAAGGGAAAGGGATTTCCCTAAATGATGTGTGTTCCCAGTCCCCCCCCCCGGACTGGACGTACCCCTTGCGCGCCTTGTCTCAAATTCCCGGCCACCGTATGTCGAGTGACAACTCAGTCCGCCCTTTACTATGCCCCTTTCGGTTTTCTGTCGGCCCTTTCCCCCTTTCTCAAATTTCATTTTTGCCCCTCTTTTTACTAAATGGTCTTGATGTTCTCTACCGATAAAATGTTCTCTATCCCTCCCGCCAGACCGCTGCTTCCTGGTTTTTTTCCAACCCGGAAATCACGATCCCCCCTCGTCCCTATTCCCCAATAGCCCTTTCGAGGAAAACAGTCAGTTTCTTCGAGCCGAGGTCTTTGCACAAAGTTTTCCCACTCTCCTCATTGTGAAACATCCCCCAAGATACCCTCTTTGACTCGCACACCTTTTTTGTGGGCGCCCTCTGCTGCTCTTTTTTCCCGGGAATTTCCCGTTCCTCCCCCCTTTTGGTGGAGAGCTCCCCCCTAGAACATAGTGCCGTGTTTTAGGCAGAAAACCTGGGACAGGGTTTTTTCTTCCCCCTGTTTTTGCCGTTGTTCCTGGAACGCGGTTTTGGCCCGCCTTTTACAGATCCCTCGCGCGCTCTTTTTGGTTCCAGCTCCCCCCCCCTTAAAAATGGGACGATTTACCGACGAGATCGTTCTTTTTTACCAAAGAAGCACAGGCACACCCCTGGAGCTCTGTCTGGTCCCCATTTGAACAAGAGACCCTTATTTCCGCGAACCATCAAGACCAGTGCTCTTTCCAAAATTCCCGAGGTGGCTTTAGGTACTCCGAAACCTCTGTAGTGGTGGCGAGTAAGTGCATGCTCCTTCCTCGACATCCGGTTTTTTTCCGTCCTTTCTCGGTTTGGACGCCCCAGAAGAGTGTCTTTGGACTTGTTTTTCCTCATGTAGGTTACCTCATTCCCCTCCTCTTTCCTTTCCGGACAAACCTTGCAGAGAAGGCGACTCCAGACTCGCTGAAGAACGACATACAGTGAGTAACCTGGTTTTCTCCTTCCTCCCGAGGAGAGGAGGAAAGCCTCGCTCCCTACCCTTTTTTGCGGCAGTCGGAGAGATTCTCTCCCCAACTTCCCCCTGGACACAGCCATCCTTTGGGGTGGAGGATTCTCTCGAGAAACTGACCTGCCCCAGTGTCCGAGTTGGTTTCCCCCCTCGCAAATTGCCCTCCTCCCTTCCTCCCCGCCAGCGAGAGAAGATCTTTTTCCTCACAGAGACCTGGGCAGTTCCCTTTGGGTGATCAGTTGAGGCTGTCCCTTTGAGTGAGTTGATTTTCCCCTTTTTTCAATGCCGGGCGGTCATTCCCGTGATTTTCCCTTTTGGCCTGGGCAGCGCAACCGTTTTGACGCGCGCTTTTTGGAAGGGGGGCCCCCCTCCGTGCGAAAAAGGCTGTCCTTTTGTTTTCGTCAAGGACGATTGACAGAGCTGTCCCTTTGGTTTTTTGGGGGTGGACATGATATGGATCCTCTTAGAGAACGGCGTAGTTCACTCCCTTCGGGTGTGGGTCTTTTTTAAAACCCGCGACCTGAACAAGTCCCAGCGCGCCTACGACATGGATCGCATCAGAGGGACTCAAGGGCCAAAGCGATGGCTGTCATTTCCCCGCTGTCTTACACCCTGAAACGAAACGAAGTTGGAACTCCTTTGACCACATGGCCCACTTTTCCCCGCGTTGCGCCTGCTTTCCCCTGCAGTTTGTTCTCTTCGGGTCGCAACCATTATTTTTCCCCTGACGTCTTACGTTTCTCGATCCTTTCGGGAAGGTTTTTGCAAAAACTGACCCCCTGTGCCACTCTCTCCTCTAAAAGCCAAGTATTCATCGCTGAAATTGCGGTTTCCCAAACCGGACGCTCCGGATGCGTCCCCCCAAACCGAATGGTCGCAATCACTTTTTTCAAAACGT
>Ga0179593_1444503_pt1 | contig 11737 bp, 10 predicted proteins | sample CZODoug2_1_08_16_FD_185931 | JGI IMG/M metagenome (GOLD analysis project Ga0179593, IMG submission 185931) | Vadose zone soil fungal communities from Angelo Coast Range Reserve, California, USA - CZODoug2_1_08_16fungal (PacBio error correction) | ecosystem: Environmental > Terrestrial > Soil >... | reverse complement strand
TATCGGTAGTTGGGCGTTTGTGTTTTCTAGGAAGTAGGCAACTTTGACCTTGCGTTTTCCTCCCAACTGTGAAGTTGACTCCTTCAGTTTTCATGTATTTCCCTCGCAATGAATCTCATTTTTCCGAGACTTAACTCTTTTCCTTTTACCCCCTGCTGCGGAAGCTCGTAGCAAAGGGTTGCTCTTTTGAAGGACCCCCTTCCCTGCTGCTTGCTCCCTCTCCCCGATTTAATCCAGTTTTCGCGTTCGATCCGTTCCGGTCTATTAAGTAAATGCCTCTTTTGACGGTTCCCTTCTTGATTGGATCATTTCCACTATTCTAGTCGACTTTCCTGCGTTGGAACCGATGCCTCCTTGACCCTCCCTCCCGAATTTCTTTGCATCCCTTTTGTTCCGGCGCTTTCCCCCTTTTCCTTTCTTCTCGAAAGCTGTTCTGACACGAAAAAAACATGGTTTTCTCCAAGAGAAGAGTGTGGCTCCGTTTTGCCGACGGGACCGCTTTTTCCTTTTTTCCCCTCCGAGAATTCCTCGTTTGGCATCGAGTCTCGGTCTAAAGAGTAGAGTCTGGAGTCGTATCACACTTCCCTCATTCTTTCTCCCAACAACTGGCCCCCGCCACTTCTCGATCTATCTTTCCCCATGGCGTGAGTAATAGACGCCAGTAACACCTTTTAAGGAGGCAAGTTCCGGATGGTCCCTGTCTCGAAATCTTTCTTTTTTTTTTCGTTAAATACTTCAGAATACGAGAAAAGTTCATCTTATCAAACTAATTTGTGTACAGTGAATGATCCACGTTCTAATTGTGTCCCAAGGAGTTTCCTTGACCTGCGAGCATTTTTCAGTCCTCCTCACCTCTGACCCCCCCCAATGTCGTGCTTAGCCCAATTCAGGTTCACTTTGCACCTTCGCCTTCCGACCCAGCTTCTTCTTTCGTTTGGGGCTCCTTTATGGAAAGGCTACCGAAGCGTACCCAAACACCACGTACCGTTCGTGGCCGTGCTGTGAGACTTGTCATGTCAGGTAGGTAATTTCCCTTATGCCTTTTCCCACAATATGTCTCTTTGCGTAGTCGTATCTCGAGTTTTCAGTACGGTTCTTCACTTCGACTTTTGTATTAGCGAAGTTTAACCGCAGCTAGTTCCTTAAGTCCTCTTACTTATGCGTTTTTTCGTTTATATTTTCTGGAAGATGATTCGGTATTCTCTTGATTGGTACCCCTGCTACTTTCTGAAGTCTCCACTTCTCCGCTCTATCCTCTCTCTTTCCGTCAGTTGCTTTTTTTTCATCACGCAAGTATGTTCCCGGCTTTTTCGTAGCTTACCTACTCTTAAAGCGTTGCCTCCTGGAATGGAACCGCTAAGGACGCCTTACTTTCCCCTTTTTTCGATGTTCATTATTATCGGACTTTTTTTCCTTCCCCCCCCTCTCTAAAGCACTAGTTGCATGGCGACTTGTTCTTTGTTTGTACCACTTGTTGTCCGGCCCCCCAAAACATGAGATCTCCCCCCGAAATGATTTTGCCCACCCCCACTGGCCACCTTGTCCGATTTTTTGTTCCCGCGGAGACCGTCGTTTTTTTGTAGGAGTCTGGCAATACTTATAGTTTTTCGCCGGGAGAGTTGAAGGTGTAGCATTGAAACTAGTTCCACTTAGCCTTATAAATGTACATGGTATTTTCAGAAGAGTTAGATTTATTCAGTAAAACACCCAGACACCCCATAACAGTGTTTCCACACGGGCGCGCGAAATGTACTTCCCCCACTTTCAACCAGGGGGATCCCTGGATAGCGTCTTGTTTGACCACGGACGATAGCACTCCCATTTTGATTTCCCCAAAGACAAAGGGTAGAACACCCCCGTACAGCCTTTTCTCCATTTCGCAAAGCAAGGCCGCCTGGTTTTAGTTTTTTGCAACCCCTCAAAGGCCGAGACAATGGTCTGTTTTGGAATCTCCAAATGGCTCAAGACGATGGACTATGTTTAGCAACCCTTTTTTCTTCTTTGAGGGCTTTAGTCCCCCCCAGAAAAACCCCAACCCGCAAGAAAAATATTGAAGGTTCGAAAATTTCCCAAAAATATTGCCTCTAACCCATTGAATTCGACAGAGAGTTTTTCTATCCTTTTCCCATCCTCCTCCAGTTTTATTCCAAACGAACAGTCACAATTTTCCCCTTACTTTTTTTCAATGGCAAGATACCCGTGCCGTAAAGTTTTGGCCACCTTTTGTTCCAAGCCGTTTCTATTAGCACTCAAAGCCTCTCGTGATTTTAGCAGTACCATCCACAAATAGAAAACCCAGGGGCTATTCATCGGAAGGCACCTCCTTCCCGTAAAGTCTCCCTTTTTTAAATTAGTCTGTCTCAAGCTCCACATAGGCACTTATCCCCCAAGTAACATGTTTCACAAGTTTTTCGCTGTATCTACCTGTTCCTCTATGTCCGTGAAGGTTAGCCAAAGGCCCCTTACGTGACTCTGGGTCCGACCCTTAAGTAACGACCCTGCTTTGAGGTGCTTCCCAAGCGCCTATTAGTCCTCCCTCCCTTCTTGTGCTTGAAATTATCCAAAGGGGATTTTTCCTCACAGTACTCAATGTTCTATCGATACAGACCATGAATGATGTACTCTTAATCTTTTTACGCGTGTAAACCCCATTCTAGAATTTTTCCCCCCCACGACAGATGACCTATGAGCGTGTCGTTCTCAAATGGGTCTTTTGCATGATTTACCGGATCTGTACACCCGGCTTGGCATCAGTTTGGAATTGCCAATTCTTTTGAGACCGAGATTCGCCTTGACTCCTCCGCTTATTACACGTGTTATTTTTTCGCGCAAACAGCTCTCGGTATTATTTCCTTTTCAAAAGACCCGCACGGGGTTGTTTTGAGGAGATGAAGTTTGGTTGTGCGTATTCGATAGGACACCCCCGCCTACTCCGTAGATCCTGTGACCATCGAGTAAGCGATTATTCCTTTCCGATTTCTTTTTAATCTTCATTTGAATACCTTTATGGTTAAGTGTCATTAATTCAAGTTTCACACCTTCCCCCCTGTTTACACCCTCATAAGGGACCCTTACGAGACCCCTTTTAGGCACCCATACCAGCCTGACCTCCCCTGGCGGGGGGCTCTGAGGGTCAAAGTGCTAGGAGGTCAGAGGGGTTCTTGCCTGTCGGCTGAGGTTTTCGGCCCTCAGTTAGGTGCCAACCTTTTTCGTTTAGATTGACCCCTTTGGCATTAGTAATCGCCAGAGGCTTCTTCCTTGTCTATATGGGTGGGCTAACCTTTATCACACCTTTCAGTTATGTGTTCCCCCCCAATGAGCAACTCCCTTATCGTGTCTCTGGGTCCATCTCTGAACGACAGTCCCATAGACAAACTGTCGATCATGAACGGAAGTTGGCAATGGCATATATCCGATCCCCCCGATTGGCGTTTTTTACGTCCTTCGAATATGTGTTCGCGATGAATGTTCGATCATGGTTTGCCCTCCTCCGTCTACCACCTTCCCCCTGGGGTGAAATTGCCGATTCTCTTTTGCTTTTTTTCACAGTCCCTCCCCGCGGCGTGTCCGGTTACAGACCGGTCTCCCCGCCCCTGTTTCCCCCAAAAGTCTACAAGAGGATCTCACCCATATCATGGACATTCTCTATGCGTTGTCCGCAAACTTTCGACAGTGACCGTCTCTGGTTATTTACGTCTCGTATGGACGGTTTCAGACCCTGCTTAGCATCACCGAGCGTGCTTCCTTATAATTAAGTTGTTCCCTTTCCCACCCTTAGGTATTGACGGCTCCTGGCGCTTGTAGTTTTATGTCTTTACCTACCCCCCCCCGTCCCTCAGATCGAAAATTTTTCTCCTCTCGAAGGCACCAGAAGTTTTAGCCAAGATAGAAGCAGTAAGTATATTTTCTTTATGCCTGAAGCCCAATCCAATTGCGGATCTTAGTTCCACTTGATGGCCTCTTTTCCGGAACTTGGTTTTCAAGGGAGTGGTTGTCCTCATTTTCCGTTCTAGACTCCCAGTGTTTTGATTCGATTACGACCGTGATTGCTCACATAATATGTTTTCCCGTTGGACAACTGTGCAAAAAGTGGACATCGGAATCTTTTCGAGATAAAAGGGTTGGTGGGGAGCGTCGACAACGACACCGACCCCTTCCCTTCGAATATGGTCAGTATTTTCTAAGGGCTCTCGTTCCTGGACAGGAATTAATAATATAGGCTAAAATATTCCCGTGTTTTTTACCTTGGATCCCAACTCTTCTTACCCCACCGATTCTTAAAGTTTGGTCGGATTGTCCCCCGTTTCTCTAGCTAGTTTTTTGTTGACTTCCAGGGCGCTTTTCACCCTCAACTTTACTGCATGGACTACCGTATCCTTTTTGAAGATGTCGCTGCTTCCAATTCCTCCCTCCTAAAGGAATAGAACTCTTTTGTACTATTAGTCGTTAAATGACACTTTCCCCCCAGGGAGTTTTTCAACAGTACGACGGCCATCGGCGACACTGGTCACAGCAGTAATCTCACTGATTTATTTTCAACCCCTGACCTCTAGTCCGGATCTCTGTGACTCGATCTTTCTTGTTAATGATATCCCATTCTCATCTGCCAGTCCTCATCTCCTTTGGATCCGTTTCGCCGCCCCGTCGCAGCTGTTAATTTGGTTGACTACCGTCTTCTATTTTAGAACCGTTGCGGTTTAGCTTTCCTCGTTGCTCTACGGGCCCAAATCCGGAGACGCCTTCAATATTTTCTATGCCTCTCTTTGTGCCGTTTACTACCTGTAGCCTCCACGAGTCCACCTCTCCCGGATCAACGACCGGCCCTTTCAGATCTCCAGAGTGTCTCCTTCTAAATCGTTTGCTATCCCGCACCCCTTTCACGTTCGATCTGATTATTTGAAACCTCTGCCCCTTTTTCCTATCCCTTTTTACTTACCGCTGTAGGAGTGCAATTGGATTTCAGTTTTTAAGGCAAACTCCTAATTGTGTTCAACCTCTTGATCGTTAAACTTCTTTCCCACCTGCCTTTCCGCTTTTTCCCCGTCTTTCGGTTTCGATTATTTACTGGTTTAATCATTTATGTGTTCTTGTTCAGTCGTCCATCCAACCAATGTAGGACCCTTGATATTTCAGTGTAATTCGTGGATTTGTTAAGTGCCCCCTCCCATCGCTAATTCTCATTGGTCCCTTTTTGATTTTTTGGTGAACCCGTAATTACGATTCTCCTTTAATCCCGGTAGCTCACGGAACGTAGTCCACCCCAATGTTTTTTTTTCAAAATATATTCGTTGACTCAATTAGTACTGGTACTAGGACGATGCCATTTTTTATTCCCCCTCTCATTCCAGCCCGAGTCCTCCGATTTTGACCCTTCTCCCGTACCCTTGAGTCCCTCCACGGTCGAGTGATTTGTTCCATCTTACCCTTTTTTGTTACCACGCGCCCTCTCCTCACTCCCCCGACCTCTTTGATAAGCGATTCCTGGTCCTTTGGATGACCTGACCCCCTCCTCTTCCGCCTTAACGACATTTAGCGCTCTGGACCTTGGCGAGGCGACTGTTCCCCCGTGGACCCATCGACCCGCTGCTATCTATTCTCAGTTTGGCCTCCCCTAGCTGATTTTGAAAATGTTTTTCCAAACTAGTGGTAAGCTCTTCCTGGTACAAGTTTACTATTCCCTTTAATTCCACTTGCTTTTCCATTGCGCCAGACTACCTTATGGCGTTCGAGTACGGGCACAACACAGCCTTGTCCCGTACGAGTACCCTCTGTTATACTCAGAGACAACATTTCTGAACCCATCGAGATATGACCGCAATCCAATTTGTCTTGTGTGCGAGGGCTTCACCTTCTATCCTCATTTGATTGGTTTTGTTCTTCTGTCTAGTCCGTTAGCGAGTAGGACAATTGCTCGTTTACCCATCCCCGTCTTTCCACTGAAGTGCAAGTTGAGGATCATCGCCATTCCCTCAGTTATCTCCCGAGGTTTTTTTGCTTTTGTCCCACCATACTTTTTACATGCCCTGATCGTTCGCATACCATGGATGGACTGTTTTCGTGCCTTTTATCTTCGCCCCTCTTTAGATCCGTCGCGTTCAATTTGTTGCGGGTTCTGTGATCAGATAGTGCAATTCCCCCAGGCCTTCAGGGTTCCCCCCTCCTTTTTTTTTTTCTCCCTACCCGAGTCTCGCTGGACTTCGGTCGACGTTGTCCTGAACCCAGCGGTACCCAAAGCTACTCCTCTTTTGATGTTTCCCCCCCTCTCCTCCAGATGAATTAGACTGTTTCTTAGACGTCGCCCCAAAAAATGCTAAGTGCCTTCGAGACCCTCTCCGCCTTTTCTTATCATGATTCAGGGACTCCTCTCCTTTCCCGAGCATGGCGCTCTTCTTATAAGTGAGCTCATTCTTCGGCTGTCTCCCCCACTCGAATCCCCCTTAATTTTTTTAAAAACCCCTCAACCTGATTTTGCCCCTCGCGCTAATCCTTTGTAGAGTGAATCCGCAACCCTCCCCCACGAAGGACACCCCCCAACCCCGGCGAAGATTAAGCACCGGATTCTTAACTTGTGCTTTAATAACATACGTGCCCCACAATGCTATACCACTCCGTAATCGCATCTCCCAATTGCCGACCTTCCCCGGTTGATCAGTTTCCTGTTAATCCCGAATCTTCCACTTTCCCAAGTTCTGAAGTGCTTGTGCGCCCCTATTCCACTTTCTCTCCACCAAGATTGCAACCCAGTCTTTATATTAAGTTCCCTTCAAATTATCTTATGGCCTCTAGACGCGCCTGTTGGGATATACTGATGGACATTACTCCCATTCGTTATCGGCCGAGATCCAAGTCAGTGGTCCAGGAATGATTGCAGCAGTTATTTTGCCCGTCCCCTTCCCCTATATTCTGGGAATTGTTCACCCTCATTGATAGTAGAGCTTTGTCCAGGGATATCTCTTTATGCAATCTCCCTTTTTTTCCTACCGAGAACATTCACTCCCACACACCCCCCGATGTTATCTCGGTATTTAACAGTTCTTTTCTGTGCACTCCACGCTTTAATCTTTGCCGTCTCCCCTGATGCTTTCCCCTCGTGATACTGTTAGTGTCATGAACACCGCCCGAGAGATCGCCCCCCCTCCTCTTCTCTGGGGCATGGTCGGTCATTCCTTCCCTTACATCTTCTTTCCAGGGCGCATTCCTCTTCAGTGCCCCTCAGAACCGAATTTTTTTACCCCGGGGGTTCCCCCAATCCCTTGCCAGCTCCCCCTTTTCTATTCTTCCTCTTTGCCCTTAATGGTCAGCCCTCCTCCTGGACGCTTTCATTTGGTTGTTTCAACCACCTACATTTCCTTGCACACCCCATCCCCCCAAAACAGTGTATTTATGTCCAAGTTTTTTTTAATTACCTTTTCCTTCCCCTGCGTTTTTCTCCCTCAGAGGCTCCCGGGGTACAGAGATCACCCTCCCCCAGCCCTTTATCGGCGTCCATCGGACCCCTTATAAGCGCCTCTGATCTCACTATTTTTATGATAGACCCCCCCCGAAGCTGCAGAATTGCGAGTCGATTTTTTTTTTCCTTTATTCCCCCAACCTGAACCCAGGCACATTTTTCTTCCCTTTTGATAGACAGATGATTTCGTTTTTTTTCCGACTCAACGTGTGGCGTTTCCCCTCCACCCCATTTTAGCCCAACGGTTCGTAACGCAGTTAGCTCCCCTTCGGTGCTTGACTCCCCCACGCTGAATTACCACCTACTCCCGGAAGTCCCCAAACCCTTTAGATGATCCTTCTTCGGACCGTCGTCACAGGAGGCCCGGACTTTTCCTAAGGCTATCTGCCTCGTTGCGCTTTTCTCAACGTTATGACTTTCCACGGAAGATGGTTTCACGTTTATTAACCCATCTGGATTTTAATCAGAAAACAACTGCCTCCAGCGCCCCTAGTAATCTTTTTAAGATCCCCGCACAACAATTCCCATTGTTCCTAAAGGTTTTCCCTACTGCCTTCTGTTGACTTTGCTTCTTGGCTTATACCTTCGCCAATAAGTCTTCCATTTCCCTAAGTCAGGCGGTTTGACCAAACTCATACATAGATGGAACCTCTCCTTTCTCTCTCTGTGTAGTTCCCTTTGTTGGAGGACCTGGATTTGACAAGACCGCGGGTATTTGTCTCCATAACACTCGTATTGCGGAATGTACCGCTAGAATCTTCAAAATAGCCTGTACAGGGTTTTTTATAAGGAGCAGTGTATGACACTTTCCCCTCATCTACTCTGTCGAGTTGCACAGGCATCGCGTATCGTAGAATTTCCCCAGTTCCATCGCTTTGAAAGTGTCCTCACAGGACATTTTGGAGCTTTTCGCTGCTTTTTTCCCAGACGTAACATGCTCTTGGTAATAGTCCTCCCCTCCCCTGCTGCGCTGTGTTGGCACCAACGACATATTGTTTAGACCGTTACCTTCCCTAGCGGCCCCTTCACCGGCACCGGTAAAGCGAAATGCCCGTTACCAACTCTCATCGGAAGCCGAAAAAGAGCCTGTATAGCATATATTTTCCGTAGTTACAAACCATGTTATTCAGAGGATTTCCCATCAAGCCGTTTTCGCTTAGGCGTAGGTCGACACTTTGGTAGTTCTCATTTTTTTGACCTGCCCGGACACCAGTAGCTCGGCAATGCAGATAGGTCGCTCGGTGTAACGCATGAGAGACCTGTCCTTGAACCATCCGATCGTCGACTGGTTTTTTTACCTCTCTCGTCTTCCTTCGCGACTAGAACCCTTGCCGTCTCCTATATGGGAAAAGTTTTGTTTCGATCTATTATCGGACGGCGAGGTTTTTTTTTGCGCTCTTCCACGAGATTCATTAGAAAACCTTTGGCCCTCGTTTGTAGATAGAGGTCTTACGCAATATTCTCGATCGATAGTAGGTCCCAGCTTCTTAATCTCCTTTTTCTCATTTGTTTTCCTCGTCATCTGCATTTCCAACCGACCCACGTGTAGAATCCGCTCTCGACCCCTTCTAGGTGATAATCTAACAGCCTTTTTTTTTGTACGACCTGGCCCCGCTGCTACGTCGATCAGCGGTTCCAAGTGCGTATGGCTGCTGTTAGTTTTCTATCTTAGTACAAGATGGACTTCATCCCCCTTATTTTTCCCCTGTGAGGAAGCTGCCTCCTTTGAAACCTTAAGGCCGCCTGAGGAACGTTCCTCTTTTTGCGCTGGGCCCCCCCCCCTCAGCAAGAAGATGGGTATCTTGAGTTCCCGGTTGAGGATCGGAACAGTTCTTCAACCCACTGCTCCCCATCCCCTACGAGTTGATGTGAGAATCCTGGCGCATCAAGACAGGAGAACACACTCTTCCAGGAGTCCTTCGAAACTCCGTAAGTTTCACTGGTTCTCCACGGTAACAAAGATCAGATCCCGATCATATTCTGCTCTTGCCTTCTCTCCTTTACTTTTTTCCGATGCTTTGACGGTCTCTCAATGGTCCTACTTGCGTTTACCGCGCCCCTGTTTGTGGGCGACGTTGATGTCTCCGGCACTCTCACGGAAACATAGCGGCTTAAGGAGACAACACAGTTATGAGCAAGCAGTCTCCACCCCCCCTTGGACCCAACCTTGAGTTTTTTGAACTAGCTTAGATTGAAATGACTATTATTTCTGGGCTCAAATTTTTAGGATAGTCTTATGGGTTTCGTCCGAGCCGAGACGGGTTGTTCTCTCATGCATCGCGCTTCTATGTACATAATTCCTTTGTTTCTGCATGAATGGCTTGGCTTTCATGAAAGATTAATCATTTGGTGCTTTCTTTTTGTTTTTTTGGTCCTCTCTCCTTAGTCCTACTCCTCTTAGAGGATTGAAATTCTTTCCTGAATGCCCTACGTTTTCCGTCAACCTCAGTACTCCAGTGCGTTCTGCATGGATGTTTTCGTATGGACAAGACCCTCCCCCCCTTTTTCCCTTCCCCCGTTTCTTTTAAGCACCATTTTGATAGCATGCTCAGTTTTTTTTCCTTCTCCCTTTCGACTGCCTCTGGCGGGTTTTCTAGCTATTCTGTAGAAAGCCTTTCACTTGATTTCAAGCATTGTCCTTTTCAATTCCAAGTTTATCTAGATTCCCTTCCTTCTCTCCTGTTCTTGTTCGTTTTTGCCTCATGCATCGACCCTCGAGACCTAGCCGCGATTGGTATTATTTTTTCTAAGTTTCCCCTATGCTCCCGCATTCCCTGCTTCCCTTGTCCGACACTGGATTCCTGATCTGATCCATTCTCCCCCCCTATGTATCTAGGGCATCTTTTTTACAGTCCAAACATCTTTTCTTTGTTCTTCACGGGTCCAGGTGTTAGAGCATTTTTATTTTCCTGTCCTGGTTTGGACAACTCCAAATTTTTGGCCCCTTCGCCATTTGCTATCCCTATGCAGGTGCGATCTACACGTTAGCGGAACCGCCACTCATGTCCGTGGCGTTTCCTTCGTGTCCCCTCATTCTCCAGTGAGCCTTCTGGTTTACCGGTTTGTTTTTAGGCTCATTAACTCCCTGCGGCCCTTTGCCCTCATCCTCAAATCTTTCCCCCAAATGATTATACGGCCGCTATTTATTTTCTCGACCGACTTGGTTTCCTTTCCCCAAGTCGTCCTAGAGTAACCCGATCGCCCCCCTTCTATCATCTAGGTAAAGACGCGCTCTTCCCCTTAACTGAACCCCCCCCACCCCTCCGTCGACCTACCAGGGATACGGTTGAGACCTTTGGTATGTCCAGATTCTCATTAGAGCGCGTATTGCCCCACTCTATCTAGACTTCTCCCTGATTCAATATGTTTTTCTCGTGCATGAACCTCGCATCTCTCGTACGACAGGCCAATACCTTTTTCCCACTTCGTTACCCTAATAAACGGTCCCTTTCCCCCCCGCTATCAGGTGGTCTTATAGGCCCACCCCCGAACCAAGCCTTCGCTCCAGTAGATCTATGTTACCAGTCACCTATGCCCCTTAACCCTTCCAGTTAAAGGTTGCGGATTCCTGGACTCGAAGTTCGTCAGGGTGGTCCATGGTCCCCCCTGCCTCCTGGTTTCCAGCGCTAGATCTGCAAGGGTACACCCCTATGACCTTCCACCCTGCTTGTTTTAGATTGACGATGAGTCCTTTTCGGGAATCAGAACTTCTTACTGTTAAATTGCTTTAGTACACCTGGCATTTATTTCACCGGATTTTCCAATGGTTCGGGGGAATGTTTTTTTTGCCAAGAATCCCAGCCTCCCATATTTCTCCGTACTAATTGGTTAGTGGTGTTCTGGGGTTGGTGGTTTTCCCCAAATTTCTATTATCTGTTGTCTAAGCGTCCCCCTTCTGTCTCTACACTTACCTCTTCCAAGAGCGCTAGCGTGTTTACAAAACTGTGAGTGAGATCTTACGACATTAAGACAATTAGAGATTCCCGCGTGCCTTGCTTCCCCTGTTTTTCTTTTTCTGTCCGTACGCCAGCTTCTAGAGAGATGGCCATCTGAAGTCCCGGTAGGATTTATCACATACAAAGTCTTATTTAGCTTTTTTTTTCTCGTCGGTTCAGATTGTTCATTTCGACGCTAGATTATGAAGACTATGGTTATCCGTTTGTCATCCGGATCATTTCCAGAGCAGTTTTGTCTGAGAACTATCCTTTGACTTACCCAACTTTATGAATGTCTATATTCCCTCCTGTCCTAATGGGCTTCACGGGTTGAAACAGCCTCCTCTCTGTC
>Ga0179593_1353909_pt1 | contig 11737 bp, 11 predicted proteins | sample CZODoug2_1_08_16_FD_185931 | JGI IMG/M metagenome (GOLD analysis project Ga0179593, IMG submission 185931) | Vadose zone soil fungal communities from Angelo Coast Range Reserve, California, USA - CZODoug2_1_08_16fungal (PacBio error correction) | ecosystem: Environmental > Terrestrial > Soil >... | reverse complement strand
GGAAGCCTGTCACCGACCCTTGCTACACCTGTGATCCTTACAGTTTGCTCATTCCATCGGCACTCTTCCTGGGTGCCTAACCCTAGAAACCTCCTTGACCCCGCGTTGATGGGGACTCAGCTTTTTGCCGCCGGGGAAGCAACGTTCCGCCGCATTTTGTTACCCACACGGCTCTCTCCTTTTTTCTTTAGTTTTTTAAATGGTCTTCCAAATTTAAGGTCTTTTTCTCATTTGTTTTTACCTTCTTCGCGCCGGTCTCACCAGTGATTCAAATTGGCAATCTTTCCGCGGTGTTATGACCAGCTGGGCCTTGTTACATGTCTCTTTTCCGTGGCCTTCCCACTCTCAACAACGCTGCTATGCTTGATCGGCGTTGCGCTACCCCTTTATGCTTGGTTCGTTCTTCAGTCGTCCCCTGGTATTCTGGGATTCTCGACATTCATGAGGTCAACCTCGGCCGCGGGCTTCCTTTCTGCCATTCCTTATACTTCAGTTTTCTTTGTGTTAGTATTTTCTTAGGTAATTTACGTAGGTCTCCTCGGTCATAGTGTTTCGTTCGTCATGATCGCGTCCTTCGAGGCCCCCATCGATTTTTCGGTACAACTGTTGTTGCCAATTTCCTTCGTCCTGCGCCCTATCTTTTTCGTCCATAAACGTTGCCCTCCGGGTGTGAACTTTGCGACCATTCAATTGATGTCGACCGATCGTTTATGAATTCTGTCCTACGCGCTGTGCCCCTCGGTACGGCAGCTTCCATTGGTTCGCTATTGAATAGTTTCTTTGATCTTTTCCTTCCAGCTCCTTTCACTCTCTTGTTGACACGACATTTCAATTGACAGGTTCCGGGTGCCCTTCCGCGCCCACGCCCTGTTAATGTGAAGAGCGGTGCTCATCTTGGCTCTCTTTACATGCTGTTTGGTCCAGTCCTTTTTTCTTACTATCTTCTCTTTTCGGTTCATGGCGTCCTCCTTTCCGATAAAGTACCCGCGCGTGCGGGTCGAGGCCCGGGTTCGGTCCTTTCTTCCTATTTGTTTTGTTCACGACCGCAGCTTAGTCCCGATACTTCCGGCGCTGTATCACGCCTTCCCCCAGGTGAGGTTGCACCGTTTGTTCGTGAGGCGGAGAGTGACTTCGTGTTTTCCTTTTTTCGGTAGAGTTGCTCAGGGTTGAGTCAGCTCTTTTGCCCCCCGACCCCACTGGGGCGGCGGTACAGGGTATTTTTGCTTCGGTAAAGCGCGGCGTCCGGGTTTTTGTGCTTTTTTTTTTTCTGTTTAGCGACCGGACTTTTCTTTCTGAAGCTTACCTTTGCGTTTCTTTGCGTTCTAGTAGCGGTGTCCCCCCCCTGCAGGGTGAATGTCATGCCGCCGCTCTCGATTGCCGGCGCCGGACCAGGAATTCTCGTAGGGGATGCGTTTTTTTTTCCTCGAAGTCTTTGACGGCCCGGTTTTTTTGATACATTGTCACAGTTTCCCTCCCGGCCGTCTCTTCCCTATGTTTCCCAGAACTGGTTTTCGTGTAGCCTAGTCACAGTTTTTTGAGAGTCCTCTTACTTTTATTCGGATATCTCTGTTCAATATTGGTTCCCCCTTTCTTGTCTGTATTCTGTCTGTTAGACTTTTTTCCGGACCGTCCCTCTAATCCTGGCATTCTTTCAACCAGAAGATCTGTGTTACCCGAGAAAAAATTCTTGGTGGCTTCCGTTTGTTGCAAGACAAGACCGGTTGCCTTAGTATCACATGAGGCTTCTCGGAAGCGTTCTGCTTTTCCCCCCTGTTCCCAGGAGTCTCTCTTCCCCCCGGCGCCTTGAATTGGTAGGACCATTTGCTGTTCCCCACGGCGGATTCTTCTGCCCAGCGGGTCAGCGTCGTCAAGTTGCCTCCTCGGCTTTTGTCTCCATAAAGAGTCTTTCCCGTTCTGCTGGCGCCATCGATGTTCTTTTTTTTAGTGCCATTCCCTTTCGCTCCTTTAACATTTTTGCTGTGTGAAGGTCGTCTACTACACTTAGGAGAGTTCCCCCTAGACGCCGCTTAGGATGTTGTCCGTCATTTGGGTACCGCTAATATTACACTGCGTTTGTTACAGTTTGCACAGCTGCCGGTGACTCTCCCCTCCTCGGGCTCATTTGCGTTCGTATTTTTCCAGGGGATCTGTTTCATTCCTGGTCCCAGTGCGCCGACAATAGGAGGCACGTGTATTGGAATTGTACTTCGAAGCACAGGTCGCAGTCTGTCTTGTTTTCGAAACCCGTGCATCGTTAACTCAACAAGCTGTTATCCCGTTCCCAAGTTTTAGCGTTTTGAATTCCCGCAGACTTCCTCGCTTCTCTGAGTATCCCTCCCACGATGTGCTGCATCTTGGGTTTCTGTTTTCCTTTCTCCCGACTTTCCCCTCTCTCGATGACCGTTTCTCCCTTCCGACAAGGTTGCGTGCGTCCAGCTGGGTGTGGGTTGGGTAATCTTTTATTTGATGTTTCCGTTTTTTTTGACCCCTCCCTCCCGCGGCGGGTTCTGGCGTCCCCTAAGAGTACCTTTTCCGTTCACATTCTCTATATTTTTTGGCCCTTTTCCTTCTGAAATGGAAATCCTTGTTGACCTCATACTCCCTTTTGCTGTTGGTCTGTTTCAAACGATTGGCCCCTTACTGACCATTGGGAGAGTATTTGGTCGCCCTCTTTCTTTACGACTCCTCGCGTCCTGCCTTCTGTGGACGGACAGCTTTTTTCCAGTTTTCTGGCTTTTTTTTTCCCGCAGCGGTTCCTGCATAAAGTCCCTTCTCCCACCCTTAGACGATGGCTTAGCGTCGGAGAACCGCTGTTGTGCTTGAGTTTGATCTCCCCCCCTCCGCCCAGCTTGGAACAAGCTGGATGACGTTCTCTTTTTCTCGCGCGTTTTCCTCCGGCTTCATTTTGTGATGGCTTTCAGTTCGACCTTTTTCTCCCCCCCTCCCGTCTCCTGCCGTTTTATCCTAGAGACACAAGAGTTGAGTCGTTCTAGTTACCTCTGCCGAATTGAGACGGTCCTCTTTTCCTCTGAGAGCCCCAAGTTCTCGGTGACGCGCATTCCCCTTTGACATCTTTGTGACGTTCTCATTTCAGCCCTTTTTTGCTTACCTTGGCCCGCCAGACCCCCCCCTCCGCGTTTTTCCCATCTGCCTCCTCGAAACCTTCCTCCCTCAAGCCGCTGCCTCGCGTTCATGTCGCCCTTGTTATGAACCCTATTCGACCTTCCTCTACCAGATACTGATGTTTCTTCGCCCCTTCCCTCCCTTTTGGTAATTGTTTGTTCACATTTAGATTTGGGAGACCCGTGTTTTGAGCCTTTTACGTTTTATTGATCATTTTTTTTCCCTTCTGACAGTGCTTTACTTTCCTAGGCCTTTTTGATTTTTTTTTTAGCCCCATTTATTACTCCGTTTTTTGATCCCACTGTTCCTTTTCCCGCTTTGACCGCCAGTCCCCTGCCCCCCACTCTCACATTCCACTTTGACACCCGAAGAACCTGCTCCGTCCGGCAGATCGTGCTCCGTCTAACCCTTGGAGATGGACGCTTCTTAGCTCCTCCGTGTTGTGAGACCCTATCCTTTGGATTTTTTCCTCAGGGAGATTTTTAGCCGCTTCCGTGGCGTTTCTCTTCGTATTTTCTTTAGACTATTTTTGCGATGGTTTTCTCTGGCTCGTGTGTTCTGGTCGCTGAGGCTGATCACTTTCAGATGTGCGATGCCCGTGCACCGTGCCCTTGACGTTTTTTTTCGTGCGTTCTTCGCTCATGACCTTGCTCACAGTTGTCATGAATATGTAGTGACCTTGGCTTCCTCCCTGCTTTGGAATGTCCCCTGTTGGTTTTCTCCTTTGATTCAGTTTTTCAAGTTTCGACCGCGAGTGCACTCTTGATGATTTTGCAGCTTGTTTCGAGGTTTTCGTTGGGCCTTTTCTCTTGTTGCGGTGTGCGGTCATTCCCTTCCCGAGTGGACAAGTTTCCGCGTGGATTTTTTTTTTTTTTCACCCCCCTGATCACTGTCGGCTAAGCAGGCGGACGCGGTTCTTCGGTGTTTGTGTCTGAGCCGAAATTCTTTCCGCTGTTTTCTCACCTTTGAGGTTCAGGACAATGGAGTAGCGTGGGGTCGCATGTAGACTGTAAAAGCTGCTGATCTTATAATGAGCGCTTACGCAGGCGGCACTTACCCTTCCCATCCTGCGCAAGTGGCCTCCCGAGGTTTCCCCTTTTTGCTTCTGCTCCTGCTCTCCCATAAAGGGTTGTGCTCTCTAACTTATGCTCCGGTAGTGTTTTGATGACCGACCGCAGGTCTTCCTCGGAATTCGTCTGAATCCTCCTCTTCGTGATTGGTATTTCTTCCCCAAATGGCAGACCACCGCTGCGCCCTCCCCGCCACCTTTCCCGAGCACCCACGATATGGGACCCAAGCGTTTATTGCCACCCACACTTTCGAGCGCCCTTTTCTGCCGAGCTACCAGTTTTCTTTCCCTTCCAGGCACTTGATGTGCACGATCACGTTTTTCGGCTGGCCGGGCGACCTTGCCCGGGTTTTCTTTCTTCTGGGGCATCGTGTTTTTTTCCTGCCAAGCTTCACATCCCTAAGTGCACAGACGTCCTCTACCTTCCAGATGTCTACCCTGGTGATCGGGTGCTGCGGCCTAGATTACGTGGTACGGATTTACCCTTGCATTTTATACTCTTCCAGTGACTCAATTATCTCCCCTTACTCCCTTTGCACAGTGTCCTGCTCGTTCCAAGGCCAATGATTATCTCAGCGCATTCCCTCCCGTCTCTCGTCCGTTTACTTCTCGTTTTGGTTTTCTCCGTGACTTTCTGCTCTTATTCTACATTCATTATGTTTTGCCTGTTGTATTGCTGCCAACGTCCTTCTGTCATTCAGCTGAAAGCGCTGCCCCGTAGCAACAGACTTTTGCTGGCTTCTTACTGAGGTCGCTGGGTGTCAGCCAGGTGTTAAATGATACTTTTGTTTTCATGCCCGAAGCGACTCCGCTCGGCCCTTTTGCCCCCCCGGCCTGCGGTTATGAACAAACGACCGTTGTTTGATTTTCCGGTTAACGTTTTTGTTTAGCAATCCGCTTCGGCGCTAGGTGTTTTGTCGCGTCTTCGGTTTCGATAGTCTTCTCCAGTTGCCGATCGCAATCTGTTTTTATTCTTTTGGAGGCCGATTGGGCCGTCTCACGTCTCGTAAGACTAGCTGTTTCCCCTGGCTGCTTTGTTCCTGTCCGAGGCTGTCCTATCCAGATTTTTTCATTTCTCATTCCCTCATCGGTCCCCAGGTGTTTTTTTCTGCCGTGCCCCATTGTCTTGCCGTTTGGGTCCCTCTTTCGTTCTCGGTGATGGCCTACCTCGAATCAGATGTTCTTTTGTGACTATTTTTTCCCAAGTATTTACCGATTATTCTCCAGAACTGCTTGCCCAACAGAGCCGCTCTCCGTTTTTACCTTTCCCTTCGCCCATTTTCTGCGGTCTCTTCCGCAGGTGTTTTATTTTACTCGCTATCTTTTTGTCGCTATGTCGCTTTCGACCTTCGCTTTCCCTTGTTAAGTCACTTCCTTCCCCCGTCTGTGTCGGCAGGAGCTTATTTTTAAAAGTGATTACCCTTGTGTCTGCACGCGGCATCCTGTGCTGTTTGCTTCCTACGCCAAGTATCCATGCTGTATCTTCGATTTCCGGTTCTCTTTCCACCAGGGCAGCGTTCCTTCGATATTGTAAGGGCGACATCCAGGTTTTGTGCTTTGTTCGATCTAGTAGTGACCCGTGTCTTTTCATTTAGGACTCCTGTCCTGTATCCCCCTTCTTTAATGGTCACCGTGGTTACACACAGCCCGGTTGTCGGACTTACATGTTCGTCGCCTTTACTTATAGACCGCCCCCCAGGCGTTGAGCCAGTGTTCGTTCTAATTTTTTTCTGCGTGATTTGTTTTTCCCACCCCCTTCGCTTACGCTCTGTTGACGAAGAGACCGTTCCTGCTCTGCTACCCTTCTGTCTGGGATCTATGGCCCCTTCTGGCTTTGCGGCGTTTCTTTTTCTTGCTGCTGACCCCCCTGTTTGTTCATTCGCCATTTTGAGCTGTTTGTTTTCGTGTGTTTTGAAACCTATTTTTGGATCATCTCCACTTCGATCTCTCGCTCGCATCCCTTGATGCTACCCCCGTTTTATGTGTTTTGGAAGTTTGACCAACCTGGGCTTTCCTATTAGCTTGTTGAGGTTGCTTTTGTTCTGCTTCCCCCTAGTAGTGTATGCCCCCCCCCTCTCGTCTCGATGCCCCGCTTACATGGACTGCTTTCCGACGAGCTTTTCCCACGCGGTGGTTTGTAATCCCTACACGATGCTCGATCCCTTATCTTTTCCTTTCCCCTATTTTCGCCACCTTCCCCTTTGAGCTTTTTCTTTCCACCTAGTTTGTAATGTGTTTCCGGGTGGACAGCAGACGGTTGATTTTGCAAGTTTTTTACCGGGCCCCTGGACCGCGTACCCCTTTGGTTTACGATCCGTATTGTTTACCTTCCCGCATTTTTGCTTTCTGTATGATTACGTTGGCGAATACCTAGTTGTCGGTTCGGTTACGTAGTCCTTCGCGGTCGGGGCGTATTTTATTTGCAGTTTAGGGTCACGTTTTCCCCTTTTGAAATAGATTTGCGTCTTACGGCCCCGAACGGGCGCCCCTGTTTTTTCGCCCCCGCTTGGTTCCTCTTCTTTTGTCCGGTTCGACCCCTCATGCATTCGAATATAACCATAAAGTCATGTTTCGTGAAGATGACTGTTATTACCCTAGATAGCCGCAGTCCTACAGTCACCCCTCCCTCTACTGGCACTTTCAGGTCCGTTCGCATTGTATCGGCCTGCTTTTGGTTTTTTTTCCTGGTCCCCGTGACCTCGTCGTACTCGCCCTTCACTTCCGTGCTTTTTTTATTTGTGGTTTCATGTTTTCACTTGGCCGATGTTCTCTTTATAGACAGTTTTTTTTTTTTTTCGCACGCTTTGTTTTCCGCCGTGCTGTTGTCTTGTTTTTTTGATACTTCTACCCGCCTTGACAAACCGCTGATTTAGGGAACCCTCCCTTGTTTTCATGTTTAAACTTGTTTTGTTTCTATTTGCGTGTGACGCCCTCTTGCATGTCCGTCATGTCTTTGGTTGTCGTTTGCCTATTGGAGAGCTCCTGTGATCGTCCGTTTTTAGGCTTCCCAAGGACAATTATACCAAGGTCGAATTTACACCTTATGAATCACCGCTATACTGATCGGTACTTTTGTGGCCCTTTCTTTTCGACGTTTTTTAGCATGCTTTTGCTGACTACCTTTTCTGTTAGCCCGGTTGTTGGGTCCTTACGTTCGCTGTTGGTTCGGGCTGTCTTTAATTAGGACCTGACTTTGTCTCTTATTTCGCTTTTCCGCGAATATCCTGTGTCCTTTTTCGCGGCTTCACCTTTACCTTTTTTTGTCGTTTGTCTGAGTCTCTCCCCCGGCGACCGCCGTCTCAACTTTGGACTTTGGTTCTGACACTTCCCTCTCCTGTCGTTTCCGCGCGCGGGACGGATTACCACTGAGCACCCTTTTACTGATGTATGCTTTTTTTTGGTGCGCCTCTTGTATCATTCTCTGGTCCTATCACGGTTGCGGTCACGTTTTGTCTTTCCGATCCAGTAGTAGGGTCTTGCTGTCTTGTGTATTTTCTGCCTGTCACTTTACTGCGTGTCTGAACGTCGAGTTCTACCCCTTCTTGATGCTTTCGCTCTAAACCCTGTCGGTGTAGACTTTTTTTAACCATTCGTCAGCTTTTCGTGGCATTCGGATGGTTCCCTATACTTGTTCAGCGTGGCGATTTCACGCCTTCAGTCCTGTACATGTCTACTTCAGGTTTAGCTTGTTTTTTGTTACCATTGTTCTCTTTTTCAGGGTGGACTTGCCCCCCAATTTGGCCTGACGCTTCGAGAGCCTTTCATATCCCTTTGCAGTAGTTCGCTTTTGTTGATTATTTGATCCTGCCCTCTTAGTTTTTGCTTTTAGTAGTTCTTTTCGCATGTCATTTCCTTTGACCGGTAGGGTTGGTTTTCGATGTTTTGGGTCCACACGGCCAGGTGCCAGGCTAACGTCACCCGTGCGTCAGTTCTTTGTTGTTCGCATTACGACTTCGCTTACCGGTCTTTGAGCGAACTGCAGGCCTCTTGCTGTACGCCTTTCGGCACCTGTGCCGTTGAGTTTTGCTTGTATTACACGCGTCCATTTTGCCGGGTATCGATGACCCCTCTCATTTTCCGTTTACCTTTCCTCTGTTAGCCCCTCGGACTTTAGCGGTTTAGTAGTAGAGACATCTTTGCCATGGCGGATTTGACGCCGGACCTGGCAACCGATCCTCGACGCAGAATTATTCATTTCGCTAGGCTTGTAATTACGAGGAAGTCCTGTTTCCCACGTTTTCTTGATGATTCTCCTTTATTCCATGTTTTTTGAGTTCTCAGCGGATCATAGTTAGGTGATGGTACCAGTGTTACCCGGAGTTTTTTTTCTCCCATTTCTCTTTTTTAGTTTTGAACCACGTTTCACTTTTGCTGCTTGTCTTCCCTTTTTTTTCGTCCTTTGTAATTATTTCCCGGTGTTGGTTTATCTATGTTTTCTCCTGACTCTCTTGTTTACAGCTGACACCGACACTAATCACCAATCGTTCCTGATATCTCCTTGCATTTTACCTTTGTAAAGTTGGCCCCGGTTTGCCCCTGTCTCTTGCGTATACATTTTAGGAGGTCAGAAGCTTTCCTTTCGGATTCGTCTGCTCCACCCAGGTTGGGTTCAGGTCAGTCGTTGCCTTTACATTGGTTCGCTCCCCTTTTCATCAGATTGTTCCCCCATGAGTAGATTCCCTGCATTTTAGGAGCTAGGTTCTTTTGCCAGAGCGAGTAACCTGTCCTGATCATGTTACTGATTATCGTTCTCTCCCATCGGAAGGACCACCCATTAATTGATATTATTGGCATCCGTTCTCTCCTGTGTGTTTCCTCTTGTAGTATTTCGTCGTAGTTTTTTAAGCTTTTTTGTGACTGTTCTTCTTGTTTTTTTTTTTTCAGTATAGTTGTGTCAAATTGCTATTGCGTTGCCTATAGTTTAATTGCCACGGTGCAGCCATTCATGGCCCCCCCTTAATGCCACTCTATCGTCCCCTCTTTTTTACTGGTTACCATTGTGACCCCATTTTCTCTAATGTTTTGACTTCCGTAGATCTTTTCTTTCCCATTATATCGTTTACCCGTCCGTTGCGTCAGCGATGGTCAGTTTCATCCATTTTGACCCTTTAATAAGACACTGTGGTCGGTCGGAAGAGTATTTTTTTTTCATGGTATTCCTCACCCTGCTCTTGGGATGTGACTGTTGATCGTCCCAGGCGTAGCGAATTCTTACGCGCTCGTGCCCTTCCCAACGTCCACCTCTATTTTTTGACCCCACATTATTGCCGCTGCGTTGTTCGCTAACACACAGCGTTTGATTCCCACCACAACGTTTTTGCTTAGCCTACGTGTTTCATTCTGCTTCACCGGCCATCCGTCGGATGCGCTGACTTCGTGGTATTTCTAATTTCTTATTGCTTTTTTGTACGCGCTGGGTGTAGGTTTCTATGATGTCTTGTCGCTGCCAACGGTTACGTACCAAAGAACATTTTTTCGGTCTTCTCTCTTATTGGCTTACAAGAACGCGTAGTCTCCCTAGGTCGCTCTTTCGCGCTTGTAATGTGCTCTTTGTAGATATGTTTTTAGTTACCAATTTCGCTGTCATAAGCTCCTTGAGGGCTTTTTGTGTTGTTCAAACAAGTTATCTGTCTTGTGCGTAGAGATGTCGTGTTGTTGTTTCAGTGGTATAGCTCCTGACCTCGTTTTTTTTGTTTACTCCGTCCCGTCGCGCGTACGATCCTCAAATAACGACGGAGGTTTCTTTGGCAGAAGTGGCTCCCCCCAAGTTCTTATCCCTGCGGTCCCCTTCATTTTCCGGTATTGTTGTTGATTTTCAGTCTTTGAATATACGTTCCCTCCGCTTGTAACCATCTCCCGCTTATTTCCATGGATGTTTGTCCTTTGGCGAATGCAGCGTGTTTTTTTTATCAGTTTAATCTTCTTAGCGTGTCGCTTTTTCCGAATCACACAGCCGGTGCTTTTTGATTTCCGTTCCTTCGGGTTTTTCGGAATTTCGGGCGTAGGTCCATAAAAGGCTGCTATTTTATGTAACGTCTTCCTTTTTGTTCGACGGTAGCCCGTCTCCTCTGTTTGACCTTGACGTCCTGTTAGTACTAGTTTTGATGTTCTTTATATTGTTTTCTACTTTTCAATTACTGTCTGTGTTCTCCTCGGCGGTTTCGAGATGCCGCACGGATTCTCGTCCCAAGGCTTCGTCTTTCTCTCTTTCTCCCTTCGGTTCATTTTTTCTTTTAGATTTTACCTCTCTGTGCGCATTTGTTGAATGTCTTTAAATTGTGTATACCGGTAGTTTTTACCTGATCGTACTACAGAGTTTCCGATCCGTCGCCCGCCTTCCGTTCCAGCTGATATATGTTCGAATTCGGGGCGGTTATGATGCAGTCCACTTTTGTGAGTGTTTTTTTTTGAGGTCTCTTTTGCGCGCCCCCTTTCGTCCTTGCCGCCCCCTTTGCCGGGCTGTTTCGCGTCTGCAGGACATTCGTAGTATTGCTCTTTAAATTTTCCCTTTTCTGGGCAGCGTGTTGTTGATTGATCAGTGACTACTTCCGGTTGAGGTGTTGTATTTCTTTTCCAAGACCGATTGTCCCCTACTTTTCCCCGTGGTTCGTAGGTCTGGGACCTGGAGGTTCTTGAGTCTTTCGACGCTTTGGCACTTTATCAGCGGTTAGGGCAGCTACTTGCCTCGTGCCTTTCCGCCTTTGTCTTTCAGACAAAGATCATTATAGTGGTTAGGGCCCATAGTCCACCTACCCCGCACGGTGGCTGCGAGTGTTTCTTGTTTAGTATTAACAGGTTTTTGTCGTTCCCCGATAGAGCGGCAACTTTTTTCGTCCTTGGAGTTGTGTGTCTTTCGCTTTCTAATTCTTCATACTTGCTTAGTTTCTGATCAGTTTTTAAGATTTTTTTCCTCATTTTTTCACTCACCGAGGTTCCTGTCCGTGTTTAGCGTCTTTTCCGCAACAGGGTGAGTCAGATTTCAGGACCTGATCTTCGTCCTAGCGGAACCGAGTCCTCCGGCCTGTTTTATGTCTAAAATTTGAAGTTCCTCATGCCGGCCGCATCCACCAAGTCACTCGCGTTCCTCATTTTGGGTCTCCGGGTTCCAGTTTTTTTCACCCCAATAGATTTACCCCAGTTTCCGTTCTGTCCTGCCGTCACCCCCCGTTCCCCCTCCAAAAAACGCCTTCTGCTACGCTTCGGATGGCTACCTTCGACTCAGATGGATCGTGATTTTGATCACTACCCTCCTCCACCCCCCCGTCGCCCCGCCAATGCGGGTGCCGCTTTTGCACACGATTTCCTTTCTCCCCTAGAGAATGGTTTTACTCGTGGTCACACTTTGTTTCTCAAAAATGCGGAGTTTGAAAGGATGTTTTTTCTCCAAGACTCCGTATTTTTGTTTTTACCCCTGGCCTCTAGCGTTTTTGCCGCAATGCCCCCCGGTGACAATAACGCTACCACTCCCCCTCGGAATAGTTTCACCTCGAAGCTTTATCCGCAAGGAGATTGCGCTCTGTTCTCCTAAAGAGTTCTGTCCGCCCG
>Ga0179593_1324754_pt1 | contig 11737 bp, 13 predicted proteins | sample CZODoug2_1_08_16_FD_185931 | JGI IMG/M metagenome (GOLD analysis project Ga0179593, IMG submission 185931) | Vadose zone soil fungal communities from Angelo Coast Range Reserve, California, USA - CZODoug2_1_08_16fungal (PacBio error correction) | ecosystem: Environmental > Terrestrial > Soil >... | reverse complement strand
CCCGTTTTGAACCTTTTTCCTATGGTTGGCTAGAAAACCTTTTCCCTTTCCTCCCTTCCGGCTTTTTTTTTTCCTAGCCATAGCTGATCTGCACACCGGCGTGAAGAACTTGTTGGGAGTCTTTTCTTCTCTTTGGTTTGAACTGTATGGACGGCAGATTTTGCAACCTGTTTTCCCTTTTGCTTTTTACTTCCTAGGAATTACCGGTGGTCAACCTCCCAGAATTTTGCTAAGGTGTACTGGTTGGAGCGCGTTCTGTTTTTCTTTTGTGTATGTTCCGTGACTTTTTTCGTCGAGTGCCATTCCCGGTTTTTGATTCCTCCCCCTCTTTACGTTTTCTTTGAATGAATGCTTTAAATCACTCTTCCGTGGGGCTCCGATGAATGTTCCGTAATTCGATCTTACTGAATTTCCTCCCCCTCGGTTTTAGCAGCGTGAATCCGACGATCACGAACGTAATTCAGCCGGCTGATCTTATCTTTTTCTTTCTGCCCGTCCCCCGACGTTCCACCCGTTTGGTTGCGGTCACGATTACTCCTGAGGAGTGCGTGCCCACCTTCAGACGTTCCTATGGTCAGGACGGGGCAGTCTTTTCCATGGGGACCCCTTCCTTTTTCTTCCCCAAGGCTTTTTTCCCTTGTTCGTTGAATGCCGTGTTTGGCTCCTGCGAAACCCTTCCGAACGGCCTTTCTAAGAACCTGACTTTAGTTCACTTCCCCCAACCGGACCTGACAGCGCGCGATTTTTGTTCAACGCTTTTCCCCACTGTCGGACCCCAGGGTTCTTTTTTCTCTCGACTCCCCCTTTGCAGATGACCCTCACCAAATCAGGCTGGAATGTCGTACTGCTCCATGGCTTGGTTTTGATGATCGCATCGCGGGAGCTTGACTGAAGAACCACGGTAAGATGACTACGCTCGCCCTTTCCCTCGTCTTTTCAAACAAACTGCCGTTCGAATTCTGCAATCTTGATGGCGGATATTTGCAATACATTTCTCGTTTGGACGGTTTGACCGCTGGACAACCCTTTTTAAACTTCCTTAAAAATATGTTCAGCCCCTTTCCATCTTTCCCTGATCGGGCCCACCCACGGTTCGCCCAGCCCATAGTCCCCCTTTCAACGGCCCCTAGAGTTTCCGCCTGTCCCACTGAGTAAACACCTATTCTAGGCTTGTTACTTTCCCAATTTTTTAGCAGAAAGCGGAGCGTTCCGGTTTTTTTCCCCCTTTGGATTTTTGTTGGAATTAGGGGCAGCTGGGTGTGTTCGCGAAGTTCTTATTTTTCCGGGCCACCATGTCCTCAGCGGTGTGGACACCATTTGGGCCCCCGGAAGGTCCTGCTTTACCACTTTTGCAATGGGTTTAGGAACCCCCCGTCCCTCGAAAACGTAACCCCTTCACTGTTTCAAGCGGTTCCCCTGGTTTGGAACCCTCCTATGGAAATTTTACTCTAGGTGTTCCTTCCTCGGAAACCATTAAATAGTCACCAAACACAAAACCTTTTCGCATCTTTGCAATATGATCTTGTCACCTCTTGTTTCAAGTCACAAGGATTTTTTGTGAGCCACTCAATAAATTTTAGCCCGCCGTTGGTTGCTTTTCATGCTTTCCGGGTCTACTCCCAGTGATTGTAAGCAAAACCGTTCTGGCTTCCTCTCTTTCTTTTCAATTTGTTTTCTCTGATGTCAGAAACTCCAAGTGGATTCCTTTTAACAATCCCACCGGTTTTCTTAGGGCAAATGTTTCAAGGGACCTCGCAAAAAAGAGGGTTGTTGACCCTCTTTCCCAATACCCTCTTGAGTTGTATGTCAACCAATCGCCCCCCAGGAGTAATTTTCCAAATCAAAAATAGTTGCGCCCCCCTCTGCTGTTTTGGGGACCCCCCGGGCTTGGGTTTGGTTGAGTGAAACCTTATTTTCCGACCAACTACGCGTAACTTTGCCTCACCTTCCTCCACAGGAACGACGTAAACCGAGAATCGGTTTTTGCAATTTTCAGCTCATTCCCCAGTTCACCAAATTTTGCGTTCCTTCGGCTTATGATCACAGAATTGATTTGACCTCACTGGTTTCCCCCCGCTGTCTAAGTCTGCCACCCCCTACGACTAGAAACCCCGATTTGCCGACTTCCACCAGACACGCCTCTCAGGTGACACCCCCACATCCGACTCCGTGTTTCTCCCTAACCAGACAAGACGCTATGTTGTTTTTTACCGTCAGTTTTCCAGTTTCTCCTTGTGTGAGGATGAAGTTTAGCCCCTTATTTGGCTGGGCCCCCCTAAACCGCGTTGGTAGCTTTTTCCCGATCGGGACCGTTTTTGAAGGTCTTGTACCCCTTTATTTTATCTTTGGAAAGTCCATCAGTCTTTTTTCGAGGCTAAAGCACGTGTGTATTGCAAGTCTCGACAAACCCAATTATTTCCATTCCAATCTCTCTTTAGTTCAATTTCAATTCTTCTTGACCCCCCAAGACGGTACCGTCCTCAGTTCCACTTACTTCACTTCTTCGTTTCTTCCCAAATCGCTGCTCCATGAACCCCCCCCAATCCCCCCCTTGCTGACGATTCACATCTGATCTTGTATTCCTTGGGTTCATTTCTCTTCTTCTCACACTCCCCCCTCCCGCAGGTTTGCCCGTGACATCTCCGCTTTGGCGTCGGGAAAACGTGAAGCGAGCTCAGGCCCCCCCTAACGGGAGCGTTTAGACGCAAAATCACCCTGGACCCCTTTCTTTTTCACTCGGAGACTGTCCCGGCGTTGCAGGAACGCCTGCACGTCCTTTTGCCGGATAATACCGTCTTTTTTTGGGCGGCCAAGGTTCCCCGGATCCTCTTATCGCGCCACCAACCAGCCGCTGGCATCCGGTCCTGCGCCCTTCTATTCTAGACCGGACGAATAACTGTTCTTTTTTTGTTCTCTTTTTGCGACCCCAGTGGAGGAACCTGTCCTGCTCGAAAAGTGCGGTTGCACTGCCTCTCTGGCAGTACGTCTTTCTTACCTCGTCGCGCTTTCTTTTAATATTCCTTGCCGGGTTCGACGAACGCCGTATCCCGTTCCTTCAGCGCGTCCTTCAGGAATTGCATGCCATAGGGGTTTTTGACAGGGATTCGCCCTCAGGGGGACCCTCCTGACGAATTTCCCCCCACAGGCAGGGCAGGTCGCTTTCCCCCCCCAGTACGATGTAAAAACAGGCACCCTTTCTTCGCCAAAGCTCTGCCCTGTGAGATACAAGGTTTTTGTCCTCCCATCCTGGTCAACCGATACGGAAAACCAATAGTTCTTTCTATTTGCCGACACCCGACGAGGGATTTTCCGTTGTGTGTTGAGGCTTATCCTTGCATTTCTATTTCAGTTTCTCTAAAGCGTTTTGTCCAGATTTTTCGTATTCCGAAGTTTCTCTCCAAACTTGTCCTGCCCCCGGGTGCGGTCCAGCTTTGCGATTGAACCTAGTTTTTTTTTCTTTCTCGTCCTCGCGTTTTCCGGCCCCCCCACTCCTGCGATTAAATTCTTTCCCGGAAGTTCCAGGTCTAGTGCGCCCCTGTCCCAGGAATTCCCAGTTCCTTCATTTCCTCCTGCGGGGGGGTGGTTTGTTGGCGCGTTCCTCGTCTCTTTGGAGCACATGCGTGCCCAGTTTGCAGTTCTTAATCCGGCCCTGATATTTTCAACCGACAAGCGGGCGACGAGGACAAAATAGCGCCAGCTTTTTTTCCCCATCGTTCCTCTCAGGTTCGAGAGTCCCGGTTTTCACTTTTCTCCACTCGTTTCGACAGTTCCGAAGGTAGTCAGCGGTACGAGTGGCCATCTTCCTTGGATTCCATCGCTTTAGCGTTTTCATGTATTTAGGGTTTTTTTCTTTTGCTCCGACCCTTTGGAGGCCCGGCAGAGGTATTACTGCAGGACGTTCCCCGGATGGGAACGCGTTCCATTTCTCAGATTTTTCTGTCCAAAACTTTCCGAGTTTCCAAATTTTTTTCCTTTAGGGGTTTCCCCTTTGTTTTGGAAATTTTCTCCCTCGCTGGTATCATCCTTTCCCAACAAAACGCCCCGAGAGCGCTTCTTTCAGTGAAACGCGCGCGCCCTGTTTAAAGTCGCTCTCCCCTCTTCCGATGCCGTCTAACCAAGATCAGGATGGGAATGTTTCCTGCCCCCCCTTTTTCTGTCGGATCATCGTTGGGCTGAATTAAACTCAGTGAACCGTCACTGCCTCGCCCTCCCTTTCCCGCTCTTGTCAACTGCTTCAGCCTTCCTGAAATCCTGTAGGTTGTTTTGTTCTTTGCCCCCCTCTTGCCTTTTCGGACCCCCAGGTCTGAGCTGGACCCTTTAACTCTCCCGACTATGTTACCGCCACCCCTATTGGTTTTTCCGATGTCCGTTGACAACTCTCCCCCCGGCCCGGGAGACCCAGCCATTCCCCTCCTCAGTTCGAAACGACAAGAGGGTCTCCTTTTACCAACTGACGTAGGGTAGTCTCGGCTTTTGTTCCTCGGGAGCAGACAGTTGATACGTTTTTTGTTGTTTAGGACCTTGGTAGGGTCTTGTTGATGGCGGTTTTTTTTTTTTTGCTGCTGTTGGTTTTCGGATAGGTCTAGTCTTGGGTTTGGCAGCCTCCAAAAACCCTTGTTTTTGACACCAGCGGGCACACGGCTTACTAACGAATTTGCAGAATTTGGTGAAATGGGGAGTCCCAACCTTGATTGCCTCCCGACTTACTCCCCCTTTCACCTCGGTTTTCTGGTCGTTGATGACAATTACGCGTAGTGTTACCTGACTGTTATCAAGTTTAAACACTCCACAACCCTGGGTTTCCCCCAAAACAGAATGGAGTATCTTGCGCACTATTGTGAGTTTCATAATGCGTCGCGGTTGGGACCACGCCCCAAGACCAGTTTCTTTTTTGAATGGTTGCCTCCCCCCTCCTGTCCTTGGGTCTACCCCAAGTTCATCCCAGCAGTTCTAAATGGATTGTGTCCCCACTTTCCCTTGTTTGTTGTTGAGAGATTCGAAGCTTTTCTCACTGTTCTTCGGCATCCAACCGTGGATAGTGCCCCGCTTAAAGTCAAATGTACCCACTTTTTTCGGAACACGGGCGTTTTGTCGGAACCAATCTCCCATGGCTCACCCCCAACGCCCTGGTAACGGCCCCCCGCACTCTTCCCCACCTAGTTGCCGATATAAGTTTGAACCCTTCTTTTTTTTGTTGTTCTGGCCTGACTGTTTCTCGAGAACTTCTATTGATAACCCACCCCGCGTAAAATGGCCTCATGCACTTTTGTGGACCCCGGACCCATCCTTTGTCCACGGGACGCTCAATACCTTTAAACTGCCCCATTTTTTCCCGTCGTATTTTAACAAATTTTCCCTACGGCCAGTCCCTTTTGCCAGCTTGCATCTCTCGGTTCCCAAACGCTGTTCTGATCGCCCCCACTCCCAAGACTAAGACATTATTCTAACCATTCCCGAATTAAGCCCCCCCCCTTCAAGCAAGGTACCGAAAAACACCTTCTCGTTTCCTGACTTAACCGCCAAGCCTCCTTCCTCGGGTGTTTCCCGACTCAGTGACCCCGTTGCTTCACCTCTGGTTTATGTCCCGTTCTTCCCTTTCTGGGCCACAAGTCCGGTCCATCCGATCGGGACAATCGTTGTCGGGGGTTCCGTGTGACCACGTTTTCGGGCGTCAATCCGGATTCAGACTTTTTCCCCTGAACAGGGCGAGGTAGAGCGTACAAATCGCTGCTTTCCGAAAAGGATTGGTTCTCCGTCCGTTCTTGTTGCCCCACAAACGGTACCGTCTCTGCCGTGCTCAATGAAGTTTAATTTCTGTTTATTCAAGGCATTCCCTCATCGCCACCATTCCAGAAACTTTCAGAATCCCTCTGTTGGTGAGAGTAGCCTTCGCGGAGTCACTTCTTTTTCTCCCTACTACTAAAGCATAAGCTCCCCCAATTCCACCCCCCCCATTCCATTAGACAGTGCGACCTCACGCTTTTACTGAAAGACCTCCTTTGTCCTTTGGTGGCAAGTCACTCTTTCTACGTCTGCGCTGTCGGGGAGCCCCCCCTTTTTCGCAACCCAACCCCTGAACGAACTTTTGCAACTCCTTGACCCATCTTTGGACGTTAAAGAGGAGAAAATGATTGTTTTTAGGTTCCCAACTTTTGAAGTATGCAGTCTAAACCGTCTGCGGTTTTGGCTAGAAAGGGAGCCCCTCGTTTTTTCCGCAGCCACCAATTGGACGGCAGGCTGGATCCCCCCGGCCTTTTTCTGCGCCAGGATCTTTTAGACCTATACCTCGGCGGGATTTTTTCTTTTTTTTGTTTTTGTCCTTCTTACTGCTCGCCTTTCTCCCCTTCTTTTTTTGCCCGCCTCTCGAAGAACCGTCCCCTAGGGTCGCCGCTGTCTTTCATAATGCCCTGGTTCGCGCCTGCCTCTTCCCCAACGTCCTCCCATCTTGCTTTTTTTTTTTTTTTTTTCCCTTCAGGCATGACAGTATACGGACGACAGGCACTGACGGCCGATTTTTTAGCCGCCCCCCGCCCACTCCGCTGAGTTTGCACTGACGGTCTTTTCCAATCGGGGGTCCCCTTTTTCCCCCACGCGCCCCCCCGTCCAAAGCTGTTTTTTTCAACGCCCACACTTCATCGTCAACTTTTTTGCCCTCCGTTTGGAAGCCTTTTGCTTCCCCCCCACTCGGTCCGATAGGACACCCAAACTCTTTTTTTGTCTAGCGTGTGAAGCCTGGGTCTTCTCTTTTACCCCCCCCCCTCGGGGGTTTTTTTTGGTTGTCTCGTACCGTGATCCACTCGTTCTCTATCGTCTTCGGAGTGGTCTCACAACTTTTAGTGATCTTTAAAACGCATCTTGTGTTTCTGGAAACGTGTTCTGGATTCTTTCTCATGTTTTTTTTCGGCCCCTTTAACTGACGGCCTTTTTCCCCTTTCCTGGGACAGTTGCCCGAGAGTTTCCGGCTGCGGGTGTCAGGAATTCACTCCTAATGATAGGCCCATTCCTGACGTCTCACGCTATGGATAGGATCTTGACTTTGCCTTGACGAAATTTCCGGTGCTGAATACCAGACCCCGACAGTTGGCCTTTTTCAACTACGTTCTGCCTGGCCAAATCGTTTTTTGCTTTCTGCCTGATAACCTCCTCTTTTTTTCTCGGAATCCCAGAACGAAGGATAGCCGGTAGGAGACCTGGTTAGAGAAGCAATAACGGTTTGGCCCCGTTTGGATCTGATTTCCTTCCTCCTTATTTCTTTGCTTGACCCAACCCTGCAAAGGATTAGACCGTGTCCCTGTCTTTTGCCTGCAACGCCGGTTTCAATTTCTCTTCGTCCAAAGGTTGGTAAGAGAGTTGCCAATTTTCGGGGGCTTGGGCCTGTTGCGTGCGCACCGGCTCCGTTTCACAGCAGCCTAGCTCGTCCGTCGTCACCGGACGCCCGGTCCCTCGGGCGCCAATTCACTCCGAACGCGGCGCCCGGTCGGCAACCTTTCCGGGCTGGAACTCGCGGCGGGGTACCTCCCCTCTTTCTGCCGCTCTCAACCCCACGCTCAGATGGGAAGGTATCTTGCAATCCGTTGTTCTGATGGCTCGCATCCTTGCGAGGACAGGACCGATTGACACCGGAATTGAGCTCACCTTAGACCGTAAGATTTTTTGAAACCTTGCCCGTGAGCATTGGTCTTGCCAGTCCAGCGCGCGGGCTCTTGCCCTCCCACTTCCCCCCCTTTGAAGAAATTCAACCCCCTTTTACACTATCGATAGCCCCTATTTTTTTCCCCCTCTCCCTGATTGGCCGATAGGACCTACCAATGACCGGGAGCTGGTAAGTAATCCCCTTCATCCTCTTAACGACATTTCGTTTCCACCGGACGTCGGTAACCACCACCTTAGCCTTACCTCATTTTTTTTTTTATTTTTATAAGGTTGTTCTGAGGCTTTTTGGAATTCGGGCAGCGGAGGGGTGGTCTCTCTTTTTAGTCTCGGGGATTTCGACACCGTTCTTCAGCTTGTGTGGCCACTTTTCCCATTTCTTTCAGCGGAAGGAAAGGGACTCGCCACATGGTTGCACTGGGGAGGCCTTCCAGACATTTGAGGGCTACCCGAAACGGTTCCTAACATGTTTGGTCTGTTTTCCTGAGCGACCTCCTCAATTGATAGCTCCAAGGATGTTCCCGTTCTAGAGAACCCCCCCTTCACCCAAGATGAAAAACCCGAAACTGGACGCAGCGCCTCTTTTTGATCTGTGCCTAATTCTATGAACATTGTGTCCCCCTCCTTTTCCCAGTTAGATTATCCGACCTGCTTTTGGTTTTCGTACACTGGTCCACATTTCTCTAATCCAACTGTGGTTTTGTCAGCATCCAGCAGTTACCAAGGCTATTCTCTTTTTTACCTCACCTCCGGTTTGTTGTCGAGTCATTTCCGAACTTTCCATTATCCATGTTTTATGCTACCCCCCCCCCCTTGGTTGATTTCCTGCCGAAGGAATGTCCCCTTTTTCCTACAAGGTTTTCGTTCAAACCTCCACACCTTTATTTTCCCCCGTCCCTGTTCCAATTTAATATTTAACAACTACCCATTGCGCAAGATGTCCCTTTTTTGAACACATGGCTTGGGTGGTTTCTCCTGATAAACCTTGATCCAACAATTGATAACCGTTCCCCAATGGCCTTCATGTGTAACGAACCCATTTGAACCCCATGAACCGTTGAACAAACCCCGTTGTTCCATTACCCTTTTGGATCAACGTGTTGGTGCTTTCGTCCTCCCGGTAACCCCCCCATTTCGCAGTCAAAAAAGAGTTGGGTCTGGTTTCCCACCGCTGATTCTTTTTCTGTCCCATCCCCCTGGCTACTTTCCTACCTTCTTCTCTTCACCACCCTAATTGACATGAGTAAAACCCCTTTTCTCCCCCCCGCTATAAGCTAAGCTGTGCTTCCCCTGTCTTCCCCTGCCCCCCCATCTAGAATAGTTTAAAATGGTTTTACAGGCTTCCCCCCATTTGTCGTTTACTTAGGGCCCTTTATAATTTTTCCCCTCTTTCCCCCCCCCCCTTCCAGTTTTCGATAACGGGTTAGGCCTGGTTGGCGGTTTTGAACATATTGTTCTAGGATAGGTGTCACCTTTTTTCAGCTTAAGCGGTGTTTCCCCCCTGACAATGCGGATTGAATCCATACGCGGTTGAACATGCTGCTGCAGAATTTCCCCGAACCCATGGAAGGAGTACCTGTATTGACTCCACTTCCCCCTTTTTCACTTTGCGTTTCGCAGTCCGCCCCTCCCACCCTCTTGCTTTCGAACCATCCTTTTATACCTTTGTGTTATTTTCGGCAGCCAGATTTAGGTAGGCTTCCCCACTTTCAATTACGTTCTTTTTTTCCTGCCCACGAACCCGCCGCGTTCCTTTGGAAAGTGCTACGGGATCCGGTTTTTCCGGCGCAGGTTAGCTTCCAGGAAAACGCCCTTTCCTGCCCCAACTTTTGAATCCCGGGAGTCCATGTCGGAGTTTTTGACAGCAACAATACAGGATACTTACGTCTTTTCTTTTGGCGTCCTCACTAATATCCCGCGTATCGCCGCCAACTTTCGCGTCGTTCCCCTTCGCTCTGTTTCTTTCCGGCAGCTTCCCTCACTTTAATACCTCGTTGGTGGGATGTCGCAACCGATTGACAATTTCTCTCAACTTTTTTATGCGCGCTTTTTGCCCGTATGTCCCTTCGTTTCCTCCCTTCTTTTTTGCTTCTGGAATATTAACCCCGGGAAATTTGACACTGCCCTTTTCACTGTTTGCACCCTGTTTGACCCCCAGATCTCTCTGACCGCCGCTGATTGCCTTCAAAATCGGGCAGTAATGCCCGGGCGCCCGCACCCCTCCTCCCGTTTGAGGAACATTTCCCTTGAATTGAACCCACCCCTCCTTCTTTTTTCAATGCGGCCAAGCTATCTCCCCTACCCAGGGAAACCCCTTTTCAATGTCCAAAAGATGCGGCCCCGTTTCATATGCTACAAGGGTTGCTGAGCCAATCATACGATCTTTTACTGGAAAAAACGCGGTTGGTTTATGTTCGAGAAATGTTCTCTCCCCCCTTTTTTTTGAGTCCCGCCCCTCTGTTTTCGGCGCGACTGCCACCCCTGTGGCTGCTCCCTCTTTCAACTGGCTTTTCTCCCCCCCATTGCCTATACGGCTGGCTGTGCCAAAAGCTTTGTTGACCCCGGTTCCTGGCGTCTTCTCTTCCCTTTTTTATGTAACTGCCTTCGCTTTTTCCCCTCTTTCCCCCCGTTCCCCTTTCGGGAGTGTTTTAATGAGGTCTTTCCGATCTTTTCCTCCCCATTCATGAGGGCCGCTTTCCCCTTCTTTCTGGGATCCGGCACTTTGCGTTTTCCCTTCTCTCACATTCATGCGCATCCAAGACATCCCCTCATGCCTCTGGGTTTTGGCCAAATACGGAGCACGCGGGTTCACCCTCGATTTTATAGCTGCTTCCGGAATTTCCAACCTTTTTCGCAGTCTGGGAGCGAAGACTATTATCCGGTTTAGAGATCCTGGCGCAGAGCTCTTGGAACATAGACGATGTACTTGTGGCGATTTTCCGTCGGGTTTTTCATGTCCGTTTGAGTGCTCCCTTCCGACAGTTTTTTTACCTTTATGCCGTGTCATTCTTTTTTTCCTGCCCGTGGGGACATTCCCCTTTTTTTTTCCCGGAGTTTTTCCCAACTTTTCCCTCAATTGGGCGGTTTTCTGTTCAGGTTCCCCGCGCCGCGCATTCTTCCTAGAGTTCCCTTTCCCCTTCCCCTTTGCGCTTCGTCTTCCCTTCCGGAAAAACGCGAGTCTGCCTTTATTTCACGATCGACTACTCTGCTCAATAAAGATTCATGTCTTTGTCGTACCTTGATTTTCGAATTTTTTTTCTTTTTTAGCTCCATTAGGTGCTGTAGACCCCCCCATTCTTGAACAGTCAATCCCTTCCCCCCTTGGGTCGCTCTTGTTTAAACCAGACCTCCTGCGATTTTCCTGCTATTGTGTCCAGAACGGTCTGTGTAGTCTTTCCCTCCCTCGTCTTTTACAAACCCTGGTCCCCCATTTAACATGCCATGTTCACGCCCCCGTCTTCCCGATTGTCCACGAGTTTTTTAAAACCTACGGTGTGTCCGGTGAACCCCCATCCCCCAGACTGTCAAGAAAATTGATTTTTTGTAAACCTTAACGTCCACCACACCTGTTGATAGTTTGATTGGCTTTGAAGAACCGAGACCTGCTTCTGATTCTTGGGGTTCGAAAAGCATGAGGGGACGGAGGTGATGTAGAGGGCCAGATGTGAAGGTATTATTTCCTTGTCTTGGTCATGAACCCACAAAGGGAGGTGGGACAATGAGGGACCCCGCCGACTGGAAGTGCAAGGACTTGCCATGTTTTCCCCAATGTTGGAACTCTACCTTCCCCAAACAGGATTTACTTTGCAGACTCAATGGTTTACTTTCTTTCCTGGTTTCGGAGATGTCAAATTTTGCGGGTTTATCTCTGTTCTAAAGTTCTGACCACCCTTCCACCCCCTACTTGGGTTCAACTCAACCCTCTTGCGTTAATATTTTGATGTGCCAGTCTGCAAGTTCACCAGTCCATTGGGACAAGCCCTTCCAGAAATGTGATTAACCTCTTTGTTGCATTGTTCCACCTTTTGCTTTCGGTACCAACCGGTGGATTGGCGCATCGCCCAGTTCTACCTGGATTCTGTCCCCC
>Ga0179593_1616053_pt1 | contig 11738 bp, 18 predicted proteins | sample CZODoug2_1_08_16_FD_185931 | JGI IMG/M metagenome (GOLD analysis project Ga0179593, IMG submission 185931) | Vadose zone soil fungal communities from Angelo Coast Range Reserve, California, USA - CZODoug2_1_08_16fungal (PacBio error correction) | ecosystem: Environmental > Terrestrial > Soil >... | reverse complement strand
ACTTCCGGCTCCGTTCCAGGCAGTTTGTAGACGACTTGCCTTTTTGTATCACCGTTTTGTCCCCTTTCCCACTTCTTTACTTCCCTGCCCTCTCTTTCCCCTTAAGCTCTGGAGGAGGATCTCCCCTCTTTCACTGTAAGAGGTCGTCGATCCCCCTTTTTTTTTGAAGCAAATCTTCTTTTGAACGTTTCCCCTCCGACGACCCTCAATTTTTTTTCTGGTGGAATCTCTTCCCCGGCAGCAAGCGCCTGATCGAGTGTTTTTTCTCTGTTAGAACGTCCTTGTTGCGCTTTTTTTTTTTTCAAATCCGTAAATGTAATTTTGCTGGTCAGGGAAGCGTCCCACGTCTTTGCCCTCTCCCCCCCCGATTGACGTCCGAGGCCCAGTTCCTTCCATCCAAAGCACCCCTTTCAATGATTATCAATTATTGTCTTTCACGCATCACCTCGTCGTCCTAAATCCCTCTTTTCCTTCTTCACTATTCTTCAAACCCCTCCGGATGGACTAGTCCGTTTCCCCTCCCTGTTGCCGTCCTTCTCCCCCCAGAGAGGCCCTTCCGAATTTTTTTTTCGCAGACACTTCGGCTCGGAACTTTCCCCTTCTTCCCGCCGGAGATGAACCAATTTGAATGGTGATCTTACGGTTGCACAGTCCTCTGGCGAAATTCAACCTGCCGACCCCCTTTTTGATTTCCTCCCCCCTTTTCAACTTTGACCAACCTGCCAAGTCTTGCGTTCTCTCACACACCAGTCCGGAAACACTCAACAAGACGCCCCCCTTTCCCCCGCAAAGATTTTTGGGATGTTCTTTTTTACCACCCGTCCCCTCCAACGGAAATCGGGAATGTTTCACCTCGTTAGTAATTTCGAAAACCTTTCAATCGAGGCCCTGATTTCCTCTTCCCGGACCATTCCCCCTTCCCTCCCAAGTATGGTTCTTAGCCCAACCACCGCCTCCTTCATGTTTGAGTTTTCCTGGCGCCGGTCTGTTTTTTTTCTGCTAGGGAGGTTTTTCCGGGTCTTGGGGAGGATCTTCTTCTTTTTCGAAATTTGTGCCCCTCTTTTTGCCCCAAAGCACTTTGGAATAACTTCCAACCCCCTTTCCCCTTCCCCCATTCCGGTGATCTGTTAAGATTTTCACCTTCCGCTTTCCCCGTTTCCCCCTTTTTCTCGCCGGTTCTTTGTTCTTCGACTTCCCCCTTTTCTTCCTTCTGGCACGCTTTTTTCCGTGGATGGACCCCCCCCCCCCCCTTGGTTGGTCTCCTTTCCCTGTACCTCGATATACCTTTACCCATGTTGTTTTTTTTTTCTGACTCCGACTTTTTCAGACGATTTCGATTCCCCCCCCCCCCGCTCCTTAATATGCTTTCGCGAAGCTTCTCCCCATCTCCCTACTTTGAGTCCCATTTTTGCAAAAGACCTCTGACTTCTCTTATCTGGGCAGTTCCTCCCCCCCCGTTCTTGTCACCTTTCCTCTCGGTTCTAGGGTTTATGTGTCCAGTTCATGTGTGTGAGGATTTTCGGCTCAACCGGGTCCATGGTCATTCGCCGGCAATTTTTTTTTGTTGACGTGGCCTAAGTCCTCCCCCTGGGATCGAACTGGCCCGCTGTGAATCCGCAAAGGCCGGAACCGCGGGTACGATATTCTTCCCCAAGTTGCACCGCACCTTCCCCCTGCAAGTCCCCCTATTCTTTTCTTCCCCTATGCGATAACACTTTCCACTCGGTCAGCCCGAAATTCCTGGCCTCTTCAGCGTCCCGTGATTCGGAGAGAACTTTTTCCCTTTCTTCCCGGCCCTCTCTCTTTCAAAGGTTTTTCTCCCCTCCAGCCTTCACTTTCCAGACGGACCCAGGCAAGGTGACTTGTTTTCGGGTCAAAATCCTCCCCCAAAGATTCCGCCGGCCCGGAACACTTCCCCCCCCCTTCTTCCCGTTCGTCGTCTTTCCTGAACATCCCCCCTCCCCTCGACGCTTTTTTCCCGGCCCCACTAAAAATATGACCCCCTTTTTTCGTGTCAATTTTCCTTTGCCCGAAGGTTCTTTTCGTACTCAGTATCCCTCCTTTTTTTCATGTAAAGTTCCCCTGAAGCCCTTGTTTCCTTCCCTGGTTAGTCTGGGTCGAGGTAGGGTTTCTTTTTCCTCTATCCCTGGGTCCACCCAGGGTTTTCCCCTCCTTGCAAAACTGGCATCTCTTAGGGGTCTCCTCATGAGTGTCCGACAGAAGGCGAATCTCAGACCACCTTCGTTTCCAGACATAGTTCACGATTTTTCTTTTTTTCTTTCAGAAGATGGCGTCTCACACCCTCCCTGAAAGACCCCCCTCGCCTCCTTTTCCTTCACGCAGTGTATCCGTCGCGTAGTTTTCTTTTCCCTAGAAGCTACGGATGCTTTCTCCCACTTCTTTCCATAACCTTTACTCTCCACCACGTGGCTTTACGTCCCCTGTCCTTCTCAGTCCCGGCCTGGTCTTTCTTCTTATTTCTCACTTAAAGGACTTTGATTGGCAGCGGCTTAACGATTTCCTAGAACCTTCTTCTTACCAACTTTCCTGTCAGGCTTTGCGGCCCCCCTACACTCCCTTCCAGCAGTTCCTCCCGACTGGGAACCCTTTTTCTTTCCGCGGCATTTTCTCCTGGACGATAAGCCTTTCTTTTTTTCCACCCACCGTTCCTTTCCTCGGCCTATAATTTCCCATTTCTTTTGAATGTCCTAGCCCAGTAGCTTTTTTGCAAGGGTTACCCAACGACCCGGTTTTTTCCATGCTCTCTCCAGTCGGAATGTCTCGTCTCTTTGAACTCTTTGTTTAGAATCGGGTGCTCTTCCTCCCAGCGCAACATCTTTTTTCCTCAGCCTTCTCCGTTCTCCTTTCAGCTTCACTTCCCTCCTTTTCTATCACGAGGGGCTTCTTTTTTTCCCTTTTTCTCCGCCGGTCGGTCCCTTTGTGAGCCCGATGGTGTAAAAACACGCGGATTGGTCCAATCCCTTTACGGTCTCCACACAAAGTTTGCTGACTAGGATGTTTTTGTTAGGCCCCCCCTTCTCCCTTGGGCGTGGCACGGTAACCTCTTTTCGATGCGCACCGCCTTAGATTCAAAACACGCACAGGCTCTTCCCCCCTCGTGCTCCGCGTCGAGCCGCCCACAGCCAGCTCGCCTGGTTTTTTTTTTTCTTGTCTTTTTTCCGTTCTGTTTTGCTCAACTTTTCCCTCCTTGTATGGAAATTCCCCTTTTGTGATTCTTTCTTTCGACGCAAGTGAAGCCGATACTTCAAAATTGGCATGTGCGTTCGCCGACCTTCTCCACTGGGTCACAGCAGCCTCTTGTTAGGCCCTTCTCCCTTGGATCTTGATTCCTTTTTGAGAGCCCGACTGCCTTGTTTTTCACACCCGGCCTTTTCTTCCGTGCTTGTCTTCTTGTTAAAAGCCCTTATTGATCAAGCAGACGATACTGGGATTGTTCTTGTACCTTCCCTGCAGTTCTTTTGGGACGAACCCCCTTTGGGGTGCGGTTCCTGCGCTCCAGACGCGGGCTCTCTGACCAGTTGCCTTGTCGAGTTCGGATCTGACAGGCTTAGGTCCCCCTTTTCACGAATGCCGGTTCCTTTTTTATTGGTCCCCCTTTCAGCGTCTTCTAGTGTCGTTCCCTCTTCTCCGATGGGCGTGTGGACGAGTCTTCTCGACATCAAGGATCCTCTCTTGTCAGTGATTTTTTTTTCCAGGATCTTTTTTTTTGCGTCTTCGGCGTCTAGAAAGATTTTTCTACTAGGCCCAACAATTTTTCCTCTTTGCCACCCCTACACTTTTCTTCCTGGCGCAGGTGAGGTACCAGTCTTTAAGCCCGCCCCTTCCTCCTCCTTTTTCGCCCTGCCAGTCGCTTTGTAGTCGAGTTTGTGTCAGATAGTATCTCGCTCTAAGGAGGTTTTCGATCGGCGATTAATATTTTTTTTTGGATGGTCCTTTGTTCTGCGTCAGGTACATCTTTATTTTTTTCTTCCTAAGTTTTTTTGGAGGTATATGTATGGACCTTTTTCGCCACGACGGCCTCCCCTTCACACAAACTCCCCTCGCCCGAGCCCTGCCTGAATCCGTTATCGCCGGAGACATATTTTTGACTTCCCCTCGCCTGCCAGGTTGGTGGGGGTCGTGGACCTTCCCACTTGGTCCGAACTGGTTCTGTCAACTTGTTTTTTTCCCGGGCAAGACCCTGGATTCGTTTGATGTCGAATGGTGGGACTATTTCTCTTTTCTCTCCCTTTTTCTACTCCTATTTCAATCGACCAACCCTTGTGCAGTAATATACCGGCCAGTCGGACATGTTTGAACCTGATCGTTTTATTTACGGTAGGCATACCTTTCGACGGCACGCCCCTCCTCCTTTCCCTTGCGAGACCCTCCTTCCGGATGCTTTTTTCTGCCTTTTCCCATACCACCGGTTCAACTTTTGGAAAGTTCGCTGCCAAACTTCCAGCCCGACAGCAACCGGAAACGTCCCCCTCCCCCCCTTTTTCGCAACTATTCTTTTACCTTCGGTACCCCGGGCACCATGATAGCTTTTTTTAGACCCCCTCCGGTCGGAAGTTTTCTCTTGCACCCGGTTTCTTTTTCAAAGTCCCCCTTTATTTTTTTATTCGGTCTTTCCCGGAAACCCGACAGCCGCATAACGTCTTTTCCTGTTGCATCTTTTGCGTCCTCAGCCCTATTCCTTATCCCTATTGTCATTTCTACCCACCGGATGAGACCCATGCTTCCTTCAGGTGGCTTCGCTCTTCTTCTTTATTGAGGCTCGGCGGGGGCTAGAATTTAGACCCCCCTTGCCAGTAATTCCCGACAACCTTTTTGAGGTCAGCCCTGGTGGACGAAAGGTTCTCGACCTGTTGCTGGCGATAGCCCCCCTCTCCCTTTTGTATTTCCGCCTTTTTTTTTACGTGACACCCCCATTTTGAATTGCCAGGGCGTGGCATCATTTGCGTGCTTTTGTCGTGGCTCCTTCTTTATTAACTCCCCTTTTTCTTCCCCGTCCCGCGCCAGGGCCCTTTTTTTTTTTTTTTTCTTTGACCGTACTTTTTTTCCTTTTCGTCCTTTCTGGTTAGCCCCACCGCTTCGGGTGTTGACATCTTAGAGCCCCCCCTTGTGCTACCTTGAGGTCCTTCCGATCTTCCCAGGATTTTCTCCTCTTTCAGGATCTGTTTTTACTCCTTTTTACGGCTTCTCGTTATTCTGGATTTCTCCATGGTCTGTCTTTGATAGTTTTTCGATAGACTCTCCCCCGCGATCCTTTGCTTCGACCCCGTACGGGCCCCCTGTCTTTATCCCTTAATCGTTTTACCCCCGGACCCAAACCTCCTCGATCGATCCCCTTCCCTGGAAGCTCCCTCGTCCCGAACTGCAACGGTCAACAAAAAATCTGTAAGGCGTTGAATTCTTTTCCACCCTCCCTTTCTATGCTTGGAAAAGTCCTCTTTTGTCCCTTTCTCGACGATTTTGGGTTTCGAATCTTTTTCACGCCGCGGCAAACCCCTTTCTTCTTTGATGCTTCCTAAGGAGACTCCTTACAAGAATCGGCGTAGGTTAACTGAATTTACTCCCCCAGTTGCGAGTTGAGTGTCTGCGTTCCTCTCTTTGGCCCCCTTTCTCCCAGACTTCCCCTGCCAGCAGACAGTGAACTGGATCTCTGCTTCTTTCAGGAGAAGTATGTTGTGAGATTCGTCCGCCTTCTTTGTGGTACTTTCGGGCTAGGACCTCCGCACTCCCCCAAATTAGTTGTTGGCCTTCCCCTTTCATTCGTTGTTCGTTTTTTTTTCCCGGAGTCTTTTTTGAGTCATTACGCCATTGCTTTGTTGGTCACGATTCTTCTTCCCCCCCCCGGATTGATGTTTTTTTCCCTTTTCTTGTGCGAACCTTTGTCAGCTTCTTTCCTTTTTCTGGGACAATTCTTTGACGAACGGCTTCTCCCCCGACAACCCCTCCTCGTCCCGGTGATTTTTTTCCCCCCCTTTTTTCCCCCTGTGATTAGTTTTTTTCCTTTTTCTTTCCGAATGTGTTTCCTTCCCCCCTTTTTTTTTGACAGTGGGTGCCCTTTTTCGCGGTTGGTCTTTTCGCATGGTTACCTGACAAGCCTTTCTTTGGATGGTGCTGTTTTTTCCTGTTACTAAGTTTCCGCAGAGTTTTTTGACCAGGGTTTCCTTTTTTTTTTTGGCGGCGTTTTCCCCCTAATCCTTTCTTTCCCATGCTGCCTGCTTGTATTCTTTGCAAGTTCCGGGCTGGAGTTTCCTTTAAATTTTTCGTTTTTTCCCCCGGAGTTTTTTTTTTTTTTTTCCTGTTAGCTCTCGCTGAATTACTTGAAGTCCTCCCCGCGGGGTCCTTTCTGCTGGCCCGGATGCTATGGCAAGGGGATTCGGTACGATGAGTTTCTCTTTTCTGCAAACGACTTTTTTTGGAGTGCCTTTTTGTCATCTGTGGGTCACTTCGGTCGCGATCGTCAACTCTGGTTCCGGAGTGTTTTGCCTTGCTGCTGTCGAGAAAGCCGCTTTGCGGTCCTTAACTTTCAGCCTGATTTTATCACATAGTCGTGACCCTTTCAGGGTGTTGATGCCACCTGGTCCCTACTAGGCTCTTACGCCGCACTCTTTTTTGTTGGAGGGATTTTTTTTTCCCGAGATCTATTACCTTCTGTCACATTGACCTTTGCGGACTTTCCCTCTGCGGGTGGTCGGTCTTCTGCGGCGTTTTTCCCCTCCTTCGATCCTTTTTTTTTTGGGGGTATTCTTTGTCTTCTCCCAGTAGTCTTTTAACAATGGACAACACTGGGGTTTGACTTTATTTTCCTCCATTTGCTGGCTTCCCATGGTTTGGGAACTCCTTTTGAAAGCCTCGGGTTTCCTCCGTTAGCAGCCTTCCCCTCTTTATACAGGCCTTAAGGGGACTTTTTTCACTTTTTGCTGGAGTCCTATTTCCTAACGTCACGCGTGGGATGTGAACTTTTTTTTTCTTTTTTTTAAGAAGTCTACCCTTTTGCCCTTCCCTTCCCTGAGATTGGCTCCTTCTACAGACGGTCCCCTCTTGCGCGCGTTCTTTTTCCTTTCTTCCCCCACAACTGGGCTTCGGTTGTTTGTGAACCTTCTTCCAACCTAGGTTGTTCTTCCTTACGTAAAACCCCTCTGTTGTATGTCAGGTGCAGCCTTTTCAGGTTAAGTCTGTCTTTTTTTTTTTTCCTTTTTTCTCCAGAATTCCCCCTCTTTTTTAAATCAACAAGTCCTTTTTCCTCGTGGACGTGCGTGACGGGGTCTTTGTACCCCTCCCTTCCTTGGCGTGTTTTTTAATTTTTCTTTTTGGACTCCCCTCTCCGTTTTTTTTTTTTTTCCCGGTCCCTTTATCCCAAACGTGGTTTTTTTACGATTCCTCCCGTCGCGGAATGCGTTCCTCCTGATACAATTCTTTTTTCCTTGAGGGTTGCCCCCCTACTTGAAAGATTCTCTCGGTGCTTTTTCTATGGATTTATTTTTTTTCCCGGCCGATGTTTTTCAGTCTCGAAATCGTGACGGTTTGTACTTACTTGTGACACTTTGCGCGCTTTCCTTCCTTTTTCACAGATCGAATACCTTTTGATTTGACGATTTTCCTTTCAATAGGGAAGGTTTCTTTTTTTTTTTTTTCTTCGGCACCAGACTTAGTCACCCCCTTACTTTCATAAAAACCTCACCTTGTCTCACCCTTCCCTTCTGGGGAGCTTTGTTTGTCCAGGCTTTTTTTCTTCACCACCCCCTCCTTCCAGGAGGCTTTTTTTTTTGCCGGCCGCCGTTCCCATTGATTTGACTCTTCTTCCCTCCTCTCTCCTTCCCCCAGTGTGTTGGCCACTTTTTCCCTCCTTATTTCGGGACCTTTCCGCGGCAAGGTTTTTTCCCCCCTGGGACACTTTCCCTTTTTTTCTCCGGACGCGTCGCCCATGTTTTTTCCCTTTGGAGGTCTATTAATTTTTCTTCCCCTCAATACTTCCTTTTTTCTGCTTGAGAGATCTTTCATACTCTTTTCCTGGTGAAACGCTTCATTCTAATCCTTTACAGGCCAACCTTTCCAGTCCTTTTCCTTCTGGACTCCCCCGCGATTTCCCCCTTTCCCGATGGGCGGGGCGTACCCTGAAAAGGGTGACCCCTCAAATTTCTTCCACAGTCTCCCCCTCCTGGACGGAGTGTTTTTTTTTTTTGCCACGCAGCGGGCCGCCTTTTTTTTTTTACGGCCCTTCTTTTTTTTTTAGCCTTGCGACTTTTTCTTTCCTTTGTCGAACGGTTTTTTTCTGGTTGGATTTCCCCCAATACGTTTTCTTGGTCAGCCCACTCCTTTTTTTGGCGGGGCCCGCTCTCCCCCTTTTTCAGAAGTTTTTTTTCCCGCTCTCCCGGGCCGTTTCTTTCTTTTTTTTTTTCCTCCCTTGTACTCTTGCAGATCCCTTGCAAAAGCTTTTCTGAGTGCATTTTGCCCCTCTCGTTCCCCAAGTACTTTGAGACTTTTTCTCCTGTAAGAGGTTGTAGGTCTTTCCCACCTCCAGCACGGGCTTGATCTTCGTCGGTAAATTTTCCCCTCCTTACCGTCTTCCCTTGCTCGAACGACTCCTCTCTGACAGAGGTTTTTTAGGCCGAACCGTCCTTCCCCCTTTAAAGTGTTCCTTTCCCCCCGGGGCAAGCGGAACCGGTCTTTTCGCTGAAAATCCCTCCTCCAGCCCCCCCCCCTCCAAGACTTTTTTTTTCAACAAAACTCTCGGCCGTTTTCTTTCCTTTTTTTTCGGGAGCGCGTGTGATGACTCGTTTCTTTTGAGTTCACTTTTCCCTCTTCCCCCGTGCCCCCTTCCCGTCCAAGCACGTTTTTTTTTTTTTCCCCCCCCCCACCCGATGCTCTTTCTCTCCCGCCAACCCTCTTTTTCCCCTTCTCGGGCCCCAAACCGGCTCCAGGCCAACTTTTCTTTCCCTCCCGGAGGTTTTTCCTTTTGTGCAGCCTTTTTTCTCTTCAACATTGTTTCACAACCCTTCTTCTCCCTCCCCCCCCTTCTCCCCCTCCGGCCTGTGGACTCGGGAACAGGTATTTTGAGTCCCTTCCGACGGTTTCTAGTGGGATGGTCTTGACTGTCGACGCTGGGGTCCGGAGTTTTTCCTTTTTCCCCCCCCTTTTCTCAGTTCCCCAGGGAGCCCCCCCCACCCCCCCCCCTTTTGTTTTTGTTTCTCGATCGACTCTTCCCCCCTAAGCCTTCTCCCTGCCGGCCTTTTTGTTTTTGTTTTCTGAGGGGCTTTTATCCCCAATTCTCTTTTTCTTTTTTTCCCCTTTGGTTTTTTTTGCACGTTCCGTCCCTCTGATAGCCTCTTTTCCCTGCTCAGCCACGTTTTTGTTTCTTCCCCTTAGTAGGTTGTTCTTCTGAGTCCCCACACACCATTTTTCTCCTGCGTCACGGCCCTTTTGTCAAGTTTCTCGCACTGATCTAACCGTACTTCCCCTTACACTTTTTCGATCGTATTCCCTCCCCCCTTTTTTCCACCTCAAGGTGACCTCCACCCGGCCAGTGCAGCATCTTTTTTTTTTTTCTTCTTCTTTTTCTTGATTTTCCCCCTTCGAGACCCTTTTCCTTAGCTTCCCCCCCTTTTCGTAGGTGCCTCAGCGGGCCGTGATCCGCGGTGTTTTCTCAAAAACCCCCTCGTCGAGCTTAGAACTTGAGCCTTTCTGCACTCCCCCGGCATTTGGGTGAAGCCTTCCTCCCCCCCACCCACATTCCTTCCATTTCCAGTTCGTCGCTTTCCCCCCCGCAACAATTTTATCAGCTTTTTTTCCGAGTAAAAATTTTCTTTCCCGCCGTGACCACTTTAAATCGTCGGTCGATGAAAGTCCCCTCTCTCCCCCCGAAACTTTCCTTTTTAGTCTTTTTTTCTTTCCCGGACGGTTCCTTTTTCCCCTCCCAAAGCCTCAACCTTTTTTTCCTCCCAAGACCCCCCCCCCCCGAAGATTTGGTCCCCCTTTTCCCTGCACTTCATTCCCTTTTTCTTGAGACTGGACGTTTTGGAGCCTCCCTTATCGCGCCGATAATTTTTGTGATGTTGTGTTCCCTTCGCCTTTCCCTCCCCTTCCAAGCTTTGAGTCGCTTCGTCACCGCGTGTCCTCCTTCGGCGTCGGCTTTTTTTTCTTCTTCTGCTCGTACACTCGATTATCAACTTTTCTTTCCAACGTGATGTCTTTTCGCCGTTTTCTTTTCTTGTTCCGGGCCTCTTCCCCCAGCGGTTTCCGCACGACTGTTTTCCCCCCTTTTTTTATTCTCCTCTTGGCCGTGCACCTTGAGACCACTTTTTTTTTGCGATTCCGTTCCTACTTGACCCCAGCAGCTTTTCTAGCCCGACGCTTTTTTTTCACCCACTTCCAGTCCCCGCTTTTCTTGACCCCCCTTTGGTCCCCCCTTCGTGCTGTTTTTTTTTCCAAAGATGCGCTTTTTGCCGCCTCCTTCCCCGCTCAAGGTTTCTCCTTTGGCCAGACCCGCAATTGTCCTCTCCTTTCTTGGCGGAACTTCCTTTGAAGCTCTCTCTCCCACCTTCTTCCCCAGGGATGCTTCTTTTTTCATTTGATTCGATGGTCACCCCTTTTCCTGCACCCCCCGATTTCCACTTCTCCCCCGTTTTTTTTTTGAGAGGTTTTTTTCCTCCACCTTTTCCCCTTTTTTTCCACGCCCCAGGGTCTTTCATTTTTTTTTTTACTTTTAGGGTTTTCCCCGTAGACTTTTTGGATCCAAGTCTTGGTCGCCCTGCCCCCCATCTCCCTCCTTCCATGAGTTCTTATTCAACATTCGGACCGTGTCCCTTGGGAACCCCCCTTCTTTTTGCGCTCCAAGACGTTTCTTTTATGAAAATCCGCCGGTCCGGGAAGGCATTTTTCCCTGCCCGAGTGTTCGGACTGCCCGCCCCCCCAGGTCTGGTCGATCTGACATTCGTTGTTTAGCGTTTTTTGTCCAACCCCCTCTGATCACTTTGATTAGCTTTTTTTTTCTTTGGACGATTTCATTCCCTTCCCAAGCCTTTTTCCTTTGGGCGTTCTTTGGGTGTCCCCGCTTCGCCACATTTGTTTTCGAGTTCTTTTTCTTTTTCCCGCCCCCGGGGTTTGCTCCCCCTTTCCCCTTTTTTTTTTTCACCTTCGCTCCCTCTACGAGTTTGAGTTTCTGGGCCCTTTCTACACCCAGCAGCTTTATGCTGTTCGGAGTCTTTTTTTTTTCTTTTTTCTCCTTGGTTTCCGCCTCCGAAAGCTCGATATTATCATGTATATTCCTTTTTGGAGTCCTACACGGGTAGCCGTTTTTTTCGGGGACGTTTTCCGCATGTTCGCGAGACCCCTGTCCTTGAATCCCCCCCCGTCTCGTGCGCTTAGCGTTTAAACAGTTTCCCTTTGTTAGTGATTTTCTTGACCTCTTGTAGAATCCCTTCCTCTCTGTTGTGTTGTTTTTCCCGTGCTCCTTTTCCACCATTCTTCTTCAAATTCTGCTCTTTTTATGCGTCGGCCTTTTGGAGTTGCCTGCGCCCCCCTGTTGAGCGTTTTTTTTTCTTGCCCACTGAAGGGCTTCCGGACTTTCTTGCGGTGCAAGTCCCATGGTGTCCGCGGCGACGATTTTTTGCCACCATCTTCCTTTTTTGGACCCCCTTTTTTTCGGACCTTCCCCTTTAAGCTTGGCATGATGGTTTGACGCCTTTTTGCCATCTTCCGCTTTTTTTGGCGCGTGCGTGGACCTC
>Ga0179593_1530709_pt1 | contig 11738 bp, 11 predicted proteins | sample CZODoug2_1_08_16_FD_185931 | JGI IMG/M metagenome (GOLD analysis project Ga0179593, IMG submission 185931) | Vadose zone soil fungal communities from Angelo Coast Range Reserve, California, USA - CZODoug2_1_08_16fungal (PacBio error correction) | ecosystem: Environmental > Terrestrial > Soil >... | reverse complement strand
CGAACATATGTTTTTGAAGGTCCCCCCCCCCCCCTTCTTGAACCATTCCAGGAAGCCGTAGGGGTCTAGGTTTTTCTGCACTCGATGCGCAGCTGCTTTTTTTTTTTTCTTTTTCCCCCTACCGAGGTCGTCCATGTCTGGCTTGAAGACCAGAGAAGATCACGCATTCGACGAGCCTCTCCTCTTCCACTGCAATCTGCACGCGTGTAGCCCCATATCTCCTCTTAGAACCGCGGCGGTCCTCTTAAGCTTTGAAGCTTGCTACCACTCCCTGTTTTCTTTCCTGGGCCGAAGAGTATCAGAACCTTGCCCTGAGACGCCCATGTCCTGCTTTCTGCGTCCCCCCAACCCTCTATCCACCTTCCCCGCCAAATCCCTCAAAGGGTGAAAGTCTTGCTCTTCCTTTTTAATTTCCCTACTTTGTCTCGGGTTCTTCTATGCCATCTTTGCACCTGGAAGAGGCTAGCGAGTCTGTTTCAACCATCCCCCCCCTTTCAGGATGGGTAGTGTAAGAAAAGGAGATATGAGAAGACTTCCATTCCATCATCATGTTTTTTCTCTTAGGTTCTGAGTGATCCGGTTCGCCGAAGGCTCCCAGGCTTTTTCTTCTGATCAGAGCCGTGAGGAGTCTCTGTCCATCCCGTTCGACCGACTCGCCTTCGTTGTCACCCCCCTGAAAGAAAAAACATGAGGGTTCGCCCTCTGGTATCCAATGCCTAGCCGATCTTTTAGAAGTTTCCTAGTGAGAGCCCCTTCTTTTTTTACCGTGATGTCTTCCTTTTCTTCTTAGTCTCTCCGCAGTTATAATTCTGCAAGGGCACAAGCTTTCTCAGGTCCCTTCCCCCCTCTTTGACTCAAGAAAACGTACAATTCGATATGATGTCAGATGTATCCAGCAAGCCAAGTTTTTTTTCCCTGGAAAGTCGGCGGACCCTGGTTTGTCGTTTTTTTTTTGGGGTGTTTTTTTTTTGTTTGGGGCTTTTTGGCGTTTTGTGGGTGTCTTTTTTTTTTTTTGTCTTTTTTTTTTGGTGTGGTGGGGTTCTGGGGAGTTTTGTTCTTGGGTTGGTTGTTTTTCTTGGTGGGTGTTTTTTGAATCTTCTCCTCTTTCGCGTTCCGCCTGGTGGGGCGAGTTTATACAAAGCCGGGCTTTTTTCCCCCTTTCACCCCTCCCGAGCCGTCCACCATTGTCCCTGAGATCGCAGATTGGTTTTTTTTTTTTGGTTTTTTAAACACTTGTGGGGTTCCTCCAGGTCCTGCAAATGATAAGAAGAATTCCCTAATTATAGTTCGCCATACTTACAAAATAAGCGGGTCCCTTGTATTTTTCCGTGAGTCGTGCCCTGGCTGAGACAGTGCCGTAAGAGATCGTTTTTTTTCTGCCTGAATTTTCATGCCACGCTTGCGCCGCTTCCCATTCCCTTTCCGTTATGTTTAGCAAGAGGACTAAGTTTGACCCTTTCACTCCTTTTTTTTTTTTTCCCCTAGCCCCTGGTCGTATCAGCTGGCGATCTCTGGAAAGGCCCTTTTTCTGGACACGTCGAGGAGTCCGAGTGTGGCCTCATTGGTTGATCCCCCTACTCAGTCTTCCTCCACTCTCCCACGGCAATCAATCCGCTGCCGTCTGGCCTTTTTCGTCCCTGCGTGCTCTCCAAAAAGAAGAGTTTCATTCTTATCCGCCGTGGTCCGCCCCTCTCCCCACTCCTTTTCAGTCCACACTTGCTTTTCGAGCGAGGCACTTTTTACGAGCCACCTCCCAGCGATCTTTCCCCTCACGGCTACTACAGCGGCGGTTCTAGTTGTGCCTTCCCTGGCCGCTCCGCCGTTCTGGTCACCGCCTTTCAGATCGTCTCGCGCCCCCCCCCCTCCTTTTACTACCTCTCCGGTGATGCAAGCTTTTTACTCCGCGCGGCACTTTGATTTACGAGGCCAGTGTTTTTTCTACCTCCCGTCTTCTCCCAGAATGACTTCTCCCGCGCGGGGCTTCTTCCCTCCTTCCTCTTTCCTTCGGTCCGTCGCAAGGGGGCCCTCTTATTTTTACTATCATATTGTGTGAGCCCCTGCGCCATTAGGTCCCGCATGTCTCCTCTTCTCCAGTCCCCGTTTCGACTCCTTTCTGGAGACATGTAGTAGGAAAGAGGAGTTTGCGACTCGAGCCCTTCTCTAAGTGCACCCCCCGCGAGGGTACGTGGAGAGAAGAAAGTCCCCTTTGATTGTTTCATCGTTCGCCTTCTAGTTCGCCTGGTGCTTGAAGCCGAACTTTTTGTTCCCTGCGTTGTGTCCCCCTCGGTCCCCTGCCGAGAGACGCATTGTTCATCGGTATCTGCTTGGGTGAAAGCGTGGCAGGATTTTCTCTTCAGCCAGCTGCCCGACGCTGTTTTCGGCCTCGCGTTTCGGGCCCTCCCAGGTCCAGACCCGTCTTGGATTTTTCATGGACTGCTTGGCCCGAATTCTCTGTAGCCAGATAGCTCAGATTTCTTGGATAGCCTTCCGCCGTCTTTTAGAGAAACTCCAGAGTCCGAACCCCCACTCGTCTCTATAGATGGCGTTTTCTCCTCTCCCCGCAGCTTTCATACTCCTGAGCCGCCGCACCATTCCGGGCCTTCTTTTTGCGTTTTGCATTTGGAAGAGCAGGGGCTCGTCCCTCTTAATGGGTCGTCCCCCTCGTGCCGGCGACCCCCTGAGAGGCGGTAGATGCCCTCCCCGCGGCCTCTTTTTTTCGACACTATGCCACTCCCTCTTTCTTCTTGCTCCGGGAGCTTGGAGAGGTCAAGTAAAGTCGTCCGCTCCTTGCGTATCGGAACCTTCTTTCCCCAGGACGCGCCGTTGCTCCCCACCCACTCTTTTGTGAGTCCATCTCTTCCCGATGAGTGACGGAATCGAGCTTCTTTCGATTTTTTAGCCGAAGCACCCCTCTATCGACTACGGCCAGTACCCCCCTTGCCACCAGAGGCCGAGCCGCCCCGTTCCCCCCCCCTTTCCCCTCGTTTCGCCGCCGCGCACCTCCTCCATTTTTGGCGTTCTTTTCTTTGCGCCTTCGACATCATCATCTCGTGGCCGCCTGTCGACTGTGCTTGCCCTTTCTTCCCTTGACTTCAGTTCCGGCTACCCATGCCGCACCCTCAGGCGAAAATCATTTGACGTTTTTCACACATTTTCCTTTCCTTCAGATCCTTTTTTTCTCGCACGATGGTGCCTTCTACACGACTTCTGAGTTCACTTTTGCATATACCCCTGCACCCCCAATTTTCCCCGAGGCTCCAGCCCCTAAATTGTTTTATTCCGACTTCTCCGAGTAATAATCCGCGCGCCTTCTTCATGCTCAAACTTTCCTCCGGTTTGTATCAGCCTTCACCTCCCCCTGCCGCGAAAGTTCTCCGCGCTCCCTTTTGCACCCCCTAGCCCGACCTTCCTGCAGGTTCTTTTTGCGTGTAGTGCCAGATCTACTTGGCGGCCCCTCGAATTTTCCTTTCTCCCGAGTCCTTTTGTAAACCAGTATCGCCCTGCCGCCGCTTACATGGAAAGAGGGAATCGTCTCGCAAAAGACAGGTCTTTCCCCTCTTCTCCCTAGTAAAGCTCACATGCGGAGGGACTTTTTGACCTCTGGACACTTTTGTGAGCCGCCACTTCCCAGAACATGCGCATGTTTCCCCCATGCCTGATGGTTTTTCCTCTCTTTTTCTACACGCGGATCCCCTTGTATAACTGTTCTTCCCTCCGAGGGTTTCTTCCTTTTTCCTGTTTATCTCTGCCGAGATGGTACACTGATTTGTTACAGTGAAGAAACCCCGGATTCCTCCCTGCGGATTTCCTTGCTTTTTGATCTTTCAAGCCCTGGTACGGTTCTCCTGGGATCCTTCTTCCGTCCCCTCCCAGAGAACCCCCCTCGTAAACATCTACCCTACTCCCTTTTTTTTCCAAGAAGGAGTGTTTTTCACCTTTATCTCTCTTTCCCTTTGTTGTTGTGCAGGTCTCGATGAACACGTGTTTTCTGTTTTTATGATACACCTATTCTTGCCCTCCTTATTTTGGAGTTGCTGGTCTTCTTCCACTCTGGGTTTGGCGCACGAACCAATCAGACGTCCAGTTTCCTAGAGCATCCCCGAGTCAGGACCCTCCCGGTAGATGAATCCCCTTTTTTCAAACAGCAGAGTTTATTCCTTAAAAACTCTTTTTTCCATCTCTCCGGACATCTTCAACTCTTTCTTTTCCGCGCCCCCTTTGCGTTGATGACTTCCATGGAGCCAGTGATTTGGTGCAGAACGTCTGTCCTCCAGATCGTCAGTGAGAACCCCCCCTACTCCTTTTTTTGCAATGTAGTTCCGGCTCTTGTCGGAAACGCCACCCACGTGTTAAGGAAGATCCTTTTCCCCACATCTCTTACAACCCTGTTCTTTCGGCCGAGCGCTTCCTAGGGCTGGTTGAGAAATGTGATCTTACCCTCATTTTCCCGGCGTCTTTTTTGTACAACTCGGCGTATGGAAGAGGTAATTTTCCCACCTTTGAAGACCACTATCCTGCCGGATACTCCCCCCCCAGTAATTTCCTTGGGTGGCCAGTCTTGATCGGTTTTGGTGGTAACTGTCGATTCTTGATCAGCTGTCCACACCGTTCCTAGTTTAATCTTTCCGCCGCTCTCTGGTAGAGGAATGATGTCCTTTATGCCCCTCCTGATGAGGTGCGTGTATGACGGTTAGATGCCTTGGGCCCAAACTCCTCCTGTGTATATAGCGACGCCCTTTCTCTAACCCCCCTATTCCCCCTTAATTCAGGATGACCAAATCGAAGAGCTAGAGATGATTTTAATCACGTGGTTTCCTCTTTTACAATAGATCGGAAGATTGACCTCCCACCCTCTCCATCCCTTTTAATTACGATTTTTTTTCTTCTATTGGATCTCCCAAAGCTGATCTTTTCGGTTGGGACGTTCCCTTGATAGACGCGTGCTCAGCCCGAATACCCTTCTTCCCCTTGGCCTACGTGTGGAGAGCTTTCTTTTTTACACTCTTTCCTGTATTCCGTCTTAGGTTGCTTCAGTCAGCCCCCTGTCCCTGACTCTTCAACTCCAGCTCGAGCTCGCGATTGCTAACCTCGCGTGGTATCCGGCCCCCTTAAATGTCTTTTCTTCACCGATCTTTTTCCGCCTCCAATTGTAACCCACCTTCGGGCCCCGAGCGCTCTTTTCTCTTTTTCGGTGGATACGCTTGTTACGAGTTCCCAGAGAGGATATAAGCACTTTTATTCGCCCTTACCAGTTTTTTCGTCCCTGACCCACAACCACGGTCCCAGATTCCTTTCACTGCAAACCGCGGAGTCGGGTGCATAGCGTAATGTCACCGGCCTCACTTCAGCCACTTTCTTTCGCCTGGTGTGTTTCACCACTCGCGGCGTGGCCCTACTGAGACTTCTCGCCCCGGATGGAGCGATCGTTCCGATCTATATTCCTTGTTCTTTTAGAGAACCGACACCCGCCTTTTCGCGAACTGGGCCCTTCCCCTTTTTCTCTTTCTCCGTCCACCCTTTTGCGGCTCTTGCCTGCCACGAGTCTTCACCAGGCACCTTTTACCTTAAATCTTCCCCCCTCCTTCCTGAAACTTCCCTACAGTCCGGGCCCCCCCGCCCACGAAATTAAGAGACTTTTTCTACACTTACCGCCGTGACTCCCGTGAACTCCACCATTCTAACGAATGTGCCTGCTCGAGAACACGTCCATTCCGGTTTTCCCTCTTCTTTCTATCTTCTGACAGTGCCGAGTCCATGTCTTCCCGGTTTCGACGCCGACCGCTTTAGTTCCACGCGTTCTCCGCCTCCCCTCGCGGCGCCGCCCTTTGTTTTTAGGTTCCTCCTCCGGTTCTTACGACTAACATGGCATATCTTCTTGATTGACTTTGCGGACCCTTTTTTTCCCCCTCTTGTTCGACTTCTCTATTTCTGGAGCCCTGTCGTAGCCCTTCTCGCGAATCGTGCCTTTTTCTTCCTGAACTATCTCGCGTCTCACGACGAGGGGACGTGTCCCCTCATGGCCGCTTCTGGTGGCGCCCTTCCGCCCCGAGTGGTGGACGGTTTCTGTTCCTTCCACCACCGAGTCGGGCCCCTTTTCCTCCAGTCCCCGCACGACACAGGGCTCTTTTGTCTTCCTCGATGTGTCTATCCGTGCGTGAGTCTCCTAGATCCCTGAGGAACGAGATCCAATCCCCCAAATGTTGTTCCTGGTGAGCTGAGGCCGTTCGTCAGCCTTCTCTGGACATTCAGGAATCTCGTTTTGCGAGCATCAGAATTTTGGTTTCCCAGCTCCTTGATCCCCCTTTCCCCTGAATCTAAGACTTAGATAAGTGGGATCGTTACTCCGGGTCCTTTCTGATTTCCTGTCGTACTTCTATGGATGAATTTTCGACGCAGCCCTTTTACCCTTAGCCGGATATTACGCTTTTTAGGGAGGACGAGATGAGCGGCTGAATCTCCGCGTCTCCTTTTCCCTTTTTCTGCCCAGTCTTCCCTTTCCACCCACGGGAAGAAAAGTCAGATTGCCCCTTCTTTATGTTCCCCTCTTTTCCTTCTCCCGACACTCATAGGATAGCCTTCAAGTCTCGCATATGACTTGCCTCTTGTTTTCTCTAATTCATCCGACATGCGCTTCGGAAAAGATTCGCTCCCCTGGCCCTCCTCCCAACTTCAATTGCCCCCCTTTTCCCTTTTCTTCTTCGAGCGTCTCTCTCCCTATATGGAGTTTTAGACCGAGATCGGGCATCCAACCCTATTTTTTTGCCTTCCTGACTGTGGTATCCTCGGCAGTGCTTGAAGAAAATCGCCCATCCACGGCGGAAGAGGGATCGCTCATTCATGACCCCCAGATGCTCTGCAGCATTTGAGAAGATGGCCGATCCCATGTTCATTTTTTGAGTTTCTTGTCCCATAGCCCTTCCCCCTCTTCCTGCGCCACTTTTCCCCTCGAGAAACTTGAGCGGCTTACTGAGTTGACTGTAGACATAATAATTTTCCGCATTATGAATCTTTCTCTCCACGTCGTGGCCTTTTTTTCTCCTATAGGCTAGGCAGCAGGGTTCTCCCCTCCTCTTCGCCTATACCGTTTTTTCCAGAGACTGAAGGATCGAGCCGGTTTTACTGGCCATTTCTCTCCCCTGGCGGTGTCTTCCTGACCTCAAGCTCCCGAAAGTAGTGGTTCCCCCCCTTCCCCCCTCCTTCCGGCCCTTAGACCAGATGTACTCAAAACCGAAGGACTGGGGGAGTTTTTGATCCCGTCACCTGACCCCCTCGCCTATTCCAATAGAAGTCGAGATGTGTTCATCTTTCCTTTTTCCTTCCAAGTTTGACTCGCAAGAGTATAAGGTTTTTTGCCCGTTCGCGTTGCCCCTCCTAACGCCCCCTCCTTTCACTGTCGGGTTGGTGGAGGAGACTTTCAGTTCTTCTCTCCTTTTAGGGTGGCGCCAAAATCAGAACTTGGAGTTTAGTCACTTCTTCTTCTTCTTCTTCGGAGGCCCCCCCTTCCCCTATCCGGCCGCCTGAGCTGTTCTCAAGCGAGGTAATGACCCGTTTTTTGTTGCATCCCCTCTGCCGGAGAGATGTTCCGACAACGCGAGTGGCTTTCCCCCTGACTTTTTTTTTTTCTCCCTCCGGGAAGGGTAATCTTCCGCTGTCCGCAACTGCGTTTCCTCCTTGTCTTCTTCTCCTGCAGGTTAGCAATACCGTTTTTGCCTTCACTCCTGAACACTCCATTGATTACCGGGGTCTGGTCCCCAAGAAGGAGTGGGTTTTCTGTCATCGACCTCCCCCCATCGTTCCTTTAGGTTTTCTTCCGTTTGTGTTTTTCTAGATGACACGATTTTCTGGTTCGTCTCCCACCTTTGCCCAGAACCATTTTTTCTTGAGGTCCCTTTCCCCTGCCTTCCGGCTGGATCCCCTGGCGGCGGAGCGCGTTATGGGCGTACATTTTTTTTTTTTCCTTTGAATTGTCGCGACTTTTCTCTTTTACCCTAAAGTCCTTTTCGCGAACTCCACAGGGTCTTGATGCCAGATGCTAGGTCCCTTTTCCCTTCCCCTTGTAGCCCCTTTTCTTTTTTTTCCCTCGCGAAGCGCGGCGACTAGCGGGAGAAAATCCTTTTTAGAGATTCTTTTCCTTTTTTCGTTCCTCCCCTCCTTTTTTTGAAGCCATGTCGTCTGGTTTATGTGAGTATCCCTTGTCAGGAGAGCAGTAAGGAAACCTCCTTACCAGGATTTCATCCTTTCCCCCTGCTCTCTTACTCAGTTCTGGAGATTCGTGGGTCTCCTTAATCTCTGCCTCTTTTGACCGGTAACAATCTCCCTTGGGACTAGTTCCTGGACTGACGGCGTACTTGCAATCTCTCTGGCGTTCACCCCCCCTCATTTTTTTTTAGCCTGGAATACCTGGAGTGACATTGAGGCGCTCAGGCACTTTTCCTATTTGATACCCGGCACTCTTTCTATGTTCGAATTTTAAAGACTTTGGACCCGATCAGTCCCCCTTTTTCCACACTTTCCCACACGCCCCCCCCCCCCACCCACCCACAAGGCCTCCCAACTGAGTAGATGGGCTTTGTGATGCACAGGGATTGTTTCCCCCCGCGCATTGAGCGGAACTCGGGCGCGAACCTGCATCTTTTGGATTTTTTCTAGTAGATCTTGCTGTTATACATGTTCTTGACACGTGTTAGAGATTTTTTCTCCTGACCTGAACCTTTACGGCGTTCTCTCTTATGTAGCTGGAGCGTCTGCTCGGCCAGCCGAAGAGGTGGTTTCCTCCACGTCGCGCCTTCCCCCGTAGCCCCGCGCATGTTGTTCTAGTGGCGGCGAGGCTCGCCGCCCCCCCACTGTCAAGTTTCCCGATTTAGTCACCCTTTCGAAGCGCTCTTCCGTCCACTTCCCCTGCGCGTCGACCCCTTTTTTTCGTCCGAGGCTCGGCCTGAGGCCATGAAGGGTCCACAATTGGTCCCTGAGTCTTCACCCGACCGCAGTATTTCTTTTTCCTGGCTACTCCGACTTCTTGACCGTTTTCGACCCGAGATCGCCGCTTTTACTTTTTTCAATCTTTTACGGCTTTTCCCCCCCCCCTTCCAATTCTACCTGGTCGTACGTTTGGGTTTTTTTTTCTTTTTTCCTGATATTTTGTTTTTCCCTGCCCGGTCCGCGTGCTATCTATCTTTTTCGGAAGTATCAGAGTAGATGGTGGTCGCTAAGTGTATTTCTTTCTCACCTTTTTCCTCCCCTTACCGAGCGGACCCCGAGTGTGATGTCTTCTTCGCCCCTCGTAGACGGTATCCACATGATTGAGCGAGGTTTTTAACTTAAACGGGCACCCCCCTCCTTTGCTTTTCCCCCCTACCTCTTGGAGCTCCTGGACCTGGGCGCCTCCCTTGCCGCCTCGCCCCCCTTTCCGCTTTTCCTTACCGGAGACCTGCCCGCTGTGGAACCCGGAACTTACGCTTCCTTTCTCGGTCTTTGACCACCCCGGACGTTCGACTTTGGGCGGCCCCTCTATATTTCAAGTTTCCCCCCCGCACGGCAGTTAGAAAGGAGACAACCCCAATCCCTCTTGGTCGGAAATCAAATTCCCCCCTCCCCCGGTTGTTTTCCCGGCGCAGTCCCCCTGCATAGCCATGTCCTTCTAGTTCTCTGTATCGCCCCTGTCTCTGGAGTCTTACGGAGAGGGGATAGCTCTCCCCCCTTAGATCTTTTCCCGCCCTGAGAAAGGGTCCCTCTCGTTGTTGAGTTTTCCACAATGAAAGCTTCTTCTTAGGACTCATCCATGATTATCAGCGGAGATGACCCGCCCCCCCTTTTTTTCTGAATTTTTTTCTCTCGGTGTAGTAGTAGATCTCTTAATCTTGTCCCCTTTCCTCCGCCCCACGAAAGAAGTCCCCGTGCATAACATCTCTTGTTCTTTTGATGAGCAATTCGGAGTCGATGGTGGCCAGACTTTTCTCTTTTCCTGTGAATCCTCCTGCTTTCTGTCTGCTTTTATTTAGCGTTTCACCTCCCTCGTCGTCGCCCCTCCCGTGAGGTGAAGTCTCTGGCTAGCCTCAATCTGGACAGTGCCTCCTCAAGACTGCGGCAACTTTCTTTTTCCTTTTTTTGTGCGCCCTTTCCACTCTCTTTGAGAGACTGCAGCGCGGGGAAGTCATTGCTTGACTTTGAGTCTCTCCTTGATGGGTACCTTCGACGGTGCGCACAGGCGCTTTTGTAATCCCACTTCTCTTTTTCCCAACCTTCTTCTAAGTTCTTACATTGATAAACTGCGACACCTCAGATCTCCCGCGTCGCCTCCCTTGAGGCTTTTTTTGTAGAGTTTCGCTGACAGAAGTGGGCCTCTTTCTATTCTCGTCTCCCCTTCAAGTTTTACCCCACCTCTTTCCTCCAAGTCGAGAGTCTTTAGATACGATATTTTTTATTCTCGTGACCGCCCTCTTTCATCCTTAGCGGCAGAGGGGGTGGGGGGGGGAGGGGGGGGGGGGGGGGTTGGGGGGGCGGGTGGTTTTCTTTTTTTTGGGCGTTGGGGGTTGTGTTTGGGGAGGGGGAGTTTTTTTGGGGGGGGGGGGGGGGGGGGGGGGGGGGGGAGGGGGTAACCTTTAAGGAGTCAACAACTCGGAAAATGCGAGTTAGTCTTCCTTCCCTTCACCCACCTATTCCGAGCTTCCTGCTCCTCTTTAGTGCGTTGGAGAGATAGGTTTCTCATAAGGTATTTGCCAAAACTTCCTCCTTCCCTAAGGCTGGAGGTGATCCTGTAATAGAAGAACTTCAACTCTTTCCCCCTTCACTTGCCTTAGTGTGGTGCCTCCCCCCTCCAGACTTTTCCAAATCCAAAAACCGCTGACTTTTTGTTTTCTCCCCTCTCGATCTTGCAGTCGCCTTTTCCACACATTCAAGGAACGAGTTCCTCGGTTCCGCCGCAGTTCTCCCCTCGAGCGCTGACGAGGTTCCTCTCCTTTTTTTCTTTCTAGCGGTTCCGTGCGCACGAGGGACCTTATGACCCGGGGATTTTCTCCCCAAGTTCTTCCGAACAACTGCCCTCTCAAGGTCGTTTGGGCCTCCTTTTCCCTCTTATTCATTCATCCAGGACGCGCTTAGGTCCACCCTCCCTCCTCACCTTCTCCGCTACCAAAGAGACGAAGACAATGAAATCCGGCCCCACGCTTTAGTCCAGAGCCTTCCTGAGCCAAAACTTCCTCAAGACTGGACGGACGTTTTTTTCCCAAGGAGGTCCCACGTTTTACACTCCTTCCCCTGATCAGATGATGTGTCCTTTCAGGCCATTCCAGACCTTTCTCCGGCTTTGACACAGAGGGAATCGATTTTCTTTCGAAATGCTTTTCTCCAGACTCCCTTCCCAAGCTCACTACTCTGTACTTCGGGTCATAGGTGCCTTCTTCTCTGTCATTGGTGGAACGCTCCCCCTGTTGCTAATGTCCTGCCTATGCTGTTTTTTTTCTGGGGCTCCCCATGTACAAAGATCGGACTCTATCGATTTCCTCGCCGTCCTCTTTTTTGACAGACCGCTTATTGATTATGATTTCCCTTTCCCGTGTATTACCGTCTGCCCGGGAGGATTCCTAAGGTCCCAGATTGTGCAACCTGACGGGATCTGCCCCGACGCCTCACATGGAACGCCCTGATTCCTCACCCTAGTGGATAGATCTTCTAAGACCGGTACCCGCCGCCCCCCTTTTTCAATTGTTTTTTGAACTCCTCATCAGACCTTCATTCTGGGT
>Ga0179593_1529234_pt1 | contig 11738 bp, 21 predicted proteins | sample CZODoug2_1_08_16_FD_185931 | JGI IMG/M metagenome (GOLD analysis project Ga0179593, IMG submission 185931) | Vadose zone soil fungal communities from Angelo Coast Range Reserve, California, USA - CZODoug2_1_08_16fungal (PacBio error correction) | ecosystem: Environmental > Terrestrial > Soil >... | reverse complement strand
ACTTTTATCAGCGCTTAATTAATAAGGCTTCCATTGTCGCTACCTTCCTTCTTTCTTTTTCCTTTTTTTTCTTTTTTTCCTTTTTTTTCCCTTTCCCCCCCTCTTCCCCCCTTTTTCGCCATCATTTTTCTGCAGGAGGAGATGTAAAGGTTGCTATATATCGACGCGTTTTTCCTGGGTGGCGCATACCCCCCTCCTTTTCTTTTCCTTCCTCCTTTCTTTTTTTTTTTTTTGAGGACCCGGAATGGATTTCGTCGAGAGAAAACCCTGGGCTTATCAATCACTTTTCTCTTTCCCCCCCTCCCCTTTCCCTCCTTCTCCCTTCTTTTCGAGTTTACAGAAAAAATCAAAGACATTCGGTAAAGGGATGGGAACACAATAAGGGACGCTCCCAAGCCGGGTATTCTGCCCTCCTTCTCCCCTTTTCCCCCCCCCCTTCCCCCCCCTCTCTTTGCCTTGGATGGGCTGGCAAGGTTGAACTTGGGAAGTGGTACGACGATGTTCTGGTGGCTCGGCAACTTTTCCTTCCCTTTTCTTTCTTTTTTTTTTTTTTTTCCCCCCCCCCCCCCTACGCCAGCTATGGCCTGAAAAGAAGTAATAAGTCATTGGAAAAAAACCCTTTAATCAGCCTGTTTTTCTTCCCTTCCCCCTTCTTTTTTCCCTCCTTTCTTCTTTTTTTTTTCCTTCCCTAAACCCTTACCAAAAAAGGAGAAGTTTTTCCCAGAGAAAACTTCCCTTTCTTTTTTTCCCCCCCCCTTTCCCCCCCCCTTCTTTCCCCGCGTCCGCGTCCAAAAGCCGCAGTAATATGGAGAAAAAACTGCGACGCTCCCCATTTTCCTCCCCCCCCCTCCTTCTTTTTTTTCCTTTCAAAAAAAAAGAAAAGGGAAGGGAGTCCTCTCCACAAAACACGCCCATCTCCACCCCTTGTTCCCCCTTCTTTTTTCCCTTTTCCCCCCTTCTTTCTTTTTCTCCTGGCGGGGGGCTCAAACACTAATGCCAATTATTTAACGCAGGGGCAGTGTTTCTTTGGAAGCCCCATTTTCTCCCCCCCCCCCCCCCCTCTTCCTTTTTCTCTTCCTTCCATCGATGTGGCCAGAGCATTCAAATGGGGGCTATATGCTTTTTCCTTACGGGCAGGTTCCTTTTTTCTTTCCCCCCCCCCTTTTTTTTTTTTTCCCCTTTTTTCCTCCTTTTCCCCCAATGGCAACAAAAGCTAAAAGGATTCACTGTGCATTTAGTCGCGATTTCCTTTTCCTTTTTTTTTTCCCCTCCTCTTTTTCCGTCTTGAACCGAGTAGGAGCCATGGCGGCAAGGCATAAATTTCGGAATGGGTTCCCCCCCCCTTTTTTTTTTCTCTTTCCCCCCTTTTTCCCTTTTTTCCTCTCCCCCCCCCAGGACGACATTTAGGCGAAAATTGTGAATACGCCAAGCGAATCGGACAGACTCTTCCCCCCCCCCCTCCCTCAGATTGCCGGGAACATTCACGTAGCGGAGCTCCCCGCTTAATTCCTCCGTTTCCCTTTTTCATTTTTTTTTTTTTCTCTTCCTTCCCCTTTTTCGGGGATATACTTGCTCTTTGAAACGTGATTTTTTTTTTTTTTTTTCCCCTTTCCCTATTCTTTTTCTTTCCCCCTCTCCCCCCCTCGGGGCGATGAGTGGGGCCGGGCGGACAATTGGGATAAAATGCGACAGATGAGGAGAACGGAATTCGATGCACCACACCTCCCCTCCCCCCTTTTTTCCCCTCTTTCCCCTTTCCTTCCCCCCCCCCCCCCTCTTTCTCCTTTTTGGGAACGGAAATCAATGAACGGCGGATGAAAAAAAAAGAATGAAAAATATCATGGATGACCTTTTGCGCGGTAACAAGCCCTTCCTTTCCTTTTTTCCCTTTTTCCTTTTTCTTCCTTTTTCCTCTTTTCTCTTGACAAGCGCAAATGAGCCTCGAAGAGGCAAAAGAAAAGATCATCAGCCTTCCCCACTTTTCTCCCTTTTTTTTTCCCCTTCCCTTCTCCCCTTTTTTTTTTTTCCGCGTTTTAGGCGGAATCAGGGCAATCTATGGAAAGAATTGTTACAATTAATTGTCCCCGCAATACATGGACCTTTTTCCCCTCCCTTTCCCCTTTTTTTCTTCCTTTTTTTTTTTTTTTTTTTTTTCCCGCTTGGGAAGATTTCTACGCCAGAATAAAGGTAAATACGAAAAAGAATTGATGCTTTAGCATAAACTACTTCCCCCCCTCTTTCCCCCCCCCTTTTTTTTCTTTCCCCCCCTTCCTTCCCCTTTCTTTTTTTCCCCCCCTAGCCGGTAACGGGAAGAAAGAGAAGCGATAGTAGAAAAGATTAACATGCGAAGGAAATAACTCGCCCTTTCCCCTTCCTTTTCCCCCTCTTTTTTTTTCTGATCCAAAGGAAAAGAGGGGAGGAGGAGGGAAACAGGGAGAGGAGAGGGGAGGGAGTGTTCTGTTAAAAAGTATTGAATACGTTCCCAAAAGGTCACAGTTAAACCCCCCTGCTCTCGATATCCTCCCCTTTCCGTCACCACAATCCTGTATTTTTTCTTTTTTTTCCCCTCTTCCCCTCCCTCTTCCCCCCCTCCCAAAACATGAACTGTGGTGCTGTAAGTGATTAGATGATGGAAATTATTTCCCCTGCACAAAGCCGCACCCCCCCCCCCTCCCCCCCCCCCCTTTTCTCTTTTTTTTTTCCTTTTCCCCCCTTTTCTTCTTGCTCTGATTGTGTTGGGGTTAAATCACTCAAACTGCCCTGCTTCTTTTTTCCCCCTCCCCCCTTCCCCTCTCATTCTGTCCTAAACTTCCCACTACCCTCCCCCATTAGCCCTCTGTTTACCTCTTATATCTAATCCCTACCCCCTCCTCGTTCCTTCAGCTCGCCCCCCTTAATCTTCGTTTTGTCTCCCTCCCCCACCCATCACCCCTGATCCTCCACCCCTCCGTCTCCTATCTATTTCTTCTTTCCCTATATCGACTCTTCCAGTCTCTATAAGCCCCCTCCTTCTCCCCCACCTCCCCCGTTCCTTCTCTCCCCTTTCTGCCCTCTTCCTTCTTCCTTCCAGTTCTAACGCCCTGGCTTTTTGAACCCTCTCTTTAACGCCCTCACCTCCTCTTATTCTACCTTTCCTGCCTTCCGTTCCGCTCTTTGCCAATTCCTTTCTACTTTCACCTATCTTAATTTCTGCCCACCCTTTCTCATCTCCTTCTCAAACACCCCCTCCTTCCACTCCCTGTACTTCCTCGCCCGCTTCCATCAACCCCTTAACTCCCCTCGTTTAGCTCCCTCCACACACTTTTCTCATTTTTACCACCAGACGCGTCCTCTCCTCACCCGACCCAGCCCTCTTCTTAGTATTCTTGTGTCTCTCTCTTTCTGAGCCTCCGATTACCATATACTTCTCTCTTCCTTCTATCACCCCTCTGCCCCCTTCCTCCGCGCCTCTTCTTCTACCTTCATCCCCATCATCTTCCTATCCTATTCTTCTGCCCTCTCTCCCATCCCCCTGTTCCATCCCTATCTTCCTCCGCTCTCCCCCTATTCCCTGCTGATCACTGTGCAATTTACTCTTCCCCCTCGATCTCTCCCCACCCCATCCAATTTCTCCCGCCCCCCCTCTCTGCGCTTGTCCTCCCCCCCCACCCCTTTTTCTTCCCCTTTCCTCGTACCACGTCACAATCACAAGAAAAATGGTTGATTTTCTTCTCGGTTTTATTTTTTTTTTTTTTTTTTTTTTTTTTCCCCTCTGTTTGGCGATTTCTCTGAGAATTGGGGGGCATTCGGTTGATCGTTTCTGTTTTTTCTCCCTTTTTCCCCCTTTTTTTTTTTTCCCCCTTTTTTTTTCCCCTTTCAAACATACTGACAAAATCAAAGCATTGACCAGAGAAGGGCCCCTTCGGTCTTCCCCCGCTCCCCCCTTTTTTTTTTCCCTCTTTTTTTTTTTTTTTCCTCTTTCCCTTTTCCAAAGATTCAAAAGTGTTAATTGGCAGGAAAGGAGTTCCCCTCTCTCTTCCTTTTTTTTTTTTTTTTCCCCCACCTTCCCCCCAAGAATAGAAAATATTAGAATTCAAGAGACCCTGCATTCCTTCCCTCCCTCCTTTTTTTCACTTCTTTTTCCCCCCTCCCTTCCCTTTTTACGCAAAATGGATGAGCGGGAAAATGGGAAACGTCAGGCCATTCAATTCAGATCTTCTTTCCTTTCCTCCCTCTTTTTCCCTCCCCCCCTCTTTCCCCCATCTTTCCCCCCTCCCCCCTTTTTTTTCGAATTTCCGGAGGACGAGGAAAAGGTAAAAATAAATGGTTTGCTAGGGAGAGTTATCTCTATTTTTTTTTTTCCTTTCCCCCCCCTTTTTTTCTTTCCCCCCCTCCCCCCCCCCTCGTTTCGGACGTCTGGAAGAAGGAAATAATGCAGAAGCCCTCCCCTTTTTCCTCCCCCCTTTCCTCTTTCTTTTTTTTTTCCCTCCCCCTTTCCCTCCCCCCCTTCCTCGCCCCCAGGAGAACCTGGCTCAAAGAAATAATGAAGACAGATCCAGTGATTTCCCTCCTGTCCTCCCCCCCTTTTTTTCTTTTTTTTTTTTTCCCTCTCCTTCTTCTGTTTTTTTTCGACGGAGGGATTGATCACTGGAGCGTTCTTTTTTCATTCTTTCTTTTTATCCTTTTTTTTTCCCTTCCTTCTTCCCTCCCCCCCTCCCCTTCCCCCCTGCCGCCACTCTGTTGACTCGAAAGAGAGAGGAGCATGCGCAAATTGATGGCCTTTCCCCCTTCTTTCCCTCTTTCCTCTTTTTTTCTTCTTTCCCCTTTTCTCCCTTTTTTTTTTTTTCCTTTCCCCCAAGTGGATACTAACTCGCCCGAGAAAAAAAAAATTGATTGCGGGGAACTGTCCCTTCCTGCCTGCCGTAATTACCTTTTTTTCCCCCCCCTCTCCTTTTTCCCTTTTTTTTTTTTCCTTTTTCCTTTTTTTCTGTCGTGGGCGATTTGTTGTGAGCAATGGAGGAGAGGAAGGGAAGAGGCCCCATCCCTTTTTCCTTTCCCCCTTCTTCTTCTCTCCCTTCTTTTGCAGGGAAGGAGCTGTAGAGGAAGTTGGCATTTCCCCTCTTTTTTTTTTTTTCTTTCCCTTTGTTGCTGGCGGAGGAGATAGGGAGGGAAGGAGGGGTGTGTCCCTTTTTTTTTTTTTTCGGGACAGGGAGGGAATCCTCTTTTTCCTTCCTCTTTCCCCCCCCCCCCCTTTTTTTTCCTTTTCTTTTTCCCCCTCCGCTCCTGGGGTCAGAGGGGCCTTTGCGATCGTAAGGGAATTCAAAAAAAAAAAAAACCCCTTCCCTGAGACTATTTTTTCTCCCCCTCCCCTTCTTTTCCCTTTTCTTTTTCCAACTCCAAACGCGTTTACGATTTAGAGGGAATCGATGTAGAATGTGGCCTTCCTCCCCCCCCCCCCTTCCCCCCTTTTTTTTCCCTTTTTTTTCTTCTCCCTTTTTTCCCTCCAAACGCTGGGAAAAGGAGGAGTTTTCCACCTCTCCCCCCCCCCCCCCCCTTCCCCTCTTCTTTCTTTTCTTCCTTTTTTCCTTGATAGGGTAATTTAAAATTTTAGATTATAAACTTTTTCTTACCCCCCCCCCCCCCCCCCCTTCTTTCATCCTTCCAGGAGAGCGGGGATAAGGGGAAAGTCTTTTTCTTCCTTTTTATCCTTTATTTTTTCTTTTTTCCCTTCTTCCTTTCCCTCCTTTCATCATCGATAAAAAAGAAAAGCACCACAGATTTTTTTCTCCCCTCCTTCCCCCTCCCTTTTTCCTTTTTTTTCCCCTCTCCTTCCCCCCCTTTCTCCTTTGTACGCGTAGTGGAAAAGGGAAATTTGGAACGGACCCCCACTCTTCCCCCCCTTTTTTTTTTTTTTTTTTTTTTTTTTCCTCATCTCCTTTTGTGGCAGGAGTTTTACTGGCCTTGACGATTTCTTGCTTTTCCCTTCTTTTTTTTCTCCTTCTTTGGCTGCGCGGTACAGGGGATATTGGCAAATACGATTATTTTTTCTTTTTCCCCTTTCCTCCCTTTTTTTTTTCTTTTTTTTCCCCCTTTCCTTTCTTTTCTTTCATTTGATTCAGTCTTTTCGTATGGAACTTGAGGTCTGCGGTAGAAAATCTTTCCCACCTCTCCTCTCCTTCCCCTTTTTTTTTTTTTTTTCCCCTTTCTCTTTTTTTTTCTTTTTTTCCTTTTTTCTTTTCCGGTGGGACAATGAAGGGACAACATTCGTCCAGAGATTGCCCTTTTCTCTCCCCTTTTTTTCCCCCCTTTTTTTTTTTTTTTTTTCCCCTCTTTTTTTTTTCCCCCTCTTTCAATAGACCTTTTTGCAGGGCTGATGAATGTTCCTTTTCTCTTTCCTCTCCTTCTTTTCCTTTTTTTTTGTCGATACATTCTGCCCTTTTTTCCCTCTTTTTTTTTTTCCCCTTTTTTTACGAATAAAAGAAATTCTAATTGTCCGGAGTTAGGAGGGGCTTTGTTTACCGGAGAAACCTTCCCAATCCCATTCTCTTTTTTTTCTTTTTTTTTTTTCCCCCCTTCTTTTAGGTGTGGTTTATGGAATTGTCCACTTTTCTCCCTTTTTTTTTTTCCCCCCCCCCCCTCTTCTCTTTCTTGCTTTTTTTCATCGCGCATTCGTGAGAGGGACATATGTAGCATTTTAGACCAATTGTTCCTCCCTCCCTTCCTTTTCCCTCCCCCCCCCCCTCTTTCCCCTTTTTCTCCTTTTTTCTTTGGAAACATCCTGGAGAAAAATGGAAAAAACCACCCCCTTTTCCTTTTTTTTTTCTCCCCCCCCTTGTCCGCAGATAAAGTCAGTGTTGTAGGGACCCCTCCGCTTTTTCCCCTTTTTCCTTTTTTCTTTTTTCTTCTGCGCCGATACGGAAATGTCAGGAATATAGATTTTCGGGAACTTTCTTTCTCTTCTTTCCTCCTTCCCTTCTCTCCTTCCCTCTTTTTTTTTCTTATCCACCATCGCTCCCTCGGCAACAATTATGCGGTGCTAGATTGGGATCCCCCCTTTTTTTCCTCCTCTTCCCCTTTTTTTTTCTTTCTTCTTTTTCTTGCTTTTATATCGGATGCCAGCACAAGAAAGGCTTTCTTTTTCCTCCTCTCCCCTTTTTTTTCCCCCTTGGTGGTCTTCCCCTCCATGGCTTTTTCTATCTCGGTTTTGTGAAGTGGAAGAAATGACTTTTCCCCTTTTCCCTCCTTTTTCTTCTTTTTCTCTTCCTTTTTTTTTTTCCCTTCCCGGGCGCGCAAGGACAAGGTACATTCCATACCGTTTGCGACATTGTTCCCCCCTTTCCCCCCCCTTTTTTTTTCCCCCCCTCCCCGTTCTTCTCGTAGGAACAAGGCACCGCTGGTGGTACGATTTTTCACGAGGGCGTCTCATAGAAATAATTAGAGGAGGTTTTTGTATTGGAAGTGGTTTTGTGGAGGAGTCTTTCCCTCCCCTCCCCCTTTTTCTCCCCCTCCCCCCCCCCTGCAAAATTTCTATCGAAGTAGCAAGGGGAGAGTAGAAGTTGGGAGAAAGAGAAGTGAGATGTGGAAGAGGAAGAAGGACTTCCGGGTCAATCTTATTTTTTTTACTTCCCCCTTCCCTTCTTTTTTGGGAATTGTATTAGTATTTTCCCGGTACCGTGCATGAAAGATATGAATGCGCCACAACAGGGGCTGAAGTAAGAGTCCTTTTTTCTTCCCCCCCTTTCTTTTTTCCCCTTTTTTTCTTTTTAACAAAAGCCGCTGAAGCTTACAGCGGAGAAGACCAGGGACAGAAATTTTCCCTTTCCTCCCTTCCCCCCCCCTTTCCTCCCCCTTTTCTCCTGCGTTCCCCAGGCGCGGAACAACGTACAAGGTGAAAAACCATGCCAGCATCCCAAGCCCTTTTTTTCCTTTTTTTTCCTGCCTGTAGGAGGCGCGCGTTAATAGGGAGAAATAAAAGCTTCCCCCTTTCTTTTTTTCCCCCCCCCCCCCTTTTTTCCCCCCTTCCTCCTTCTTTGAGGCGCTTCGGTTTGAGGGGCAAACACAAAGATAGGCGGCTGCCAGCCAGCAGATCGGTCCCTTTTTCCCCCTTTTTTCTTCCTTCTTTCTTTTTTTTTTGGCTCGCGACGAATCCATGCCGTCTCAAAAACCAACAGCGACCCCCTCCTCTCTTTCCCCCCCCCTTTTTTTTTTTTTCCTCCCCCCCCCTCCCCCCCAAAAGCCGCGGAGATAGGGAGCAAACCCTCCCCCCCTTTTCTTTTGTCTCTCCCTTTCTTTTTTTTTTTTTCCCCTTCTCCCTTTCCCCTCCCTTTTCCCTTCCCCCCCCCCCGTACACATTCTTAAAAACATTAAGTAAATGTCGGGCTTTATGTATTGATGCGGTCTTCCTCCTTCCTCTTTCCCCCTTTCTTTTCTCTTCTCCCTTCTTCCCGCGCTTCATTAATACAGCCCGCCTCAGAGCGGGACATTAAGTAGGATGGGGAAAGCAATGTGTACGGTCGACTTTTCATTAGCGCAGCCTTTTGATTCTTTCCTTTTTCCCTTTTCTTTTCCCCCTTTTTTTTTTCTCTCTCGCGCGTGGGTCTTGGTGGGAGAAAGAAAACGCATGGTGAGAAAGAGTAGAAATGGGCCAGTTCCCCTCCTTCCCCCTCTTCCCCTTTTTTTTTTTTTTTTTTTTTTCCCCCCACATCGGGGCTTATTCATCCCAACTGTGATTATCACGGACCATCTGCTGGCTGGCCCAGCCGCCTATCTGCCTCAAAACCCTCCTTCCCCCCTTCTCTTCCCCCCCCCCCTTCTCTCAGCGGGTCTTTCGGCAGCGGACGGCGCGATCGGAAACAGGAGACAACATTCACTATCTTTGATTGGATGGTTTTCTTTCCCCCTTTTTCCCCTTTCTATTACGGTCCAGATGTGGAGTATGCTTTATGGCTGTCTGTTTCGTTCGCCGCGGTAACTTTCCCTTTTTTTTTTTTTTTCCTTTTTCCCCCACGAGGTCCTCAAGGCATGAAACAAACAAATGCTTTAATCAGCCTGTTTGGGCGCAACCCCCCCTCCCCCTTCCCCCCCCCCCCCCCCCCCCTTTTCGCAGTTTCGCCAAGAGAAAAGCTTTCGCATCAACAAGTCGACGCTCATCTGCCGGAAGCATTTTTTTTCTCCTTCCCTTTTTTTTTTTTTTCCCCCCCCTTTTTCCCTCCTGATAGAAATTTGCAGGGGTGCGGAAAAAAAACTAAACAGTATTTCGTCATTCTTATTCACCCCCTCCCCCTCCCCCCCCCCCCCCCTCCTTTCCCCCCCCCCCCCCCCCTTTCTTCGTCTTGGCGCTTCGTACAAAAAGGAGGGACTTGTTTCTAAGGCGCTAAAACACTCGCAATTATTTTAAGAACGGTTCTTCTTCTCCTCTTTCCCTTTTTTCCCCTTTTTCTGCGCGGATAATCGATTGGACGAGATTAAAATGCGGGCTATTTGCCTTCCCCCTTTCCTTTTTTCCCCCCCCTTCTCTTTCCCTTTTCCTTTGCAATGCACAAAGCTCAACGTATTACAATGGCATTTTAGTCGACGATCAGGGGATGGGCGGCTTCTCTCTTTCCCCCCCCCTCTTAAACATTCGACTGGATCCAAAATCTAGCAACAGCATTTAGGGTGCGAAAAGGGCGATATGGTGGCTTCTTCCCCCCCTTTCCCCCCCTTCCTCCCTCCTTTTTGGGGGCGACAGATAACGATAATTCCCGAAATCAGAGATTGGCCCGGCTTCTTTCTTTTTTTTCCCGCGGAGGGCCCCTAAAAAAGGACTTTGAAGAGGCAGGCATTTTTCGGCGGGCGTTAGACTTTTTTTCCCCTTCTTTTTTCCCTCTCCCTTTTCCCCCCCCCCCCCCCCCCCCTTCTTCTACACCCCCAAAAATCGGGGGCGATGAAAGTTTGACGGAGGACAAATTGGGCTAAATGCGAAGATTGCCGCGCACGACTCCCCCCCCCCCCCTTCCCCTCTTTCTCTCACTATTTCATTCAGAGATGGCGCAATTTGTCATGGACAAGAAAGAACCACACACCGCTCAATGGTTGGGTTCCCCCCCCCCCCTCCCCCCTTTTCCCCCCTTTCTTGGAAAGGGTGGCGCGGTACAAGCCGCGAAATCAGGACATGATGTAGTGATGCTCCCCCCCCCTTTTTTTCTTTCTCCCCCCCCTCTCCAAGAGCCTCGCGAGCAGAAAGGGATTAATAAAAGCCTGCAAAAGGTCAATGCCCCCCCCCTTCCCCCTTTCTTTTTTTTTTCCTTTTTCCCCGAATTTGTCCCTTCATGTCCCCACCGCAAAACGGGAAAAGGTAAGCGACTTTGCGCCACTGTACGAGGTCACCTGGTCGAATGCCGATAGCCTCGATTCTCTTTCTTCTTTTTTTTTTTTTTTCCCCCCTCCCCCCCCTCTCTCTTCCAAATTCGCGCCGGTTTTTAGCATCGTACGCAATCGGCAAGAATTCGTATTGCCAAAAGATTTTTTTCCCCCTCCTTTTTTTTTTTTTTTTTTTCCCCCCCAAAAGGAGGGCCGCCAGGAATAACTCGCAAAGGAAGAATGGACAAAAGGACGTCCCCCCCTTTTCCCCTTTTTTTTCCCTTCTTTCCGGCATCGGCCCTTGTTTTCTAGGAGAGGGTAAGAGTTCGTTAAAAAGGTAGTTGAAAATTTCCGTACACCGTCTAAAGGTGTGTTTTTTTCCTTCTTTTTTCCCCCCCCCCCTTTTTTTTTTTGGCAGCCTTTTTTTTTTTCCCCCCCTTCCCTCGTGGTGGCTTGTCGTGATCGATGCATGGAACTCCCTTTTTTTTTTTTTCTTTCCCGTGCTTTGCACTTAGACACGCTCGCCTGGAGGTCTCTCTTGATTGTGGTTTTTTTTTTTTTCCCCTCTCTTCAAAATGGAACATGAAAACAAGATCGTACCAAGTCCCCCTTTTTTTTCCTCGGTTTTGAAACTCAAGAATTTTACAAGAGGTTGGCGATTTCTCTGAGCTTTTTTTCCTTTCCTTTCCCATTCCTACCTCGATTCGCTCGAAAAACGGCGTTTATTGAACATAACTTACCCAATCAAAGCCTGACATTCCTTTTCCCCCTTTCTCCCTGGTTTTTTGGAATTACTCGCAAAAGGGCTTGACCAGGAGCGTCTTGTGCCAAGATTCAACCCTTTTTTTTCCTTTTTTCTTCCCCCCTCTTCTTGGCACGTTAACCCCAAGAATTACAGAAAAATAATAGCCTCCGGAGGCCTCTGTGCAGGCCTGAACCCTTTTTTTTTTTTTTTTCCCCTTGTTTTTTCCCGGCCTGCAAAAGAATCATTTACGCCCAATGGATGAGCGGGAAATGGGAACCTTCCAGCCATTCACTTTTTTCTCCCACACACAATCGCAGAAGAATACCCATTTAAGCTTCGGCGGACCAAGGGGCCGTGACACAATCCTTTTTCTTTTTTTTTTTCCCTTTTCCCCTTTTTTTTTTTCCTCTGGCGCGTTTAGAGAAAATTGGAAGACAAAAGGAATTAATACGACCCTTTTCGATGTTCAATCCCTGCCGACAACCCCCATTCTTTTTTTTTTTCCCCCTCCCTACTGCCAAGCAATTTGCGCAATGATAAATAGTATATGGGTGAGAGGTCAAACAGAGTGGCCCTCCGTCGGGGCGGAGAAGCCTCATCCCTTCTTTTTTTTCCCCCCCCTCCCCCCTTTTCCCGCTCCATGTGATTTCAAGGAAGTCGAAAAAGCCTCACG
>Ga0179593_1507340_pt1 | contig 11738 bp, 10 predicted proteins | sample CZODoug2_1_08_16_FD_185931 | JGI IMG/M metagenome (GOLD analysis project Ga0179593, IMG submission 185931) | Vadose zone soil fungal communities from Angelo Coast Range Reserve, California, USA - CZODoug2_1_08_16fungal (PacBio error correction) | ecosystem: Environmental > Terrestrial > Soil >... | reverse complement strand
ACCAATTTCCATCCTGTTCCCCCCCCTTTTGCCACCACCACAAGTGTATCAAACCTCAGACGTTCTACCCAAAAACCCAAGGAAAATACCCCCGACGAACCTGTGCTCCCAATAAGCCAACTTGAAAGACATCGACAAAAAAAACAGCTAGAAGAACTCCACAAAAATTTTCCTTTAAGGAATGAAACGACTAACCTCACGCAGATGTACGACCTTTTCTTAACCTTCTTCCGCCACTAATATGTTTAGAGAGTGGAATACACATTTTCACATCCTAGCACTACAGGCGGAACGTCCCGCCAGGGCCCAAAGGTAACATTCGATTGATGACCCAGCGCAAGGCCAGGGGTGTCCTGTTCCCGAACCTCCCACCACAGGGTCTGGGCTTTTCAAAAGATCTAAAGTGGGGTTTGTGACTTTCTACGTGGAAGTTTCTTCAGGAATTACTTACCTGTCCGAATCTCTGCTGTATGATTCGGCGGGTGGCAGGTTAAAGCGCCACCTCGAATTGTGGGTTGCAATAACGTTGACCTTTCAGAATGCCATCCCCCCTCCTAAGTGTCCAGTTTTCTGTCCGAAAGGACTAGTCTTTTTGCGTTCCGGCCCTCGAACTAAAAGAGAGGATTTTTGGTCCCTACGATTCCTGCGTGTTGATGCGGGACCTCTCTTAATTTAGACGATCATTTATCTTCACGCTCTTTGCGGTCCCCTCTGGGCAGCTCCTCCCCTTTCCCGCGCGTCCTGCGGTTCCACCCTTGTTTGCGCTCAGGTTTCCCGATGGTGCGATCTCCTTTGGGTGATCTGGTGGACAAACAGATTTTTGCAGGGTTTTGGAACAGTTCCCGAAGTGTTGCTTGAGCATATAAGCACCTGGGACTTCATCCGGGGTATCTTTTAAAAACTTGAACGGCCCCTTGAATCCCCATGGACCAAGCCACTTTGTCGGCTTTCTTTTGTGCCCCCTGGTGGTGTTCATGATTGAGACGAAAGTTGGATTCTTCAAACCACCCAACCGCCTGCGCTTATTTTTTTCTTAAGCAGTAAGAATTACTGACGTCCGTTGTGAAGATTTGCCTTTTGGGCAATTTTTTTAGAGGAGCTACGACAAAGACAACCGAGAACTGCCTTGTGTCGCACGAGAGTTTTTTTGATGGCCGCAACTCTGTCCTACACTACCGCTGCACCCGTGGGTTTTTGGCTCAAAGAAGAGCCCCCCTTTTTTCTCCCCCATTCTAACTCATTTGCGGGAAAGGTATTTTCTAGCTCAACATTCCTTCGGCCCATATAGTGGTCCGCTCGGTCTTTTGATCCCTGAGTAAGGAGAAGACTATTAACTAACCCACTTCCGATCGTTCAATTACTACGGCCCCCTATACTTATACCGCTCTCCCCATTTTGTCCCCATTTCCTAGACAGTTTTGTCTCCGCTGTAAGCGTCTCCCAGGTAATTCATCCGCTGCGACTCCATCACTCGGTCTTACTATTTTTACTGTGGCGGTGGGCAACGACCCCCGTGCACGTTCCTACGGTTGAAAGATGAGAAACCCGGATGTACTGGCTTTCCAATTTACCTGTCTTCAGTATTGGAGAGTATGCAGCGATCGAGGTTGATTTCTGGGAAGCCTTCATACTCGTAGGGGAGTCGATCGCAGAAACTTGGAAATATTCAGTCGGTTGCTTCCCCTCTTCCTCTAGACCATACCGGTAGGTGCTTTAATCCGTCGACAATCCACCCCGGCCTCTTTCACTCAAGCCTCTCTCCTTTTCCTTCAGGAACAATTGTCCCGAGTTTTCTTTTGACCCGAGTACTTCTACGGCTCCCCACCCCTCGATCCTTCTGTCTTCGAAAAATTTTTTATTCTAATAGTAAATTAGCATGGTCGATCCCTGATTTTCTTGTTCTTCCATTTTTTCGGTCCGTCCCCCACATGGCCTGTTTAAAATGCAGCTTCAAAGAGACTCGATGACCTTGGCTCTTCGTTTCCTAACCCCAAGTTCAAACTGATATGAAGTCTCGGCCAGTTACAGATTCCGGGCTTTATAGACCCCCGTCAGAAGCGTCCCGCCGCTTCCTCAACCCCACTCTGACGACCAGTTTTTGTGTGTAGAGATGGTAAACGCGGAGTTCCCCGCGGGTGGGAAGATCTTGGCTTCCCCTTCTTAGAAGATGAATACCCGGTACCCTGGAGTAGATCCCAAATCTCGAAAAGGTCTTCTTAGTGTAAAGTACTTCCCGTCACCTAGGCTTTGACTATTTTCGCCCAGCACCTCCCCCCACCACTCCTCTTCTACGGCCAAAACGCACCGGGTGGGTTTGTTTATAAGCCGCAGTTCAGAAAGGCATTAACCACTCTATCGATTTCCTTCTCAGGATATTCACCTTGTAGCTCTTGCCTTCCACTCGCTCCTTTTAATTTCCCCGGCCCCCGGAATGGCCCCAGTTCCGGATAGAGTGGCCTCCGCCGGGCCTTCCTCCCCCTTCCCGGCCGTATACTTTTATGATATCTGACTCTGTTGACTTTCTTTCTTACCCTGGATGTAGGCGAAACTCTTCCCAAACCCGTCCCACTTAGCGGCAGAAGCCTCCCAGCCTTCTCCTTCCAAGCCAGGATTTGTCTCGGTTCCTGAGTTGGCGTTCTACACCCACCCCCTCAAAGCTCCCCCTCCCCACCTGCTTAGAAACGATGGTTTGTGAACGGTACAACCAGGGACTTGCTTCCACTACAGCTTTCTTTACCCCCCTTTACCCACCTGATGACGAAAAGCCACCCCATGGAGGATTTCCACAGAGCCAACAGCCCACTATAAAGCACCCCTCATGGCTCCTTCCACGTCCCCGATATTCGTAAAGATGTCTTTTGTTTTTGATCATTCCTGTTCTTTCCCTTCTGCCCCCTACCTCTGCCCCCCGCCTTCGGGAACCTCTCCCCCCAACAATAGTTCGTCCAATTCCCGATCTAAGGGTTGCATGGTGACCCCTTAGGTTATTCTGTCCCATTCAATGGATTCTCGCGCGTACCCCCCTTAGAATCCCAAAAAATTCAACGTTTCCCCACACTGAAAGGGCCCTTAACCCCCAAATCGTGCAACGGGGATCTTCCTTCTTTTTTTATTACTCCTCCCCCGTTGTTGTTTGTTGCTCTTTTACCTTTTTCGTTCCCACATGGTATGGACTGTTTGTCCCTTTCATGGTGCTTTGTGAACTTTACTGTGTGGTTATTCTCAGTGGTTAAATCTTTTTTCCTTGGAATGCTTTCGAATGTTTGACCTAGAAAACCCTCCCAGTGCATAAACTGCAGGTCCTTTGATGTTGCACCCCCTTCCCCGGAGTCTAGAGCGAACGGGTCAGCTTAGTATTTGGGGGGGGGTGACCCGATTCTTCTACACAACCCTTCTCCATCGGTAAGGAACCGATTCTGATGGCCTGATCCCCGCTGGCGATTTTGCTAAGTCTCTTCTATGTGTGACAGTCCTGGAGTCTGTTTTGCCTCCCTTGAGGCTATCCATCCTGCAGGTTGTACCGGACTTTCTTGCCTTCTTCCGTTAACTCGGGCTAAGATAGGTCTCGATCATTTATAGGAGAGTCTTTTCGTCCCCCCAATATCCGGCACAGATCACATCGTCTTTTCCATATCTTAGGTTTTGCTTTCAGCTAGAATCTTCTTTTTGGTGATTTCAAGCTGGTTCTCCTACTTTTTACAGGCGAAAGAATGTCATCCAGCTTGCTCCCCTTTATCAGGGAAAGGATCCTTCGGATTCACTGTGAAAGGAGGAGGCCTTTCCCCCCTCTTTGTTGCCGACCCCCCATTCCCTCCTCAACTTTCGAGATGGCTGTGAAAGATAATAGAAGGTTCTTTGACATCGAGTTCCTCCTTTATGTACCCGGCCCACCCCTCAGTGACATAAGTCCCAGTTTGTGTGTCTCCCCCTTCTTTTGTTGTAAGACCGCTTTGGGTGGACTGCTCTGCAGTCCGATTTTTCGTCCGGCAGATTGAAGGAGCCATCATAAAAGCCGTCTGAACCCTTGCTTCGTCCCGCTGCTTTGTTTTCGGGCCTCCAGGTTGTTGAATTTCGATGAGTGTTCCCCCCGGGATTTCCTCCTGTTCCCCGGTAGATAAGCACACGGGGGACCTAACTTTTTTACGACGAGCTTGCCCACCTTTTTCGTCTCGGTTGGCACGTTGTCGGAGATCCACAGCAGCCTTGACAGCCATTCTTTTTTCCGTGGACCCGAGCTGCTGACTCCTTCACTTTCTCCGACCGCCTGATCCCGCAAGCAGCTTCGTAATTCTCCCCTTCGATTGCGTTTCCCAGCGATTAACTTGTGAAGTAGCCTCCTTTCCCCCACAACTCCCCAGTTAGGCTTCCACCGGTCCTGAGCTTCGCATAAACGGTTTTTGTTTACTTTCACCTGACGTCTCCCTTGGTGGCGGCCTCGGCTCTCGGACCCCTGAATACCATCTCCCGTACGCCCAAGACCCGCGTGATAGACAGCATTCCTGCGTTCGCTGGAGTTGATTCCCCTCCGGATGGTAAAGCAAACTTTTTATCATTTTCCCTAAGAGCATCCCCTACTATTGTTCGGAGTGCCATGTTTTGGCCCCCCTTAGAGAATTTTACCAGTATGTCGCTCCACCGCTCGAAGCAGATGATCGCCCTGACCTTGAAGGATTCCTTGAGAGGATCCGGTTTACTTGCCTTGTCGCAGATTCACATTTGATGAACTGATAGCCCTCGTTGATGCCACTCAAGTGATCGAGTTTTCCAGCTGGTTCTCCTAGGCTTGTATTTCTCCTCTGGTTCCTCTGAGGAACGATCTCCCCCCCACATTGTGGTAAACCTATGCTAATTTCCCTTTAGCAGGCCCGCAGGCCGGACTATTGTCCCGTTCCCCCGTGTTCGGACCCAAAACCCATGGGTTTCCTCTTCGCCTTTTCCGTCCGTTGTCCCTGCACAGGACAGAGCTGTCCCTCCTCGCCGAATTTTTCCTTTCGCGCCTTTCTAATTTTCGACAGAGTCCCCATTTCTTACAGCACCAAGGTTGTCGCTTCTCTTCTCCCCTTGCTTTTTTCTGACATGTTTCTCCCCCCTCTGACCCTGGATTGTTCAGCTTCAGTGGTCTTTTCTCACTGTATATCTCCATTCCCAAGCCCGCGGAGCTTCCCCTTTTTCATTGCGGCTGTGTACCCTCACTCTCCTGGGTTTTGTGTTTTCTGATTCCAAGAACCAACGTGTGATGTACTCCTGACCAATGGCACTTTCCCCTAACCTTTCTGCCCCCTTTATCTACCCTTCCCCCGTTGTGAGTCGAATGCTACTCGAAGGTATGACTTACCCAGGTGAAAGATTCGCCAACGTCAGCCCAGCGTTCCCTCCCCCTGATGTATCATTCCCAAAAATCGTTTCCCCCTCCACAAGGACGACGCTTGTTCCCCCCTCTTTCCCTCTGATCGCCAAGGTGGACTCAGCCCGTTCTTAAAGGTGACCCAGCTACCATTTTCCTTGAGCTGCGCAAGGCCTTCCCGGTCTGATCTGAAGAGTCCTTCCCCCTCGTTTCTCCTTTGAGCCATTCCGTCTGACAGCCGCCGATCCCCAGATGGCAGCATCCGTCTCCCCTGTAAGAAGACTTTTGAGGCCCTCGTTCCCTCTCTTCCTTACGTTTACTTCACTGGGCACCCTCGGTTCAGTTTTTAGGATTCCAACCCGTTCTTTTTTTTTGTGTGTTTTCCTTACGTTTCCACCCCGTCCGTACGTACATCAAGGCGGCCACGGAAGGGCGAGGTCCCACCTTCCCCCCCCCAAAGGTCGTGAACCCCCCATTTTGCCTCCTGAAAAAGCCCATACTGGGTGTTAGGAGGTTAATTTAAACGCCAGGCGTGTTGCCGCCACCGGTTAAAGTTCCGGCGGGTTAGTCCCTCCAGTCTCTGACCGCCTTGTTTGTAACGTTAAAAACCTCGTCTTGGTGACGAAGGTCTTCCGTTGCCCCTGCGTAGTGATTTTTCTTCGTTTATCAGGCGTTCAGGACGTTTTTTCTTTGATATGTGGGTTTATTTCGGTTTTCTCTTGTGAGCGCCCCCCCCGTCGCGGGGAAGCGTTTTCCTTCGCCTGTGTGATTTCTTGTGGGTGGACTGTGGGCGTTTTTTGAACCTTCTCACTGTTCCCCTTTTTGTGAGAGTTTAGCCCCCTGTGGACCCCCTTGTGAAACCGTTTTCCACCACCACACAGTCTCCCCATCTCTGAGTACAGCGTCATTAGTCACTTTCCCTGAACTACTTCCCACCACCGCCCCCCTAGTCAAAACCACATCGCTCACTCAAACACTCCATGAAAAGGATCAAAAAGACTACAGACCAGAAGTACTACTAAAGTTCCCACGTCCCCCTCCTTGATTGTAAAACTCCCTAACATGTTTTTCTAGGGTCCAACTTTGGCTTCTAGCTAACTGGGGAGGGAATCTCCAGTCACATCAGGTATTTTTGAAAATCTTTAGTCCTTTTTGGTTCAATCCCGCAGGAACACCCCTTCGGGGCTGTTGGGAACCGAATTTTGGGTGGTCTATCCGTTTTTTTCAAGGTTCAATTAGCGAAAGGACGGAGGAAATCAGGGCTGTCCTTTCCTATTCGTTTGTTTTTTATGGAGGGCCCTCCTCCGGGATTGTTTTTGTTGAACTTTTTTTTTCACTCTCTTACCTCGCCGGTGTTTGAAAGTTATTCTTATATCTGGTCCTTTCCCGAATCAACGGATTCTTCCCCCTTTACATGTGCTCTATCTCCCGCTGTACCCGTGCGGCCCGCGTGTTCATTATTTTAGTAGAACCGCCCTCGTACTCCTTTGTTGCCGGTCTCATTATTAACCGTAGAGTTTCCCTTTGAGCCGCTCGCCACCTTTTCTCTTTCACCGTTCCCTTTATATATCCGTCAGGGTGATGGATTTTTTTGTAGTCGACCCCTTTGAGGAACGGGCCGTTGTTGCTGAGCTCCCCTCCCCCCCTTCCCTGGACTTACTTTTAGGAGCCATTGTCCCACCTTCCTCCCTTGTCGAATCATGGGGACCTTGATTCCCGGTTCCGTTTGTGTCATGATCAATTCACGTTTTCTGAAGTCGGCCCCCCCCTGCCTTCGCGTCGGTCCCTCCGTCCGTTATGGTTTTTTGAGATCTTTTTCCTTTTGGTCCTTTTTCTTGAAAAAGACCCCCGCTTCCCTGCTTGATAACTTCTCGGTAAGGGAAGACCTATTCATACCCTACGTACCTGGTGGTGAGAATCCCCGGACAATGTATAATTTTTTTGGCTCGCGCAGTACTATCTAGAAGCCCTTCTTTTAGTCCGAGTATTGGACCGACTCGTCCTTTCCGAACCGGACTCCCGGTTCATTCCCAAACGACCCACCTTTTGTTTTTTTGTCCTTCGCCCGGCCAGAGTTTCGGCCGCCTTGCGTCAGTGCCCTATCGCCGGTTTCCCGTTCTTGTGAAGATCGTCCCCCTTCAGCAGAATGTTCACTCCTACTCTGTCAGCTTTCACGTTCCAACGTGGCGTTGTTCCCCGAACCCCGTTAATAAGTTCATCGTTGACCTTTCGACCACGTCACTTTCTCGGCCTCTCTGCGTATTAATGATGTGCTTCTCGTTTTTTGCAGCGGGAATGCTAAGGACCTTTAGTCCCCGATCAGACTACCTTTCCCGCCCGCACTGCGACGATCTTCGTATAACGTCAGATCGGGTCAGTTCTCGGAGGCACTTCCTCTACCAGTAGCTTACCAGTCGCTTTCATTGTCCTTTTTAATGGAGGTCCTTCCTTCTCCGGTCAGCTTTATGATTCCCCCACAACTGCGCGATTCCCCCCGGTGGATAGCCACAGGTGCTTCCTCCTCTTCAAGGTCTCATTTGAGCCCCTTGAGGCTCTCCGTCGTTTCCGCTAGTTTTGAAAATGGCTGTTTTTTGAAATTTTCGTCCCCTCTTTTTGTACCTTCAAGTGCTTTGCGGGGCCCCCTCTTACGACCCTCTCAAAGATCCCGGCAGATTGGCTCCGGATCGCCGATTTTTCTAGCGCCCCCCCCGAAAGAAAGCGCACCGACCAGGGTGTTTTTGCTTCTTAGTCCTTTCCCCCCCACCCCTCGACTGTATTTGGGATCCCTACCTTCTAACACTGCCTTTACTCCTAAATACAAAGGTACTGGAGCCCGCGACCAGCTCCATTTCTGAGCTTTTACCAGCTATTCCCTGTTAACCAACTACAGTCTCTCTCTCTTCCCGGACATTCCCCCCCCCAACAGCGTATTGACAAGCGGTTCTCACCGCAACAGCACGTTTTTGTTTTGTGTTTTTTTATTATCCCTCCCCCGCTCCCCACGGATTAGACTTAGACTCTTCCCTTTGATAAAAGTTTTTTTATCTTCCCTAACAGCGCCCCGGTTCATTTTTGCTTGCCTAACTGTATGATGCACCCTTCGTTTTTTACTTCCGAGGAACCCGCTTTTCCCCGCCTCCCCCCCCCTTCCTGTATTGACTGCTCTTATCCCTGATTTCCCTCCTCCGTAGAAAGCAAACAAGAACCTGAGCGCGACGACATCACCCTCACGGATCATGCCAAGCAGGATGTTTGCTTCTTTTAGTGCTTTTGCCCCGTCTGAACCCCTTCAACCCAATTGCTTAAATCCCTTTTCACGTGTTTTTTGTGAATTTCTATGACAGGAATGGTCCCTTCGATTCTCTCTCCTCACCAACCTTCTGCGAACCTTCCTCAAAGGTTTTTTTTAACCCATCCAGCCCTACTCAGCCACGCCCCCTCACCTCATGCCAGTTCCCAGCACTTGTCAAAGAGAATCTTCCCCTTCCTGTCAACACCCCCCTACGGAGGGTGAAAATATCCCCCATTCTCGTCCCCCCCATAAAAGATTTTTCTTTTGATTCCCCGTAAAATCCCCTTCTGAAAGAGATCATCGTTCACGTTTGACCCCCCCCACTTCAACCCCACACCTCCATTCCGCGTACCCCCCCATCCAGCCTGCTTTTTTTGTCAACGGGATTATCTTCCCCCTCTCCCCCCCCCCCCCTTCCTTGAGAAAAGTATGCTTTGTGTTTGGGGAAACTTTCTGGGTCTTACTATTTAAGTAGACTGGAGATCGTTATATCATTGTGTGGAAGGTCCTTCTCCATACCTCAGTTGTCCTCCCTTGCCCCCCTGACCCCCCGGTCTTTTTCCTACAGAGATTTGAGGTTCCCTCTGGCTTGTTATGCCGACGATCCCTTATGCAACCACAACTCCCACCTCCTGTCTGAACATCCCCTTCTTTTGACCATTATTTCGAGGGTTTTGGTCCCTTGCGATGGAGTTGTTGATCCTGGCTGTTGCCGGACATCCGGTTTGAGTCTCTTTCCTCTTTCCCTGTCCCATAGGCTGCCGTCTTCTCCTTCCATTTCAACATTCTTCCGAAGTGTTTGACCTCTTCCTTGATCCTTGGAATTGTTCCACCCCCCCCCCTTGAAAAGATGAACCCTGCTTTCCTGACCCTTGTTGAGGTTTCGGGCCCTTCGCGCTTTTCCATGGTGCGGGTACGGGGGATTTTTACCCTGTTAACATGATCCACTTATATCAGCAATTAGACGGCTGTTGAGTGCCGGCCCTCCCTTGCCGCGCCGTCAAATCCTTTTACTCTTTCGGTTATTGCCTACCCCATTTCTCCGCGGGATTGTCATGCTCGACCCGTTGCAGGCTTAAGTAAATTTACTTTGGGAATGCAGTGTCTTTTTTCGAGGTTCCTACCACCAACATGTCTTTCTTGTGATCCCCCCCCTTCTGTGGGAAGAATTGTTCTGGTGGAAAATATCGTCACTGTTCGGTTCTTAGACCCGAAGTCCAGAGCTTTCAAAGTAGAACTTTCTCCCCCCGGTCCCTTCACCTGCTATTTTCCTTTTTTGCCAAATTTCAGAGTAGCTTTTCATCCTTTTTCCTTCCTTCTCAGGCCGCCTTTCTTTTCCCCCTCGCTGCCAAAATGTCGGCTGACGTCGAGGGAGAGTATCTACGATTTCCCTCCTGACTACCGATTTTTTTCGTGATGCCTATCTTTTGCAGTGGTTACCTTGAATTGTTAAGGGTTTCTCCCCCTTTCTTTTTTCGGCCATGTCCCGCCGCTCCCTTTGGATCGATCTAAAGAGCTTAATTAAGGGGCTTTGATTAAGGCCCTCTTGCCTCCGTGTTTCCCCGATCCCTACTTTTGTCTCTTTGCTGTCATGTTTTTTCCGATACGACGGTCGGCTGCATTTGTCTGAAGGGCCGGTAGAGTGATGGGACTCAGCCTATTCAGCATAAGGACTCGCAGTCTTGTTGCTTCTTTACACGAGTCGCTCTCTAGCCTCCACTCCTGAGCGTACCTCATCCTGCCAAAGAGCATGACGAGCGGCCGCCCTTGTTCCGGTAAGGGATTGCTCCCGGACTTTTCTGGCTGTCACGTCGGAAATTGCTTCTTTCCCCCTCACTTTACCCGTGTTACAATCTTTCCGCGGAGTTCTTCGCAGCTGGCTGAGCCCTTTCGACCACCCTTTTTTATCTCCCAAAAAGATGCCTCTCCCTTGCCCTTGTCGCAAGGCTATGCGACCAGTCCTTTACGTAACACAGGCTGGTTGGTCCCCGCGTCCCGGGTTAGGACTACCGAGCTTGTCACGCCTGTGGCCGACTAAGGTTGCGGTTAAGAGTCCTTCTGCAAGTTACTGGTCGTTGAGTACACTTGAGAAGCATCGGTGTTCGTCTCAGGGTATTATTTTTTATGAATTTTCTTTTGCGGACCTGCTGCCCTCTCCCGTGCGCGCACGTTCGGTATTTGACGTAGATGACAGGCACCATTCCTCTTCAGCGCTTTTACTGGTACTCCTAGCGGCTGGAAACTCCGCAGCGGCTTTTTAGACTTCCAAGAAACCCCCTTTGATTTCCGACCACCCCCAAACTTGGTATGGACATCGAGTATTGCTCGCCTTGCGGTTGATTCTATTTCTACCGGTATGAAGTCCCACGGGGAAAGAGGAGCTCCCTCACCCCTTCCGGCCCCTCGTCCTCAACCGCGTCTCTCCACCTTTTCCCCACAGATCCCCCCCCTTCTCTTGTCCCTGCTGATCCCCCCATGGTGGAACGAGCTTGCTCCAGTTTTCTTTTTTTTGAGTGCTTCTCCGGCGGCCAATTCTCTGCTCGCCGAGCTTCTACCGTATTGTGTCCCTTCAACCCTTGACGCGCACGATCCAGCTTGGCGTCATTTGATTTTTTCTTACGAGTCAAGATCCTGTTCGTGTCGGTCAAGGCTTCCCGGCGCCGGTACCGTCAATGGCTGTATAGGATGCGGAGTTCCCCCCGTTAAAGTTTTTTTCCATCCGGCGAGGGGCTTCCGAACAGCCGCTCTCCGCCCAGAAAGTTCTTCTCCGCTCTCAGAATCACCTGCCCTCTGCACCACCCGGGAGCGGTTAAACGCACCTCTTGTTTTCTGCTTTCTTACCTCCTTTTTTTGGCAGCCTACGGGCACTGCTTTCTGGTCTCGTTCTGGTAGAAGAACCAGGGTACCGCTCGAAAGGCTTCGGCGGCGTTTACTTCCGTCGTCCTTGGTGGGGGGGTTCTTTTTATAAGTTTAGGAGGGTTTTCCTCGCTCTGTTGTTTTGTCGGATGTCTTTCCCTTTGGCTTTTCTCTCAGTTTTTTTTTCGTCGTTGGGCGTTTTTTCCATGCGCTTTGGCCTGGTGTTTTTACCAAGGTAAGACCCAG
>Ga0179593_1458966_pt1 | contig 11738 bp, 17 predicted proteins | sample CZODoug2_1_08_16_FD_185931 | JGI IMG/M metagenome (GOLD analysis project Ga0179593, IMG submission 185931) | Vadose zone soil fungal communities from Angelo Coast Range Reserve, California, USA - CZODoug2_1_08_16fungal (PacBio error correction) | ecosystem: Environmental > Terrestrial > Soil >... | reverse complement strand
GCCCTTCCTGGCGGATGGATCGGCCAATTGCCTGCGGACTTTATGGACCTACCTCAACAATAAGGGCAGATCCGCCATGGTCGCTTATGCGTTTATTCGCAGTGACCGACAGCTAGGAACGCCGGGTCGATGACCACTGGAGGGCACACGCAGTCATTTAGAAGATGCCCGGAGCTTACGGATCAGACTACTCCCTGTTCGCCTTCTGATGCGTGTAACCGGATCCCGGCTTTCGCTCCCAAACCCTTTATCGGTGTGCACCGGCATTCAGCGCTGGGAGTATGGCCGCCGGCCCATTGTTTCAGTACATAATGGACAGTGACCGCAGAAATTTCCAGCCCATGCTCTCGCTGAAGTTTTCCAGCATGGGACCGCGGTCTGCGATGCCTTGCATGCGATTTGCCACTGCCATATGTTCAACCCCGCCCGTGTTCTTCGTAAGTTTTCCTACCGTGATATTTTTCTTGCCAGGCCTTTGAGCTACTTTGTACCACCCCGTTGGGACCTGCTTTTCACGGTTTTGAAGCGTCGACCAGGACGGGTCCGGCTTCGCTCTGAGCTCCTCCTACGTTGCCTGCCTTGTCTGACTATGGTGGCGGTTTTGGGGCATTTCGTGAGAAGTCTATGGACCCGCGCCTTCCTGGTTATGGCTTGTGCGTTTGATTCGGCACCAGCGTTCGCCTCTCCACCGCCGGCGGCGACATTCATGTTCGCGCTGGGGATGGCGTGGCAGCGGCAATTGGACAGCAGCGCCCGTTTCCTCGCATACCTGTTACGCTGCCGGGCAGGATAGTGACGAAGCCCGGATGGCCGAACGGACGGGCGCCAGCGCCTTGCACTTCGCGATCTGTCATGCGGCCTCGGCGTGATGGGGCCCAGTTGAGCCAAAGTCCGCATTCTCCGTCTGTCGTGGGAGAGGCGAGGGCGTCTCCTCCCCTCCTGAGGGGAATGACTCGCGGAGGACTCACCCTTGACGCCTCAAGACGACATACCCTTTTTCGCGTCATCCATCCCCTTTTTTTTTCCGTTACCATGAGCATTTGGCGCACTCTGTTCCCGGAACCGCGCCACTTCTTTTGCTTGAATGCCCCTTCACGCCGCCATTGCGTGGTGGCCCTTTCCGCACCTTTTCAGTTTGGCGCTCGTACCAACCAACGGGACTGGACACGCACCCATTTCTGTTCTAGAACGCTCGTGGGCCCGTGCTGCTACAGCATTCGGGCCTTATTTGCTTCAGTCTTCCTGTGGTGCTGGTTTGGTGACCCGGCTCGTGCGTGCTGTCCTGACCCTTTGTGCATCAGCCTCATTCCCTTGACGACTGCCCGATCACCGTGGTGGCTCATTTTTATCTCCCGGGGCCCCTGACATCTCGACCCTGATCACAGCGCGTTGATGAAATTGCCTCCCTCCCCGATTCTCGGTTATTTTAATTTTCCATGACCGGATTCCAGTATCGCTCTACTGCGTATTTATGGTTTTGTCGGCGCCGCCGAAGCCTCCTGGCAGGCGCTAGACCACGGACTGTCGGTGCGTGGCTTTTCCCCACTGCGGCCCGGGGGTCCCTTTCAGGTCGGCAATGCTGCCCTGGGGCAAGTCAGCCTCCGCGCCCGACTTTTGTTGCATAATTTGGGGACCGCGGCCTCAAGAAAAGAATCGCCGCTACTTTTTTTAGGCTGGGTCTCCGGTCCCGCCGAGGTGGTTCCTCCTTTATTCCCACCGGAGTTCCTTAGCGAGGCACCCAGATGGGCACCCCATCCTGTCGATGTGGGGATCTCAGAGCGGTGGCTATCGCTAATAGCGCTTGGCTTGGCCGGGGCGCCGCTAACCTCTGGCGCAGTCTTGGCGCCCAGGCCCCAACGCCGCCGACGATGCTGTTTGGTTCCCCCAGCCGCCGGCAGCCAACGCGTTCGACGATCCCCGCCCTTAGCGGGGGGGGGACTCTTGTCCAAAAGTTCCTTCCAACAAGTCAAACACTTGCTCTTCCATGCGCCATGCGGATGGAGATGCATGCCCCCTCTTCATTCTTTCGCCCTTGATTTTCCGCCCCGCGTCGGCTTGCCGCCGGCCACGCGCCTGCCTACAGGGGTCCTTCATCCGGTGGACTGGGCTCCTCTTTTTTTTTCTTGAAAGGGCTATTACCATTCCGGGATGGCAAGGCGGATGGACTGGGCGACGGCTTGCTCTTGGCCCGGATGGACTACTTCGATGGATGCTCTTCTCCCGACGCGATTTCCTTTCAGATTGCTTTCCTTCTTTTCCTCCCTGTTGTTAAGAGATTCAATCCAGGCCTAGCATAGGGCCTGCTCCGGTATAATACCTGACGATATTCAACGGGTTCCAAGAGCCTCTCGTTGAAAGTCCAGTCGCCTTGACCACCGGAATTTCCAATGCTGCGCGTCGGATCCAGGTCCACAGGGGATGTACCCCTCTTGTTCCCAGCCTCTGTGTCCGGGCACGCCGCTTCCTTCTTTCTGCATGGCTACAGATTGGCATGCCTTCCATTCGATGGCGTTTCCTCTTGGCCCAGCGGTGGACGGATTTTTTTTTCTGTGCCCCTGTTTCTCGGGCCCGAGTCGGTTGGCGATTCAAGGGAGGTGATGTCGCCCTGATTTTTTCCTGGCGTTTTTCCACACAAGCAGATGTCGAAGCGTGAAAGGATGGTCCCGCTCGCCGGGGCCGACGTTCCCCCCTTCTCATCCCTTCGAATTGCGCGTTGTCCAAACGACAGGTGCTGGTCACACCATTCGGACCAGGTTTTTTGCCTATGGTTGCCTCCGGACGCCGGACACCAAAGGCAACGGAGACGCTGAAAATAGCTGCAAACCTCTTTCTTCCCTTAACCTACTACAGGGCACATCCTATTATTGGGCAGGGGTACGCCAATTTATCGCCGAGACCCAGAAAATGCGTTCTTCTTTTGATTTTTCTGCGGTTCCGCTGGACGACGGCGCGTACCCTGCGATATTCAGGCAGAATACCGACAGTCTGCGTCCTTCCCCTTTGAGAAGCGAGCGACTTTTCCCGAGGTTTACCAACACCCCGCAGTCGAGCTCTGATTACTTTCTCTCCCTGTTCGTACAAATTCCTTGGACTCTTGTGCTTTCATGCAGGTCAACCCGTATCAGGGTCGAGCGAGGATTGTTCCGTTTTCCTTTTCCGGGGTGTTTTTTGGATGCTCACTTCCGTCCCCCCAACTGGGATTTTGGGGGCCAGGCGGAAAAATCTTTTTTTTGTCACACCTTACTCTTCCTCACATTGCCCGAATGGCTGTTGGTGAGCAGGCACGCCGTCCCCCTCCAAGATCTCCATTCAAGACATGTCGAAAATAGGACGTTTTCGCGTGGCGTTAATGCCACTTTCACCACGAACATTTCACAGACTGTTGGAGTTCAGTCGCACAGCTTGTTTACCCGGCGCCACGCTAGGGTGTTTTCCACCCTTCCATGGCTGGGAGGGAATGGGAATTACACCCTCCTATTTTGTCGCCCGGTCATACCACGAGGGTGCGCCAAAGCTATGTCCTTCTCTTTTTTTTTTTTCGGCTTTCTGAATGGCGCTTTGACGATGTCTGCTTTGGATGGGGCATGGGCTTCTCCCGCTTTGCCATCTTTCCGTTTCCGAGTTGCCTTCTCCTTTCTTCCCCTCCAGACTAGTACTTATCTTACAATGGTTTGTGGGCTCAACTGGCCGCAACACGAGTGATCTCACAGATCTCCTTCAAAAGTTGCAGTCGCTGTTTGAGTACTTGTCCGGTTCTGGCCATAATGACTTTTGTATTCACTTCTTTCGCCATTTGCATGTATGAGAGCCCTTTTATCTTTTTCCAGTTAAAGCTCCTCCCATAGCCCATAGCTACCCCCGAATTTAGAGCTTGCAGGTGAGTCGTGCAGCTTGAGATGGCGAGATAAAGTCCTTAACAATTCGCCCCTATTTCCCCGGCGGCCCGTTGGATACGTTCAAGAACTTCCTCAACCCCTCCCCCCTTATTCCTGGGCCATTAACTTCCCCCCTTTTGGAGGCGGATTCTCTTCTATTTTGCCCCGAATCTGTTTCGAGAATTCCTTCCTACAGGTACCGGTGTGTACAACTCCTCCGGGCCTCTTCCTCAATTTTGGCATCTCTGTTAACACATCTTTCCATCCTTTTGGTTGAAGGTCCTTTCGGCGGTCCGTGCGAATACGCCCTCGCGGTCGTGTCTTTGATGGACTGGAATACCCACCGTATCCTCCTTTTTCTCTTTCTGAGGGGCATTGCCTTTTTTCCACTACTTTTCATTGTGCCCCCTGCAGGGCAGCTACGGTTCTCCCCCGGTTGTCACCCCTTCGTAATTTGTTTTCTTCCTGCCCAGGCTCTGATGTCTTGTTTACTCCACTCCAGGAACATCCCTTACTGCGCACCCGTTCTCTGTTCCTATTGAAGATCATGTGACTGAAAACTGTGGACTCAATCTTCCTTTCCTCTTTGTCTCTCTGTGAAAATCAAGTTATGATCTTTCAGGAGGAGTACAATCTGATTTCTCTTGTTCCGAACAAGGATATTCTTTCCGACTCTTTGAAGCTGAGAAGCTCCATCTTAAGTACTTTGACATCTTCCCCAATCCTTTCCTCCTCCTACGTTTTTTTTTTCCGATATCTAATGCTGCCTCATCTGGCGAGGACTTCCTTTTCTCTTGCCCTTCTGTTGCACTACCCCAAATCTATTCATTTTCCGTGGCCCTTGGCCGTCTGGACTCCCCACCACTGATCCCCCATTCTATTCCGATAAGGAGGTCCACTATTTGGAGTCCAGGAGTCACTCTCTTGGAGACTTCGTTTTCCTTCTCTGTGACGATCCCGTTCTCTGCTGCGTTTTATTTCTTCTATGTATTTGTAAACACCTCATCGCAGTATCGCGCCCAACCTGACTCCTTTCCCATGCATTACGGATTTCTCATATTGTCAGTCCCCCTAGGTTTTCCCTTCCTTGCTTTTGCAGGGGAAATTTTGACATTTTCCCGAACTTATTTTGCTACGCTGGTTAGTTTACTCTCTTTCGCCGCCCTTTTTTTTTTCCATGCCAAGGCATGGTTCAGATTTCCCGTCAAAACCGCGTTCTTTGGTCCAGCTCATTCCTCCCCCCCAGTTCTTCGGGTCGTTCACATGCTTGTCACTGCTTGATTTTGTCCCACCCCCGTGACATGGCTTTGCCCTTCTTGGACTTTTCTTCCTTGCTTTTTTTTTTCCCTCCTTCCTTCGTCTGGTCTCTCTCCGCACCTGCATGATGTTATTTTTAATTATGGTGGATTTTTTTTTAATTCTTTAGCCTTCCTCCTCGGAATGCCTGTCTCTTTTCTTCCCTTTTTGATCATTTTCTTTTCAGCAATTCTGATTCCACTTCAGAAAAGCTCTTGCATTTTACCTTATTGATTTTTTTTAGGGAAATGCCCGATCTGATCCCGTTTTTCCGTTCTATAAATGTATTCCAACCTGATGCTCCCTGCTCAGTTTAGTTGAAGACGTTTCCTTGGGATGAATGGCCCTTTTTTTTTTCTCATCTCCTTGCAAACTTCTACCTTTTCCCCTCCGAGGCTTTCGGGACTTGATGTTTTGCGCAAAGTTAAGCACAATCCCCCCCTCCCCTCAAGTGACTATTTGAGATCTTTCGTTTTCTCCCGCGATTCCCTTTTTTCGCAGCAGCCTTTTGCACTACTTTCTTCCATTGCTTACATAAACTACCCCCTTCCCCATTTCACCGAGCCCTTATTCGCATCCCCATCCATCCCCCCCCAAGGAGACTGGTTCCATTTTTTTCGCGCCTCTTTGGACTGATTTCCCCGAAATCGGTTTTTTTTTTTTTTTCATGAACCTTCCCTCCCGTTCGCAAACCTTGCTCTTTGGGAAACGTCTTCACATTATCTCTTTGTAGCTCGGTTACCCCCCCCCTTCTTTTCGGAATTGGCACTCCCACAAATAATTATGTCCCCATATACCTGACCTCGTATTTTTTCTCATCCTTTCAACTGTAGACTTAGTTTCATTTAAAATTTCGGGCTTCCCCTTGTCGGTTTCCTGAGGGGAATTTTGAGTCCCCCCGACTTAATCCCTTTGGCCATTTCCCCCTTAGTTATTTGATTCCTCCTTTCCTTCCTCTTTTTCCGTATTCGGGGGTGTTGTCCTTCATTTTCTCCCTTCCCTTTTAAACGGATACCTCCTCCTCTCCTGACCGGACCCCTTTTTTTTTTCCATGGCCTGACCCTCCTTCCCCCCTTTTTCTTCCTTATTTACGGGTCTACCGGTAAGCGCCCTTCCGGTCAGCGTCTTCATTTTAATTGTCCGGGTTCTACTGAGGTCAGGTTTCACCTGGTCTTCACTTAGACCTCCCCCCCCTCTTCCGGGATGCAGCGTTCCTCCATTCCTTGACTGTTCTTTCTGGCCCTCCTCCTGGCGGCCTTAGCCCTTTACCTTCCCCTCTTCCTGCCTGACGACGTGTATTTTGTTCTTCCGTGACTGTTTAGTTACAGCCATTAATTCCCTGAATATTTTCCTTGGATTCCTTTCCTTCTTCATTTTTTCCTGTCACCTCCATCCACCCACCCGTGGTTCCTCTTATTCCAAACTTTGACTTTGTACGTCGTGCTTTCCACCCGTTGTTCCCCCCCCATTCTTCATCCCTTTCCTGGTGGTTCTCGTCCCGCCCCCTTTTTTTGCCATATCTTTTCCTGGCGGGTGATTCCCTTTGAGCCTCTTCCTTGGCTTCCTTTTTCCCTGTCCAACGCTTCTCCGTCCCCCCCCCCTCTTTTTTTTGGGCACAGACCGGCCCCCTATGCCTTCCCCCGCTTTTTCTATTCACAAGCCTACTTGTCTTCCTCCAGTGGTCCTCTTTCCCCCTTTTTGTCTCAACAATCTCCAACTTTTTATCCCTTCACTGTACGCAATGCGCCTCCATGGATTCATTCTTGAAACTCGTGCATCTTTCTAACGGCAGGTTCCCCTCTTAATTCTTGTTTTTTCTCACGAGCGGCTTGCGACCCTTTCCTTTTTCTCTAATCACCTGTTGGGACCATGGGTCTCCTTTTTGTCTAGAGCTTTCTTTTTCAATTCCGTGATCTGTCTTCTTTTTTGGACCACTCCTTTGCTATTTTTTCCCGTTATTCTTTACTGTCCCTCTTTCTTCCCCTTGCGAATGCCTTGTTCCTCTATGTCGGACGATGGAATCTTCTCTTCTTTTCTCCTCATCTGTGTTGGTGTTTTATTCTCTTCCCTAGACTGGACCTCACTATACTGAAGATTCCCGGTGATCCCTTTCCATTCTATTTCTAAAGGGAAAAGAGCCTGCTCTTTTTCAGCACGCGCCATCCCCTTCCCTCTGGACATCCTTTCCTACGCTTGCCCCCAATCTTTTTCCCAGGTAACCATTTTCTGCCTCAAATCTTTAGGTTCGCCTGTTCCTGAGTTTCCTTTCCTCCAGACCGATTTTTCGGGCATGCCCCTTTAGACCCCCCTGAATGAAAGAGTTGTCTCCTTCCCTCACTTTTTCCTTTGATGTGCATTTTTACGAGGTTTTCTGTTTTGCTCTGACATTTTCGGTTTTCTTGCAATGGATGAGGTCTACCTATTTCCGTTGCTGTCTCCCCCCCCTCCTGATGAATTGAGGGATTTTTAAACCCAGTGACCTCTTCTTTTCCTCCTCCTTTAAAGGCATGGACAGTTCTCTTCCTCCATTTTTTTTAGGAGACATTTTTCATAATAAGTTTTGTCTCCTCTTTTCTTTCCTCCTGTTGATGTCTCCCAATTCCCCATTCTGGCTGTTGGTGCATTCTGGTTTTTCGCTCGTGTCCTGGAACCGACCTTCGGTTCATCGATGTCCCCCCCCCTTTCGGGTCTCAAGAACCAGTTACCTGCCTTCTCCTTTTCAGATTTTTTTATGTAGGGTGTACCGCCCCATTATATAGACCCTCCTCACCATCCCACACTCCTTTCCCTTTTTTCCCTGCCTCCCCCCCCCCTTCGTCCACCTACTGTATCCCTTCTCACATCCTCCTCTCTCTTTTCTCCGTCTCTCACTCTCACCCCAATTCTCACTCCTCCCCATACCCCTCTCCTCTTCTTTCTCTCTTTTCGTCGTCCCCCTCTCGCTCCCATCCCCCTTACATTTTTCACTCCCCCCTCCTCCTCTCTCCACTACAATTTCCTTTTCGCACTCCCCTCCTTTCCCTCTACTCCACTTTTCCCATCCTCTCCTTTACTCACCTCTCCCCCCTCCTCCTCCTTTCCCACCACCTGCCCTCTATCACTTTCATCGTCTAATTCCCCCCTCCTCCGCACCCTTCCCCTCCCTTAGCCCCTCTATACATTCTCCAGTCGCTTCTCTCCTCCATCCTCCAAGCCTTCCTGCTATGCCCGCTTTTCTTCCCACTGCGTCTCCGCATCCCTTACTGCCGCGTACCCATCCACCCCCTTTTCCCCTTTACCCCTTTTTCTTCCCACTACCCTCCTCATCTTTTTCTGCCGCACTTTCCTTTATCTTGCAGCCTATCCTTCTCCATCTTTCTCCCCACCCCCACACTCTTTTTTCACAACCTACCACTTTTCCGTTCCCAATCCCTCCCTAATACCCCCCCCCCCCCCTTCCATCAGTTCCTTCTCCCTCCTTATCCTCCTATTCTCCCCCTTTACTCTTTCCTTCCCCCATTTTCTTTCTTTTCTTCTACTTCTCTCTCTCCACCCTCCATTTTTCAGCGCTCCCCATTCCTTCCCTCCTTCCTCCCTAATCCTCTCCCACATTTTCCCCCCTATATATTTTCCCTCTCGCACCCCCCCGTTATTTCCCTAGCCCTCCCGCTCAACTCTTCCCCGACTCCCCTCACCTCCTTCCTTCCTCTTTCCCTAGCCCCTTCTTGGCGAGTGATCTCTGCCAGGCTGCAGGCCTTTCGACGGACCGGCTTCTTTATTGTAATTTTTCCAATCGGTAGCACGACCCTTCTTGTATTCACCTTCCGCTTCGGGCGCTCCTTCCAGGCTCGACTTACCAAAGGCATTATACGGCTCTCTTATGACCCGTAAAAGAAGAACTTTATTTCCGGCAGTCAATTCCGAAAGCTTTTACTGTGCTCGAGCTTGTCGCCGGGTACCCGGGAAGTAGAACATGCAGACAACCTTGTTCTTATCGTTGCCATCTGGGCTAATTTACGGTCGGCTGATCCTTTCCTCAACCGGTTGCTTCCGGTCGCGTCTAGTTCCAAGCCCTCTGCCCATCTTATGTCGCTATAGGCCGCCTTTTGGGCGGCCCGCACCGGTCAGATATTTCGTTTAGACAGCTGTGGTGTCGGCTCAAGTGGTTGTACACCTTCTCCATCATGAATGTTTTTCTTTCTTTTTGGCTTTTCCCCCCCATCTAATTGTTCTCTTAGGGATGGTCCTTCCAACTACCGCTCCTGATCCCCTGCCCCAGATTTTCTGAAACTGTTCTTCTCTTTGTAGTTGAGTATTCTCTTGATAATGGGTGTTACGCTTTTATATGTATGTCCTTCCTTTATCCTCTCCTTAACTCTCCATTTCCTTCTTTCGACGTCTTAAGAGAAAGTTCTCAAAAAGACCCCCATGATTCTCTATTGTCCACTCTTAAGGGTGGACCTTCTAACTCCCTCGGAATCTCTCCCCTCTCCTCCGCCTTTCCATGTTCTTTTTGCTTAAGTCATTTGTTCTCTTCGTCCCTCTTTCCTTTGGAGCTTTTTTCTCATTTTCCTCCCTGGCCCCCCCTGGGCATGTTTTTCCAATTCAAGTAGAACTCCCATCGTTTCCCGAGTAGACATCCTTCTCAGCCTTCCTTTCCTAACGTTCCAGTTTTTATTTCTCCCGAGACTTCCATCTGGATACCTCTCCCATATCAGTCCCTTCTGAAGATGGCCCCTTCTAAATCCTTTCAGCACACCCCTCCCACACTTAAGACCTTAATTCACAGGAGGTATGATCGACTGCGAATTCCGTACCAATGGGCTACTTCATCTTCCCATGAAGCACTTTTCCAGGGGGTACACTTCAGCTCCTGTTTCTGGTACAAATCCCGGCCACTTTCCCGTTTGTGAGGCTTCACTTATCCCCTCTCAGTCACGGTTTTTTTCCTTGTAGGAAGTATTCTGATACTTCCTCCATAACTCCGTTCTGCATGACAGGTTACCGGTACTTCCATCCACGCGAGAGCATGTTCTTTAACTTATGATTATTGCGCAGGCGATTACCTTTCGGGGTTTATTGGATCACCCATTCTTACTCGTCTGTCTTCCCCCCATTCCAATCTGACTCCCCTGTGTCTTTTACCTTCTCTCATTGTGTTGAGCTCTCCAAGGGATTCTTTTGTTTTCCGTACCTTTCCCAGACAGACAATTCAATTGAGCACCGGGATTACCCCAATTCTTGAAGGTTACGTCTCCAGCGCATGATTCCTCCAGAGGGCTTTCTTTTTCGTTCGTTTTCATCATTTTAGTATACTGGTTACAGGAGGAGTTGCCCTTTCTTGGCTCAATGGCTTTCCCTGGACCTCGATATGCTGAGGGGTCCAGACAGTCAATGACCTCTCCTATGGAGAAGAGCTCTCTAAGTAATGAATACTCTCTCTTTCCTCCTCAGATTTTGTTTTTAGTCGTCCTCTTCCCCCTCTGGCGGCGTCTGCGGCGGCTTGCTGTTTTTCTGCTGGACTCAACTCTATGTCATCTCCCATTGGAGCAGATTTCCTTTTCCCGAATGTAGAGCCCCATTTTTTACTTCCATGCGATCGTCATCATCTTCACGCAGTGAAGCGTGACGACGGCCATGCTTGAGTCCTAAGACTCCCTGTTCTGCAGTTCTGCGGTCTCGGCTCCTATTTCTTCAACCCGCCCTTTTTGCTCGGCGCCCCCCCTTCTTCGCGGGGACACCTTCATTCCGGTTAGATTCTTTTCCCGTTCCGGCGGCGACCCATTCACTGGACAGCTGACCGCAAGGCCATCACCCGCTGGGCGGTATCCCGGTGCATGCCCGCCTTCTTTTTCCGGCGTCGCCGGCCAGGCTTCCGCAAAAAAAAACGCCCCTGCTTTGGCGTGTCCCAGCAACCACGCTTGAAGGGTTGCCCTGATGGAATGCTCCGTTGTCCCCCTTTTGGGTCTGTTGAAAGGTTTTCTTCGACAGCCGGGGTAGCTTCCTATCTCGGGCCCGTAAATGCTGCTCGGACTATGGTGGGTTTCGGAATTTCGACTTATATGCACGTACCAGTGTGTGATTTTGTTTTTTGTGCTTTATATCGCTGAGCTGTTTCGTCAAGGACTGCTTCTCCCTCATGTTCTCTCTGCGGCTTGATTTTCTTGGCGCTTGCCTTATCCCATTGTCCTGTACTGGTATTCCAATTTCTATGTGGCATTCCTCTAAAGGCTGCTTTGCGAATAAATCTTCCTCCCCCCTCCTTCATGACCCCTTTTCTGTATCGCTTAGTGATTTTCTTTTTGAACACTTTTTGTGTACCCAAATTTTTTCCCTTTTTTTCTTTCTAGGATATTTTTTTATGAAATTCTTCCTTCCTCTCGCCTCTTTTCCGGCTCCAGAGGTGCGCGACATCCCTTTTCCTCCAGCTCCGACAGATTGACTCTCACAGGCGCAGATACCAATCCCGAAACCCTTCTCATTAAATGAGCTTTTTCGACCTCCAAGTCTTCTGCTTTCTCCCGTTCTTTTTTTTTGAATGACATTCCCTTAAATATCACCTTGCTTCTGTGCCCGTCCCGCTGCCAC
>Ga0179593_1304784_pt1 | contig 11738 bp, 11 predicted proteins | sample CZODoug2_1_08_16_FD_185931 | JGI IMG/M metagenome (GOLD analysis project Ga0179593, IMG submission 185931) | Vadose zone soil fungal communities from Angelo Coast Range Reserve, California, USA - CZODoug2_1_08_16fungal (PacBio error correction) | ecosystem: Environmental > Terrestrial > Soil >... | reverse complement strand
AATTGTTTTTGTTCCCTGCGAGCAATTAACTGTTGGTGGATTTCTGATTAACTCTGATAATCACATCGATATTGTAGGGCGAAGCGGACCGCGAATCCTATCAAATCCCCGGATGTGTGTCTGACCAACAAAATAAGGCAGTTGTTTCCTGGGACAACCTTTTGTTTTAGAGTTACCCAGAGACTTCCGCGGATGGCTTACTTGGTTCTCCCCTCGTGGGTCGTAACTACTATAGGCCCCCGGATTCCTTCTCCTTATCTTGTTTATCGCTGTCGACACAAGAACGCTATCATAACTGCTTCGTCTCTTGAAAACCCGTCCTTTTATCTTCCCCATGAGACAACTGCTAACTTCTCTACCTCCCCCGTCAGCACACATTGAGGTTTATGGCTTCCTGAGATTTCCCTCCGAGGCAGTCTTACCGGGGCCCTGGCACCCTCCCCGATGTCAAGTTTGAGACCCGAGTTCAATCCTCTCTTTGGGCTTCTTTACTCGCCCCTCTCCGGAGACTTCAGGCTGGTCGTTCATTGTTCACACTGATTTGTGGCCCCACATCGTCTGCAAGTCAGTACCCATCGGTTCCAAACCTCTCGTCATCCCCTAATGACCAGTGAGCCCCACAGTCTTCTTCGGGTTGGTCGAACTCAGCAACACTCCCTATCAAGGTATCTTTCTGTTAGGGGAGTTCTTTTTGGCGTTTCGAAACTCTAAATTGCCCTCACCCTCTCCCCATTCTCACCTTAGACCTCTCTAGGTGGATCTTCTCTTTATTGTCATGTTGTCGTTTTATCTATATCATACCTTCCAGGTTGATTTTTTTGATAGTATGAGTTGGCCATGCGGAGATTTCGAAAATACTCCGAATAACCCTGTGGTTACCTCTCCTTGGTAAAGGTCGGAGGAGTTTCTTAGAACAAAAGAGATCAAACATTTGTTTCTCTCCAGGCCCTGTAGACTCCCCCTCAGTTGTAGACTCTTTTGTACAAACCGAAGGATGTTTTGCTGTCCCCCGCATGCAGGCGGCCCCACCAATAGAAAGCATACCCAGTCGCACCTCTTCAAATGTGAGGAAAGTCCTCTACCCAAAGCTCGATGAAGGTCTCCCTGTAGAAGCTTTTCCTTGACCGGACTATTTCCCCGACATGAAATCTGGGAAAGAAGTCGCGACCCCCCTTTCCCAAGCCCCGGACACCACCCCCCCAGTTTATCGCTTATGTTTGGGTCTCTTTCATCCTCAACTTTTGAACCCACGCTCCATCTAATTTACGTCTGAGATTGGTTTCCCCAGTTTACTCTCTAATTTTTCGACGGGAACATGACCAGGCCACTGACGGGGACTTTCGATATGTAGCCCGCTTCCTTGACCAAAAACGCCAAATTCAAAAGTAATTTTCTCTGCCATTTTTTTGAACCCCGGTTGCCAGCACCAATACGCCTGTAGTTGGACAGCCCCCTCTTTTTACTTCTGCAGATTCGCGGATAGGTCGGACCAATCCCCCGGGATTGTTACTAGTCTCGTAACAGACAACCCACCCTGAACGCGTTTTCAACAAAAACACCGGTCAAGGTTCTCTTCGTAGGTTAATCGTCGGCCAACTCTCTTCCGGCACCTTTCGCCAGAGCGTTACTCTGACTCCCCTTTTTTATAAGTACCTCCCGCCTGCTGAATTCAGAGCCGTGTGTTCAGGGGCTTTTATGGTGGGTTCAACTTATTAATCGAGGCTTTGTTTTCGGAGGCAAGTCGCTCAGGATGGTCTTAACCTCAGATAGTATTCCCCTAACGATGGAGGGGGAAGCCCAGTTTAGGTGAAGTGTGCCACTTGACCTTCATGTTGTCGGTATTTGAACAAACGTAGCCCTCTGGCGTTTTTTTCACGTACGCGTTATTTCTTTTCCCCCCTCAGCGTCGGACTTCCCCAGGTCCCCCAAAAAACGATGGTTACGCGTCGATTACTCTTACCCGTTAAGCACCCCTTTCCATGCCTTCACTCTCCCCTCCCCGTTGGTTGTCTTCTCCCTCCAGGATGGTGATTCTGTCTCTCCAGCCATTGAGCAAACCTTGTAGCGACTCGCCCCCCGTCTTTAGCTGCAAATTTATATGATTGGATTGCCATTCTTCCCCTGAAGAGTTACCCGAAGTATGCTCGTGACTTGGGAGTGATTCTCCTCAATGGGTTTATCGTCCGTTTCTTGAAAAGGTATTGGTTTCACGGCCCCCACTAGAGAGACTGACCAATTTCCCAGACCGGCCATCCCGTCCGATATGGTTAGATTTAACCGTCTATCCCTCGTAACCAAAACTCCCCCCCCTTCCTCGATCAGAAATCTCTTTTACTAATCCGTCCAGAGCTTTTCATACCTTTTCTATATTTTTTCCCCCTTTTTGTTGCAAATGTCCAATGCCCCCAACCAACTCGCCCCGGTCTTAGAGAGCCCAATTCCTGTTAGTGCTTGTTCTTTATCCCCTGAAGATGTCTCCCAAAGTGTGACAATCTTCTCCTTCTTCGAATCACTTCTTGACCCCAAAGTCCTCATGATTGCTCCCAGCTTCCCGGAGAATTGCATTTGCTGACCCCCTTCTCTTAGCTGATTTTCTTTAATCCCTCGCATGTCCGTCCAGACATGTTCGACCTCCCTGTGACGGACCCTTCATATGGCGTTTGGACATTGAGTACTACAATTACGTTTCCCCCGGGGACATTAACCACTTCTGAATTATTCTCCTGATGACTTCTTTCACTCCCCCCACCAAAACAACACCCCCCCACAAAAACAAACCCCACCCACAAACCCCCCCCCAAAACAAACCCCCCCACCCAACAACAAACCCCAAACCCCCCCCCCCCCCCACCCCCCCAACCCCCCACCCCACAAACCCCCCCCCCCCCAATCATGGATTTCTCTTTCACCGGTCTATCTTGAAGTGAAGTTATTATTGCGCCCGAGCTCCTGGTCCCAATTTTGCACAAAGATATTCTCACTCCGCGCGGCATCCACCACCGGCACCTTGCCCCCGCCCCCCCTTCACAGAAGCAGTATCTTTCCGACTACCTTCCAATTCCCTACTTTTTCCCCTCGCATTTTCTCCTCATACCTTGGCCCTCTTTAATGTTGTCTTTTTGAGTCGTTTTGACGTCCTTTCTTTGGCATTTGCTGGACACCCCTCGGGCGGATCTTCTGGGCATTTCGGCCCCGGTTATTTATTAGTTTAAGTGTGTCTGTCTTTGGATAAGTCCTGGTGGGTTCCTCGGACTGATTTGCTCATCCCTTTTCAGGTTTGACAGGAGCGCTGGACCGCCCCCCACATAATAACCTAGTAAATCCTGCAAGTCAAAGTTTTCAGAACTTACGACCCCTCCTCTACCTGTAGATTATTGAAAAGTGGTTCCTAACTTCCGTCTGGTTAGTAGGGTCTTTCACGTACCCCACCATTTTTCCCGCCATCATCCGTTCTTTCAAAAAAATTTAGGAACTTAGATGAGACATTAATAGAGAATTCTACAGTCCCGTCTCACCGTGTTGGCCCATACAAGTCTACTAGACCAACTGCTGAGAGGCAATCGAGGCCTTTTTTATCTCCTTAGTTGAGTCAGTCCCCACCTCCAAAGCTCTTCCACTTGAGGGAGACGGATAGGATCCCGACCAGTAAAGTACTAGAGTTTCCCTTCTTCTCCAAGAATTGGACCCGTGCAGGCGGGTGTATTGCCGGTCACCCGACTATTCTCCCCCCAAAAGAAACCCGTTCAAGTTCTTTAGTAGAGTCAGGGGCCGGACGTCTGAAACCCCTTTGCTTGTTTCTCTTTCAGGCCGGAAGTCAGTCCTTTTTACCAGATAGAGGGAATAGCGACTCCTTGTTTACTACTTCTCTCCCCCCTGGAACCAAGTTTTTTCCCTCCGGGAATGGGTGGAGTAGATTTCTGATTTTGCCAAACACATTCCCTGACTGTCCCACAACCCCTCTCCACCCCTGCGCTTTTCCTCAGCGACCAAAAATCCCTTCTCCCGGAGAAATCCCGGTTTTTTGACTTTACACCTTTCAATTCCCTAAAACTGTTTTCCTACTCGAACTGTGCGTCGGGACGAAGAATGGCTCTCCACCCAATTCGGCCAATTGGAACTAACTCCCCCGTCCTTCGTCCAAGACACCCCCCAGAGCGCCCTTTTTCCGTACTGAATGGGCCCTGACCGACTTTTTTTGTAGGTGCCTTTTCTCCTTATCGACAGCTACACCCTCTTTTTCCCGTTTCCTCTCTTACTCCCGGGACGCTTTTTCGGGAACCGTAACACTTGCCCCTTTGATCGAAAAGTTTTTTTTCATGGTCCCCCCCCCCCGCGTCATTGGCCTCTTTCCTCAGGTGACTAATCTCTTCCCAGAAACCATTCTTGCCCCTGTCAATGCGAGTTACCTTGGACTGAAGTCCTCTCTGCCAACCCCAACTGACGACTTTTCCCAACTCCCCCGTCATACGCTTGCAACTTAATGATTTTTGGCTCCCCAACCCTGACCCCCCCTTTTAATACCGCTTGAAGTCAGAGTCCTTCATTGTATACCTGCGGTTTGGATTTCTCTCTCTTGATAAGTCCCTTACTGCCCGTAAGCGAAGATTCCCCCTCCAGTCATCCCCCGAAAAACTGTTTTTGGTTTGTTTAAATTTCCACTGTCCGCTTTGGCTTTCTAGGGACCTTTGCCCTGAAAAACATTCCTATTCTGTAGGTCCCAGACCCTCTTCCCGCGAATCTGACATCCAACTCCATGTCCGCGTTTCTGGCCACCAAATAGAGTGTTCTCTTTTCCCACAATAGGTAGCTTTTCCACCCTTACGCTATTGGCATTGTCTTGTAAACTCCTTTCAACGAGACAGCTCGGGAAAGCCAGTCTCCCTTAACCCGGTTTCCCTCGATCTCTCGTACCCGGCGTGCAACCCAATTTCGTCCTAAACTCGGATTTTTGCCCCTCCAAATTCCCTCTTCCCTCATAGTCCAACCTCTCTCATCATATAATCCTCTGGTGTAATTTTCGGTTGAATGGGCATTACTCTCCAGTTCAAAGAACGATGGTACCCCTTTCCCAGGTTGATTCCTCCAACCTATTTGATTGCCTTTGATCCCCGGAAGAGCTTAAAGCTATTTTTCTCTCTTCTCTGCCGACAAGGCTCCCTCGATGCTCATGAGGTATTTTGGTATCCTTTTTGACTCCTGCTGCGGAACGAACAAACCGTCTTGCAGACCCATATCTTCAAAAATCCGACTGGTTCTAAAGTTCCGCGGGGCAGACCCCATGAATGGAGCGCTCGTGGGTACTCCCTCGAATAACTATACCTTCTTTCCCAGGTAGGGGAGGTGAGGTTCCTAGCTATGTAGAACTCTTCTAAGCATTTCCCTCAAATTATAACCTTCACCTGAGTCCAGGAAGAGGTCTATCTCTTTTCTCCTCTAAGTTGTCGTTTTTTCTATCTCTCTCTAAATTAATGTCCGTGGTAGGGTTAGTTGATTTCCATGAGGATCAGTGCTTTAAACTCCCCCTAGACCTAAACCACTCCCCCCTTTCTCACCTCTTTTCGTACAGGTCTATGGATGCGAGGGGCTCTCCCAAATTTTGTCAAGCCCCAAATCTTTGGTGATACCCCTCCTGTAACGAGACCTCGATTTTAATAATCTTTTTTCCTCTTAAGCCGGAAATTTGTCCCTCCCATCCTTAGGTTAAAACGAACTCCCCTACTCTCTCAAAATCATTACTGAACTTTTCGTCAGCCCAGACAAATATATGAATGTAATACTCCGGAGGCGAAAATTTGACTCTTCATGCAGGAAGCCCGCGCCCCTTCTGTACCCCTCTTCGTGTTACAATGAGAGCTCTCCCCAAAAAAGAACTTCATTTTCTCCCATCTATCTAGATAGTTCTTTCATTTGGGCGCTGTCACTAAGGAAAAATTGTTTCTCACCAAACCCAACGAAAGTTCAGGTTATCATGGTTAAAGAATGTCCGATTAGAAATCTGGTCATTCCCTCCTTGCTCCCGTGGGGTCACTCCGTTGTGAAGACTTGAGTCGTACAAGAGTGCACCCCCAAATTTCCATCCTACCCTTCCTGCTACTCCGCTCCCAAGGTGAACTGACAAAACCCCCCCTATTGTCTTCTTTCCCTAAAGAGTCCCATAACTCTTTTTTTTTTTTCCGCGAAGCCCCCCTTTCGCTGGTTGGCCCCTCCAAGAACTCTTATTTCCTTTTGCAAGAGTTACTCCTCCCTCCACCCCTTAAAAGTTCTGTTAACCCCCCCAAAAAAACAAAAGGTTCTGTGACTCTTCGACTTATATTCGTCCTCTCCGGGGAAACGCGAATTCAGACAGTATTCTCCCAGACCCCCCACCTCCTCCTCCTACAGCGATCACATCCTCCGTTTTAATGTACGATTTCTGCTGACCCCCTAGCCCCTTCATCGAGTGCCTTGCTTGACGATCAGTTCCCACCATCCTCTTCGCCGTCCCTGGTATGGAAGATTCCTGTATGTAGCCCCAGCGTGGACGGTGACCCCCACATTCGGCTGTGCTGTAGGACTTTTGCCTTCTTGATCCCTTCTCAGTTAGTACACACCCCCCCTGTTCCCCCCTGTAAATAGGAGGACCTTTTTTCTGATTATTGACCACGACCCCTTCCCGTCGGAATCTCCCACCTTTTATCCGCTTTCCGGTCGCTTCGCATTCCTGCAATTTTCGACCCTCAAGAAGGAACAGATCGCCTTCTTAGGTGGAGAGACCCCCACCCCTCAGGGAAGTTTCCCCCTTGTAGAAACAGTTTCTTCAGTCTTCTATTCTTCCTTTTCGCAAAACCTCTTTAGTGTTTGCATTTTCTGTCCTTCAAATGGTAGAAGTTTTATGAGTATTTTTTGTTTACGAAGGTACTCTCCTGTTCTTGGACGGTGGGCAACTTTTCCCTTATTTTGCCTCGTCACTACAATTTAGTTCCCCGAAGATTCACCCTTCAATCCCTCAAATCACTCTGCAGCCAGCTTGGATTCAGATATTATCACCGACGTCTCCCCTACTTCCGCCCACCATCCGCCCTTACGCACCTCGTCCCCTTTTGTAAGAACCCTGCCTGAATCTTGATAAACTTTCGCTTCTCTTTGTTGAGTTTTTTCTATGCAAAGTGCCCATGACCAAACCCCCAAAATCGTCAAACGGCTTTCGCGCCGGCCATCTCTAAGAGGTCATTTTTTTGAGAGACTGCACGCTTCCCTCTATTTGAAGAGCGTTCATTTCTAAAGACGAGAGATGCCCCAAATCCTCAGGATGAAGAGACGGGCCTCTCAGACCTTTTATGGGATCCATGCACGCTGTCTTCATAAAGTTAGCCTCTTGTCTTTCTCTCCCTTTTTCCGCAATTGTTTCACTTTCTGGATTGGAATGATCTGTAGGTTTTGTATATTTTTCTTGCAATTAAACCCACTAATTGCCTTTCCTCCCCACATCTGGAATTACTAGTATAATCCTTGCGGATCTTTTCATCACCATTTTGACCTTGCCCCCCCCCCCGTATTATTAACTCAGCCCTCATACACCCCACACTGATCTTCTTCCTCCCCGTAGATGCATCACTTTTTCATTGTCCAATCCCACCCCCCAAATCCCTCCTGTATTCCTCAGCCCAATCCCCCTCTCAGCTTTTCCCCTTCGACTTGAACCTCCCGCATCTCTTTTACCCCCTTCTTTTTTTTTTGGTTTTTTGAGATGAGATGAACTCAGCTCTTTTTCAATTCTCCATGTACCACCCCCCCCTTATAGGATTGGAATCGCGGAACTAGGATGATGGATTGAGTTTTTTTTCTTTTGTCCAATTGAATGGTTGCCTTCGAGAATTAAGAATTGTTCGCACCCCTTATTTGACACCTTCTCGTCTGTATACCCTCTTTTCTCTCCCCGTAAGACTATGATAACAAACCTTTCTCTCAACGCCCTCGGCTTTGCCATAGATAATCCCATTTCACACCGTTCCGTAGGTTTTCTCCCAATGTAAAACCTCATTTTGAGCACAAGTTCTTCCAAAATTAAACTTATGTACACGCTCGAGAAAGTCTCCTCCCGATAAAGCGACGACAATTTTGCCGAAAACCCATGAGCTCCTACTGTGCTTAATCTCTTATTTAAGAGCTTTATTACGGAAATACAAGATTCTCCAGGTAGACCACTCTCTCTCCGTATATCAGCCATGACACGTCAACTGTCTTAGCTTTGACCTTGGTCCTGAGTGGGTGGTTTTCTTTTTTAGGAAGACTCCCCCACCAGCACCAAGAGCCAGGCGCTTGGCGCCCGATTTCAGCAGCATTCAGCTTCACTTGATTGTTGCGGATACTACGGCTGCAGGATAGCCCCTCTTTGGTGGGGGGAGTCCCTAGATCTTTTAGGGAATACTTCGTGGAGGACCTGCGCCCCAAGCAGAACTTATCTAAAACTCGACGAAGGATGTCCCAGGGGGCTGGCTGTGATGGTAGTGACACACCCCCCGAGACCCGGGGACTTTCCCCCCCATCCAGACCCCCATGACTCCCTCGCCTTCAACCCCCCCGCAAGGGCAGACCCCGAGACCCCTGTTTCCCTCTTTCAGGGTTCACCATTGTTTTCTCACAGGTTTCCTCTATATTCGATTTCTGGTAGGTGCCTAGAGAACCTAACTTTGTCACGGAGAAAGATCGGCCTCCCTACCCGCGCGCTTCGTCCGTCGTTTCTTGACGCCGTTGTGACCTTTCATCGCGCCAAAAGTTTGTTTTAATGATGGTCGAAGAGCTTGAATGGACGGACTTTTTTTGAACCCACCATCTCCCAATACATTATGGATGAACTTGTTGCCAGACCTATCCCAATTACTCATTCTATCAACGGAGGACGCATGGCCGACCCCGATTCGTCGGTTCCAGACCTTTCTCGCTTTTTTCTAATTTGCTCAAATCCCCGCCCATCCTCCCGAGGACCAATTTTTACACTTTGCGAACACAAACGATCAATTCAACCGTTCCGGCTGAAAACCCCGAGGCTTATTTCTACGGGATAGATTCCTTCTTCTGAAGAAGGACCTCCCCAAGGCCTAGCCCGACGACCCCAAACATTAAACTTTTTTGTGTTAAAATTATCCTTTAATGGTCTTGATTCAGACCCTTTATGAGCGAACTAAGATTATTGTCTCGTTAAGTCCCCATATGAAGACTGCATAGTAAATTCGACACTAGGTGAGTTTGGCCAATAATCTTAGTTTATTTCTGTGAAAAAGTCGTTCGATGCCAGATTCCCCACATTCTCATTGAATTTGGTAATTCCAGGGTAAGTCTCAATGGAGGTTGGTGCCCCTATTAAAAGGCTAAGGGGTGACACCCTATTATACCTGAGAAAAAATGATATCCCCATGCGGAATGTTTTCGTTTGAAAAAGGTATTCTCTCTCGAGTCGCCCCCACCCCATTTAGAACTGACCCCCTTTCATTTATCTCGTGCAAAAAATGCTGTCTGCGTGGACGTCATCAGAAGCTTGGTTCTCAGTCTTTACTTGTGTCTTCCTTTTCCTAGATGCCCTTCTTCGGCAGTCTTAAGAGATCTTTGGCTTTTCGGCTTGAACCGCAAAGGTTTCCCTTTTGCGAATGATTCTCGGGCTTGGGACCTCTTGCGTTTTTCCAAAACTCCGTATGGCCCGAGTAAAAGATTAAACCGCTAGCTTTCTTTACGTAGAGCCCTGGCTACCCCCCATGAATTGGATTCCGCGGGTTTGAGCCTCACCCAAGTCCCCTATCATGTATCCCTTGCTGGATGGGGGGCGATTTTGGAGTCGCAAACCTCTAGGCCCTCCCCCCTATCCCTCTCCTTAGGACAGGAAATTTTTTCTCTTTTTATCTACTCCCACGTTGTGTTCTGCTCTTAACTGTTTACCTTTGAGAGGGATAGGGTGTGGGTTCCGCGGAGAGTTTGCGCAACTCTCCTCAATTCCCCCCCAGCACCTCTCACTTGAGTACAGGTTCGAGGTCTCGGAGGGATATCCCAGAGACCAAAAATGCCTTGTGGACAAGCCTTTGAACGTTCACTCGAGATTTCCTTCCTGTGGGTTTTCCCTTGGCAGTACTTCCTTTTCAAGCAGCTAGGTCACAATGCACTCCCCAGAATAAGTCTCCAAGTCCTCCTCCTTTTCACAGTCCCTATCCTCAAATCCGATGGAAGAGAGCGGCGTCACCCTCCTTTAATTCGGGTGCTCCACCTCCCCCCCTGAAATAGATACAAAGGGTGAACTGCGCCCTTCTCATTACCCGCACTTGATTTTCGCCAGGTCTAGCAGTTTCGTTTTTTCTTTTTTTGCTTTGCCTTAATGAACTGTGTCTCCAACGTTTATGCAGAGCCCGGCAGGGTACCTCTCTAAATCAGTCAAGTTTCCGTTTCGGGGAATACTGTCTGAGTTTAGATAGCCCTTCCGTGTTTCAACCCCGCTTCCAAACCTGCCAGAGTAATTGGTCTCTGCCGTGTTTTTCAATTTTCCCCCCCATGACAACCCCCAGATTCGGCCAAGAAAGCCGTGAACTTTTCTTTTGATTCTCTGTCAGCTGGGAGGCCTCCAAGAAATCCGTTTATTTTCCACTAGTCATCAACCCAACCTGCCCCTGCTCAGGTGAAACACCCCCCCCCCCCACCACGGTATAGTGATCGGGCATTCTTCTTTCGGAGGGTCTTACTCGCTCTCTTCCCTAGATTAATGAATCCTTTCCCTAGCCCGCCTCTGGAAATTGCGGTATTCGGGCTTATTTTTTGTGACGAAAAGCGATCTCTTTTCACTACTTCTTGCTTCTTCCGAGTAAGTTCGATTAGAGACTATGGACCCCCTCAGACTCCCCTCTCCGCAGATGAGCCTCCTGTTGGGACCTGTGAACTTCCTTTCCCGGGGCCCAAAACATGTATTACGCGGCCGGACCCTGCTTTCTATTTGCCCCTCTTTTCCATTCCCTTCAAGAATTCCCCCCCCCTTCACCCATTTTTACAGTATCCGCAGCACTCCCGACAGTCTTAGCATCACGACTTCAAGAATCTGCGCCCCGTTAGGTTCTGCTTTTTTGACCCAGTTCTTTAGCGGGATGGTCGCTTGCAACCACCCTGATAGGACACGACTCCATATCTGATTTGAGTCGGCCAAAAACCTGTTAGAGAGGGTTATTGAACTTCGTTTACCCTGTCCCAGAAACTTTTTCGTCCCTTTCTGCCGTTACTGGGTTTACCTCGGGATCAGGTTCGGTTTCATGTCACCAGGTCTACTTTGGGCACACCCCCTCGCACCTCCCGACCCTTAGTAAGGATCTGAGTTTCGAAGTTTTTTTGCCATCTATGGAGCATGTTCAGCCCGATTCCCTCTCTCGTAAGAAAGCTCAAAAGGATCATCATCACTTATAAGTCCCATTCTGACAGCGCTGGCACTCCGGTGGGTTGTTCCTAGGGCAAATGAAATGCACCCCCCCCACTCTGCAATGGGAGACCCTCATCGAAGACGTTTCTATGTGGACATAATGCATACGCGCGCCTAATCTTTTCTCATCCTACTCCCTAGATCTTTAAACCGTACCCACACCCCCCGTTATGACGAGCCGAGCGTCTCCTTCCGTTTCCAATTTTCTCTTTCTGCGGAGAACCTTTTTAGTTCTGAAGGAGCGTTCCGACCTTCACCTCTTAGTTTCCACTCATCGTTCACCTTTAGGACACCCTAATAACCGTTTACATCAACC
>Ga0179593_1716011_pt1 | contig 11739 bp, 12 predicted proteins | sample CZODoug2_1_08_16_FD_185931 | JGI IMG/M metagenome (GOLD analysis project Ga0179593, IMG submission 185931) | Vadose zone soil fungal communities from Angelo Coast Range Reserve, California, USA - CZODoug2_1_08_16fungal (PacBio error correction) | ecosystem: Environmental > Terrestrial > Soil >... | reverse complement strand
CATTCCCCCCTCTAAGTAACCTCCCCGGAGTCCGGCCAAAACAAACAATTAATTAATCCTTAGGAACACGTTGAAGCCCCCCCCTTTTTTCAATAGAATCCACCGACCCCTCACAGTGGTCTAGCTCGACCACCCCCCCCTTCATACATTTAAGACTTTCCCCCCTGACCCCTGACACTTAACCAAAAAGGCACGACGCGACCGTCCCCCCCGTTTCTGGCCTTTATTGCCGACCTTCGTCCGACCCCCTTTTTTTTCTTGACCAAGAACAATTGATCCTCCTACTATCCCTGGATCGTTCCTCTGACTTCTGCTCAAATTGAAGGAGCTGATCGGGGACCTTTAGGTTCTTCTTCCCCAGATCTCTTGTCTCTTCGGTTTCAGCGGCTTCGTTGATTAGAGCTTCTAGTAGGAAATTCCCGATGTTCGGACCTTTCACGGTAGTGAGAAGCGCTCTTTTTAGCGCCACCTCTTCTTCTAGCTCGACCAGTCTTCCCCCCGTCCTTCCCTGGGACTTGAAGCCGGTTACCTGTTCTCATGTTCTTCTGGTCTTGCTTAGCAGTTCGTTCGACGAAGCACCTCAATCCTCGACTCTCTTTTGGGACGCTAATTCAACCGTCTACTTCGCTCGGAAAGAATTCCACGTCACCGTTCCCAGGCGCCAGTACGACTTTCCCTGAACTATTATATCTCCCTTCGGGGTTGAGTCGGTGAGATCTATTCTTTTTTTTTTTTTCACCATCGTCCCTCCCACTAGCTGCTGGATCCCAACGGGGATAGGAGTCTTGGTTATGCTGCGTCAGCTGGCGACAGGAGAGAGCCAGACTTCTCTGCGACCCCTTTTTTTCCCTCTGCTCTTCAACCTCAGAGCCTTTAGCGAATAGCCCAGCTTTCTCCAAGAATCATCCTCGCTGCTGGTCCTTTTTTGGGAGATGGTGCTGAGGTATGGAGTGTGTTTTTCCTCGTTTTTCTTTCGACGTGTCGTGCTTTTCTAGAGATGCTTCCACACTGCTGACCAGGGCTCCCTCCCATTGTCTATTAATCCTCAGGACTTTAGGACTTCCGAAAGGAGTGGTTCCTCCTTGCCCGCTTAAGTCGATGATAGGCTGTTGGAAGCGGGGCTTGTAGCCTGGAGCCCCGGCCTTCCGTACGGGCATAGAGTTTTTTTCTTTTTTTCCTTTTTGTTTTTCTAGCCTTACCACCTGGATTTTTTAGCCCTTCCGGACAGTCTCAGGGGTTTGGAACCCATTCTGGCCCCTTTCCCTCGTGCTTTTTTTTCGATGTTCGAGGTCGCTTGACTCAGTATATGAGATTCTTGGCCGTGGTCGACCTTCCTTTTTTTATTTTTTTTCCCAGGCGCGAGGCTCCCCCCCTTAGTATGCTCCGAGTTCCCATTTTGGTCGATTTCGATGTTCAACGTCCCTTTCGGAGCCTCGTGATGGCGTACGACGTCGTGGTCTTTTGGCTACCCCCCTTCTCAATGGGGAGTGTGATATTGAATTGGGCAGTTTTTTTTTCTTTTTTGCCGATGCCTCAAGAATGATAATGTTGCCTTGACAGTCGCCTGGCGTGGAGTTTTTCTCCAGGTACCCATCACTTTTGAAGACCCCCCCCAGTTTTTCTTTTTTTCAAGCTCCTCCAAAACGCGTTTCCTTTGAGACCGAATCAGGTTGTGCCTAAGGCCCCCCCCTTTGCCCCGGTTAGCTCCCACCGAGTCGGCTTTTCTTCCTTCATAGACCTTTCATAAGGAGATGTTGAAGGTCATCTAGTCCACTTTTGATGATATCCCCTCTCCTTCGGAGGACCCTCTTTTATCCTCCGTTCCTTCCCACTTTATCCCGAGACTTCCCCCCATCAGGTCGACTCGAGATCCTCTGTAGTTTTTCCGGTGAAGTTCCCCTGACCACCTTTTGACGGATCCCTCCGCTTTTAGTTGCCTCTGCTGCTGCTTAAATGACTTCACCGTCGAATCCTCTGCGGTCTTTTTCGCTGTCCCCCTTCTTGCCGACTTTTCCGTCCTCACCCCCCCCACCCCCGCCCATCCTTTTGACAGGGAGTTATCAGCCTCTCATTGTTCATCGATACTCTCTTTCGTCCGATGACGTTAATGTCAACCCGATTTTTCTTTTTTCCAACTTTTTCACGTCGGACCCTGTGATGATCTTTATTCGCACCTAAACATCCCGGAAACGGACCTCTCGATCTCCGCTCGGTCTCCTCCTCGACGGCGTCTTTGAAGACCAGAAAATTGACCTCCGCCGGACCGCCAAAAGCTCTTGGCTGCGAGTTTACTACACCTGTCCTTTCTGTGTTTTCCTCCCGTCCCTCTATATTTTCCCCTCCCCCCCCCCCCCGTTTTTTGTAGCTCATTCACCTCCAAAGGCTTACGGTGCGCAGACAGCTTCTGAATTTTTCCTTTCGTGAGTTATTTTGTGGATTCACCTCCTTCCTTACGTCTTTTTTGCCGCTTGGATTCTCTTTTGAGAATGTCGTTCCCCTGGTCTTTCTTCTCACCGACCGGCGGACTCCAGGGCAAAATCTCTCCATAATTGGAGAAGTTCTGGGCATTAACTTAATGTCAGTTATAGATTTTTCTTCCCAGAGGGGATCGTCCTCTCCGGAGTCCCGCGTCGTGTGGTTTTTTGATGATGAGGCCGTCCCCTTTCAGTAGTAGGTTCCTAAGTGTAGCTCAGTCTTCTTGATAAGTTCCCCTCTTGGATCTCTTACCGTCCCCCGTCCCGACAGAGCGTTCGGTTGGTCTTCCAGTGACTTTGAACGTCACTTGGTTCCATTTTATCGACCTCGCCCTTGATTGTTCGTCTTGCGAATATTCCCTTTGGAGAGGACGTGAAACTTTATACGTCCAGAGGGGCCTCTCTATCTTTAAGGTTTACGATCATACCCCCGGTGGTAGCTCTTTTCACGCAACCATGATCGTTCCTTTGACAGTCCCTCGTTTCCTTTATCCTTACCGGTGGGCCTTCCCCTTCCGTCTTTGACCTGTTTCCTACATAAAATAGTCCCCCGATGCTTCTTTATCCCACAACGACCCCGTTTTGGAGGCAGACCGTGCGTCGCCCCTCCACTTTTTCTGTAACAGTGACTTGGTTCTCAATGTTCTACAACGCTACAAGACGACCTTTTCGGCCCTTCTTTAATGTTCTCTTCCCCTCCCCATGTGAACCTCTGATATACGCCAATTTCCCGAACCCTTTTTTTACATTTTCCCTCCTACGTTTCTACGTCAATTCTATCCCCTTCGTAACCGTGGAAGGACTCCTCCTCTCCACCACGATGTGTACCTGGCCTCGGCCATTCTTTTCCCCTGTCTCGAGGAAATCCCCCCTTTGAGTTAACCCACTCCTACAACTAACACCCTCTTCATAGTCTTTACGGCCCTTCCCCCTTAAAAATCACGGCCCCCCCCGCCGGTCTCTTTCTATGGTCCACCCCCACGGGCGTGGTAAAGTCCCTGTTCTTTCCCCCTAAACCCGCTTTTCTCCAGTCCCTCGCTAACTCAAATATGTTGCCACTCTTGAAGTACGCGAAGACAGCCGGCGCCCACGCCCGCGTCCCGGCTATATAGACGGGGGCTTTTCCTTTTTTTCTAAAGTTTCCCCCCCCAGTTACTTCTCTTTCCTATCTGCTGATTATTTGCGTGTCCACATCCCCATCTTCTCACTTTCCAGAAGATCACTGCGCTGCCCGATTGGAACCCAAGACGCAGGCCCCATCTACTCTTCCCCCCCTTCCAGACTGCTCTGTCTGGACTATTAGTTTTTTCTTTTTAGATTTCGAGTACCATGCATCTGTCATTAACAAACCCGGTTTTTTTCCCAGGCGCGGCTTTTTGTAGACTCTTTCGTTCCTTTCAGTCCCCGGGCCAAGACATTCCGCTTGCTTGCAAGTGTCCGCAGGGTCCATATAATCTGCGAATAAGAAAAAATACCGCTAATCTGCTCCTCCCTTCGTTTTCCTTTTCTCGACATGTCTCTTTTGACCCTTATGGTTCTAAATGAGATCTGAGCCTGTACTATCAACCGGTAGGACTTTGTCTTTCCGCCTGTTTTTCTCCCCTTTGTGGCATGGGTTCAAAGAGGCTCGATACCGACCCCTTCCTATTCCTTTCCTTCCCCAAATCCCATCTGCCATTCTCGGTTTCCACAATGACGTCCTCCCCCGACAGAACGTTTTTGACTAGTTGTAGATTCTCCCACTCGGCACTCCCCAGGTAGAGAACATACGGTGGACTTACCTAAGTTCCTGTCCCCTCTCCCGGCTAGCCTCACCTACTCACTTTGATCGAACCGGGTCAAATATAGAAGCATTTCCTATGACTCCCCCCCAGTTGATCTGAAGAAGTAGAAGTCCTGGTACTCTCTTTTTCCCTCCCAGGGAGCCAATTGGCTGCAGCGTTCAAGTAGAGCCATCGCACGACTTAGTTTCCTTACTTCAGACCGCAATCCCCCTTATTGTATTGTAGAGAGTTATGTTTTATTTTTTCTCGCTCCAATTGTCGGTCAATTTTTTTCTGGTCCTGCCCTAGTTTTGGTCCGATTTTTGGCTTTTCATGGCCCGGCGTTACTATATACCGATGGTTGTTTTTTCCCTTTACGTCCGCGTCCTTAGCGTTTACGATCTCCCGTCCTCCCCTCCCCTGTTGTGCTGAGATCTAAACTCCCTTCTTTCGAGTCTAAAAGGCCAAAACCCCCAGTTCTTGACTCCTTTCAACGCCGTTGATCCCTTCACGTCTTTTTTCTTTGCTAACCCTTCTAACCGACCCTCGTTTTTTCGCCTCGCCCACTGTCCTCCCGCAGGCAGTATGGCAACTCCCTTGACCTGTTTCCACCCCCCCACACGCGTACTCCAAGGTGCCGGGTGTTTCCGCCCGAACCTCCGTTTTCGCTCCTCACTACACCCGCTCACGAAGTACCTGCCGCGAGGATCCCTTTCACTCTTCGCTTAAAACTTTCTGTTGAAGTGGATCCCTGCCTTCGTGAGCGCTGAACCCTTCCAGCGTCGTCTTTTTTTTTTTCCCTTTTCGCGGTTCGTCCGAGAGCTTTTAAACTCCCCGTAGGTCAAACGAGTTCTTACCTGGACCTTTTAATGTGGCGACGCGCCAAGATGGCTCTTTTCTCCTTTGGACCTCAATTAGATGCCTTTTCTTTCGGCCGGTTAACTCAAGACATGTCCATTTTCTCTTTCTAGTTTCACAAGTCTTTACTCCAATGTCTTCACCGCGCGAGACTCTTGCCGGTTGTGGAGGCACTTTTCCGAACTCCAGAGTATGCTTCGCTTCGGCCAGACTCCTCAGTCGTTCCGCGCCCGTCGCGAACGAAGCGAGGGATCTCGATACGGGCGTGGTTCTTTTCGTATGGACCCTTTTTTCCTCTAAACCAGGTGGCTCAATGGCATAGGCGTCGGGGCGGTCTGCTCGCCTTCGGCGAATCCTGCGAAAGATGAAAACCGGCCTCGCTTTTTTGCCCGGTCCGGACAACAGCCCGCGGACTGACGCTTTTACCTGAAAGGCGTCCCCCCCAACCAAGCTTCTTCCTGTGTGATGGCAGCATGGTGCCTTGAGTTTAGTGTGTTCCCCTGTCTTTTGACGTCGTAGTGTCTGTTCCTCGAAGTGTTTGACCAACTTTTCTGACATTGTCGTACCATGTCCCGTCGAGCAGGTCCAAATGACCAGAGGACGGAAACGGGATCTTTTGAACCTGGCTTATCCTCCGTTTCGTTGCGCCTGACGAGGCTCTTCTTTATTAGATTATTTAGGCTCCGTCGGATATGCCTTTTTTTTTCCGCAGATCCACCTATGATGTCTGACCCTCTCCGGTCTTGTTTTCCCATTACGGCCGCCCCAGTATTTTGAATTTTGTGTCGATGGAGTAGGATATGTAGGTTGATTGGACCGTTCTGAACGAGGGTGAGTTCGACTCTCCTTTTTCGATTATGTTTTCTCCTAGTCTTGATATCCTGCTCGATTCCCAAAGGGCCGATTTTTTGCTTCCCTGGGATGCTTTCCTTAGGTCGCCCCTTTTTTAAATGTTGGGAGTACGACGGAGGTCAGGGATGGTCTATTGAAATACTACCATTTTATATTCTGCTCCCCCCCTGGGATTCCCTTTCGGGTGTCATCCTTGCCTGTTGGGCTGAGAACTTTTTTTTTTCATGCTATTGTTTCCGGAAGTCGAAGGCCCCGTCCCGCTTGTGACTGGTGTACCCCTGGACGCCTAAAACAGCGGCAATTTTTGATCCCTCCCTCTTTCAGGGCCCCCCCCCCCTTTTCTTGTTACTAACAACCACCTCCTATGGTTTTTATGGATTTTCCCCGCAGGGCAGTTCGTCAGCAACAAAGGTTAGCTTGAATTTTTTTCTGACGGCCTTCTAGGACTCTTTTTTGCCTTTCAACTATCTTTTTTTCCGGTGGATCTTAACTCCATACTTCGTGGTTAGAGTGTGTTCCTTTGTTCACGCCCCTGGGCCGATTCGAGCGATTCGATCCCCCCCCCCTCTAGACCCGTCGAGATGTTTTTTTTCGGTTTCGGGGAAGTTAAATTGACCCCCGTGACGATGGCCTCTCCGCCTTCTCTTGATTCGGGATCACGGGCTGATGCGACTTCCCTCTTCCCCCGCTTTTTTCTCTGTCGCACACCGACTAATTGCGTCCTCGTTCCCATTTTCCAACCCCCCTTTCGATTTACTTCTGGTTACAGCTCTTCGCTCCCCTTCTCGTGCCCCTAGATATAGGCCGCTCCCCAGTCGATGACGTACTTCCCCCTTTTGTTGATTAATCCAAGGCTGACAGTCGATGTCGGATGCTCGACGGTGATGGCTCCCCCCATCCCCCCAAGAACGTTGCCAAACTGTTCTCGAATCCACGCTCGTATCCTCTCTTCGGCGTCGTTTATCCACCCCTTCGGGTGCCTCCTTCCTCGGCGTTTTCCGCCCGAGCGGCTTAATACGGACGCCTTTGTCTTTGCGTGACTTCCGATCTCTCTCCTCCGTTTTTTTCTTCGATCGTAGGTTTTCCCCGCAGGACAATGACAAATTCTTCTTTTCATTTTTGTTTCACGAGTCCCTTCCCTTCGGGCTTCCCGAAGGTTTTCTTTCGACGTATTTGGATTCGATCATTTCATGTCCCCCTTTTCGGGCTGGCGCCATCTTCGAGCATCGAAGGTCTCCCGGTCCCCAATTTACCCCCGTCCGTTCTGGAGACCTCTTGTGATATCTGACGCTGATCGGCCTATATCGTCTTTCCCGAGGACGGGGCTCGTCCTCCCTGCTGTAGGTCGCTTGCGTAGGCGTCGTGTGGTTGGGATGATGACAGCTTCTCCGTCTTTTTTCCAAGCTTTTTTTGTGCTCCGCCTCTGTCTTCGAAGTTGAAGCCTGGCGCTCCAGCAGCCCTCCGCCGAAGCACGAGTCTGCTGGAGGGGTGGCTCTTCCTTTCACAGGGTCCTTCCCCCCTCCCCCCGACGAAAAAATCTCGCCTTTCGATGGTTCATAGCGAAGCCTTTCAGTTGTCTTGTCCCTTCCAACTAAGATACGTCCCATCTTTCTCGACCCAATGTCGGGGTATAATACTTTTGTCTCGAGTTGATGACGTCCAAAATCCTTTTCTGGCTCTCCCCCATCGGGGCTCCGGCGTCCTACGTTTGCTCGAACAGTACGCCTTTCCTTTCAAATCAAATAGTCACCTGCTTGTGGTGTAGCCCCCCAACGGAGGTTCACGATTTTCGCTTGAGATCAGGGCAAGGTGCTTTTTCCCTCCAAACACCCAAAAACAACAAATTGTTCCTCCATGGCCGCTTTCCTGCTTCACTTCCAACACAGATAATTACATTTTCTAATCGGTACAGGACCTTGTTCCCCATGATCCGGAAGCTCACCCAAATGGGAGTCAATGAAGAAAGACTGAAGCCTAGGATAATCAAAGTGTGTAACTACTGTCACTCGGACCCCATGAAACTTTTCGGGCCTTTCTGGCCGCGAAGATCTCCCTCCAGGAACCCAAAGCGCCCCGGTTTCCCTCCTTCCCTCGTCAGAGACGGTAGCTCATATCCCCCTCACTCCTTTCCCGAGGCGCCGGTACTTGGTTGCCACCCACCACCGTAGTTTTAAGGAATAGAGTTAGAGTCAACGGCCTCTTAATGAGATCTGCTCTCCAACCTTTCCCTCCAGACGTCGCCAAGAAAGCGTTCCTTTTTTTCGGATCCCCCGCTCCCGGCCTATTTCTTGGACTTCCAGAGCGGCACTCCGTGGCTCGTCTCGGTAAAGTTCCTTTCCCCCCCTTCATGGTCGAGCCCTGGGATAAGTGGTACAAGCCTTTTTCCTTTTTTCTTTCCAGTCCCCTTACAAGATTGGAACAACACCGACGGCAAACCCCATCTCCTCCCACTTCCCCCTCCAGCTCGAGGTCTCCGTGGCCGCTGCCGAGTATTTTTTTTTTTTTTTGCTAGGGATTTTTCTTTGTTTTTTTTTTTTTTCTGTTCTTTTTTTGTTTTTTTTTTTTTTAGCTCAGGCCTCTTGCTTTTTTGAAGCGGCCCCGCGTTCTCCCTCGAGGTCCTTTTGTAGGCTTTTTCCTTTTCGGCTTCTCGGCTCCCCCGGACGTCGCCGTCTTTGAGCCCCTTATCTTTCTTTTTTTTAAAAGCTCCAACAGACTCCGACCCCCTCTTTGACGAGCCGCTAGGCTTAGGGTGGTTAGGGTCACGTAGAGCTCCTCGTTTGATTCTGTTTGCCCGAGCGCATGAGTTCTCGCAGTGGACCTTAAAAGTACTACCCAGTGCCTTTATTTTTTTCGGATTGGCCTGCTCTAACTCTACACTTTACCCACACCAAACATGCTTTCACGTTTTCCGTAAGGTCGACTGGGCATTATGGTCATAAAGGCTCAGAGAACTCGCCCCGCTCTTAGGAACACCATTCAATTTTAGATGCACATAAGGTTTCCTTCCTCTACGAGCATCTTTTTTCTGATCCAACGTCCTTTACCCTCTCGGAGACAGATTTGATTCTATCGGGTCAAGCTCTAACGCCTTTCATGGATTCGTCCTCTCTTTCAAGTTTCTCGGAAGAAGCAGCTTTTTGACCCCCCCTGACTCCTTGTTTCACCCGGTTTATTTATCCCGTCTTCTGGGCCCCTTTAGGATTGGACGACAGGCCAGACACCCGGCCCCCCAACTCTTGTCAGCTTCCCCTTTTTGGTACGTGTGTCTTTGGTCTTACGCTGATTTTGAAAATGGCCGTGTGTCGAACTCCAGTTGCTTAGGGTACGCTTTGGCATGTCTTGGCGCGCCCGGCGTCCGCTAGTCAGGAATGTGGGTGGTTGCCAGTTTTTTTTCCTCATTCTCCTGCCTTTGTGGTGCTCTGAGGATCGACGCTAATAGGAACGGCCGTCCAGGCCCCTTAGGAGTAGGAAAGACGGGCTCCTCTCACGTTCCCTTTCCGTTTTTTACCCTCCCCCCAAAATTGGTCGATCTCGACCCTGGCACTCTTTCCACGTCCCCATTTTGCCCCCCTTTTCCAAAACCCCAAACAGGACCTTGCTGACCCTGAAACAGCCGCTGGCCGGTTGCTCCCCCTGGTTCAGAACGCACCTCCGCTTCGCGCTCGAGGGTCCAATAACCCTTGTCACTCAAGTAAGAGACGAGCTGTACAGGCCCTTTTCTTCTGCTTTCTTTTGCTTCCGTTGCCCTCCATGCCTTCTTGAGATTACCCACGATCTCTGTGGTTGTTTTTGTTACAGCAGGAAGTTGTTCCCGTCCCCGTTCTCTTAGACACTTAGTCAACTTTTTGCTGACCTTGCATCGAGCGGGGGCACGCCAACGTTTTTGTCTTTTCTTCCTTGAGACCATATGTTTTCCCCCTTGATGGCTTTTTTTCCTTTTCTGTTCAACCGTGACGCCTGGAGACTTTCCACAGCGAGCCTTTTCCCGCAGGGCCAGCCATGCTTCCCCTCCCGGCTACGGGACTCCCGGCCGCCTTTGAGAAGTTGACGAATTTCCCCCCTTTTAGCTCTTTTTTTTCCTGCCTACTCCCCTCGGCTCCGTCGATGCCCGTTTTTTTCGAACGATCAGCTTGCTCTTTCCCTCGTGAGGGGTCTTGTTGCGTGGAGGCTGTTTTTGAACCGTGCCCTGAAACGAGATGGGAGGCACTCTTCAGGCGGCTTTTTTCTTTCGACCTAAAGTAGGTCCCTCCGCGATTAAGGATCGAAAACCCCCCCGGACCGTTTGGGCGACCCGGTTGGTTTCTGCCCTCAACCGATAGGCATGCCGACCCACTCGGCCCCTTCCCGAGCCCTATTTGCTGCCCGTGTGCATGGAGATGGTTGCTGCCTTCTGGTTTGTGTTACAAATAGGTTGCTCGGTATAGTGGGCCATTTTTTCGTTTGCTTTCCCCCCCCCGCCAGTGCTCTTACCATGAGTGAATTGCTTTGCAGGAACCTTAGACAGACACGGATCTTTTTGGGGGTCCGTGGGAAAAAGGGACGTTTCCCTTAGATAGGCAATGGTTTGAGCTTGGATTTTGAGCAGCTGCGCGTCTTCTTCTTAAGGCGGCTGGGCGAGAAGATCTGACTTTTTGTGCTCAACACTTTTGCTCGAAACGAGACGGGACTTGGTTTTTCCCCCCCCCGTCCCCCCTTCGGCAATTCATGTGAGTATTTTTTCGCTTTCGATTTTTTCAGACCTTTTCGATTGAGCGTCCTATCTTGGGTTACTAGATTATTGCTATAGGAGCTTCATGCCACTCTTTTGAGTGGATGGGAGAGTCGTATCTCGTCCACAGGTTTTTTTTTCGGCCAGAGACGATGTTATCGTCTACTTTCTGTCTGGGGCATTTTCCCATTCATCCCATTTTTTTTTATTCTTCGCTTATGGAGGATATCATCTTTGTACCGCCTTGGCCCTGACCTTGAATGATGTTGAAGGTAGTCGCCTTCCGGTTTTCGCGGTTTAAGGGTTAAAATCAATCACCCTTTTCCCATATCGTACAGTTGTCTTGGGATCTCATTCAACCAAAACTTAGTTTAGTGTTAACCTGACCCTGACTCTTTTTGTCCGATGCCCCCCGTTGCACGCTGACTTTGTTAGATCCCCCCAGGATCCGGCCCCCGCTTTGACGGTCATCCGCAAGTGAAGATAGTTTTTCTTTTGTCCCGCACCTGGGGATGATATTACCCTCTATCTTCGGGCCCTTGCCATCTGACGTATCTGAATGTCCGTCCTTCTAACCTGGGTGCCGGTTGCGTCGGCCCATCCAGTTCAAGGAGAGATGTGGCGTCTTTTTTTTCCGGTGACGTTACAAGAGCGCAGCTCTTCTTCGGCCTGAATTGGATTGCTTTCTCCCACGTCGCCATCGGCGGAGCTACGGGATGCTGTACGGCCCCTCGTAATTTCTTGCATATCATCCCAAACAAGACGCGGCCTCTTTTCTTTTCGACTTCGAATCTTTCTGCCATCTATGCGAGATCCTTTTCAGACGTCTGTTCCAGACTTCTACCCCTCAGCGGGATCGAGGGTGATCCAACGGGATGTGGCCGATGACCCCCCCCCCCCCCCCCCCATTTTTTTCTTTTTCCCCCCCCCTGGACCTCCCCCCGGTTAACGCCATGCGCACACCCCCTTCCCTCACCCTTTTTTTGTCTCCTGCTCGCTTTTTGAAAAGACCCCTAATGTGCACCTTTCGAGGTTTTTCAACCCGAGCGGCTGCGCAAACCTTTTTTCCTTGCCGCGTCCTAAG
>Ga0179593_1671730_pt1 | contig 11739 bp, 11 predicted proteins | sample CZODoug2_1_08_16_FD_185931 | JGI IMG/M metagenome (GOLD analysis project Ga0179593, IMG submission 185931) | Vadose zone soil fungal communities from Angelo Coast Range Reserve, California, USA - CZODoug2_1_08_16fungal (PacBio error correction) | ecosystem: Environmental > Terrestrial > Soil >... | reverse complement strand
CGGTCTGTTGCCATTGACGAGTCCGAAGGTGAACTCGATTGTTTGTGCCCGGTCCCTAACTCTTTCTTTATGTGCCTTCCTCTCATCGATGGAAATTTTTTCCTTGAAACGTGGCGCAAAACCATACGTTTGTTATTACCGAATCTCGTGCTTAAAACGCTTGCCACCGCTTTTTAATTTCCTCATATTTTCTCAATGAAAGCCTTTTACTCCCGTTAGTATTTATACAATACTATTATCCCTTTCCTTTCTCCCCTCCTCCTTCCCTTCCCATGGTTTTCACCATGTCAACGTCGCCCGTTGCTTATGTCATTTTTTAAACATGGGTACTACATTTTCAAGGATGGTTCGGGGTGTACGGCTTTCCGTATGGGCAGGGGCTGGGTTGTCTCGACCAAAGAATTTTTTGGACCAGTGCCCACTTTCACAAAGGTTCTTTTTTTCAGGGAAGCGTTTTTACCCGCCCCCGCGACGTTATGCTCCGGCGCTCGTCTCCATTCCCATCCGCGTCAACAAAAGGCAGATTTTTGCCGAACTTCTTCGTTCGATTGTTCCTCCGTCCTGTCCCCTTTTTCATCGTGCATAGTTTTTCTGTCCCGAATGCTCCCAATCCGTCGCGTCCACGTCCTTGTTGTGTCAATGGGTGCCGGCCGATTCAATTTGCCCCCCTTTTGCCTCCTTTGGAATTTCCTTTTCCCTCTGGAACATGGACCCGAAAAATTGCCCGCGTTATTGAGTCCCGCTTATCGCGAGCGCCGCGCGTTCCTCTTTCTGGCTCGGACTTCGCTAACGCGCTACCCTCATTTTCCCCCTACCTTATTCGACCCCTCGGCTACGACTCTTCCGGGCACTCATTGGTTTCCTGCTTCCCCACCAATCATGAACACGTTTTTTTCGCCCGCGCGATTTCCGGTAAATCTCTCTTTTTTTCCTCGAACTACCCTCGCCCTGCCGAAGGTGACTATGTCACTTGAATGCGGGATTTTTGATCTCCGATTTCATCTCCCAAGCGAAACAGAGAACTCGGCGTTCCACATGATTTTCTTTTCCTCGCTCCCTCCGGCGACCTCTCTCTTTTTTTTTTGTTTAGAGCCTGAGCTCGCTTGCCTTTCCCCTCGTTTCGACACCGTATCGGTGACGACTCTCGGAAGAATTAAGGGTGCTTTTTCCGCTCCTTTCCCCCTCTTTGAATGACCGGCCTTGTTAGCCGGACCCGCCACACGATACTGGCCCTCCCTTGATTCGCGCCGTTGCAATGAGGTATGGCCGCTTTTTCGACCAGGCGCCCTCTTGATTCTAGTTCCCTCCCTCCCTTGATTGATTGTGAGTTTTTTCAGTTCGTAATTGCAGATATGTATAGTGAGTCTCCGCTTGGTGCTCTGAACTGAGAGTCGGGCGTTACCTCTTTGCGATTTTTTTTCCGCACACTTTCGCAGCCTTCTGCTATCCCACCCCAAAAGCCCTTGGCATCCACGAGTACAGTTGAAGATCTTTCTTTCCCTTTCGAGCGGTGACTGTGGAACTTTTTTTTTCAGCGTTGTTTATCGATCAGGCGCACGCGGGCGTAGGGCCGCGGCGTCGGGGTGGTCGTTCGCGTCGGGATCGCCCCCTTTCTCGAACGCCGGCTAGCTCTCCCTTCTCGTGCGGGGCAGGGCGGTTTATGTGTCTGATGCGTTTCGTGCCCCTAGCCAGATCGTCGGTAGAACATCTCCCAAATTATACCCCTCTTCATTCGTACTTGCTTTTTTGGACTCATTTAGCCAGGGTCGGCGCCCCATTATATTTTGAGCGCTTCCTCCTGCGCCGGTGTCATAACCTTCCCTCCTTCTGCATTACGCGCGTTGGTCCAGTTTTTCTTTTTAATGTGCAGCTTTCCAAAGCCACCCCCCCGTCACACCATTTTCGATATAGGGATGCCGGTCTTTCTTCAAAAAGCCCGCCTGGAGCTGACTGAGTACCCGTATTTCCTTTTAGCGAATTCAGAATCTCTGTTCGTCTTTTTCCCCCGCAAATAAGCTCGACCGCATGGCCTCAGTCAGGATCAACGCTTTCCCATGATTTCCTCGGTGCGATTTCCTTAATGGTTTCCCCCACACAATGTTTTGATCCGATCTGAGTTTTTCGAAAACGCCCATCAACCCCATAACCTCCTGTTTCTATCACTCTCAGGCGATAAGAGCCTGACTCGCCCCTTTCCCTGGAAGATTCCCGTCGGTCCAGCAGGGTTACGTCATCGAAGGTGGGCTGCAGTGGATTGTAGACGGACGAGTGCCAGTTCCAAATGGTCATTACGTGTCGCGTCGCGCTTCGTCGCGTCGAGTCCCCTGGTGGGTCGTTATTCTTCTGTTGAATCCCCCCCCTCTCTCCGTGGGTATTCCGACTTTGTATTCGACCCACCGACTCCGCCGTCCTTAGGTCGCTTCAGTTCTTTTGTTAATCTCGCCACCACGATCTTTGATGACCGTAGTCGACGTGACTTAGCAAGTCTCTCCTCTCCGTCCAACGATTCGGCGTCCTTAGGCTGCCATTACCCCTTCATTCTGCAAGGTCGGAAATTTCCGATGCCTCGGCGAATCCTTTAGCCGCGGCACTTTTTGTTCTCCCCCCTTCCTTAGCGCTCCCGGTGCATTCCCAGTAGTCTCCTCCATCCGGAACGTCGAAATCCGCTCGCTTTGATTCAGCCTGCGCTACATACTTTTCTCCTATACGTTTGAGATGGCGCCTAGCCCTTTCCTTTTTCTAAGTTCCTTTTTTCTTTCTCCTTCCTTGGGCATGCCTTTCTCGTCTTAGTGCCTTCAACGAACGCACATTTTGTTTTCATTTTTTTCCTGTCGTCGAGAACAGCTGCGTTTCTCGAGGCAATCTGTCTTACGACCCCACATAAAGTGGCAGTCTCTTCTATTCGTTGGCCGCCTCCGGATTCTACTTGCGACGGGTTGATGAAAGTCGTCAGCACCTTTGGTGTTCGATCATGTGACAGTCTTCCCTTAGTAGTGCGACATCTCCCTCCGGGACCCGTCTCCCTTTTTTTTTTTTTTTTTTCGCATAAAGTTTTAATCCCCACGGCGTCAGCGTGGGTCTTTCAACGGTCCCGTTCGCCGTACTCGATCGCGCCAGCTACATACCCCTTGCGGCCTATCGGCCTTAATTGATATAAATTCTTCTTTTCCTCTCGCTCAATTTTTGAGACTTTTGAATCACACCTGAGATCCAGATTCCTTCCTGTCTTTTCGATCGTTTTCGTCCACGCATGTCCATCTATTCTGGGTCGGGAGGATATCGTCAAGAGGTATTTTCCTCCCTTTTTCCTTCGAGAATTATCAAGCCAGTTGTGTTTTGTTGCCCGTCTGACTCGCTTTCACGTCTCGCATTTTTAAGCGTTTTTCTCGATGCAGTTTATCGTTCGTTTTTCGTTTTCCCCAATTGACCGCACCCCTTCGTAGTAAAATCAGTCTTCTCTCGAAATGTCCTTATCCTGTCGCGTCTCCGGCGCTCGCCTGGTCCTTGGAAGAACTGTCTAGACTCCTTTCTCCTTTTGTTGTTGCTTCACGTATCAACCCTTTATCAGATTGCATCCATGAGCCCCGCGCGTGTGCTTGACCTTTGCCGCTCCTCTTTTCGCTCGCCTTCTCCTTCCGCGACCTGTAGAGCTTAACGTCGTGTCTTTTCCTTTTGATCCCCGATCGCGTCTAGTTTGGGGTGAGCAAGACCCTCAGATCTGGCATAGGGCGACGTCCTTACACATAAACCCGTCACCTCTGTCCTCTCCTACCTCTTGTTGAATGCTTCTCACGTTGGAGCCGGAATGGGCTTTGACCTGACCTGACACACCCGACGCCGCGCATCTCTCCGCGATGGTCTTGGGCTGAAGGCGACACTGCTTCCTTCGTTCTTCCTCTCCGTCGGTCTAGCGTGTACTCGGTTTTTTTTCCGCGCCTGGGCCGCCCCGCCGGTGCCCTCTCCTTTTTTGATACTTTTTTGAGTCGCCCTTTCAGTCCTTGTTTCCTCAACGGCTCGTTCAGTCTATGCTAAATTCCCACTGCGGAGACAAGGCGTTCCCTTCCCTGAAATTTTTTTGCGCAATCCATTCGAGTTGTTTTTCGACTTTGGCAGGAACGCGTTTTCTTGGTTCATTTATTTCGGCTGCCTGCGTGTCCTTGTCGCCCGGCGGGCGGAATTATATTGTTTTTGGTCCGGAGTTCTTTTTTTTTTTCTAGTCTTCCTTGCAGAGACCTCCTCCGATGATTGCACTCAAAAGCCTTTTGTACGATATAGTCGTCCGAAAACTGTTCCTATGCGCGATATTTTCCGAGTTGCTTATCCTTCGGTCCTTCGAGATTTAAGGGCAAATGTCGCCCATTAAGTTCTAATTAATTTGTGGTACTGGAGATTGCCCTTCTATGTTGTAAAATCCCACTTGTCGCCGCTCTCCCCCTTCCTGTTAGGGTAGGTCTTTGGAATCGCGATTTGCTTCCCTTTCGTGGTATTTTTTCATCCCTGTTCTGACCCAATGTCGCCAGTTTTTTCGTTCCCTCCTCATCGTATTTTTCGAGCGGTAGTCGATTCTCCGATATTTCTCGTTTTTTTCTATTTCACTTCACGAACCGCGCTCCTTTGGACTACATAGTCTTTTATTTTCTTTTTCCCTTTTTCACGAGGTTAGAATTCGGCCGACATAGAGGTGCTTAAGGGCCCTGTCCGCCCGCCCACCGCATTTAATTTCCCCAACAAGGATCTTTCGTGGCCTGTCCTTTTTAGGCAATTTTCTTTCTGGCGAAAATATGCGCCTTTCCCACTTGGCATTTTTTTTGTCCTGCAAAGACATGAATAAGTTCCGGCATCCTGTTCAATGGATGTCTTGGTTCTACCAGCCCTCCTCCCGGAACAGACCCTTTCTCGTAGAGGGCTGCCAGTGGTCCGGCCCCACGTTTTTTTTCATTTGATGCAGCGATGTCCCCCGCATGTTACTTTTCAAATGTTAATTCTTTTCTAGCCTCCTTCCTTACGTATGCATGACCGCAGAAGGCTTTTCAACCGAGACCATACTTTATCCTGGTTTTCCAACGATTTCTACTTAGATAGGTCTTCTTTTACAGTTGTAGTTTCTCTCTTTCGTGTCTTCGTCAGGTCTAATAGTATTTAGGTTTGGCCAAAGGCGGTCATTAATTCTATAAGTCGAGCCTGAGATGCCCCTTCGGCTTCGTCCACCAAGGGGTTTTTGGTAAACAACGTATGGGTTTTGTACGAAACCGTTACCCCCCCAGACCCCTTTTGCGCCTTCGTTCCCCTTCCACCGTCTCGTCAATTTCTATTCACATAGGCCCTCGTATGTCCGGAGACGACGATCTCTCCTTCCTACGTTGGTGTTTCTCTCGTCGACACTTAATTCCCCTTTGGCATATCGCCCCGAGCGGTTTTTTCCGAACTCCGTTTCTTTTCCGCCCCCGATGTGAAGTTTTTATGGATTGTGTTTTTGTTGTTCCCCCCCCTTCCCTCCCGCCGATTCGTGATCGAAAAACGTCTTTACCGCTACCTTATATCACAGCCATGAATTTCTTTGTCCCCCACGTGAGCTTCCCCTATTATCCTTAGCGACTAGGCTCCCCATCCGAAATCCACATCCCATCCCGAGCTCTTCCCCTGGGATAGGAAATCTTGCAAACTTTAGTCTTTGTTCGGGTGGCCATCCGTTCGTTCGTCTGACGTTTTCCCCAGTAAATTGCTTTATGCGCAGCCAACTGGCTTGCCGCGATGCCACAAACGAACTAACGGGGATATCCTTTGCCACCTCTATCAGTTTTTCTTTACTCAGGATCTCTTCGTCGGTTACTAGAATCCCCGCGTCCAAGCTCAAGCAGCCCACTTAGTCATCTATTTTAGTGCGATTTTTTTTCCAGCCCCCTCAAGACACCTTTCCAGCGCCCTCTTCTCACTCACTGGCCTACCAGTCACGTCCTCCCTACCTTGGTCTTGGCCCTCCCTCGGCTTCCCGTTGAAGGTACCCCTTCAAATTATTGTCCTGGATTCCTCCTCCGGTCACCCGATGGAAATTTTTGGGAACTCGCTTCCCCTCTTTTTTGAAGACGTCTGTCGCTCTTAGGCCTGCGGTTTCCGATGAGTCGCCCCTCGCGCTATTTTCTTAGCTTCCCGATACCACCGCCCTTTTCTCTATTTCGCCTTCCCGACTCGTGCCGGGCAATTTTTTTGCGCGAATCAGACCCCCATTCATTCCCACGACGCCCCGCCCTTCCGTTTATCTCCTCCCCCCGTCCCCGGTCGACTTTTTCCTTGACTTGTGCACTTTTGAGGAGGTTGCTTTATTGCTCTATCAATCTCCCCTGTCCCCCCCATCGTCACTTTCGAGATTGTCCTCATTGATCTCTCTTCGACCCGGCGCCGCGATCCCGAGCATACGTTTGTGCCCCCGTACATCGCGTTTGAGAGAACCAGTTCTCGTGTCTCATAACCGTCTTTCACTCATCTATGGAGTTCTCTGCCCTGCAGACGATCCGCCCCCCTTGTCTTTCCCTTCCGTCCGCCAACTCTAATGGACCGGCCTGGTTTCCAGCTCACCAGGTAGGCCGCCGACACAGGGAAGGCGACCATTTTTCGACCTGCCCACAATAGGGTCGACCTCCACTGCCGAATTGATTCGCAGACTTGGGGAATGGTTTCGAATCGAGTGGGCCGTCCCCCCCCTCGCACCTCGATCGAGTCCGGGCGCCAAATGCCTGGAGGGCGAAGCACGGAACCCTTCGTTCACTGCTCTTGAAACCCCAGTCGTCTATTCAGTCCAACGTCCGGACGCTTCATCGTCACTCTCAGCCTACGGTGATTATTTCTTTACCAGAGGGAAGGCAGGTACTCCAACGTTTGCGTTTTTTTTCCTCTTCAGGCCCGCGACCATCGCGTCCTAGTAGGGGACCGCGAGTTCCGTGAAGTCTTCGGGATAAAGTCCCTCGACTATCAGGATTTGCGCACAGCGACCCCGTGAGGGCGGGGATCGTATGTGGAATCATTTTTAGAAAATCTCTCACCCCAAATTCCCATACACTTACCCTTTCTTCCGCTCTTGAGCTAAAAGCACCGTCGAGGAGTTCCTCACAGGTGCGACTTCTGCCCTTTCGATCCGCAGCGGTTCCCTGTTCGATCCTTCACGCCAGTCATTTTTTCATGAGTACGCGCGTGAGCAAGTTGGCTTTCCTGAGAAGTCTCGAGTACTCAACCCCCCCGTCAACCCATCGCTCTATCGGGCTGCTCGACCAAAAAAGCCGTGACTCTTTAGAAGCTTATCCCGTCCTCTGTCGATCTTGACTGATGGTACAGTGACGAAGTTGTTTTCATTTGTCCCCCCACATTCTTAAAGCGCCTGCCCAGATCTGTCTTTACTTGCCAATTTTCTCAGTTTCTTTTTTTTTTTTTTTTTGCGCGCTCCCGTTCACTACCCAAATGGCCTGATCGATCTCGCCTTACTTTTACCCCCCCTTAGATATAACTTTTCTCCCTCATCCCGGCGACCAGAAGCGACCAGATTGCCGTGGCCGATAACTTCGGTACAGGGCGGCACTCTGGATTCGATTGGCAGTGGATAAGTTCTCCCGGACGCTTTCCCCCCAATACGTCCTTCTCTTCGGCCCGCTGTCCTTTAGTCGCTTTCTCTCGGGAGCAGTTAGTGGGATTTCAAGATGGACTTCTTCTATTTGATCCCCCTATTTTTCGTTTGACACCGCTGGAGCAGTGGGATTGCGACCACTTTTTCTCCCACCCGACGTGGGCCCCGTCCCAATTTTTACGGTAGTAGTCAACTTCTCTCGCTTTCTTGATAGCGCCCAAATCTGTGTTTCTGTTTTTTAGCGCACTCATGCTTGCGACGTGCAATCCTTTCGCCAGTCGCCAAGCTCTCCACGCCCAGCAGCCACTTTCATTTACGTGCGAAAGGCGGAATGGACTACGCTTCAACCCGCGAATCCGCAGCTTTTAAGATCGAGGTTTTCTTTAGGGTTTTTCCACACCTCGGCGCTAGGCCCCTCTAGGCTCTTTGTTGGTCATTCCCCAACAGTCTTCCAGTCTTTTTCGGCGCTCTAGTCTGTCGGGCTCGCTTTTGGGCAATACTACATCTCTCTTTTTTTTCCCCTACCCTCCTTTTTTTGTGTCTGCAGTCATTGTATTTCTGCCCAAGATTACACGAACGGCGATCTATTCGACTTCCCTATTTGCCGATCTGTGGGCATGCCAAAGTCCGGTCTCGTTCTTTTCGACCTTTCCTCTTTATTTGCTAGGTCGATTCTCGAAAAGCCGGAGATTCGCTCTGTACCTAGAGTCCATTTCCTTGGCCGCAAACCCCTAATTTCCTCTAGCTTTCACATCTTTCGCGATCTTCCCGCTCTGGGTTTTCGACTTGCTAGTCGGAAGGACGTCGACTACGGCGCCCACCTTTTTTTTCAGTTTCCAGTTTTCTTTCGTCTCATCTACGCCCGGGGCCCCTCTCCTTGGTCGAAATTCAACTTGAACCGTCTCCATCGTGGGTTTGTGGCAACGGATTTTGTACCCCTCACTTCTGACCATGGCCTCTTTACTCTCCCTGCGCCGATCGGCGCGATCCCCTCTTACTTTTCCCAGGCGATCCCACGGGATTTTGGAACCCCTCCCTGGCTTAACTCGACGGTTCGAACGTCGGGCAGGCTTTACCTCCTTCTCATTTTGCATGCGCTTCTGTCTACCTTGAGTTGAGTTCCTCGTCAAAACATTTTTTTTTTGCGCCTTTCAAGTCCTGAGATCCGATCAAGACGTGTTTTAGTTCTGGGACACCGCTTTCTCGCCTTGTCGGAAGAGTTGATGTCCCCTCGATGAATTTTCTGGTTTCCTTTTCCTGTTGGTCCCACTTTTTCAACCCCCCTTCGTCTTCCCCATTTAGTACCTCTGAGTCCGTTTCGAAGTATTCGTGTCTCCGGCTGAGTTTGCACCCTAGTTTTATCCAGAGTTTACGTTTGTTTTGCATTCCGGGTGGTCTCATCCTAATTGAATTCAAAAAGTTTCCCGCGCGTACTTACTGTCGCAGGCCCGTTTTCCTTTTCTACCGTTTTTCTCTTTTAATTGCTAATATCCTGTCTCTTTTGCGAATGGAATGCGACTACCCTCCCCCTCCTTTGGGTGTTTGATCCTTATCTCCTTCGATTCTTTTTAGGTTTTTGTTGAGCCATTTTTAGAGATTTTGGCATGGGGCCGAATCAGCATTCACATAAACCCGGCCCACTCTGGTTTTTTCTCTTTTGAGAATCGATTGTGCTATTTTCCCGACTCCTTTCGATTTCCCTTCCCACAACCGATTTTTTCCTACGATCGCCGATGGTCGCACGGGATGTCCTCCCCCGTCCACGCTGCAATTCGGCCGTGGCTCGTAAAGGCCTTCCTCATGGGTAGATAAGATCACCGTCTCCTTCGGTTTTGTCGTTGGCTCTCCCTCCCCCTTTACACATACGAGCGGGTTGCCCTCTGCGGCCCCGGTCCCCCTCGGCTTTACGCCGGGCTAGATCGCTGATGCTACATTTCTTTTTTTTCGGGTCTCCGCGCCTTTCCAATCTTCTTCTTTGAGGTGACTGCGTCAGGTCCCTTCGACTTTTCTAAATGGTCGATGGTCGCCTTTGGCTTCCACTTTCCCGGAACTTTAGTTTTGCAGATTTCTTATTTCCATTATCGTTGGCGGCGTCCGGCACAAAGGCCTGTAGGTGACTTAAGTCTCCCCCATCCCCCGGCAATTAACCCGCCATGCCTGATATAGTTTCCGTCTGTGTCGTAAGGCCGATCGTTTCCAGAGCGCTCAGGGATCATGCTATCGATCTCCCCCCTGAATTTTTCGCTTAACGCGGTGAAACAATGGGATCGCCCCCTTCCTTGGTCCTTTCTCGATGAATACAAGGGTTCCAATCCTGCGCCAATTCGCCTAGTAACAGGCGGACGGTAGAGTTTCGATTCCCCCTACAGTTTTTCGCCGTTTTTTTTTCAATGAGGTTCATCCCTTGGAAGGCGCGTCCATTATGACCCGCCGACGGTAGCCGGAGCCATCGCATCCCTTGGTTCGAGCGCAGTCTCTCTTAGCGATATGATGTTTTCTCCCTGGTCCTCATCGACCCCCCCCTCCCGCGAGCTCATTGAAGATAGTCGTACAAACGCGGGCCAAATTTGCGCGATTCCTTTTAAATAGGATTTCCGATCCTTCTCTTCATCCCGTCTGTGAAGGGTCCTTACCGTCAGCCGCGCTTTTGCAAGATTTCACGAACAAGGATCCGGAGTCCGGCAACTTTTAGTCCCCCTTTGCAGGCGCCTTGCGCTGGCACAACGGGGCTTGTCCTTCCCCCACGCACTAGCCCGAAATGAAATAATCTTCGTCCCCCTCCCCTCCTCCGCTTGGTCTTTGATTTATACCCCGTCTGAATCTACCTCAGAAACGTTCGTGAGGGATGCCAAATCCTAGACTTTTTTGAGTTTTTCAGCGATGAGGAAATTTTCCATGGTTTTTGCTCATCCTCATTTACTTGTTTCGTTTCCTACAACGTCCCATACCGCAGCTGTCCTTTTTTCCACACCCGTGTATTACTCCCCGATTATATTGCATCGCTCGGGCCCTATGGACAGTACTTTTCGGTCCTCGTAGTATCGTCCCTCAGGGTAATTTTATAATACCTATCATTGATTTCTGGCTATACTTTTTCGATACTCCTCTTTTTTTCCCGAGCCACTCCCGGAGTCCCCGTCCGAAGACACCTTTCGGTTTTGCCGTCCCCTCACGTTCATCCAGCCAGATCAGATGCGGACAGCCAGACCTTCTTCTCCATGTCTTTTAGGATCTGATGTGCAGGAGCCTCCTTTATCTTATCCTCCTTTGTTTGTTGGATCATTCTTAGTATTATGGACGCGTCCCCCCCTTTTCTCTAATCCGTTCCCCCTTGTTTGCCTTCCCCTTTGGTTCAGTTTATCGATGTGCTTTCTGGATGTTGAAAGTGTTTCTCAAAAAACCATTTTTGGCTCCCGGTTTCATATAGTGACTTTGAAACCGCTGACGATCCGCCTGCTCGTACTAGCCCCATCATGTCATGAAATCTTCCAACCCCCCTGAGAGTTTCTCTATTATCCTTTTTTACGCGATCATTCCAATTACACTGGTCTCCCATGTAACCCTTCTTTCAAGGGTCGAAATCGTTGGAAAACTGTTTTTTAAGACACGGTTTCAAGGTTTGGATCGGTTTCCTCTCTTATGCCGGCGTCAGTCTTTTCCTGGGCTTAGACAAGTATCTTGTCGCCCTCTTGTACTTGACATTCCTTGACGCATCCTGTCCCATCCCTGCCCTGGTCTCTTTTTTTTCCCAGATTTCGCCGCGACCGTTTTTCGCCCCCCCCTTCAGATCTCTTTACGAACTGACCAGCAGAGTACAAGTCGTCGGCGACACTGAGTTCTTGATGCCGATTTTTATTTTGGCAACTTTTCAGCTCTTTCTTCAATAGTGCGAATGACCCTGCCCTTCAGACAAATCCGTCCTTTTCTTCCTCTTTGAACGCTGTCTCCTGATCATTGTTTTTGTCCCCCTGTGGCAAGCTCGGCTGAAGTTGCCTGTCCCCCCCAAAAGCTCTCCTTCCCATCCTGGTGGCCTATCGAGCAAATGCTCTTTTCTTGACCGTTTTCGTTCCCAATGAGCCGCGGGTTTCGATGAGGGTCCTCGGCCAAGCTCCGATCCGCGTCCCTTG
>Ga0179593_1661706_pt1 | contig 11739 bp, 20 predicted proteins | sample CZODoug2_1_08_16_FD_185931 | JGI IMG/M metagenome (GOLD analysis project Ga0179593, IMG submission 185931) | Vadose zone soil fungal communities from Angelo Coast Range Reserve, California, USA - CZODoug2_1_08_16fungal (PacBio error correction) | ecosystem: Environmental > Terrestrial > Soil >... | reverse complement strand
TTTCTTGTTTGCGCGGGCGTTTCCTTTTTCCTCCTGTTTTAAGGTGTGTGCATTTTTCTTTCTCCCTCTTTTCATCAGGGGGTGTTTGCGGGGTATTTTTTTTTGATCTGGGAATGTGCAGGGATTTTTCTTCCAGGCAGGCAGGAGTCACCCCTCCCTTTTCCTCTTGCAGAACGTTGATCCCTTCTTTTTTTGCAATGCGAGGTTCGACGTCCTTTTTCCCTTTTCTCTTGATGCGCGTCGGACGATTTTCCCTTTCTGATTTTTTTTTAATCGGGGCGTGGTTTTTTTTTTTTTTTTTGCCGACAAAGGCGTTTTTCCTCTTTCTTTTACCGGCGTTCTTTTTTTTTCCTACAAAGGGTCTCGACTTCGTTTTTTTGCATCCAATTCAGTTCCACTTTTACCGCTCAGTACGCTTTTCTTTGACGGGTCGAGGTCCAGGGGGGAACGACCTCCCCTCCTTTACTTCTTCACCCCTCCCACCTCCTCTTCTCCCCTTCTGTCCTTAGACTTTTTTCTTCTTCCCCTCCTTTACCCAACTTTCGGATCCCCCACTGTCACCTCTGTCCCTCCGCTTTTCTCCCCTCTCTACTCCCATCCTTTCCTGTTCTTGCACGGACAAAATTTCACGTTTTTTTTTCAGGGATTACATTCTTGCTTTTTTTTCCTCTCTGTTGAACGCATTCTTCCTTTTCTTTTATCACGGCAGCATCCTCTCCCACCCTGCTGGGAATATCAATGGTCATCTCCTCCTTCAAGGTGTCGGATCGCATCGCTCTCTTTTCCTTTTTTTAGCGCGACAATCTGAACTTCCCTTTTTTTTTTTCTCCACGGATATTACGTGCCTTGACCCCCTTTTTTTTTTTTCCCTTTTCGTTCAATTACTTTTTTTCTTTTTTCGCAGTTCGAGGACTTCTCCAACCCGCGAATCGATCCTTGCTTTTTTTTTTCCCGGAACACCCTCTTTTTTCCTTGCGGTTCACCCTTCCTTTTTTCCTCTCAGAAACAATGTTTCCTTTGCTGGATTGGTTATTCCTACAGGCCTTTTCCCCCCTTAAGAGCTCCTTTTGGTGGAGCGACATTTTTTTTCGTTAATCACATCCCCCCCCTCCGATTCAGAGTATCATCCCCCGCCCCCCGACACATTCTTTTCCTCTGAGGCACGTAGGCTTTTTCCCCTCCAGGTGACCCCCCCCCCCACCCTTCCTTTTTTTACGTTTTTCGGGTTTTTTCTTTTCCCTCGGATTTTTCTTTTCCCCCCCTTTGAAAGCGCAGTCCCTCCCCCCCCCAGTTTGCGTCCCCTCCCCCCCTTGCTGGGTGGGCAGGTCTTGGGACCGAGAAGACCTTTCCGACGAACTGCGGCCCAACTGGCACTTAACGTTATAACTCTCCCTTTTTTTTCTCTCTGCATGAAACTGTTCCGGACTCTCCCTTCTTCCCCCCGTGGCGAGCCAATCACCCTCCCCTTCCGATCAATCAAAAACGCTTTTTTTTCTACGGGACGATGGGAGCGCTTCCTTTCGTGAGTTCCTTCTTCGCTTTTGGTCCCGCTCCTTTCCTTTTTATCGATCAGATCTTTTGTCGGTGCGTATTTGGAGTTGTCCCTTCCCCGAATCAATACTGGTTTTCCCCCCCCCCCTTCCACCGACCGATACCCCCCCCATTTCGGTGACCACTTTTTACCCCGGCACGAACCCTTCCCCTTCCGCAGATTGTTGCCCCCTTTTTTTCCACTGCAACACCGAACCCTATCGATTCATGTTAGTGAACCCGATCTACCTTTTTTTTTTCCGGTACAGCCTTCTTTCGTACACCGTATTTACTATGCTGCTTTTTGTGGTTTCCCCCTTTTTTCTACGCTGTCGGGAACTCTTTTTTGCATTTCAGTTCTATTTCTCTCAAACTTGTTCAATGGGTTTGTTATCCCCTTCCTTGGCAGGCCGATATGGTTTGGCCCCTGGCGGGGACGTGTTTTCTCTTTTTCCCCCGTCACTGATCATCACTTCCCCAATTTTTCCCTTTCCCTGGTCTTTCTCTTTTTTTTTTCTCCATTCCGCCAAGGCCATACCTCCATTTTCCCTCGATTCACCCCTCCCATCGGACAAGACTATGGTTTTCGGGTCCATTTTTTTTTTTTCTTTCGTTGGCAAACTGTCTTTTTTTATCCCTCGATGAATCTTTTCAGCAGGTTTTTCCCCCCTGTGTCACGACCGGCAGCGATTTTTCCCCCTGGGGGACGGGGCTTTTACATGTGACTTTCTTTTCGCTTTGGCCCGGCCATTTTTTTTTCGCCGGGGGTAGCACAGGGGACCTTTTTTGTTTGCGGAAAGCTTTGTTTCGCCCCCCCCCGTTTCTTAAACGCCCAATTTTTTAATCTTTTCCCTTTTCCCCGTTCACGGGCGGAATCTGGCTCTCCTTTGGTTTAGGGGAATCACTGGTTTTTCTCCCCGGCAAAGAGCGGTTGCTTTCTTTTTCTTTGTGGGTAATGGCTTTTTTCCCTTTTTACTTCCCCCAAGAGGCTGGAGGAAGATTTTTTTGGAGGGATTTTGTGGTGGTGGAAGGGGGCTTTTTGTAGGTTTGGTTTCTTTTAACTTTTTTTTTCATTTTTCTCTTTTTCCTTTTGGCGGAGGAGGTTTTTTTGCCCGTTTTCCCACCGGGCAAAATTCCAAACCCCCCCTTGCCTACGGTTCCCCCCTCCCCTCAACCTCTTCCCCCCCCAACCTGACCCCTTCTCTCCTGGAACTTGACCCTTCCTTCCAAAAAGCTTTCGTTAACTTTCTTTCCCCGCAAGCCTTTGGACGACCGTGTCACGAACTTTTCCCGTCCCAGGTTTAGTGTTTTCAGGGTGATTCCCTTTTTTCTCTGTCAATCGTTTCCTACTGAAAACCCTTTATGTTGTTTGGTTGCGCCTTTTTTTTTCCTGCGGTGTTGAGGCTTCTTCCCTCTGTCTGAATCTCTCCTTTCATTTCCCCCCTGTTGAGAGAGATTTCCCTTCGGCAACTTAATTCGTCCCCCCCCCCCGCTTTCACCAAACCCCCCCCCTTCCCCCCCCTTTGGTGCGAAAACACCAAAAACCTGTCCTTTTTTTTTTTCATTTTTCTTTCGATGACTAGCATAGGAAGGTGTTCTCCGCTGAACAGACCCCTTCCTTCAAAATTGGGCCCCATGGCAGGCCCTGGAAAACGGTGTCTCTTCCCCCCCGCAAAGGCTGCGTCTTTCTTGCTTCCTTTGGGAAGTCACAGTTCAAGTCGGCGTTTTCCCTTCCCCAGTGTTGTTTGACGTCGGTTTCTAATATGTTCTTTTTTTAAGGTGGTTGCCCTTTTGGCCCCGTTTTTCCGGCCAAAAGCCAACCCCTCTCTCCCACCGCCCGGTTTTTTGTTCCACACCCCACCCCCCTCCTCTCCCCCCAACTCGTTTTTTTTTGGAAAAAAAGGTCTTTTTTTTTCCCTCAGGACCACCCTGTTTCCCCCCCTTTCCAACCGCTATGTGCCTTTGGCTCTTTCCCCCTTCCTTTGGAATTCCCCGAAACAAAATCTTTTTTTTGATGCTCCCCCTCTACAGTGAATGTGTTTTAGTTTTTTTTTTGCAGGTTAGTTGATCGGGGTCTGCGTGTGTAAGGACGTATTGGTGCTTTTGGGAGCGACCGTCCCCCCCCTCTGCACTCACACCCTTCCCGTTAGTTCTCGCCCTTCGCGATTTTTTTCCTGTTCCAAAAACCTCCTTCTCATGGCCGTCTGTTTATAAACTCCCTTTCTTTTTTTTTCATTTTTATACGGCATTTCCCGCTTGAAAAGTCTTCCCTCCCTTTCACATGATACGCCGGTGCGGTTTCAGTTGGCCAAAAAAACCGACCCCCCCCCCTTCCCGCTAACAGAGAACACTGCCCTCCCTCTTCCCTTCCCGATGTTATAGGGTTTTTTTCCCTATTGGATCGTGCCTGTTTTTTGTCGGGAATTGAACCTCCTGCTCACCGACCAGATCCTTTTTTCTCGTATCCTTCTTTTTTTCGCAATTGATTTTTTGCTGGCCGAAACACCCTCGGACATGATACCTTTTTCCTTCCCCCGTCGCGTGGTTTTTTTTTCCTTTTTTTTGCTGGTATGGGATTTAGACCTCTTTGAGGGAGTTCGTATTAGTGAATTTTTCCCTAGGCCCCCCCCCCGAAGTTCCATCACACTTTTTTCCCCCTCCCGCCCGTCGCCTCAAACCTTCACCTTTGTTGGTCCACTCCCTCATTTTATTTCAAAAACGTCCGTGTACGCATTTTTAAGCTGTACCGTCTTTTTTTTTTCTTCCCCTGCCGTCATTTTTTCAGGTTTTCCCTTTTGAGATTTGTGCCTTTGAAGTCTTTCTGGGTGGCAACACCTGCTTTTCTTATTCGTGATTTGGATTGCCCTTCCCCCCACGTTGGTCAGTTGGTTCTTCCCTTTTCGTCTTTTCCCTAACACCATTCTTTACTTTTTTCCCCCACTCCATTAGTTCCTCCCGAGGAGCGCCTCTGATCCGCAAGTTTTTTTCACACAAATCTCGCTTCCCCGAACTCTTGGACGTTTTTTTTGCATAGAGGCCCCACTTCGCGTTGTTGGTGATCGGATTTCCTCCTTTTTCTCACTGACGGTGTGAATTGCTCTTTAGTTTTTCTGTTTTTTTTTTTTCAGGCAGAGCCTTTCAGTTATTAAGTAAAATTCATTCGTCGTATTCGAGGTCTCTTTTGGTCACGAGCCGTCCCTTTTTCCCTGAAGTTTTTTTTTTGGATTGCAAGGTTTTCCCTTCAAAGTGTTATTGGTTCTTCCTGAGGAACTGCACCCGTTTTGGTTCCCCTCCTTCGTAAATTTCTTTTTCCTCGTCGGGCGACTTTTTTTTTTTTGCGGCCGGTCTTCTGTTTTTTTTTTTTTTTCTCCTTCATCACTCGACCCTGCTTTCCTCTTCCTTCTTTTCTGCGGCTCAGGATCTGGTTTTCAGCCGGGTCGTCTTTCTTTTTCGTTGAACCGCTTTACTTGCATCCCTTTTCCCAACGCCAAACATTTCCTCGTTCTGCTTTAACCGCGTCACCCCCTTTTTTTTCTTTCAACCAAGCGTCCGATTCTCTTTTTTGTTGATCATAGGTTTTTTTCTTTCCGCCAAGGATTTTTTTTCTTTTCCCTTGCACGGAGATCTGCTTCTTTTCCCCCCGTAGGAGTGTTGGCCTTCCTTTTTTTTGGGTTCAAAGAGTGTCTCTTGGCTATTGTAATGGATAGGAGCCCTCCCTCCCCCCCCGTGACGGACATCTTCCTTTTCTTTCCCCCTTTTCTTCCTCCCAGTGCACTGAAAGATCGTGTTTTTACCGCGTTTTTTTTGTCCCCGGCGTTGTCTGACTGTTTTTTTGCCCGAGTTAAGCGCCTCCTTCTCTGAACTGGCCCGTACCCTTTTTGCCACTGTTCTTGGTGAAGACCTTCCTTCACCGCCTTTTTTACGATTCGTACTGATTTTTTTTTTTTTTTCTTCTTTTTTTTTCTGGATTGATGCGGATCTCCCCCTTTTTTCTTGGGAGGAAGGCTGCCCTCTCCCCCCCCTCCCACATAAATTTCCCGCCTTTCGCCGCTTTCCCCCGCCATTTCTCTTTCCCCGCGGGAAATCTCTTTTTTCTTTTTTTTTCCGAAAAGAGCATCCTGATCTTTTCTTTTCCCGTCGAAAACTCGCATTGCTCTTTCCCGACGGGCTCAATTGTTCTCCCCGTCACAGGATTTTCCTTTCTTCTCTTTCTTTTCCCTCCCATCTGCACATCAGCCCCACGTCCCTTTTCTCCCCCGCACCACCCTTTCCCCGGCGAAAGGCATGGCCCCCCCGAATAATCCTTCAAAAGCCGCCCCATTACCGTTTTTTTTTTTTCCTTCTTTTCCTCCTCTCCGTGTTTTTTTTTTTTTTTTCGAGCAGATCTTTTTCACGTATTGTTTTTTTTTTTTCGTTTCGGCTTTTTAACTTATTCGGTTACGTTTTCTTCCCCTTCTTCGCGTCGTACGTGAAATCTTTCTTTGCGGGTAGCACGCGGTTGCCCCTTTTTTCGATGGCGATCCAGCCACCCCCTTTTCCAGTAATGTGAAGGCTCGCGGCCTTCCTTTTCTCTTTTGATAGAAGTTTCTTTTGTTTCGACGGTTTCCTCCTCAGATATTTGGATGCGTTTCCTTTCACTCGATGATTCTTTCGTTTTTTCGAATGTTTCCGGTTGTTTTTTTTTCTTGTTTTGTTGGTTAATGATGGCGGGGTCCTTTGCTTGTTCCTTTGCAGATTTTAGTGGTCCTTCCTTCTGGGCCAACGCCCTTCGAGCCGGGACTGCTCTCCCCCCCTCTTCCCTTTCCCAGAATCCATTTCGCGTCGACCTGGGCTATGGACTTTTTTTCCCCAGCGGGGCACGTCACGGGAAAGGCCTTTCTTCCATTTTTTTTTCTACCCATATGGCATGACTTGGGCACTTCCTCCCCCTGGAAACAGGTCGGAAGCCCCCTCCAAAAAAAAAAAAAAACCCCCCTCTCTCTCCTTTCCCCACGATTCTTCGTGGCTGTTCCTCTCCCTGGTCCTATAGAGAACTTCTATTTTATCATGTCGGGATCCCGCCTCTGACAATAGCCTGGTTTTTTCTCCCTCTTGAAACCCGCTTCCCTCTCCTTTGCTCAACTTGCTCACTTTTTCCGACCGGGCAGATCTCTTCCCTTTTGGCCAATCAGGCGGCAGCAGGTCGCTTCTCGCTCAACCCGCGCCATCGATCTTTGCGCTTGGTGAACCGGCCCTTTGTGACGCTTTTTTCGCAGAACGAGCAGAAATCTTTTCGGATTGGTTCTTTCCCTTTTTTGTTAACAACTCCTTGCACGTTTCACTTTTCTTCTTTCAAGGTGGCCCTCCCCCCAAGATTCCTGATCTTCTTCCCCCTCATCAACGAATGACGGTTTTTTCCTCGATCAGGGCGCATTTTCCAGAGACCGCTTCCCTTTTTACGGCCGACGATCCCCTTTCGAAATTGTACTTTTTTTCCCTTTTCCTTCTTGCACATACCTTTTTTGCAGTTTTCCTTCTCTTTTTGCGAAGTCTTTTTTCTTTCCCCTTTCCGTTGCGAAGACTTCTTTTTTTTTCCGGCTGCGGACACGAGCGTCCCCCCCCTCCCTCACTGGGCGGGTTGTCCTTTGGCACTTACGTATATTGGATGCGCTTCGCCCCTTTTTAGGAGGGTGCTCTACGATTCCAGACCCACTTTTCTGCCAATTCACCGTCAGTCAGTCTTATCAAACACACTTTTCCTTTTTTCTATTCAGAAGACGATTTGTTTTCCCTTTTCCCCCCTCTGTCGGTGAGTTCTTTTTTTCATTTCCGTTTTTTCTTTTCCCTTTCATCTCATGCGGATCATCATGACCCTTTTCGGTGAGATATGAATTTTTTCAAAAAAAAAAAGGGGACTCCCCCCCCCCCTTTTTTTCGGAATATTTCTATTGCTACCCCCTTCCCTTCCATCGAAAAAAGGCACGACCAAAAGATTGTTGCCCCCTCCCTTCCCACCGCAAAACACCTTTCCCTCCTTCCCCCTTGCAGTGACACGGACTCTACCCCCTGTTGTTTTCCTTTTTTACATCCTCAGCATTTTTGATACGTTGCACCTATTCCTTAGTGGGAAACCCCCTCTCTTTAGTTTTCTACCCTTTTTTTTCTGTGGATTGCTTCTTTTTTTTTTCTTTTATACGGCGAACCTCAACTTTTTGGTCTATCCCCCCCCCTCCTGGGGCCGGGACAACCCCCCACCCCTTAATTCATTCGGCGGCGTTTTTTCCATGATCATCAATGCGATTTCGACCGGATTTTTCTCGGGTCTTGTGTTCAATTTGGGCACGATATTTTTTTTTCCTCTTCAATCATTTTCCCTCTCCCCCTCCACGTTGACCCCCTTTTTTGCAGTGTTCGATGTCTTTGTTTGCAAACACTGGTCTTTGCCTTCCCCAATGGAGCCTTCTGTCTTGCTTTCTCCCTTTCCCCGCCGGGAATAACGTCTTGGCCCTTTCAAAGTCTTTTTTTTTCCAATGAACGGCCTTTTTTTTTTTCCCCCCGGCCAAACGGCATCCGCTCCTTTTTTTTCCGAAACACGATTGCTTGTGTTTTTTTTCGCACTCCAATACGTCCTTTTTTGCTCAACTAATGCACGGGACCCTTTTTCCCGGCAATCTTTCTCCCCCCCTATTTGGTTTCGGTGTCTCACCTTCTCGGACCGGAGGCTCAGGACACCTCTTTTTTTTTTTGGGTGGTCCTGGGCGGGCCCCCTTTTTTTTTTTTGGTGGCCCAAGGCGGCTTTTTTCTCCCCCCTCTTCTTTGCTGGGTGGGCGGCTTGGTTTTTTTCGTGGCGGCCCGTTTTTTTTTTTTTTTTTCGGAACCGGATGGTTGGGCTTTTCCGTGAAGGGTTCGGTTAGGGAAAACTTTTACCCCCTTCTCGGCGTCAGTCCCCCCCCTTCTTCCCAAAAAATTGATCTGACCGTCCTTCCTCTTTTTTTTCGCCAGCAGGTTCCCCTGCAAGATTGCGGGACGCCCCTTCCCCTCTGGAATTTTGGCTCCTCTTTCTTTTTAAGGAAGTCCTTCACCTTCTAGTTTATCTATTCCTTTCTTCCCCCCCCCCTGGGGCGCAGCACCTTTTGGGTTTTGCTTTTTTTTTTTTTTTGGAAGCGTGTTGTTTTCTGATTCTGCGATTCCCTTTTGGACGGGCTTGATCTCTTCCCTCTCCGGTTTGTTGTTTCTTTTCTTTCAAGGCGGCCCCTCCCCCTTTCCGCTCAACCCTGTCTTCCCCCCCTCCTGGAGCAACCCAAAACAACAATTTTTTTTTTTCGACCGTTTTTTTCCCTTCTTTCGTGAACACCGATGACTTGCCACGCCCCCCCTGCAACGCGACTTCCGCAAAGGCATTTGTTTTTTCTCCCCCCCCCGGTCGTTCCCACGAAAGGTTTGGCTTCCTCTCTTTTTGAAAAATGCTTTTTTTACGTCCCCCTTTAGTCGGCGTTTTAGTTCAATTTTTCTTTTGTTGAGTATTAGGTTTTTTTCTTCAAGTTCTCTTCCCCGTTGCCCTCCCTCCTCCGGAAAACACCTCCCTTTCCCGCCCGGGACTTTTTTCCGTCAACACCCCCCCCCCCGCCCCCAACCCCCTTTTCCCCCCCCTGAGGACTCCTTTGGCCCCCCTGAGCCCTAGCGGGCAACCCCCTTGGAAGACCTCCCACCATGACCACCCCCCTGACAAAGATGTGGTTTTAGGATCGGGGCTTTTTCCCCACAGTGGATTCCCCCCCCCCCCAAATGTCGTGGTTTTTGTCGTCCCCCCTGCCGTGAACCCCCCTTTCTTTCGGACCGTGCCCCTTTTCTTCGGAATTTTTTGTTAAGGGGGACCTATTTTTCTGGTGGCGTCCTTGCCTCCCCCTCCCTTTTTTCGTTTTCGGTCCCAGGCGTACCCTTTCCGATTTTTTTTACCCCAACGCCGGGCCCGTCCATTTCCTTTTTTCCCGCGTTAAAAATTTCCCTCCGTCGTCCCTGCTGAAAAAACACTTTCCTTCTCTCTTGGGGCTCACCTTGACGGTTTTTTTTTCCAGGTTTGCCAAACAGAAAAAAGGAACCCCTTCTCTCAAACCACGCCCTGCCCCTCTTTCCTCTTTTCTTAGGGGTTGAGATTTATTGATCGTGGCCTTCCCCATTGGGCGGTTTTTTTTTTTCCCCCCCCCCCCCCCCGTACCCGAGACCTCCCCCCCCCCGACAGGCTAGGGCTAACTCTTCCTTGATGATTCAGTTGCTTTTCAAAAAACCCCTTAATGATTACGTCATCCCCACACCAGAGCGTGTTTTTTTGGGTCCCTTTCCCTTCTTGGATATAGACCCCCCCATTTTTTTTTTGAGGTTCGCAGTATAGCCCTCCTTTTCCCCCTAAGCAAATCACCTAGTTTTCCCTCCCAAGCGTAGCCACCACGACTGAGTCTTTTTCTTTCCAAGCCCATAGTGCAACCTTCTTTTCCCTTTTTGTTTCTTTTTCAGAAAATTTTTTTCTTTTTGCTTTCCCTCTTGTTGCCTTTCCTCTTGTCACTGGCCCGTTTTTTCTTCCTTTTTCCCGATATTTTTGCGGGTTTTTCCCCTTTTCCAGCTGGTTCAAAACAATTCTTTTTCTTGTCTCTGGTTGTGCGTCAAGGTGGTCCCCCCTTTTGGTCAGTTTTTTTCTTTCCTAGTAGATTCCGAACCCAGTCTGTACTTTACTCGCACCTCTCTTTGCGAAGTATGATGATCCGCCCGATGATTCTGCCGTCTCCCCCCTTTCCCGGAACCACGCTAAGAATTTGGACGGCCCCCCTTTTCTTTCTGCATAGGAGGCCTTTTTCGTTTGTGGTTGTTTTTTCTCCTCTTATGATGACTTTTTTTCATTGGATAGCCGTTGTTCTGAATCCCCTTCCCGTAGAAAAAGTTCTCTCCCTGAGCGGCAGGACCCAGACAATTTTCCTTCACGTGCAATTTGTTACCTCCGTAGTTGTATTCTCTTTTCGTGGGGTTTCTTTTTTCCTGGGCGAATCCCCCCAGCGGATTGAATTTTTTCCCCTTGAAGTGTAATTCTGCGCCTCCCCCTTTTTTTGGGAATCTTTCACTGCCCGTCGGTTTTTGGTTTTTCTTCAAATTTCCTGCACCTGGATTCTTTTTTTGTTGTTTCTTTTTTTTCTATGTTTTGAGGTTTTGTTCTCCTTACTCGAGGTTATAGCGATTGACCGTCGAGGCTCCTTTTTTGTTCGTCCTTCAGCGTTGTACTGTTTTTTTAGTTGTAACCCGATTTTTTTTTTTCTTTTCCGCCAAACGCCCTTTTCTCTGTCTGCTCGGTTACTTTGGACCTTCCCTTTTTTTTCCCCCTTTCACAAATCTCCCTTTTTCCGAAATTCGCTTTGTTTTCTTTTTTCCCCTCGATTGCGGCCTCTAAGGATTTTTTCACCAAATTCTTTTTTTGCACGATCGGTGAGGGGCACGTTTTTTGGAAATCCCCTTCCTTTCGGTTCAAGATTGTCTTTTGCTTTTTTCACCTTTTTTTTTTCGAGCGATGCCTCCCCCCCCCCGTGAACGGACCATATTCTTCGCTTTTTTTTTTTTTTTTCCCCCAGTGATATTTCCCCCCCCCCTTTTTTTTTCCTATTCGTGTTGATTTCTGGTTTTCTGTTTTTGCTCCGCCTGTCCCTTTTTTCTTTCATTTGCGGTAACAGATTCCCTTTCCCCCCGCGCAGAGGTAATTCCCCTGAGACCCATTGCCCTTTTTTTCCTTCCCGGCTGGTGTCTTTCACCCGTCCATTAAGCCCCGTTTCTCCCCCCTCTTCTTGAACAAAATGGAGATTCTTTTTTTCTATGGCGGATCTCCCGTTATTTCCTATTTTCCCGCTGCCCCGCGGTCCCCCTTTTCCTGCCCGACGTTCGGTTTTTTTCAATGGCCCCCGCCCCATTTTCTTCTTTTCCCCTCCGAAGACTCCTCAATCGGGGAATTTCAAATTCCTCCCGATCTTTGGACCTTCGCTTCTTTCCTCGAATGTTTTCGACGCTCACTTTTTTTTTTCTGCGCCCGTCACATTGACTTTTCCTTTGATTGTCTTTCCTATGACACCCCGTCAAGGGGGGCCTGCCCCAGTTCCCTTTTTCCCTTGCTTCACGTTACCGCTTTCCTCCTGGTCCTCGTCAATTACTCCTTTAACCTCCGCCGAAACTGTTTTTTTCCCCATACGTTTCCATACG
>Ga0179593_1393368_pt1 | contig 11740 bp, 17 predicted proteins | sample CZODoug2_1_08_16_FD_185931 | JGI IMG/M metagenome (GOLD analysis project Ga0179593, IMG submission 185931) | Vadose zone soil fungal communities from Angelo Coast Range Reserve, California, USA - CZODoug2_1_08_16fungal (PacBio error correction) | ecosystem: Environmental > Terrestrial > Soil >... | reverse complement strand
GGAGATGATTCATTCCCCCAATGAATCTGTGTTGTCACACTCCCCATCGCTGCACGATCGCTCTTTTTCCGACCCCCGGTTTTGTTCCCCTTCTCTCCTAATTCGCCCTTTGATGACTTTTTTCTCTCCAGAAGTGCTGTCCTCGGCATTGGTCCTTTTAACGGAAAAATGATCTCGTCTCCTTCAAATCCCTGTCGGGTCCCCTTGAACCTTTTTTTTCTCGTCCCCCTCGTTCGCGAGTGTTTACCCTCCTTTCCTCATGATCCCCCCCTTTCTTGAGAGGCGGTGGGTCTCTCGACGACCTCATTAAAACCTTTGCGTTAGCCACAGACAGTACCCCTCTCCAGCGACTTCCTCCGATTGCTCTCATCACGTTTTTCAGCTTTCTTCTCTTCCCGCGAGCTTCTTTCTCCAGTACTTTTCCCCCCAAAACGAAAGTGATGGTTCCCGATTTGAGGGAGTAAATCGTGAATCAGCTGCACCTTTTAACCGTAGACGAGTCCTTTAGCACTTTCTGCCTTCCATTTTCGTTGCATAATAGGTATGGTCCTCCAGTCGCAATCGTCCCAACCGATCGCTGAGTGTTAGACAGTTTTTACAGAGAGGAATGGCCCTCCTTGTATAACCTTCCGCGCTCTCAAACCCTTCTCTTTCTGGAGGCGGTTCCCCCTCACTCTTTTCCTGAATTGCTTTTTCGACACTAATGCACGTCCACTTACCTTCCCTGGGTCAATTTATATGAATAACTGAGTGCCTTCTTGAAGGAGGAAAAATCCCCTCATTTCTCTTATTCAGCGTACCCTCTGTGGCGCCCTTCTCCGGCCACGCTCCGTCCGTCGAGTGCTCAAGGGCCTCGTATTCCTCTCTAGAGTATTTTTCCATATATTCGCTTCCCCGTCTGGTACTCCTCCTGATTCCTTTCTCGTTTACTTTTTCCTTTTTTTGCGACGCTTCCCTTTTCAGGCGGATGTTGGAGACCTTGTCTGCGCTCGCACGACCCCCTTTCTCGTGTTCGAAAATCTGGATCAGCAGCCCGTCTTGAAGCATTTTGATTAAAAATTCTTACGCCCGACCCTCCCCCCCAGTCCGGTGTTTTTTTTTCTTTTTTTTTTTTTTTCTTTTTTTTTTTTTTTTTCTGTCCTGTCTCCCTACATAATCCTTTCACCGATTTAGAGCCCCTTTGTTAATTTCCTTCAGCACTGCTTCCCCAACGTCCACCTCCCCGATCTTTCTAGACCAAAGCCTAAAGAGTGCACATCGACCCTCCCCATACTCTCCGTAGTTCCAACATTACGACTTTGCCCCCCCCCCCTTTTTTCGTTAGTTTTCTTGCTCGCGGCTCCTCTGACGCCCCTCACCGCCTTTCTGAATCTTTGGTTCAGGTTTTGCGCCTAACGAGAAGAAGCTGCAGCATTTTTTCTCTCGGATGAAGCGAAATCTTCAAAGTTCGATCCTGATGCCATGTTGCTTTCCACCTTCGAGTTTTAAATGTGGTGCAGGAGGATGATACCGATCAGATGCATGAAGCGGAGAAAATCTATTCTTAAAATTGTTTTCGATTCATTCCCCCTGCTGTAATTCCCCCTGGGAGCTGGATAAAGTTCCGCTGAACCCTGAGACGACGCCCCTTTTTTTCTTTGCGAGCTCTAACCCCCAGAGTCCCCTTTCCTGATTGTTGACTCGTCTTCTCCTAGCCCCACATACATCTCTGAAGACATTGCGAGGCTTTCTTAATCGACTCAGTGCCCCCTTTTCGTCCCCTCATTTTACCGCGCATCATCCAGGTCCTTTAATCCAGCTTCCGATCTTTCCCTAAGGAACAATCGGCCCATCTGGGCGCTAGACCGGAAGGCTCGACTCTTTTTTTTTGCCCGGGCGTTCGATTCGCTAGTACCCCCACATCTCCTTTCTTTACTCCTTGTTGAGCTGAGATTTTTCTTCCGCACAGGTCGTTTTCCTCTGCTAGAGCTCTCCGGGTGCAACTCGACCGCCATTTCCACATTGCTACTATGGTCCATTTACTGATCGCCCTTTTCCCCTTAATTTCGAGCGATTTAACTCGTGCCGCTTCATCGGAGCACCGTGACGTTATCTCTTTCCTTTTTCAAGACTCGAGCGTTCTCTTTTGCCTGATGAGGCGTTCCTTTATCCGCATTTCCCCCCCCGAAGCTCCCTTTCGCTTTTTTCTAGACGTCCAACACCTTTTTTTTTCCCCCCTTATGGTACTCCTTTTTTTCATTACATCTCATAGCATTGATTCCTGAGGTAAATGATGTTATCTCTCCCAATAGTCGGCTAGATAAGATTCGCTTCTGATTTGGTTTCTTGTCTTTTCCCTTTTTCTGTCTCACCTCCTTTCACCACCCTGTAACTTCCCAGATACCTGATGCAAATGCTCATGTTCCTTTTCCTTCCCATTTTTGCGAGGAATCTCCCCCGTCAAACTCACCGCCATTTTCTCTTCGTTCGCCCCCCAAAAATCCTGTCAGGCGTTTAGGTGCTTTCGCCCCGAGCAGCCGGTTTAGACGCCACTGGTTTCCCTAGGAATTCCTTTGTCCCGATCGCTCCAATCCTTGTCTATTCCACTTTGAGTTAGTAGATAATCTGATTCTGATGGTGCACGCATTTCTTTCTGAATTAATTTTCCTTTCCCCCCTGTTGGAGCTTGACCTTGGTCCTCCTTTAATGAAAGTCGTAGAGTAGTTCCTTCACAGTACCTGGATTTATCAGACGATAACTGTTCCCTTCGATGCGTACGGGGTCCTCACACACTACGGTGGTGTCCTTTTCCTTCTAGCCACCTTGCGTGAGATAGTCCATCCTTCATGCTTTTTCCCCCCCAAGCGGACCTTCCGCGCTCCCCCTTTCACAACCACGACCCGGCGTATCACCTTTCCCTAGAGAGTAGGCAAGATTTTTCGTACGACTATTATCTTTCGTTATCTTCATCCGACGAAGATTCCCCCGTTCTCCCTCTCCGGTTTTTCCAGCCGGTGACACGTGGGTTTAATCCCGAGTACTTTGACAACCTCCTGATAAGTTTCCCCCCCCACTCAGGCAACCCACCCTCCTTTCCTGGTTTTGGCTTGATCCTGAAAAATTTCCCCTGGCTGGTTAGTGGTAGTTTATGATTTTGTCTTCTGTGACTTTTTTTTCATTTCTTAACTCCCCTGTCTTGTTGACCCCTCATTCCACCGTCAAGTTCTTTTACTGACCGGAGGTGATACACCTTCCGCTTCTGCTCGAGTACCTGATCCACCGTGAAGGATGGGTTTTCTGCTACGGCCAACCTAGGCTGTCCCCCCCCCCGTCCAAAGGTTTTTTGTAGCGGAACAGGCTGCTTCTTGGCTTCATCTGCCCGGTTCAGTGTTCTCTCCCGCTTTCGGTCCACGTTGTCCCAACCATCTTTTCGGCTGACCCCTCGTGGGCAAATCTTGTCCTCCCGTCGAATCGAAACTTCCTTGTGGAATTTTTACTTTTCACCCTCCCGGCCCCGCGACCTCTTTCCCATGTGCTTCGCTGAACGTTCCTTACTGTCTTTGGAACGGACGTTTCGTCTTCCCCTCTCGACAATAACGACTCCTCGCCAGCGCTCTTGGTCTTAGGGAAGGTCCCCCTATCGGAGATCTTTTGCCCCCCCCCTACTAACCCTCGTGTTTTTTTGTCAAAGCCCCACGAATGGTCTGCTCCCTCCTTCATGTTTCCGTTAAAGTTCAAAGCCGGGCGGCCAGATTTCCCCACTCTCGGCCCCCCAATCTCTCAGCGGCCCTGAACCTTTCCCGTGCGATTCACACCGCCGCGGGAAAATCGATTAGAATTGCGGCGCTCTTGCTTTTCCCCTCCTCCACCAAATTAACATGGAGTTCGTTGACAGCACCAGCTACTGGAAGAATCATCTTTTCCCCCTCCCTTTTTTGTTGTTCTTTTCTCTCTCTAGGTAGACTGTTCTGTTATAGCCCCTATTGACTTTGTTTGTTTTCTCCCCTTTGCCGCAGAGAGTATTTGACCCCCCTACTTACCGTTTTTTTTTTTTGGTAACCTTACTTCTTCCCGAGTCGCCCCCCTTTGTCTTTCATATATTTTATTTCCAGAAGTGGTCATATGGCTTCCGGCATTCTGGTCGTTAACGGAACCATGCTCCTCTCCCCCTCCGACAATACTGTCCGTGCTTGTTCAAGCTTGGTTCCTTCGCACACTCTGCCGACGCGCTTTATTCCCCCATACCTCTCGCCTGGCGGTCGTTTTTTTAAGCTTTCCGAAAGGAAACTTGGTCTTCCATGTTCTTCCTCGCCAGCGACCCTCACGTTTCCCCCTGCGAATGGCTGTCCCTTCACTTTTCAGTAACGCTCCGTGAGGCGGTTCTCCTTGGCCACCTCCGGTGAGGGTTAGCCCTGCCCCTCGATTATTTAGGAGCCCCATTTTCCATCGTTCGACGGCTCTTGATCCCGCGAATCAGCCTGTCCCTACACATTTTGGATTCGAATCCATTTATGTTCGGTTCCCTGACCATCTCCAAACTGTTTCATTGGGACCTTTTCCTCGGTCTCCTGTGTCCACCCTCCTGCGGCCCAGACGACGCGAAGGTTCCATTGATGCCTTCCAGACTATGTTTCCTGACGTTTTTGACTTGCTCCCCCCCTTACCCTGGTCGCCTAAACCCTCGCGCCCAAAAAAATTTTTTTGGTAGAAGGTTCTCCTTTCGCTTGTGCCGGAGGGTGGTACCTAATTTTTTTTTTAAAATCTAGGCTTCCCACGTTCGTGGCACGCTTCCCCCTTCCAGTTCTGATCAGCCTCCGTCTCTTCTCGCTTGATTGATAAAGCCCACTCGGATTGCCTTTTCACATTTTCTTCGGTTACGATACGTACTTTTATCTGCCCCTTTTACGTTTGGATGATTGCCCGCCTGTGTGGCTTTTGGGGGCAGCTGCATTATCTTCCCTTTCCACTGGATCGTCTACATGAATCAATCTCCTTCTTTTTCCCTTCCTCCCTAGGATGACCGAGTATCGTCGAGTTGATCCAGTACATGTTCTTTTCCGCTTTAACCAGCCCCCTTTCCTCCCCATGCCAGGCCATTCCAGAATTTGCTTTTTTCCCTTCAAGCAGGCGATGCGACAACATCTTCCCTTCCAGTCGAGTCCGACTGCTTTCCCTCGTTTTTTTGCGACCCGCCTCCCTTCGCACTTACCACCACCCTTTTAGAAAATGCGTCTCTACACGAGTCTGCGAGGGCGCACCACGCCGACGGTACTTTTTCACTGTCCATTTTTTTCCGTTTTTTGCGCCTCGCTTGCCCAAATCTTTTTGTCGCGTCCGCTTTTTTTTCTTGCCGCGTTACCCCATTGAGGCCCGTGTAATGGAGAGCGTCTCGCGCTTCCCCCTGTCCAGTTTGGCTTGAGATAAAGACACCCGAGACCCCGCACCCCAGACGCCTTTTCCCCTAGTAAGCCGACTATTTTTCCTAATGATTTGACGTTGCAAAGGAGTTTGTCTTTCCTTCAGCTTTTAGACGCTCTCAGACACTTTTGATGGGTACGTTCGGTAGTTTTTCGGATTCTTTCTTGTGATCCCAGTTAGCTATTCTAGTACGATTCTGCTTTTCTTGCATTCTTCCCCCCCGGTCTTGATGGTGAAGCCCCGGATTCTTCTTCCAGTCACAGCTTTCGTCCTTTCCCATCCCCCTTCACTCCTAACATCATTTCGTCTAAACCGGCCTTTTTCTCGAACTGTCTCCATGCCGGCCCTTTCATCGACCCCCCCTTCTTTCCAATACCCCAGTGTTGGTGATCAGAGATTGTATTTCTATAGACCAAAGTCCTGAGAGCCTTCACTTCGAGCGCGTTCCCCCACGCAGTCCATGCAACAGGAGGATTGCTAGCCTTATGCTGTACTTCCCTCAGGAGACATCAGCCCGCTTCCTAGTCCCCCCGTGATTAACCTTTCAAGGGACATAACGCACTGCTGCCTCGTTTCCCCTTCTGGGCCCCCCTGTTTCCGGCTGGTTATTTCGTTTTTAGCACGAAAGCTACTCTTTTCTAGCCCCTTGTTTTCCAACAAAAGTTTTGCCTAGATTGCTCGCCCCAGCTTCCTTAATCCCATCCCTCGACACTTTGCCTTCGTCAAGCCGCGGCATATGATTGAAAACTCTTCTTCTTTTGGACGATAAGTTCAGGTCGCTTGGATCGGTCCTCCTTCAGTAGGCTACGACGCACCCAAACCTTTTTCCGGTGCGTCGATCAAGTCACTTCCCCCTGTTTATGCGTAGTTTATTTCCTTCACCTGTCGCCTCTTCTACTGTTCCCCTCTATAACAACCTAGCCTGAAGTCCCCGAAAGTTGTCTGCTTTTCTGCAAGATCCCCAATCCAATTCACCCCCCTTTTTGGTGCAGCTTTTGCGTAGCCTCTCTCAGCCCTTTTCTTCGACGCAAGTTTTTCCCAGGGCGGACTGTTTTTCATTTAACCCTACCTGCCTCTCTAAACCTCGTCTTTTCCCCTTGCACGGACATACATACTCTAGTGGCTCTGGGGACAGCATCGTTCGCGCATTAGCATAAGTCCATTTTTTTAGCTCCTGGTCATGTTCTTCCCGTAGTATTTTCGGCCGGCATCACCCCCTCTTCCCTCTTCCCCCCCATCTTCCCTTTGTTTAGTCGCTTTTTCACCAACGGGCGTCATGTCTCTCCACCGATCCCTCTTGTGCGCGCAGTCTCATTCCCCAGCTTTCCCCATAAGAGCAGAACTTGGAGTTTCCCCTTTTTACAGCCCAACCCCTATCTCCGCCAGATCCCCCTCCTCCCCGATCTAACCGCGAATATTTTTCGACCCCCCCCATACGGATGCGTTATATTAATCTCCCCCGTCTTTAAGTCACGTCGCTAGCAGTCCTACTTAGAAGCAGCTAGTGCACCAGAGCGAAGGATCGACCAGTTTTTCCTTATGACCCCCCAAGACTGTACAACCCCATAGGCCCCACTCACTATTTCGCAGGAGCCAACACTTCTAATTTCTTCCTTAATTACGGTTTCCGTGAGTTTGGAACTTTCTTTTGAGTATTCGGTCTCCCTCCTCAGGCCCCCCGTAACAGGGCTCCTTCCTCCTGAAGGTGAACACAGAAGCGTCGCCCTTTCCTTCGTCCCTTCTTTTCCACTCATTCTGATCGATGTCACGAACGTCCCCCCCCCCCCCTAGCTTCGTCCCAGTTGTATCGGCCTACACGTTTATGTGTCTTGTTGATCCTCGTTTTTCCCTTTTTGCGCTTTGCACTGATCCTCAACCTTATTCGTGCCGTTGGCTAAAACCACCGGTGCCCGACCTGTTTTTACTTCCAATTGCCCGCCCCTTCCTGTTCTTTAAAAAATATCTTTTCGTCCACTTCCCCGCCACATCCTCCCCGCGAAAGGGACCGTTTTTCTTGACTCGGACATTAATGTCTTGGGCCATGGTCCCTCTCAAGTCCTTTCGCCCGTATGACATCTTTCCCGAAAATGTCGTTTTCCATTTCTCTCCCCCTCTCGGACTAGTTGTTGAGGAGACCCCCCCCGAGTTCCTTGTTTGTCCAAAGTAGATGTTCCTGTCCTTTTCTGATACTTTTCGTCAGAATGCCTGCAGACCCTTTCAACTTTTCATCCTAGCAGCTCTAATTTCTGCCCCCCCTCTCCCTTTTTAATGGGACCACGACTTTACCCTTTCCCACCCCCCCCTTATTATCCGCGGAGTTCCTTTTTTTTTCCAAAATGAGAGACCCCAGCGCAAGCTCCCTTCTCTCATCCCCGTTTTGTTGAGATTCCGGTATTGATCCTTTTTACTCCCTCTGCATGGGATATCGGCTGCTCCCCCCCTTAGATAGATGGGCGATTACCGCGTGCTTTTTTTCCCCTTCCCTTCTCGCGATTCGCCGATTATATGACCCAGTGTCTCCTGGCATTCGGGTTTTAAGGAACATGATCGAGAGATTTTGACCACTTTGGCTTCCAATAGTTTTCTCAACACTCCCTTTTTTTCAGAGATGAACTTACCCGCTCCCCCTCCTTAGGCGAGCAGGGTATCTCATTGCTTCGTACGACGAAGGACCCACTGCGTAGGTCCATTGCCCCCCCACGACAATTACTTTCTCCTGGTTTCTAACGTTCTCCCCCCTATCCTGATGTTATTCCCTTCAGTCCCTTCTTTATTTTTCGATCGATGATTCGCAGTTAATTCTGCCCCACCCAGCCCGGTAGCATCAAGATCTCTTTGAGGGAATCGCATGCCTAAATCCCCGCTAAAATTTGTTTCCCCTTCTTCCAGCTCCAAAGAGGACCTGTTTCCCCCTAAAAATTTGTCAGTTCTAATCAGTTTTTCCCCCGTTCGGCCGCAAACTCTCCCCCTTTCTCGGAATCTTTTCCGAAACCCTAGAGACGCCTCCCCTCTGTCGGTTCAGCAGTCCACTATCTCTATTGCCTTAGGATTCCCTATGGGACTTGGACTGGAAGCCTCTTCCCCTGCCACTTCCGTAACATCGCCACGTACTTCCTTGTTTCTCTCTTCTTGTTTTGGACTTATGTTGGACCCCTTTTCCACCGCTTTATCAGTCACTCATACAGTCCTCTGCACTCTCGGTGGCACTCTTTACACTTCCGTCGAAGTCCCCGAAGCCTTCCTCCGCCCTTTTTTTAACTGAACGGAACATCTAGGCTCTACTCAATACCAGGCAGCCGGACTTTGAGCGGCCGTTAGTAGTCTGTGACGTTGCGCGCCCAACCCGGTGCGGCCTTATTTTTGCCCCTGCAGGTTTTACCTGAGCTAGCACCACTCTTGATGTGCACTATCTTATCAAGCCTCCGGAGTGTTTGGGCAAGAAGAGGTACTCACGGCTTCTCTTCGATCCCTACGGCCGCTTGACTTTTTCCCTCCCCAGATTCCATGACTCCCACCTCTGGAATTTTCTGCAGTCTATTCCCCTCCCCCGTACCCCCTAGCTCTTCCCAGAAGATGCAACATCTCCCCCCCGTGAATGACCCCCCCCGTCGAGAGACGTGCCCCCCTGTAAAGCTGATAGTAGTCGACAGTCTTCTTGAGTTAGCTGGCAAGAAAACTTTCATTGACTTAATGTGCCCGGTTTGATCTAACGCGCCCATCTTTCTTGTTGGCCGATAGCATTGTGCTTTCTCTGGTCCCGAATTCGCAACTTTGCTCTTTGACATATGAGAGGAACGCCTGTTGCTTTACGATTTCGTCCCCCCTTGGGCCTTTCTTCCCCAGTTACCCCCCGATCCAGAGCAGGAACGCGTCGTCCCGCCATACAATACGACCGCTTTTTGTGTCGCCCCTCTGCCAGTTTTTCTTGAACGGACTGTCTTTTCCCCTCTCCCGGTATTTCCCCTTCTGCGCCGTTACCCCTCTCCACTTTCTGTCAGGCTGCAAGTCCCTCTTCGGCTTTCGCTGGTGCTACTAGCCCTCTTGTCTTCCCCTTCTCCCGCGCGATTTCAGGGCATAGACCCTTTTCTCCGTGGTTTCCCCCCCCCCCCATGGTTTTCCCGGTATACAGCTGCAACTTAAATGCCGGCTATCTCCCCTTGCCGATCTTTCCCACCCGGTAATTTCCTTCCCCGACCGGAAGCGCTCGACATCCCCTTGCCGGGGCTTCTCCTTGACTTTAAATATATTAATTTTTCCACCCCACCCCTTCGCGCCGTCACTCGATTTTCGGCATACCCTCGTCTTTTAATCCAGCTCTGCCTGGTTTCCTACCTCACATTTTCCTTTATTTCGATGTGCTTCTTTGTGATTCCTCTATGCAAGTTTCATCTCCTCCCAGTCCCCCAGCTCCCCTCTTATAGCCCGTCTATGCCCCTCCCCAGCCCTCGCGCGTTAGGATGATCTCTCTCTATTGGCGAGTAGCGCATCACCTTAAAGCTTAGGTCGCGTCTAGTTTCCATCAAATTTTTCTGGCGCGGGCGGACTGCATGTTCTTTCCCTATAGTGCAGGCTTTTTCCAAATCCCCCTTCAATTTTCCTCCCAATAGCGGATTCGATCAGTGATTCGCGCTTTCTGGGTCGGTATTTCTGTTCAACGCAAAACAACTTTTTTTCCCGAAGATACGATAACGGCCCCCAAATTGTGCGTCTCCCCTGTCGTCTTTCCCCTCCCCTTTTCCGCGTTCATCGCCCCCCAACCCCTTCAGCTCCCTACAGTATTGGAGGTACCCTCCCCATGACCATGTTCCAATGACTCCCGTTGTTCCTTTTTTTTCGGCGTAGCCCGATTTTGCAGCCCGTAGCGCGCAATGGATTTCCAGGCGGACTTACACGGTGGTACCAACGACGTTTCTGCCTCATTTTCTTTTGGTGCTTTTGTCCTGTGACACCAGATCGCCCTTAGTAGATCAGTTCGAGCAGGCATTAATCCGCGATACTTTCCCGATCCCCGGTGTTCATTTTGGACTTGACTGGCATGGATTATCAGTCTGGCCTAGAACTTACTGGCTCCAGAAATACCTTTCGTACGAGTAACTTCCCCCCCCTCCGGGCTTCTTTCGTTTCGCCCCCTCTCCCCCCCTTTCTGAGAGCGTCCGCAACGCAGCAGTGGAACGTTGCACCCCTTTGAGGGCACCCGTTCAGCAAATGACGCTTGCCACGGGAGATCCTTCCCGGTGCGTACCCGCTTCCAGTTGTATTATACTCGGATGTCTGCCCCAGCGAACCTTCCTTCGTTCAGTTCGCAAACACTATCCTATTTTTCCTGTTTTCCCCCAGTTCTCGCATGGATCCCCTCCCTTCTTTTCCTGATTTATTTCTACTTCTTCAACACCCTCTCCCACCCTAGCTAAGCGTGAGAATGAGTCCACCTGCCACCCTTTCCCTCGCCCCCCGTTTCCGTGGCGGATTTCTGCCCTTCCGTTTATGGGGGATCCACCCTAACTCCCCATCTTTTGATGCCCGCGTCCAGTGAACCCATGCCCGCGAAGGTGCACACCGACGCTCGCTTTCTTTTGATGAGCAGGGGTCTCTCAGGCACACTGTACCCAGACACAGCGTAAGTGGTCAGCGACACCCGACAACCTCATTTCAGCAGTTGCGTTTTTGCACTGCCGCCTTCCCCACCTCGCCTTCCAAAAAGGTTTTTTTAGTCATGCCGACGTTTTTGCCTTTTTTTTTTCTCCACTCGGCTCAGTTTTCTCGACCAGCGATAGCTACTCTGTCTCCACCGTCATGTGTTAGCGACACCTAACCGTTCCCCCCCCCCCCCCCCCCCCCACCCCCCCACCTTTATTTGACCCAATTCGGCGCCCTTTTTATAACCGGCAAACCCGTGTTTTCTGCCCCCGAAAGCCATCCAGGCGTCGACCCCACGCAGCGCCGACCCCCGGTGGACGCGCTTTCCCTCCTCCTGGTCCACCGACGCCAATCCTCGTGTAGATGCTCCCCCACGACCTCTCGAACGCTGGAGTTTCTTTTCATCTCCTTCCCCCTTTTAGCCCTTTGTTTCCCTTACACCGATTTTCCCACTTGTAGATTGTTTTTTTTTTTTTTGTCTTTGGATCGTTATTTAATTTCCGTTCTTCATTTGCGGGCAACCACCCCCCCCCTTCTTCACCACACACACATCAAATAATCAGACACGGCGAATCTGACGATCCTGTAGATGTTCACCATCTCGCTGCCCCCCGCGCCTAGTCTTGCGGCTCGTCGCTTGCCAGAAAACACCGTTTTACATTGGCGTCGCCTTATTGTGCCCTGACCTCGACCCCCCCCCACCCGC
>Ga0179593_1354705_pt1 | contig 11740 bp, 10 predicted proteins | sample CZODoug2_1_08_16_FD_185931 | JGI IMG/M metagenome (GOLD analysis project Ga0179593, IMG submission 185931) | Vadose zone soil fungal communities from Angelo Coast Range Reserve, California, USA - CZODoug2_1_08_16fungal (PacBio error correction) | ecosystem: Environmental > Terrestrial > Soil >... | reverse complement strand
AGAAGTCCCGCTCCTGACCTTCTTACCAGTCCGTTTCGTATCGAATTCATCGGTCCAAGAATGTTTGGCATCTTCTCTCTCTCCAATGTCCTGGGTCGTGCCCGCAGTCTTCCCCGAGATCCTGGTCCCTCTTTTATGTATTCCGTTGACTCGCCTTTCTTTAACGCGTTTGTCCGTCCTGCACTTGACGGCAACAAATCGTGTTTGTCCGCTCTCGTTTTATCGACCCGACTTGAGACCACTTATCCATTCAAATCGCCCTTCAAATGAGTCGCGGAGCCGAGACTTCTGCTACTTGCCTTCCTATTCCCAACTTCCTGATCTACCTCCTTCTCTGGAGAGGCCTGCCAGCCAGGTGTCTGTGAGGTTAATTTGTGTCAGTTAGCCTGCGCCTTCTCTCGGGACAATTCCTTTACAGCATCACGGTTATTTTAACTGACGCGCTTCAATCCCGCGCAGTATTGGAGGCTCTCTTCTTTTCTTCGCGGTTTTTTCGTATCATCGGCTTCTTACCTGATGTCCTAGAGAGCGGGTTTCCGGTTTTGCGTCCTGTTATGCTTAGGAGGTGACGCTACCCCCACCTAAGTACTACTACTGTTCTTTCGATTTTGAGCAATGTTGCTCCCGATCATGAATCACCACCCCCCGCTCATTTCTCTCGCCAGGAGCCTAACTGCAATCTGACTACTTACTCCCCTCGCTCTCCTTCTTTCCCGCGGAGCGCTCCCCCCACACCTTTCGCCTGTCACTCGTGGGGATGTTGCTTTCTGCTTTTTGCCTCTCTGATAAATGCTCCCATTCTTTTTGACCATCAGGGGATTCAGGCCGCGTCAGGACTCGGGTCATTCTTCGAGCTTCTCTTTAAGTTTCATGTTGTAGCCGCTTTACCGACGCTTGAATGATTTTCTCCCCACGCTTCTTTCTTCAAAGGTTTGAGCTTTCTTTGAGGGAGCCGTTCCCGAGAGTCTCCTTCCTTATTTTTTTTTCCCCTCGTCTCTATGTCGCGTCCGTCTTCCCTTAAAGTTTTTCTCCGACTACCGGTGATGGAAGGAACCTCATAACCAATGGCTTTTGCACTTCTCTTGTTTTCCCGTCCGTCAGCTTTTGAACCCCCTCGCAATATCTCCTTTGAGGCCCTTGTGCCCCTCCTTCGGTTCGAGAAAGAGTAACCTTCTTGCTCGAACTCTGGGCCTCTGATCTTGCTCCTCTGCTCGAGGAAGTTTCTCTTTCCCATTCAATTCGCCGCCGCTCTTGTCTTCTTTGTCAGATCCTAATGGTAGACTAGAAGTGAGCCGTAGTGTTTTGCTTCTTTTGGTTTTTTCCATTTCTTCTTGGTTTGCAGCTTTAAGATCTCTTTGTGCCTCCCCCGACAACTCGCAGTCGGTCTTTCTTGCGACCCTTGTGTGATCCGCTTACTCCGATTATCCCTGACATTCATCCCGCTTCCTCTTTTCATGATCTCCATGTACGATTCTCACAGAAGAATTGTGGCGCTTTTAGATTTGCTCGACCCCGCCCAGGGAACCAGATTATACGCCGCTTGGATCTCATCTTTTTGTTTTTGTCTGACGGATCGTCCAGTTTTCCCGTCAGGCTTTTCCTTCGCCTCTCCCCTCTGGGGCGTTTCGCCTTGACGCCCAGCCTCTTTCGATTGTTTTTTTCGACCTCTCCGGTCTTGCAGAGAAAAGCAAAAGAGAAGAGTCTTTGATGTAGGTGAGTAATTTCTAAAGGCGCCTTTGATTTCGCGATCTCGCGCGGAGGAGTCTTTTTTCTGTTCTCCGCTTTCTCCTTTGCATGTCGGAGCCCTTTACGGCATTGCGCTCCCTTCTGAGCGCCAACGAAATATCCTTGTCCTTTACCTGAAGTTTTCGGGTCCACTGTTTAGGAGTCTTCTTGAGGCGTTCGGGCGCATGCCTTTCCGCCCTCTGATGTAAGGGGAGAGTTTTTTATGCTTCCCGGCCCGCTCTTACGGATAGAGGACCTTTGTAACTGGTCATCTTTTCGCGATATGTGCTTTGCCCAATAGGCAATTCATTTTTATGCTCCAGGTACCTCCTACTGGAGTCTGTTTTTCTCCCTTCGAAAGTACCTGTCCCCCCCCCATTTCTTGATTTTTTTCTGTCTTCAACCTGTGAAAGTCGTCACGTTCAAGTTCATGTCCTACGGGAGCGGCATCAGGCGTTTTAAGTCCGAATTGCCGGGATTGATCTAGCTATGTCGATCCCGCTCCCCCCCCCCCCCCCAACTCCCGAGCCAATTCTCCGTTTAATTTCCTCAACTGCCAAGTAAAGGCGCGGATTGTTCCACATATGTCTTGCACTTCTCATCTGACGCGCTGCCCGCTTCTTCCGCTCTGCGCTACTCCCGCCTTAGTTTTACTGCTTTCCTTATGGTTGAGGTCCAACAGGAACCAATCCCCGCTCCTCCGTCTTTTCAGCGTTCTGTTGTGTTTCTTTCCCCTTGCGGTCACGCCCTCGATGTTGATCTCTCGCGTTGTTGTTCTTGTCGAGTATTCCCTTTCGAGAGTTTCGTTACTTTTCCTTCTGCACTCGCCAGTCCAGGGTGGGGATCGCTATTCTTCTCTTTTATCTGATCCCTTCATCCCTCTGTAGGTCCTGGTTTTTGGTAGAGTTCTAATTGCATCCTGTCTCCTCCCCTGGCTCTTGATCTTCTTATTTTTCCTTACATTGTCTGCTACGCCAACATTGGCCAGTGCAGAACTTCATTTTCCCCCTTGCTACGACATGGTTCGGAGTGGCAGCGCGTCATTGATTGTACCCCTCTTTCCCCTCCTGTCCTGTCTGGCAGATTTGCGCGCAAGAGGACGTTTTTTTCTCCCCCCATACAATCTTTGCCTTATCCCTCTCATTTTCCAGTCCTGGGAACGCGTGATATGGATGCAGTTTCTCCCTCCTGGTAGCAATCCTCGTCGGCTTTTTGGCGTCGATGGTTAGAGTCTCTGGTGGTACCTAGTTTAAATTGCCCTCGACCTGGTCTCGTTTACCCTCCTCCTCCACCTTTGCCGTCCTTACGGGACCCCCGTGCCCTTCTGCCGACAGGAGAGACGGTCACCGATGAATCTGCAAGACCTTTGGCCATTTGATTGGCGCCTCCGTCTCTGCCGGAGCCTTCGAGCTAGACGAAGATGCCGAAGACCATTGTTTTGTTTACTCTATGCGGCCTGTTGACGGGAAGTAGGCGTTTTTCTTCTCTCCCCTTTTTTTTTTCCTAACTCCTTTGTTTTTGTGAGAGTCTCTTGAGAAAAGAGTTTCTCTCTCTTTTTTTCCCCGCCAGTGCGTGCACATTTAGAAACCGTCGGCATCTTCTTATCTCTTCCTCTTCCCTATCTAGCAGGTTTCCAATGCTTCTCTGGCCTGATTTGATTTAGGCTATAATAGTCATCTTATGAACCCCTCCGCATCGTTTGTCCCTCCTTCGTCTTCAACCCACTTTGTTTTCGTCCTATTGTTCAAGTCCATTTTCCCATATTATGAAACTTTTAGCCCATGACGCCTCAGGCAACCCTTCGCGCGTGGTTTCTACTGCGATGATGTTGTTTTTCGGCTCACCTGCGAGTCTTTTACGACGATTTTTGTCCGGTATAATTAGCCCCCTTTTGGAGGGATACGTTTCCCTTCCCTTCTCCCTCGTTTTCCCTTCTCCCTCTCATAGAAGATTTAACTATTTGCTCTTTTAGCAACATCTTACGAGATTCCCCCTTCCATTTCGACCTTCTAAGTCGGGGGGGAGATCGAAGTCGAGTTAGTTTGTTCGTTCTCCTTCCTTCTTTTTCTAAATTCTTTAAGATCCTTTCTGGTTTCCAGTTTTCTGTTTCACGTCTGGCATGATGGGAAGGACACCTCCCTTATCTGTTTGTTTCAGGTCCTAGGTTAAGCATTCTTGAACTATCACCTCCCCTTTCCCTGCTATGTGGTTGCACTCGCCCGGGCGATTTTTCTGTACTCCCTCTTCTGTGCCCCCCTCTCTCTTGATAAAGAGAGGGGGCTGCCTGCAGGAGCGCAAGAAACCACACAGCCGCTTCATGGCATCTTTTCTTCTTTTTTATTTTGTTCTCGTGGCAACACTTCCAACGGTCACACACTCAAGGCGTCGTCAGAGGAGCGTCAGTCAGCAGCCGGGTTCCTTTCGAGTGCGAAGATGCAAGCCATGTGTCCATTTTTCCAAGCCGCGTTTTTAGTTGTGATATCTCTTTCCCAATGCTCATTTTCGGTGGGAGGCTGGTCTTCCCTTCGACATTTCCTCTTTACTTCAATCCCTTTTCTCGGATTGAAGCTTCCCTTGCTTCTCTGTTTTTCCGGAGGACTAAGTTCACAGGATTGATGCACCTTTTTTCAAATTTCCCCCCCCTCCTTTCCTCTCCCCCCTCACTTCCTTCCCCTGGTGCACACTTGAATGGAGGTCTATCGACGTCCTTCTCTTCTATATAGATGCTTCGGATTTGGCCCAAAGAGGAAACCCTCTTTACGAGTTCGCTGACGCCAGATCCTTCTTCCTCTCCCCTCCTTGTTTTTGCGTCCATGTGGTTTTTTTTTGGAGAGTCTTCCATCTGAAAGCTAAAGTCTTGCCCACCACCGCTGCTCCTTCCTTAGCCGCTTCTTGAAACGGCATCCTTGTACTTTCATTTACTTTCGCTTCTTCTGCGGGGTTTACTTCCTTTTCGGTCCTTTTTCTTTCTTTCTTTCATGACCTCCATGAATTACTGGAGCCACTCACCCTCGCCGCCTATGGCGACATCCTCTCACGTGAGTTGAGCATTCCAGAGAGGCCCTACATGCTTCCTTCCCTCCTTGGCTGTGATGATCGAATGCCCTCCCGCCGTCCTCGCCAAGGCCGCAAGTTCGGGGTGCGGGTTGGGGAGTAGTCTTCACCCCGCCATCCGGGCATCCTCTCCCCATCTTTTGATCCGCAGCCGGACGTTTTCATAAGTTGTGTGTTTTTTCTTTTCTCTCACGAATGAGGTAATTGCCGGGCTGGGACTGGTTTTTTTCTTTTCGCCCCAGTGACCGTTAAGCTTGCTTCCTTTTTGACTTCTTTTGACAGCGTAATCACCCTCTCCTTTTTTCCTGGCTTTTCTCTCTGTGGTATTTTTCACGCCGCCTGTGGTTCTGCGCTATTCTCCATTCTGCCCCTTCCGATTTTCGGTTGGCTTCAAAAGTTCGCAAGTTTGCAGCGTTTCAGAGATACGTGTCGCGAACATTGCCTAGCCGCACCTATCTCCCCCGTGTCTTCTGCGCCCTTCAGTAGTGTCTCTTTTTGTTTTTGCGTGAGCTCGGGCTGCTTCTCTTGACGGTCATTTCGAAGGGAGACGTCGCGATCTCTGGCTAATCGGTCCTCGCTTGGCTCTTCTTCTTTTCCATTCTGTGTATAGTTTCTCCGGTTTGGGCGGTCACATCCGAGTTTTCCTCTATTGTTTCCCTTTTTCTGACGTCTGAGCTGCGGTATCCTCCCTCGAGTGACCCGTGGCCGTTGACATGGAGTTTTCTTCTTTTTCCCCCACCAGGAAGTCGAATTTTCATTTTCCCTTTGTCATCGGCTGCTTCAGAGACGTCAAGCCGGTTTCGCGCATTCTTGCATCTCCTTCTTCCTTCTTCTCGCAGCAGCCCCACAAAGCTTCAGCCCTTTTGTCGTTCCCTCTCTGCTTCCAGCGCTGCTTGCAACTTTCTTTTTCATTTTTTCTTAAGTTCGTCTAAGTAGACGCGATTTTTTTCTGTACGCCTTCGGCCCTAAGAATTGCCTTGCCCATGATGTTCATGAGGTCTATATCGGCACAATCCCCATTGCATCCGTCCCAACTCTGTCCTTTCGCGTTTTTTTTTCAGACCTTGTCCACTTCCAACTTGTTCTCTCGATGGTTTTTTCTTCATTTTTCTAGATAAATTTCCTCGATAATGTTGCGCTTTTTTTTTGCCCAGAGGCCTCAGCCAATGCCTTTCTTTGATCTTACTCTTAATTCAAGATTGGTTCGGACGCTGTCAAAGTCCCCCCGCCCCGGATCCTTTACTTCGGGTTTTGTCGAACCGGACTCAGCACCTTCCTCTAATGTATCTCCTTTTCTTTTTATCTCGTCTGCTCCTGCACCCTCCCGCGCATCCCGTTCTTGAGCTATTTCCAAGTGCGTCTTTTCCCGGAGTCGTTTTGGATTTTTTCCTGGCCCTCCTTGCTTGATATTTTCCTCCCAACTTCGATGATCGTCTTCCCTGTCACCTACACACCTGCTTCCTTAACGAGCAGATGCGTCTTTTTTCTCTGTCCAGCTGATCCCGGAGATTGGCTTTTCCCGGTGTCGCCCCCCATGGCCGTGCTCCTTTTTTTCCTGATTGGCGTTTTCGGCTTGGCTTCCATTTTGACATAGTCAGGTCGGCTCGCGCTCCCTTGCTGCTGGAAGTAATTCTCCCCCCTCGTTTGATCGTCAGATCCTGAACACCCTCTGTCGGCGGCCTCACGGTTTGTTTCGTAAACCTGTTAAGAGCATCTTCCTGTTCCCTTGCTCTCCCTGAATTTACATGATCTTCACTCCTCTATGGACTTAGTAGATACGAAGACATCCATTTTTTACATTTAAGCGTCTTCATATGCGGCTTTTCTTAGTTTTTTTTTAGAGATTCTTTCCTTCCTTTTTTTTTGAGATATCCCCTCCTCTTGCCCTTCCGGCAGCAGTAGTTTAATTTCCCTCCCCCTTCGCGGCATTTTCTTATGGCTCTGGTTTCCTTCTTTCTCTTCCTTCATTCTTATTTTTTGATATTTTCAATTTTTCTTTCCTTTCTTACGCAGCATCTTTTCCGTTATGACGTCACGTCACTTCCGTTAGGCTTCTCTTAGGGGCGTCCCTTTCCGTCCTGACTTTTGTCCCTTTTTCCCCGCGTATGGCACATCCCGCCTCAGGCCCCGAGTCGCGCGGATTTTCTGCTAGGCACTCTCCTTCTCCATCGTTTATGATGTAGAACCCCGACGCTTTTTCCTCTCTTTGGGTGTTTTGTATTTTACGTTGTTCCCCCCTTTTTCCGGAATCTTCATCGAAGAGGTTCAAGTCTCCACCCACATAGCCATTCTTATCTGACTGACACTCCGCTCTTTTTCGTGTTTTCGTTTATGCTTCGGCTTTGGGCTCTTTTCTTTTCGGCATGAGAGACCTTAAGAACTGAGTTCGCCAGGTTGTCTTTTCTGTCATTGACATCTACCAACTCCTTAAGCTTTCTGTTTGTTCTAGCGTTAGCAACTTTTTATCCGGACCACAATGCCGTCCATCTCTTTTTCCTCTTTTCTCGTTTTTTTCCGCGCTTATCTCGAACCTACTGTCCCTTCTTGCACATCGCGAGATCAAGATTTGTTCGTCTTCCGACTTCTCTTCACTGAATTTCCTAACCCACACCCCGCCGCTCCGTTTCCTGCGTGTTGGATGGCGATTCTGTGCTTGTCCTCTATGTTCCTCCCTTTCGAAATCATTGTTCACACGCTTCTGCTTTCCATTCAAGTCGGTGGTCTGTTCTTTTTAGAAGCATTCAGTCATGGACTACTTTCCTTCTAGCTTTAAGTGTTGTATCCGAGCTGTTGTTCTTTTTTGCACTTTGTTTTTGGGCCGAGGTGATCGAGCCGAACATGTCCTATTGATACTTAATTTTTTTTCCTTCGGATTGACATACGATGGCTGTCGCCGTTCTTCCATGAAAGTTCAAGGAAGATTACAAGTCAGGGAAACTATTTCTATTCCACCCCCCTTCCTTTCCCTTAAAATGTTCCCTTTCTGATTGGGGATACTTCTTTTTCCATTTCCAATGCTCATATCGTCTTCATTTGACTTCCCTCCCTATCCGGTAAAACGAGAAAGTTTACCCTTTCTCTCGATCCTCATCTGATTTCCTCCGTGAGATCTTCGCGTCTGAAGCCCCAACTACCGTAAGACCTCCTCTCTCTTGCACTCTCCCCATAGCTCCTTGATCCTGAAGGGAAGAGAAGTGATTTCGATGGTTTTCGGCCGTTTGCCCTTCCCCCTGCTACCGCCATCTCCTATACCCATGAAAAATCGCGCATTGGAAGTCTCTCTCCCCCTTGGCGTAATCGCACCAAGAGAGTGACTAAATGCCTTCCTTTCCGCCTCTTCTTGTTCTCCAACTCCCGACGATTCCGGCCCTCAAGGGTTTTCTGCGTAATTTCCCCCCAGTCCTGGGAAGCGCTCATACTCCTCTGTTCCTTAATTTCATCCTTAAGTTGTGGTTGTTTCGAGAGCTCTTTGTATATCCTTTTCCTTGTCCTCTTCGCCAGATGTGTTAAGAAATTCGTTAACGACTTGCTCTTCCGTTTCTTCGTTCCTCTTTTGCGGTAAAATTCATGTCGTGCCATATTTGATTTTTCCCGAAGACTTTTGGGTCGCGATGTCAGGATAGCTGCGATTTTCGTTTTTTACTATTGCATGAGAAGAAATTCTCAGTCTTGCTGTCATCCTCGGACGCCCGCCATTTCTGATTTCTCGGGGTTGTATGCTTTTCGATGCGTTCAGAATTTTCTGACGCCTAATCATCCCTCCTGAAGTTTATTTTTTCCCCAAGGTGACAGTCCTCGTTGTCCTTTCTCTCCTGAGGAATAGGCCCCTCGGAGTTCTTCCCTTCTCGAGTTTTTTATTTTCTTTTTATGTCGGTGGATTGACCACTCCGGCCCGTTCCCCCCCCCTTAGGTTTTGACGAGTATTTTTTTTTACCCATTCGAAAGTGCTTTTCCTTGGACATGGGCTTGTCTGAGGACTGTTTCCCCTCCCGTTGTAAGTCTTTACTGGTCACGTTCTGTCTCCACTCGGCCTCATCTTTCTTATTCTCTCGCAAGGGATGATCCTTTACCTGAGACTCTGCTTACCGCCCTCTTTCCTTGACCTGCTATTCACACGTCCTTCATCTCTTCTGACCCACCTCTGCTTGTCCCCTTGTGATCATGCTGACTATCCTTGCCCGTTTTTTCCTGTCCCTCTGCTTTATAGCAAGGCTGTTGACCTCTCATTGGTTAGGACATCAGCCGCATCCTCTTGAGTTTTCTCCCGATTTTATTGCGCTCTCCGTAACACCTCTTTGATCCTTCTGCTTTTTGGTGCGCTATCGGTTTTTCGTGATCATTCCTGAGTGCGGCGTATTCCGCGATGCACTGGGCCGTTGTTTTGATCGGTCCTCCCTTCTCGGTTGCTTCTTCCTAACGACCAGCTCGTAGGTAGTGAGTGGTAGCTTTCTCCTCGTCGTTCATCGCGCTCTCTTGCTCCTTTTTTAAGTCCCTGTATTTCTCCTTTCAACAAGGTTAGCCTACACCTGCTCCCCATTATCGAAAATTTAGATTATCTAGCGTTCCAATTTGTTGCTATTGGAACTGGTCAATCCCGCGTCTGAAGCGGGCGCCTAACGATCTATTCTCTTCTTGCATTTTTGCCCCTCAATCCCCACCGTCCTTCTTGAATGGAATACCAGCGTGCCGTCTTCCTCGGTCTCCCGCGTTGGACTCGTTTTGTTGCTTCTTTTTTGTTTGATTTCTCGGCTCGTTTGTTCCCCAATAGATCGATTCGCCGAACTGAGTTACGAAGCCCTACAAAGTTTGTTCTTGCTTCCCGCGACGATTGGGCCCTTTTCTCAGTTTGATAGGCATCTTGTAGCAATACTTTCTCGCCTTGACGCCTTCCCGTCACGACCACGGACTGCCCCTTGTCCGATATCTTGCCTCCTCCATGGTTTCCGAATTTTTTCCCTTTTGGAGGATCATTGTATATCTTTTCCCTCCTCTTTCTGTGGGAGATTAGACAGCAGCTCCCTCCTTCCTTCCGTAGTCTCTTACGTAGAGCCTAACTCAGGTAACAATTTGCGGCATCTTCTCGGACATTGTTTTTGCTCCTTTGTTTTTTGACCCGCTCTGATATGCTATTCTTCGCATTGCTATGTCTCCGGCATCCGTTCTTTCGCCCGTGGTCCCGGACGTGCCTCCCCACTGTGTTTTATTCGTTCTCGACCCACTGACCCCCGTGCTCCCATTAAGTACAGCACATCTGTAGTTGAGTGCTTGTGTCCCTATTTCTTTTGTTTCTCTTTGAGCCCATCGTGGCCATTTCCGCCGGTTCGATTTTACCGGCCCTCTACGATGTTTCTATAGAAACGATATTTGGGAGCTGATGTTCTAGTTGAGGTCTTGTGGACTTCCCCCCCTTTCGCTTTTTGCGGTGACTCTCGATTTTACAGAGTTCCCCCTCATCATTTCAAATCACCCGCTCACTTTCATTTTAGAATGGGAGTTCGCCTCTTTTTCTGCCGCTTCCTTTAGCTCTTCTTTCGTCGCCATGTTTTGAGCCCTGCGTTTCCTGGGTGCTGTTTGTTTCCCTCTTTATTCGGTGACACACCCAACAGTACCTCGATTGTTAGTCTTTAGGTCGAGAATATCCTGAACCCTCTCACCACTTTCCTTGCTTTCTTTTGTAGCCCTTTCAATGAGCTCGACCTTCAACACCTGTGCAAAGAGGCTAAAAGAGAGTGCGTTGATTTTTTTTTGATCCTCCCCCCCCCCCACCCTCCCGCCCGTGCTTTGGTATTTTTCTTGTCTCTTATGACCCTCCACCAGAGAATCGAACCTCCCGCACGCGGTTCCCATGGCTCCTCTAAGTTTCAGCCTTTGCCCTGTCTAGTAGAGCGAGACGCCAAGCATTGACTGGGCCAATTGTGTCCTTCTCACTTCGTGTTCTCATATCCTTTCCTTCAAAAAGGGTTAGCTTGCGTTTTGAGTCTAATTATTTTTTTTTGATATTTCCCCGTTGCGCTTCGTAGGTCGTTTTCGATGCAATCGCTTTTGATTCCTTTATTCAACTACCGGTTTGACTTTCCCCCGCTTCCACCCAGGCACCCCAGGTGCATCACTTTCGAATGGTAGAGCACGCTGTCCGCGTCGACCTGTTTGATGACCATATCTGAACGGCCGGTATGTCCCCAACCCTATCTCTGCCCCCTCTGACAATGCGCGCTTCGAACTTTGCTCTCATTTGCTTGTGATGTTCTTCCCATTTGTTAATAAGGGACGCCGCTCCTGTTCCCTTATTTAACGCCAGATGTGCCGTCCTTTCTGGCTTTTTTGAGATGGCTTTGTCCCCCCCTTCCCTTTCTGCTGCAATTGTGGTCTGCGAATGCTCCAGCGCGCCATGTTTTTCATTGGGAAGCAAACTTGCCGGTCTTTTGGAAGATTTTTCCACAGGTTATGGAGCCGCTTACTCCCTCTGGTCCTTATTTTTTAACGCACTTTGACCCTTTGGACGACTGACTACCGTCGCTTGCTCCCCGCGCGAGCTTTTCGCTTCTTGGGCAGTAAATCGACCCGACCTTGTTCAGCCGTTCATTACCGCATGCTGTGATCTGTGACGATCTTCCTCTCCTCTTCAGTTTTTTTCTTCTGATAGCCTGAGCGTCTCCAGATTAGGTCCTTTCGGTGCCGGATTGGTCGTTTTCTACGGGGAAGCCCCTCTTTCCCAGAATTTGGGAATGTCAACATAGTCGGTTCTATCTAAACCTTTCTTTTTGTTAATGAGAGTAGGGCGCTCTGTGGAGTAAGCGTTCCTTTCTGTTTCGAGATATTTCAAGTTGCGGCTTTTTTTCGGTTGATTAACCTAGTGTAGGCCCTGCATGTCCCAGAATAGTAGAGTGACAGAAGCAGAACTTGCTGAGAAGAAAGCCTCTTTGAGTAAGGGCGCTTGCCCTCCCACCCCCCCCCCCCCCAA
>Ga0179593_1683604_pt1 | contig 11741 bp, 12 predicted proteins | sample CZODoug2_1_08_16_FD_185931 | JGI IMG/M metagenome (GOLD analysis project Ga0179593, IMG submission 185931) | Vadose zone soil fungal communities from Angelo Coast Range Reserve, California, USA - CZODoug2_1_08_16fungal (PacBio error correction) | ecosystem: Environmental > Terrestrial > Soil >... | reverse complement strand
CTCCTTCCCCCCCCGAGCCTCCCCCTGAGTTTCCGCCCGCGATTCGACGAGATCTACTGCAATTCAATTTTTTTTTTTTTGTCGCGGTGCGACATATACCGGACCCCTTCTGCGCCTCCCCTTCGTACTTCCTTCTCTCCTTCAAGGGATTTGGATCTACTTTGATACACTGCTTCCGTCGGTTAAGTTTGCACCTAATCTCGGTCCTCCTTCTGACCTTCCCTCCCATGGAGGCAATCATTCTTCTCGGTGTGGGATTTGCTCTCGTCCGAAATTCCTTGACGTCTAAGATCGCAATTGCATTGATAGTCTTTCGCTCTTCGACCTTTTTCCCTTCGCCCAATCCTCCTTCCCCCAGGATGTAGGTCCTTCGCCGATGCCGGCAAAAAATCTTCTCGCTAGCTTCATAAGATTTCTTGTTGTTGGCTAGCAGCGGGTTGTGGTTACAGGGCTTTTCTTTTTTTTTTCCAGATGACTCATCTCTCTCGCCTCCAGACGTAAAGAATGTTCTTCGTCTCGTCCTTTTGGTTTCCCCGAAATCGCGTAACTCTCTCTCTCGAAAGGAATGAATCCCACCCACGATCCGACCTACAAGCCGACCTTTGCCAGCTGGTGTCTTCTCTCTCTCCAGATCCTCCCTTTGTTTCTCTTTCTCGCCCCAAAAGAGGATAACCCTTGTTATTCCTCCTGGTATTTTTCCTGGGTTAGGACCGTACTTCCCCTTCATCTCTTCGCCGCCCTTTTCCCCTCTTTTTCCCCCCCATTCCTTTCTTTCACAAGAGAAAGTTGCTCATAACTCCTTCTCGACAAGTTACAGTAGCCCCTTTGCCCAACTCCTGGGCTCCTTTTTTCTGTTCGGCGACCTTTCTCCCTTTTCCTAGATAACAAAAAGAATTCCTCTTTTCGGTTTCATATGCAGCAGTAGGTGCTTTTCAGTACCTGTTTTCCCCCTTTTCCCCAAACGATTCTGCACATTTGCTTTCCCCCTCCCTTTTCGGTTGTTTCTCCTTCCAGAGTAGGAGGCGCTGCGGATTCACCTTTTTCCTTTCCTGAGCACATGAGGAGCCCTGAAAACTCCTCCCCCTGAATCTCTCATCCCCCTGTCCATGCGTCATTTATCGGGCACCTTTCTTTTGGGATTCTCTTAACTGACGAGATCTTGTGGTCTGATTCCCCATCTCTCTCTCTTTTCATCCCTTCTCCTCGTTCCTTTCCTGGACTTCCCTTCACTTTTTCCTCTCCTTTCCCTTTGTAGTCGAGAGCTACGGCCCCATCCCCCCCGTTCTTCCGCTCCAATTAAGCTGGCCTTCTTTTCTTCATTCGATGTCGATGAGGCTTTTTTTCCCCCCCTTTTTCCTGGTCGCCTCATTGCATCCTTGCGCGGGCCCTCCCTCCTTTGTGCACATTCGCTCCCCCCTTGCACAGCATGAAGCGTTTCTTTCCACACTTTATCATTCGTTTTTTTCCCCGTCTTAACCTGACACCTGCTTGGGGATTCACGCCCTTTTCCCGCGCACCTTTTGGTTATCTCTTTTCCCCCTTTTCTTCTCTAACAGGTCGCCTATCTGCAAGGTCCTCCCTCCTGACGTGGTGCTAGGGTGGGCGATTCTATTTCTCGCCTGGTCTCCCTTTCTTCTCCTGCTCGGGTTTTCTGTTCCCCTTCCCCGGAACGCGGTTAACCACCGGCTGGCGCAGATATGCAGTGGCCCCCCGGAACCGGCGCAGTACCAGGAGGCCTAACCCGCCCCTCAATTGACTAGATGCTCCATTCGGGCTGAGCTCATCTCTATAACGAGATGGCATTTTTTTCTTTGCGGGCGGTGTTTTTCTTCAGGTAATGGACTTTTCCGTGAACCCTCGATTCTTCCCCCGATTTTTCCTTTTTCCAGAGGTCATTAAACATTTTTTCCCTTCCCCCCTTCGCCTGATGCTCTTCCCTCCAATAACCCCTTTCCCTAACCCATCCCAGACCCCTCCTCTTTTTTGGCGCTTTTGACTTATTTTTGCATAGAAGTTCCTCCCCCGACACATGGTTTTCTGTTGTGTCCATTTGACCAATTTCGAGCACCCAGATCCTGCGCCATTCCTCTCCCCTCGTCTCTGACAGCTCGTCCTCCTTCTGTAATCAGACGGAGTCAGAGTGGGGGGGCCCCAACAAAAAGAATTCCCCTTTTTGCCGCTTTCTTTTTTCTTTTCATTAACGGCGACTCCCTCCCCCCCCCCCCCATGATGGAAGCGTCTTAACTATTGAAGATCTCTTTTCCAGTCAGAGCACCCGTCCCCTTCCCCGGTCGATTCCCTTCAGGCTCCGATTCCCCTGTTCGGTACTTCTCTACCCGCAGCGGACCATTGAATTGCAGTCCTTTTCTCTGATCGGAGACGTGCTCGCCCTTTTTACCGACCGAGCGGTTTCTTTATCTTTTCTCTTTTTTTTTGTTGATCTCCTCCGTTGACTCTTACAAGAGCGGGTCGGTAGCAATTCGCTTCTTCGTAGCGTCTCGCAGCGATCCTTTTTTCCCTTCCCCCTTTGTTCCCTTTCTTTGTTCTCTTGCTTCCCCCTTACAGACCTTTCCTTGCTTCTGCGCCGTTTTCCCACTTTTGATCGCCTCCTCCGGGATTTTGCTCGTCCTCCCTTTCCTCTTTCTCGTCCATCCGTTCTTCCTCTAGCGTGAATGATTCCCTCAGACCGAACTGGAGGCCAAATTCTGAACTCCCCCCCGGTTTCCCTCCGAGGCTTCTCCCTTTCGCTGCAGAATACTTCTTTATGCGCAGTAGAGATCATCGTTTTCCTGGTACCTCATCCCGCGTACGAAATGCTGGTCACCGTCTCTCCCGCCAAATTACCCTCCGCGCGCTCTAATCCCTCTCCTGGATGGAAGATAGCGGGTTTGTGTCGATGATCTTATTGCTTCCCCTGTTCTCCTTAGCCGAGGTCCCTCCCCCTCTTTTGTTTCTTCTTCTTTTACGAAATCGGCGCTCTGTCAGCGATCGAGTTCCTGAATGGACCTCTCCAACCCACGAGACACAGAACTCTTGCATGCCAGCTCTTTTTCGATCTCCTGCGAGCAGCCAGAGACAGACCGCCGTTATGGTTTTTTTCCCTTTTCCCCCAGGAGCCACGGCGGTTTTTTTGCTTTGTACCAGTGTCTCTTTTTACCGGAGGTATTCTCTTCTCTTTCATATATTGAGACCGCGCATTTTTAGGTACCTTTTCCTGCTTCCCAAGTGTCTTTTTGGGTGGGTCTGTGGGGTTTGGGTGGGTGTTTTTTTTTGGGCTGGCGTCTCCCCCTGTCTAATCAATGAAGGCACGTCGATCCGCACATTCTTACTACCTCTCACTGCCCAACGCCCGCCCCAAATCCCGTCGGAACTCCTTTGGTGCCTTTCCCTCGCCTGGGGATCGATACCCACCAGCTGGCGCCATTGCTTCGTTGCCTGCCGCAAGGTTCATTTCCGAACGATGCCGTTCCGATGATGCTTTTTTTTTCAATGCTTCAGCGGTGTGAAGGGGGTTGAGCCTCCTTTTTTCCGCGTAGGAGGCTCCTCCCTGGCCAAAAGGGTTTGCTCTGTGCCTTTCTTTCCAGCCAGTTCCTTATGCTCCCCTCGCCTGGCCAGGCTCAGTGAGTACAGCTGCGCTTTCAGCACGGTCCTTTTCCCGACGCTTACGCGCGTGATATAGTCCCGGGCCTCCCGATCTCTCTATTTTGACTTTCTTTTGGAATCACTCCCCTTCTCGCGTCGGAAGCGTCTGTCCCTCGGCACCGGCAGTGTTCCTCAATTACGATGGAACGAACTATCGATGTCTCTCCTTTTTCTTCCTGTCTGCCATCTTCTTCGCCCCAAGTTTGTTTTCCCCTCCCTCTCCGCCTATCTTTCCCCCTTTTTTTAACCCCGGCACCCCTGTGAGTCTCGCCAACTCATCCCTTGGGTCATACTCCCTGCCATGTATGCGTCCTAACCCACCCTTGCCAGGGCGCTTCCGATCCCCCTTCTCGAACATGCTCAATGAATATGAAGGTCCCTTCCCTGGTAACTTAAGTGGTTTTGGGAGATTGTGTCTCCTTTCGAGACTGGCGGCCCCCCCCTGCTTCTTTTTGACGCCTTCATGGGGCGGTCACTTTTACAAAACAGACCGCGCTTCTCCTCTATGCATTAGTTGAGCTCCTGGAGCAATGGTACCAGTGTCTCCCGCGTTGTTCGCCTGGGGGACCCCCCAGAACGGCGGCCGGTTTCTCCTCTCTGCTCTACCCCTTTCTGGCAGGCAAGTTCGCCTTTGCGGTCCGGGGGGTTTCTTAATGAATTGCAGCCCATCTCTTCGATTGACGCTTAGTTCCTGCCCTTTTTCAACTCTCAACCTCGTAGGTAGAATGCTTCCTCTTTCTCCTTATGGAAAAACTCCTCAATGTTTAAGTACTCCAAACCCCCCCCCGCTGATAGTTCCCAGACCAGTTCATCGCGCGATGGCGGTTGAAGGATTTGGGGACGGTCCTCCTCGCGATGACAAGACATTTTTTTTTTCTTGTGATCCCTTTCTACCCCCCCCCCCTTTCGAGACTTCTTACTTCTCATAAGTCTCTGCATCGACTAAGAATGTATAAAGACGTTCTCTCTCCCCTGCCCCCTTATTCTACGGATTGCCGACAAGGTTTTGTATTGTTCACCCTGCATTCAATGCTTTTTCTGGAAGCTCCCCTTACGATCCGCGCATAGTTCTGTAGAGACAAATCCTGTCGATGGTCCTGTCGTAGGCGCGCAGATCCCGCTCTTTCGGTAATTCGACACCGCCCTTCAACCTTTTCTCGGCGGATCTCGGCTATCCCCGGAGGCCCTAGGAATGGCTACCTCCGCTCTGTGATTTCTTTCATACTCATACCGTTTTTTTTGGATATCTTTTTTGCTACACGAGCGGTCTTCCTCAGGACCTTATTTCTCCGTATCGACTTCTCGCAAGCCTATGAAATTCAAACGCTTCTGCGTTCGAGTTCCAACCGGCGGGATATTAGCCACTCATTTTCTCGTCTCTTGGATTTGTTCTCGCCTTTTCTCCTGCATGCGCTGATCCCTTAGTTAAGGGACGCTCGTTCGGTGCGCTCGCCGTTTTCGCTTCTGACCGAACCCTTCCGGCAAGCCCGGATGATCTCTGTCTTTTTCGCCTCTTCTCTCAGCTCGCTGCCATACCTTCTTTCCGTTCCAGTAGGACTATTACTTCTGCTCGAAATGTAAAGCCGGGAGCTGAGAAAACATTCCCCATGCTGTCGTTTACTGCCCCCTTCGATTCACAACTATTCCCTGCGCGCTTATCCGATGGAGGGACCTCTCCTCTGGGTTGTGTTGGAAGGGATTTTTGGCGGTCCAGCTTCTATCGATCCTTAAATACTTCCGTTCTCGTCCTTCGTTCGGCACAGAATTTCCTCCGCCCCGTCAATCCCTTCAATGCATGGACCTTCTCCCAAAGGAGCCAACCTCTCCTGAACTTGCAGGACCGGTGTTCTTCTCGGCGCTTTACACATCGCCTCCTCTCTCGAGTTCCGTTCCCCCCACCGAGGGTGAGACTCTTTACCGTGCGCCGGGTAAGGACACTCTATGCGCCGCCGAGTTCGTGTTTTGTCCCTCGTCGTCTCTTGTCATCCTTACGGTCACTATTTGAAGACAAGTTATTCCTGCTTTCCCCTCCAATAGCCCTCCCTTTCCAGGGAGGACCTTCTTCATGGCAGTTGAGCCTGTTTTTCCGGCCCGAACTTTTTTCTGCCCCAGAATGGCGCCCTTTCGATTCGGCGGAGTTGATTCTGTTCATCCGGTGCAGTTGCCTTTGCTTCTCCCACAACGATGATGAGTTTACGTTCCTCACCTCCCTCTTTTGGCTGCCGGGGGTTGCCCCCTTTTTGCGATGAGCTTTCCCCCCCCCCGGGTTGCGCACTGAGCAATGAGGAGACCCTCCCTTTTCCCCCCTCTCAGTCATCGCCTGCCATGCATCCCGTCTGCACGTCCTTGCTTCAGCACGCATGGGTTCGACGACGCCCTGCATTTCCCTCTCCAGGGCTTGATTCCAGATCTCGCTCTTTTACTCCTCCTTTTGTTTTTTCTATCTATCTGGATTTCTCTCTTCGGTAAGCGTCCTAGCGTCTTAGGCTCCGGCTGCCGACTTTCCTTCTTCCCCTCAGTGATTCGTTCGACTTTCCCCGCTTTCGTTTTTGTCTGGGCGCTCGTGATCAGTTCCCCCTTTTTTTCTTCGGCATCAGTTTCCCTTCGGAGAACCACCCCCCCCGCCTTTTCTGCCAAACCCGTTTTTTTTGCCTTCCACGGTCTGCCCCCTGAGGACGGAATCAACTCACGGCAAGGGCGCTATCCGACCGTGGTTTCCGGGTTAGGCCGAACAGTTTCCTTTTCCGTCCGTCCGTAATAATTTCGTGGGCGATTTCTTTCTGTAGAGATGGGCGCCTCTCCCTTCCCTTCATTGATGAGAATTGACTCCTTTACTTCATATCGGTTACCCCCCGAAAGCGAGGCACGATTGTTTGACTAAATCCCATCCGTACCCCCGTAGACCCAGAGGTGATCGCCTTTTTGAATAGAGAGAAACCAGCCTTATCGGTTCTGAGGCTCCTTTGAGGCAAGTACTTGATTAGGTGGTTTTTTTTTTTGTCGCAGGTTCCCCTCTCGCTCTACTTCCGAGCCGATTTCGTTGTCCGAAGAGAACGATCCATTCTTTGAGTAGTTCTTCCGATGATTTCACTCCCGCCCCCCTCAACCAACCAGCTTATCTTCCAGAACTTCTGAATCGGCGTCGCTTTCTGAGGACGTATTTGTGGACGGATACCGCCTCCCCACGATTGACAGGACTTTTTGTTTCTTACGGCTTTTCCTTTATTTTCGAAGTCAATGCGCATAAGTACATTTGATCTTGGAATAAAGCTTTGAGAGAGACTGACGCTATTCCATGCTTCTCAAGGTTTTAGTTCACGGCGAGTCCAGAACTTAGTCGGACCTTAACTCGGACGATCCCTCGTCATGCAGGTTCTAGCCCCCAAATCACGGGCTTCATTCGATCAAAATGGATTCCTGCCCGTACTTTTCCTTTCCTTCGCGAACCCGCCTTGCCCCAATTCGAATTGCAGTCCCCTTTACTCGGCAGATCTCTCCTGCACTTTGCTAACTCTCGTTTTTCATCACTATCCGTATTCTCTCTTTAATACTCTTGGTTGCTGATAGTGCGGACACGCGCGTAGGTAGACAAGTTAGTTCGCCCTTCTCTATCTACGACTGTCCCTTCCTTCTGGTTTTCGCGGTTCCCCCTTTTCTACGTCGCCAGTACTAAATTTTGATTCTCCTCCCCCCTCCCTTGAGTTGGCTTTTCCTGCCTTGCGCGTCCTAATTTTTCGTCCTCCGTTCAGTTGAATGCATCTCCCTGGCGGCAAAGCACGTGTGTTTCGTGTTGGGCAGGGCTTCGCCTGCGGTCGTACGCTTCAGCTTTTTTTGTCAGTATGCCTTAGTCATCTTTTTTTTTAAATGGGTACAAGACGGTTAAGACATTTCCTTCAGATTGGAGGCACCTTTTATAAGCTTCCTCTTCACCGATTATGGTTTCTTTCAGCGGGTGGTTGAGACCCATTTCTTGGCTCCGAGCCTGACGTCAAGAATGTTGATAGTATTGGGCGGCCCAAAGAAATCGCCTTCGTCCCATCCGATCTTCTTCCCCTGCATATGACAATTGCCACCACCTTCTCCCACAGACTGAACCCTGACTGCCAGCGCGGGTTCGCGTCGATGTGCGTCTTCCCGAGACGAGTCTTTTTTTTCCTCTCCCCGTTTCCCCCTTTTCCCCCCGAGGGTGCATTCCTATCACCATTTTTTTTTGCAGGGTATTAACTCCTCCATTTTTGTTCGGTGTGTAACTGTGCCGCTCATGAAGGCCCCTAACCCTTATCACGTGCTCATTTATCCGGGGAAGCCCTATCCAGCCCTGACCAATCGAACCCTCATCCAGGCGTACCGTTCTCCTTTTTGAGAATGTGAGTACTTTTTGACTCGGGATCGACTCCCCACCTCCTGGCCTGTAGTTGATCTTCCTACAGTTTCTTTCAATCAGTGGTCTTTATGTCTTTTTTCTCTTTTTCGAGTGGGTGCAGGGTTTTGCGCTCGGTGCACGAGTAGGTTCCTCTTAGGATCAAGGGTTTTTTTTGCTCATTTAGCAATGATTTTTTTCAAATCTCTCTCCTTCCAGCATACCTTTCCTTAATGAGAGGAAAGAACGGGAATTTTTTTTCTCTCTCTCGGACCCCCCTACTAGATGTGAATTATTTCCGTTTATTCTTTTTCCCTCTTTTCCTTCCTCCTTTCTCTTATCTGGAATCAAGCCCTGACACCATCGCGGTAGGAAGAGTCGTCGAGTCCTCCACAAGGCCGGGATGACGCTCAACTTTCCTCCTTTCTTGTGGCTTTTCTTTTTCACGGTCTTTGGCTTCTCCGCTCAGTCCCGCACCCGTTTGAGTTTCAGCCTACTCGGTCCTCGTTTCACACCGGCACCCCGCTGGCTGCAGGTGAGTATAGCCATCATCATCTCTTTGGGTACCCCTTCTGCAAAATGACTGCTCGCCCGTTCAACGCCGCCAAGCTCTACGGCTGGCTCAACGGCGCGTCGTGCAGAAACTTTTTTCCCCATTCTCTGCCTTTAACGGACGTTGGCTTTTCGGGTTCCTATTGCGGTCGATTTTTTGCCTGGCATTCATTACTTTAGCAAGGCTCGGGTTCCCTCATGGACTTTCACACTGAAAGCGCGTGCCTCATCTCTTTCTCTTCAACGACAATCTTTTTTTCTGGTACCTGGCGCTGATTCGCCTGGGGACCTTGACTAGCGCCCCAGACCGGCGGTTCCATCGCCGCCTTACAATCGCTGGCAGGTAATGGGCGGTCTAGTGGGTGTTTTTCATGAATTTCCGTCCCTTACCATAGATTGCAGATGACGTATTTTTCTCCCACTTTTAGTACCGACATTCTTGACGTTCCTGGATGCTAGCTGAGCTTCCCCCTCCAATCAAAGCCAGGTCCCCACACCCAGATGATCGCCTCCTGACCGCTTCTTTCTCGCGCGCTGGAGAGTTTTTCCCTTTTCTTGCAATCGGAAGTCGCCTCAGCATGGCGTACGCGGATGTGGCTGTACCCATTTAGAAAGCACTTTCTCTCCTCTCTCCTACGGACAGTCTCTCTTAAGCTGTTCATCAAGCCTTTCGGCGAGTTCGATTTCCAACCCAGAGATCTTCAGACGGCTTCCGCCATCTGTTACATTCATTCCACTGCGAGCGACACCTTATGGACGCGGCCTTAACTCTTCTCTCCCTCTCAGGGTCTACAAGTTCTTTCAGCCATCCGCAAACTTCTTCCCCCGTCTGAGACCTTTTTAAGCCTAACACCGCATGCGAAAAATTCCCTCAGTAGGCGGATAGAGGCTCTTCTCTCCCCCCGGAGACTTCTACCGAAAGATGTCCCGCCCTATCGTCCCTCCCCTCCTCCTCGTTTTTCTGATACGGATCGTGCTCCCTTCGCGGGTCGGTTAGCCATTGAGGGCGAGTAGCGATCGCCGTCTCCTCTCTTCAATTTCAACGTAGCTTTGCGACCCCCCACGAAAGGACTGGGCTCCCGTACTTTTTTCCGATAGACGTTTCCCCGAATTGAGGACCCTGCCTCTTCTCTTTCCGCGTTAATTTTTGTCGCTCTGCCGTGACTCATGTTTGTCCATTCCTTTCCCTCGGTCAAGTCGGTGTGGCTTTTTTTTCTGGAGGGATCCTTCAGCTCGCTGCAGATACTGTGTTCTCCCCTCGAGATCATAGTCCTCTTCCCCATCTGGAGGCCTCCGGACCTGTGTCGGTTATCGCGACCTAAGGTCTCCCGCGCCTTTTGCTCATTCCGATTTCTGGTTATTGACGATAAGTTTTTTTTTTGTATCTGAACAGTTCTTCCATATGGCGCAGAGTGCGTCTTTTGTTTCTTCGTGCCACGAACTGGTTCGTCAATCGATCGAGGGTTCATCTTCCATGTCCCGACCGCAACGCCCCCCACCTTGAATGAAAGCGCTTTTTCGCGAGCGGTTTAGAGCTCCATGAGGACCTCTGGTTTCTTTTTTCTTTTCCCCAGGCCGATGCAACGCGGTCTCCTCCTTTGGTTACGTATGTTTGCGATTCCCCTCCGCATTAGGTGTTCCCCCCGCGTGACATTACTTTTCCGTTTCTGAACCCGATTCCTCAATGACTCACTTTTTTTCTTGGCCGCCCAAGTCTTCAAGCCACCGTCGTTCCAGGGCGGAACCTGCAGTTGTTGCGAATGTTGGCCTTTCCTCTCAGTTTCTAACACCTTCCGTTTGCGCTTGGATTTTCCATCAGGTGCGTTCGTGGCGTTAGTCCCCCACTTATGCAGTTTTGGCGAGCCTTCTGCAGCGTTTACGGGTGTGGTTTGCCCCGAAGTGCTTGTATTGCGGCGTTGCACAACGGGTTTTTCCTTTTCGGCGCCCAGACCGTGCCAAGCGCAGAGAAATCCTCCTCCTTCCCTCCCCTGTGAGGTTCTCGGAAGAAATTTTTAGGGGAAGCTTTCTACGTTCACGACTCCCTTTTCTTCTTTCTTTCAAAGGGTCCAGCCCTCCTACGCAGTTGTTGTTGTTCTTCTGATATGGAAGCAAGCCCCTGCCTCATTTTCTCTCGCGTAGGACTTTTCCAAAGGCGTGCTGCCCCTTTTAGTATTTTTCTCACTTGGATGATGGTGGCTGAGCTTTGGTTTTTTCATTGCTCAGTCGAAACCCGTTGTGTTGGATCAGAAGAGAAGAATACGCCCCGCACTTCTTCTGCAAAAAAATTTCATTCATGGAGTCTCTTCCAACCTCCTAGTTCTTTCCACTTTGGGTGCTCGGTCTGCAAACTGCACCTTTTTCGAAGATCAACGCCGAAGCTCCTTTTTTTTTTTATCGCTACCTTTCTTCATGCGCCTCGGGCGTAATTTTCCTGGAACTTTTGGGGGAGATTGTTCTAGAGGAGAGGAATGGGCTCTCTCTCTTCTTCCTTTGATGAGCACTTTGAAGCGGCACGCCCTTTTTTTTAACCCTTTTCCTCCCGCTTCGACTTTGAGCTCACTTGCACGCACTGGTACCAGGCACCCCCCGCAGTGATCGACCTGGGGCCCCTTCCCTCTGCGCAACCTTCTAGTGGGCTGCGCACCTCGAGCTTCTTCGCGGCAGGCATTTTTTGGCTCTTGGGTGTTTTATTGCAATTTCCTGAATTCGATCGATTTTTCCGCGCGCCTTTTCCCCAGAGAACCGCGCCCCCATTCCTTTGAAGTCTTTTTCGTTCTTTGAACCGCAATACAAGTTTAATCTAAAACCCCCCCTCCCTCTTCCCAGAATCGGACCCAAGGCGCTTTCGTGGAGGAAGTACGAATTTTGCATGGCGGTGTGGTGCTCCAGGCCCCCCTTAGAGCCTTAGACTGCTGGAAGTTTTTCTGTCATCTTTCTTTGATCATAAAGCAGTGTGGCGAGTCCCACCTATTCGACGGCCGTCCCGTTCTGATGGCCCCCCCTCCGCTCCGACCACGTCTCGGCCCTTTAACTTTTGCGCAGTGCAGGGTTCTAAGTCTTTTCATTTTTTACGACGGTCCCCCCTTAAATGGAGTACGGAGGCTTGTTCGTAATGCGCTCCCACCACCGCGGAACCTTTCCTTTCAGTAGGTTTCTCCCCGCTCGCTACGGCTCCCCCCGCCCTGGT
>Ga0179593_1622727_pt1 | contig 11741 bp, 12 predicted proteins | sample CZODoug2_1_08_16_FD_185931 | JGI IMG/M metagenome (GOLD analysis project Ga0179593, IMG submission 185931) | Vadose zone soil fungal communities from Angelo Coast Range Reserve, California, USA - CZODoug2_1_08_16fungal (PacBio error correction) | ecosystem: Environmental > Terrestrial > Soil >... | reverse complement strand
CTCCCTCCCATGACACTATTAGCGTTTTTATTGTACTGTAATTGACCTTTGGGCGCAACCTTCCCACCTTTATTCAGGTTCCAGCGTTAGCCGTAAACCCCTCCTTTAAAAGGAATTGTTTTTCAGGTGAATCTTTGTCTTTTGGGGCTTCTCGGGTGCCCCCCGGGTGCCCCCACCACGGTCCGTTTTCTTGTCGCTTTTTGGGCACAGCAATGAGTCAGTTCCTTTGAACATTGGGTCTTTTCTTCCTCGCTTTCCCCCCGGCCACCATGTCCCCCGCCTCCCTCCTTCGTTCTAGCCCTGTATTTTTTTCTTCGCCCTCGCACAATCAAGCTTTCATAAAACGCATGTTATAATTCCCTTTCTTCTAGCCCCGCGACATTTTTCGATTACTTCCCCGTCGCCTCACCCGACCTACCCAACACACCACCCTAATTCCATCCCTCAACCATTAACTCCTATGGTTCCCCGAAGACTTCCCTCCGGTTCGCGTCTCTTTCGCCCCCCCATTTTTCCTAGCATCGTCCCAAACATGTTCGATCTTCCCGTCAGATCGGCCCGCGTTTTCAAGGAAGCAGCGCGCACATTCCCCCTGAAGTCTATTCCCCCAAACCTCCCCCACGTCCGTTACGCAACCATCCCTTCTTTTTTTTAGCGCGAGGCTGGACTTGTTCCACGCGAAATATCCGTCCCCACGCCATGCGCGGTCCCCCCCCGACCTAGGGAACGGCGACACCACTCCCTCCCTCGCCCGTTTTCCAACCTCAGCTCCTTTCTTTGATGCATCAACATCCCTCTAGTCGCTTTCTTCGAGCATCCCCTTTTTTGACCACCCTCCGTTTCCCCCTCTCCCACTAAACATTCGCCCCATGCGCAGAGCACGCACAGTGCGTTCCGTAAGCCCCACCATTCCTCCTCGGGCACATCCTCAAGATGGATGGATAATCCCTCCTTGCCGATGTCTGACGAGTCTCTCCTCCACTCCCCACCTACGTCCTCCGACAACGAACAGTTCGCTTGGTATTGACCGACCTCGACCCGCCTAAAAATACACCGCCAGTCCCCCATTAACCCGGATACGCACTATTACCATTTTGGCGGACGTTTTCTCAGCGCCTCTTTGGGGGAAAAGTATCAATGTTTAAGCTGCCAGGTTCCCTTCTACGCATTCCGTGAGGAATAACCATCTCACGCCCCTTGCCTATCCATTGCCGCTCCTGTTTCTTCTCAAGAATGACGCTCACCTGCCCCCCCCCTGCCCCCAAGGTTTCGGGTCCGCTTCCATCGTCTATCCCCTCCCCCCCGCTTTCTCCCATCCCCCATCTACTTCATCGTCAGCGAATCGGGTCCCCACTGCTCTATTGTTTAAGGCTCCCTTCAGCTGGAATCCCGCAAGCGTTTTGAAAACCTTCCCCCCAAGCGGAATCCCACAGCCCTCCTCCTTTCTCCTTGACCATCTGCGCGCACTGCCATAAATAGACTGCGAGGTCCGTTCACCCTCCCCGTCTTTTCTAGAAACCCAGATACCGTGGCCGATCTCCGTCCGATCTCTCTTCCCTCCTTTTTTTTGTTGAGGCGCTCACCCCCTGCTCGCCGGTCGTCAAGGCATTTTTTTTTTGGGGTGGTGAGAGGCCTGTTGACGGGTTGGTCGCTTACCCCATGCTCGAATCGATTCTTTTCCCAGTGTTCGCGCGTCCTTTCAGGGCTTCTCAATCCGACTTTTTTTGGAGAATTATCGTTCGATCGAGAGCCCGTTCGAGAAGCTTTTCGTTTACGGGGAGTTCCCCCTTTGCAACGTACTTGGCCTTGCCCGGAGTTGTCGAGTCCGAGTGATGTAGTTCAGAGGGGCCGCTCGATTTTTCTTGTAGTTCTTCTGAGTCCGATGAGGGATTCGCGTTTGGACTCGCGGCCCCTCTTTTGATGCGGCGGAGGGCATTTGATCGTTTTTTTTCAGCATGGGATTCGTTCTTTTCGGGGTTTCTTTTTTGCTTATTGTTCAGTCTGAATGGTCTTTGAACCAGTTCCCTCTTGGGATCTACCCTTTTCGGCGCACTTCGTTTTCATTATCAGACGGCGCTTTAGTCCTCCATGTGTCTTTCCCGGCGTTTGAGCGCATTTTCTTCGGATCGCATCAGTGGTTCTGTTCCTTGACCTTCGAGTTGTTAGCCTTTTTTCGTTGTCGGGCTATTTTGTTTGGTGCTGCTTTGCCTCGTCGATTCCCTCTCCACTGAGTACCGTAGCAGAAAGTTACAGCTGAGTGCCCTTCGAGGATCATTTTCTTCTTGCCGTCAACTCTTGGTAATTGTCGCCTTTTTTTAGTCTCCCATTCTTGATCGCTTTCACTCTCGGTGGCGCTTGAAGGAGGGGATTTCGGAAGAGTATTCTTGGACGGATTCTGTGGTTTTTGGATTAGTGTCATTTCTCTGGTACGGCGTCCTCTTATTCTTAGCGTCGAGTGTCTATTGCTGTCAGGATCAACGCTTGTTAGGAACATCTTCCGATAGGGACACTTCCCCCTTCCGCCCTGGGGCCGAGTCTTGGCTGTGATTTCACCTTATCTTTCTACTCCCCTTATGTTGAATTGTCCCGCACCTTATGTCTGAATCGCGCGGATTCGCGTGTGGATTGTGTGCGCAACTTTATTTGCAGGTACGTTTCCGATTGGGTTGTGTGTCTTGCGATTCTTTTTTACGGGCTTGTCTTCAGTGTGATGACTCTTCCTCCCCCTCCTGTCTGAGCAGCGAAGCTTCGGTCTTTTTTTTTTTTTGTTTTGCGCTGGCCTATTTTCGGTGGGAAGCTGCGTAGGAAGTGGAGCCTTTATTAACAGTTGGGCGGGACTTGTCAAGGCTTTTTGCTGATCTTTTGGCAGTGGTCTGGTTTTGCGAGTGGAGAAGGACGTGTTCGTAGAGTTTTTCTTGGTCTTGACGTCGGCCGGCAGGGCTTTTGTGGGCCTGGCTCTTCTTCCTTTTTTTTTCTCAGGATTACGTGTTTTCTTAGTCGACGCGGAAGTCCAGGGGATCCCAGTCGCCGGAGGGCGTTGTTCTGTGCTTTGTCCCCTTTTCAAGTGAACCCCCCTCTCCTGGTGTCCGGGTTTCGGTTTGATGACACCACGCTCCTTAACAAAGCCCGTCCGCGTGGGTTGGGCCACCTTTGGGCACCCTCGCTTACCCCACCCCCTCCTCTGCCACCATCCCCGGTTCCAAATTGCCTGGTCGTCGGCTAATCTCTGGGGGTCGCTTTTTTTTTTCCTTCTTCCTTTCAACGATCCTCTTGCTTTTGACAAGCGGCTTGAAGTCCCCCCTTTTTCTTAGTTTAGTTACGGATTATATATCCTGTGGTTTAATGTCTTCAACGCCGCCCTACACATTGCGCTCTTCGCGTTTTTCATCATGCTTTTCTCGTTGTCACCTTCCTAGGGCTCCCCCAGCTAAGGGTTCCAAGGCACACTTCAGAACCTGACAACTCCCCTTTCGGTTGCTGCTGCGCGGGAGGGTTTGGTTCTTTTTTTTGGTCCCCAACGGGTGCCACCGCTTTCTTTTTTCTTTCGATGGGTGGAGAATTCCAATAGGGAGATGATGAACCTCCTGGTTGATATTGTTACTTGCATCGTATTTCACCGGAGCCACCCATCGAACCCCTCTTCCTGAGTTACTGCTCGTCCTTCGTTTTTCTCCTAACTCCTCGGTGTACGCCCAATTTCCCTTTTTTGAAGATTCCATTGGTGTCAGACAATTCCCGAAGAAGTCCAGAGTGTCACTTCGTAGCATTTTCAAGACCAAAAACCTCCCCAGACGTTCGACTCGACCCCCCCCCATACCCCCTAGCCTGGAATCCCTTCATCTGTGCAGGACCAAATGGTTTTTCTCCCACCTTCCTCACCGTTCCACTCTCCCTTTTAGCTTCTCAGAGCCACGTGCAGCCTGTCTTTCATTCCCTCCGCTCCCACACCGATATTTCCCCACACCCAACCCGTTCGGAATTAGCAACCTTCAAAAAATTCGTCTTACCCCGCTGGGGCAGCGCTGAGACCTTCGAAGCCTTCCTCCCGCCACTCTTCCGCATCGTTTCCCCGTGTCAAATTGCATCCCCTACCCTCTCGCGAAAGCCCATCCGACTGGGACCGACTCACCCCCGCGTCTTTCCTTCCGTGACCTTCTGGGACACCTACTTTTCCCCCTTCCTCCTCCCATTGCCACTCCACCTGTGCAGGCACATTGACCTTCCCGCGTGCTGCAGCCACCTCTTCCTCGTCTCACCCCTTTAAGGACTGGACCTCTTTTCACCCTACGCTCCGATGCGTCTCCCGATTTCTCCCCACGGTCCCTAGACGACCTTTCTTCCTCTATCCCGCCTCAACCTCCTCTCTCGGCTAGTTCCCCCGGCTTAACCGCTTCTTTCACCTCTTACCCCCTCTCCCGAACTTCTTCCTCTTCATTCCTTCGCCGCTCACCGCCTCTGTGCCCCCCTTTTTCCACACCTTCCCCGCCTTCCGTCAACTCCACCGAGACCGCTTCTCCCTTCTCGACTGTGAGTACTCCATGGTTTTCCTATTCTCCATTTCTCCCCTCTGCCCCTTGCCATCAGACCAGCTCGTGTCTCGGTTTTCTCCGGCCCCTCCCCTCATCGGGTTTCGCCCACCAGCCCCTAATCCATCATTTCGCCGCAGTCAAGCGCCGCCTTCCTTCCCACTTTCTCTATCTCAGGCTTCCCCCTTCTTTTCCTCGTCTACACCCGCACGCTTCTGTGCAAGTTAGAACATTCTTCAAGCGGGAAATACTTCTTACCGTCCCCCCCCAGTTCGAGGGCTCTTACCTCTCGCATTTCCAATTCAGAATTTACCTTCCTCATATCTACGCCGACACCCTTTAGCCTTCAGTACGCTTTAATTCTAGCTACTCTGCGCCTTCGATATCTTCACTCCTCGTCTTGAGTCAGAGCCGCTGGATGGATCTGCCCTCCGTTCCAGTTCCTGAGCAGGTCCTTCTTTTCGGTTTCCTTCGCTTGAGGGGTTGGCGCTTCCACGATTCCTCCATTTTTTTCGATTTTTGAGCCTTAGCTGTCATGTGCTGAAGTCTCGTGCTGTTTCCTTCTAACGGCCGTGCGCCAGCCTTTTTTTTTGTTTGACTTTTGTGTTTTCCCTCTTGAAACGTAACGCCTTTCCTCCGCCCGACCTCGATTTGGATCTTGGATGGAGATGGATGGTCCGTTGTTTCCTTCCCCTCTCCTCATGATTTTTGCGTATTTGACTTCCGCTTGGCATTTGTTGACCCGGTTTCTCGTCGTAGTTCTCGTCACCATGGTATGTCAGGATTGTCTTCTTTCTCTGTGTAGTTGACCCGCCGCTTTGAATTTATTCCCATTGCTTTTGCCGGCGGAGCGAACCCTTTCCTATGCTCTGTAGCCAGTTGCAGATGTTTAAAACACGTCGGTCTTGTATCTGTCGGCGTGTGACGTTCTTGTCTGCTTCTCAATATCGATTTTCCCCTGTTACCTTCTAATTTGGGGCGTCTCAGTGTTCTTTTCCTTGACGTGGTGTGTGGGCGGATCTTCTAATATCCTTCTGTCGGTGACTTAGAAACTTCAATCAAGTCATTGCTTGTGGACTTTTTCTGTTTTTGGCATGTCTGTCATTCTGCTCAGTCGATGAGTTCTTCTTTATTTAGTGATGGCCCCGGTGTTGGTGGTTGAGGAGGGGAGTTTTCTTTTTAACAGAGGTTCTTGCTTTCTCTCCTGGTCGACGTCCCGCTCTTGTTTGTGATTCTGTTTCGATCTTTCCCCTTAGTTTCTCGCTTAGTGTGAGTATTTAGTGGTCGTTACCTTTCTGCCTTCCGCAAGGCTTTGGCATACTTTGGTCGTGTTCCGTCTTTGTAATACTGGAAGAGGAACAGAGTACGACGCGTTCTCTTTCACCTCTTTGTAGGTCCGTGTCCTTTGAGTGGTTTATTTTTTTTCTCTGTCTTGTACTTGTCCTTTAGGTTGCTTCCATACGATCTTTACGATTGACAGTACAATTCTCTCTTATTTGCTGATGGTGAATGCGGTACCATGGTGGCTCCGCCCCCGCCGCATTCCGTCTCATTTCGGATTATACACTTGTTTTCTGGCGGGGCTGTCAATGCGTTTTGTTTTAGATGTTGTGCGCGTACTGTGGTTGTGGGTTTTCTCCCGGGGACGGACGGACATTCCTCGAAGAGATGGTCTATTGGTTGCCTATTCTCTTCATTTGATTAGGCAGTCCCCCATTCTTTTGATCTGCTCATTCTTTGGGGTAAGTGGTTACTAGTTTCTCGATTGGTTCGATATATCTAAGTAGTTGACTCAGCTCTTCCTGAAGGCTTCGGTAATTGTTTGGCTCCGGTTACCTTTTCGGCCAAGCCCACAATGCAACTTTTAGTGTATTTTCGTGTTCAAAGTTGTAATTGATGATCCCACAATTTCCGACAAGACCAAAGCGTCTGTGGTTGTGGGTGACCCTGGTTCCCCCTCCTCCTCCCACCCCTCCCCGCGCACCACTTTTGCCATTTTGCTCGGCTGCTCAAATTCCCCCTTTCTGATGCTCTCCTGTCTTTTGCTCCTCGGCATGCCATTTACTTGGCCCTGACCGCCGGTCTCGCTCTCAACCTGTGTCTGGTTAGTTCCATCTTCCCTTTTTTTGATTAATCGGTCCCCTAACCGCATCAGACCTGGATTCGGCTTCGTGTCATTTACCCTGTGATCTTTTTCCACTGCCGCCGGGCGAGACCTAATCTTCAAGTCCCCCCGAGGTGTATCCTTTTAAGTCTTCCCAAAGGAATTTACCATTTTTTGCAGTCTGTGGGTTTATGCTCGGGGCCCCTTTTCAACCACAATTTTCTGTGCGTGGGCGCCAGCCTGGCGAGACCAAACCCTTTCTAAAATCCCTTTTGCTTTTTGTTCTTGTCGACTAATGGAACCCCGTCGCCTCTACCAGAATTCTTTTTAAGCCGGTAGATCCGGTCTCCCTAGTTCCTCGACTTCGGCCCCTAGGGGAAACGCACAACTCTCCCACCAACGTCCAGATGTCTCCCCAGACAGCGAGCAACCTAATCTGCACTTACAAAGTCAAACAATACAAATAGCTTCCCCTCCCATGTCGCAACACAATTGCATTCCAAAGAATTCAATTTCTCTCGCGCAATCTCCCCCTCCTCCCTTGACTCCAAGACACCCCCTGGCTTGGACCAAATCCGGCACAATCCCAATTTCACTTTTCGCTCGGGCCTTCGCCCCCACCTGTTCCCTCAGGCAGACGGCACTCTCAATTCGGACCCTCTCTTGACCTCTTCACTCCTATCGCGTGCTCCACTGAAGCCCCGCATTTACAACCGCGCTATAAGACCCCACAACACAGATCGCTACCGGCATCAACCCCTTGGGGCCCCCACCAAAATTTTCTTCGCCTCTCGTGTGGGAATCTGACAGGAGACTTTCGATGCTATACAACCTGCCCCCGTCACGCCTTCCTCCCATGAGCCTTGAGTTTTCGTCCCCCCTCAAGTTCCATCGCTACGCCTCCTCATGCCGTCCATAGCGGACAATCCTCAACCTCTGACTTTCTGCCGCGACTACTTTCCCCTTCCGCCCGCGCCAACCCCAATCACCCTTTTCCGCCGATTCTTTGCGCCTAAAACCGCTACCATTCCCCGCGTGGTGCATGGCCAACTTCCCGATCCTTAATTCACTTTCTCCGATCCTCACCGCGATGCGACTCAGCCCGGCGAAGATCCCCCCCGACAACGAACCCGGTCTCCTCTCTAGTCATTGCGCCAACGACCCTCAGGTCGGCTCCGCCCCCCCGCTAACAATCTCAAGCCTTCGTGAACTTCTTCCTCCGCGGCTCGAATCTTCCCTCCAGCGTGCCCTCCCCGATTCCATTCTGGGTCAACTTCCCTTACGTGTGTCCGCGCCGCCTTTTTTTTAGTTTCAGACTTACGCCCCTCACCTTCATGCATCAGACCATCGCCTTTTTCTCCTTTCTTTCCATCTCGTTTGTTTTTTTTTTTTCGAAGGAAAATACCACCCTCTTCCCAGTCCATCCGACTTCCTCGGTTTCATGCTTGTTCCTCCTTCCGCCGACCTTTGCTCTACGTTTTTCACTTCTCCCCTCGTTGCGATTTGCTCAACGCTCAAGCCGCCTGCTCCGGTCTTATGCCAAGGCCTCAAAGTTGTGAATACTGCGCCCAGCCCCCAGCTTCGCTTGTTCGCCCCCCTTTCCTCCGCCCCACTAAAGTTATAGAATATTCCCTGCGCCCACCCCTTCCTGCTCCTCAGATGCACCCACAAATCTTCGCCCGGTCCTTTACGTGCGCCTCCTTCTCGATTCCTTTTCTTTTCCTCTCCCTTGTTGTTGGTTTAGATCTCGTCGCCGGCGACTTTAGGTCCAGCTTTCCTGCGACTTGATTGGGGTTCGGTTCTCTCTTGGCCGTTGTCTTTTACCCGTCGATTTCTCTTTCTTTTGTCCGTTTGCTCTCTTTTCGGCACCTCGCCTTTCCTTTGGTCCTTTAAGGATGAGCTTTTTGGGCCTTGTTCATTCTGCATCGAGAGCGTGTTTCAGCCTCTTGTTTATTCCCCCCATATTAACGTCCGTTTTTCTGGAGGTCACTTTCGGACGGCCGAAACCCTTTACGATTGCCGTCGCTGTTCTTTCTGGTGCTCGTGGATTGCTTTTTAGTTTTTCATTTTTTCCATGTGGCAGACCTTCGGACGACCCGACATTATTTTTAGGCTACGTTTTGTTCTTTATTGTCTCTCGTTCTTATCAAAAGGGCTTCTGCCTCGCTCCGCTGAGGGCTTCCCTCGCGTGTTCTTTTTTTGACCGAATTCCTTTTTTCCAAGTCCCCCCGTTCGAACATGCGAGGCGCATGCCCTCTGCGGTGAACTTCTTTCCCCCCCCCACGTGAGTTTCGGACTTGAGGTTTTGCTTCTCTTAGTCCTTGACGGAGAAGAAGTCCGAGGCTGCGGTACGGCAATGGCCCCCCTTCTCTTTGGCTGTATCCTTGCGGCTTTTAGTTTTCCGGGGGCTGCCTCAGACTTTCGACGGCTCGTGATGTGTCTCCCCCCATAGAACTTCCCCAGTTCCTTGCTTCTTCTTTTTTTCGGTCCATTTGGCTCTTTGCGGGGTCCTGTTTAATTGTTGCGGTGTCTTGCAGTGGTGGCCAGCTTTGGTGTTTTATTGTGCTTTGAAGTCTGGGTCTTGGATGTTTTCTCCTCGACGTGGTCCTGGAGTTTGTGGATTCGGGTTCTCGGACGGATTTATTGCCTGGCCCTTCTCTCTTTGGCTTTGGGTAGTTTTTCTTGTCCCTGCCTTGACGAAGGGGTGCCAGGTGGCCGTTTTAGGGAATGTCTTTTCGGGGTATCTCTACCAGCGGAGAGAGATGTTGCTTGTTGGGCGACCAGATGGTGATTCTTTTTAATTAGTCTCTTGTTTTTTGGCGATTGTATACCCGGGCTTGTGGGAGGACTTTCGGGCGCATATTTCTTCATTCTCTGGTCCTTTCTCCTGGATGTCTGCCTTCTTGGGCGAAAACGATCAGTTTAGTCCACGTTGAGGCGGGATGTCGGCTTTATGGCGATGTCCTCGTTCCTATTGTCTGGTTTTCTTTCCATTTTTCTTGCCTGCCTTCCCTGACTTGGATATTTGAGATTTCACTCGTAGCGCCTTGGAATGGCGGCGTTCTGATTGTCTCGCCAGGCGTGGTTCTGCTGTCGTTGGCTATCTTGGGCGTTAGATGCAACCGGGAATGGACTTTACCTGAAGGACGGAGTTTTCTGTTTGTTGGATCCGGTTCCTGAGTCCCTCCCACCTAGCACCTTTGGGCTGAGGGTCCCCCTCTCGGGATTGCCCAGCGACATCAAGACGTGGGTTTTTTCCCCCCCGGTGGGCCAACGAGCCCTACCACCCCCTCCATCTTCAATCCTTTTCCCATTTACCTTGTTTTTTTTTTTCTTCGGTAGACCACCTCTCCTTTCACCTTTTATTGAGAGTACTGTCCCTCCCCCTGGTGCGCCCCTTTTCATGTGTCAACTATCGTTTTCCCTTGTACCCTTAAGCAACTGTCGAGCCCTCGGTTGATTATCCGTTATCATATGTTGTTTGTTTATCTCGACCTAGGGCCCGTGCCTGTCCCTTGTTCTCCCCGACAGAAGGGAACTTGCCACGGCTAGTTGACAAATGCAGACTTATGCCACCTTCCTCCCTCACTTTAGGTTCCAGGTTTCAAACAACGTGTTCTCTGTTCTCCTCCAGTCCCCGACCCCCTTCCTGTGGACAATGGTGAAAGCTTTTTTGTGGGTAGTTGCTGGGCCCCAAGGGCCCCCCCACGCTAATCTTTCTTCCTCCTCGGGATCATCCCTTACTTGGGGCTGAATGACCTCTCCTCTGCCTTTCTTGTCGATACCCTGAACATGAAACCTCTTTCCTTCCCTTTTTCCTGCTCGCCTTCTTCCGTCTTTTTTCTCCTCTTACAGCCGTTCCCCTCCCCAGACTGAACCCACTTCCCTGAGCCAGTCCTGCAGCCCGAATGCCCCCTGGACGTCCTCTTCCCATATCCCGGTCTCTCTTACGACCTTAGTCCCTTCTCCTCCCTTCATCCCCTCCCATACTCTCCCCTTCCATCTGTACCCCCTCCTACAACTGACGAAGGCCTCCACCCTCGCGCTTCTCTGTTTCCGCCACCTCTTTTGACCGCCCCCTCCGCGCAGCCAGAGATCGGGCCGTCGTTCCATAATCTCAAGTACACACGACCTTTCCGCCAACAAACCACGACTTCTGCTATACTGCCCACCCTTTCGCCCCACCCTTTCATCTGCTGGGGCCTCGAGGCGAGAAGTACCATTCCTCACCGCACGCGTGCCCTCCCTTCTTCAAGGGCATCACTTCGACCCCCTCCCCCTCCCCTCCATCTGCCCTTTCTACGCCCTCAGCTTCCCCCTCAGGGTGAAGGCAGAGTCCCTAGAGCTCCTCTGGGCTACCTCCGCCTTCCGTCCCCCCCCCTCCGCCGGCCGCCGGACTCATTCTTCTTCCCAACCGCTCGACAATTCCTCCGTGGTCAGCCCCACCCCTTCTCCTCGTTCTTTGAATCTCTTCCTTCGGAAATCCCCGTCGGCTATGGACCCGAGTTTCTCGCAGCCACAGGCACCCACTTCTTCCCGCCCAACTAACGGTGAACCTCGACGTACAAAGTAGCCTGCGGCTTATACCCCCCGCCCGCGTCCCAAACTCTCTTTACGCTCCCCCCCCCTAATGTGAGCGATCCCGGCGTGCTGCGCCCTGGCCACGTTTCGATCCGAGCCGCTCCCCGTTTTCCCTCAGCTTACTTAAAACCACGAGACGCAAGATTATCCCTCCGCGCCTCGAGCGCTCTGTTCTTCTCCAGAACACGTCCTCCTTCCACCCCACGCATCCCGAACATCCGTTTTTCGCTCTCTTCCCCCTCATCCGTTCTCCGATGACGTCAATACCGCCATCAAGATCCATCCCTCCCCACTTCGACGGAATGTCAGCGAATTCGTCGAACATGTCCCCACCGCAAGGCCACAGGCTGCTTTCTTCACTCCCGTCCCCCCGCATCTTTTTGGCACGCCTATCTCGCATGTTTCGCCTCCCTCTGGTTCAACTTCGCCTCCAGCTCGATGGCTCTCCGCACGCTCTCCCCTTTCCCTCTCTCCAACAGTCCTTCTCTCCGCTGCCCCACAACAATCAAGACTTCGAAGCGATGGAAAGT
>Ga0179593_1608134_pt1 | contig 11741 bp, 9 predicted proteins | sample CZODoug2_1_08_16_FD_185931 | JGI IMG/M metagenome (GOLD analysis project Ga0179593, IMG submission 185931) | Vadose zone soil fungal communities from Angelo Coast Range Reserve, California, USA - CZODoug2_1_08_16fungal (PacBio error correction) | ecosystem: Environmental > Terrestrial > Soil >... | reverse complement strand
TGTTCCTTTTGTCTTTTTCTTTTTTTGCAGGCTCTTCTTTTCTATTGTAATTTTTCCTCTCCTCATTGCGCTTTCATCGTTATAGATTTCTTCCCTCCTCCGAATGCATGATTTTTGATCCTTCTCCGATTCTGATCGGCGGTCCCCATCCTGACCTCTCCGTCCCGCGCTGTCCTTCCCCCATCCTGGGTTCCCTGCCCCTGCGCTTCTCGCCCTTTCCCATCCCTATGTGCCTCTCTTTTCTCCCCAAGTCGCCTCGGTGTGAGACCACCTACATTCCCCCTGATTCGTCTACTGGCCAAGACACGGCTGTCGCTGGCTTTCTTGTGCCTTCGTTTCTGTCACTGGAGACAATAATCCCTTCTGCTTTCCCTTTAGGTTTATTTCACTCGTTTCCTTCGAAATCAACCTCCTTTTGGCCATGTGGCCGATAGTAAGTCATGGAGGCTGCCCCTTTGTCGTTCTCCTTTGCCCCCCTTCTCTTTTTAACCCAATTGCTCTCCCTGATGGTTGACGTTATGCCCTTGCCCTCTCTTCCCCTCCTTGCAGACTGAGGGACATTTCATTCCTCCCACTCACCGTCACCTTCAAGAATCAGGCCGAATTTATAATCTCGACCTTCCGCTTTTCTTCTCTTCTCTCGTTTCTCTTTCCTCTGTCTAACGGCTCGGGCAAGAGCGTCCCATTGCTGGCCTCCTGCTTCCCTTTCCATGCCAAGGTGACTCGACGCCTTTGATTCTTTCAATCCTCGATGCTTCTCCTGAGTTAAGTATAGGCTTTCCCCCCCCCTCCACTCGCCATGAGTCCTTTTTTACTCTAATAAACTTCTTCTTTTTTTAGACGATTTTTTGAGATTTCCTTTTTCGCCCTAGCGCGAATTACCATCGGGCAATTCCTTTCTTCCACCATAGCGCTAGAGCATAGAGCCCCTTGGATTTTTCGAAGCTATGATCGCAGTTTCTCAAGTCGCCTGCTGAGCGATGGCTGCCTTCCCAAAGTCCTTACCCATCCCAGGAAAAGATCCTCTCATTTTTTTTTTTTTTTTTTTTTTCGATTAGATAGCCCCTCCCCTTTTAACAACATTTTTATTTTTTCTCGATTCGAGTGTGTGGTGAGCGGCTCCCATTAGTGCAGCAGGCGTTTTTTTATTATTCTCCATCTTCATTGTTTTTCCCTATTCATTGATTCCCGAGTCGGAACAGGCTACGCATTTCTTTTTCCCTGGGTTTCTGATCGAACGTACCTCTTGGCCTCATCCCCTCGCGATGCTTCTACACCCTTGCCGGAGCATCCGACCCAATCACGCTTTTACCTTTTTTTTTTTTTCCTAGGATACCCCTTGCGAACTCTTTCAATAAGGTTTTTTTTGAGTCGTTCGGCCGGTGAGGGGCTTCTGGCAGAGGATCCTTTGCTAATTTTTTTCCTCATGATCCTCTTGTCTTTAAACTTAGAGAGTGCCTATCGAGCTTCTTTCGATCCCTCCCACCCGGTCCACGCTCTCAGGTTTCACATGAGCTTTTTTGAGGTCTTGATTCCTCCCACTGTCCTCCTTTAAGACCGCTTGTTCCCGGAATACATACCGAAACGTCACGTCCTATAGTTCGGATTTATTCTAACATTACGACCTTAAAATGGATTTTTAATAAATCCCAACAGATGAGGGACCTCCCATCCCTCTCTTGGTGGAGAGGAGCTGCCGTTTCAGCTCATTGATTTCTTTCTTATGATGGTTGAATTTTTTCTTGTTACTTAAAAGAGCTTCTCTTCGGGTTTTCTCCTCTTTTAGTTTCCTGTTCTCATCCCCCAGGATGGATAATAATTTGAGTCTTTTTCATTATTTTCCCAGTCCTCTGGATTTTTTTATTCGCCTAGATATTTTTTCCTCCGTCGGTCGGCGCGGCTAACGCCCCATTGCACCCGTTGACATTCCTTTTTTTCGATTCTAGGGTTCAGGCCCTTTGTCAGATAATTTCCCTCTTTCCTTTTTCCACGCTCTTCGCTGCCATTGACTGTTTCTCCGTCAGACTATTCTTTCTGACGTAAATCTCTTAGGAGATAATTGTGAGTTTCCCCTATGGTTCTCTCTTTGAAGATATTTTTCTCTTCCATTCAGCTCGTCCCTCTCCTCGAGATGCTATTCTCTTCTCCGCGGGCTTCGGTGACTTCTTTTCGATTGCGGATTCTTCCAGGGCCTTCCTTTCATTCTCTTTCATCGTTGCAGACTCACCCATATGAGGCGAGAACGTGTTTTTTTCAAGGAACAACAAGTTTTCTTTCCCAGTAATCTGAGAGAATCGGACCTCGGCTTTGTTTCTTTCCTCCTGGGAATCGTTTGAAGAGGCCCCTCCGCCGATGATCTTTCGCACGAAGCTGCTACTTTTTTCCCTCCAGGTCCTTGCAGACCGTCGCCATCCTTTGCTTTCTTTCTTTTCCCCCGCGCGATAGGTTCCTTTTGGTTCGCCCCTCGGCTCGCGTGAGACGCGCATAATCACATAGGTGTTTCTTTTCAGTTTTCCTCCGACTTTTCAGGCCCTGTTTTTTTTCCTGGCCCTTTGGACGGAGCTCTTGATGTCCATGAAAAATTAATTTTTCATCCCGAGGCCCGCCCGAAAGCATGGATTCACCTGCGCCCTAGACAGTTCCGACTCTTTCTCTTTTCGGGGTCTTTTCTCCTTCCTTATGATCTTCCCCCTCGAGTTATCGTTCCTTCTTCTTTTTCGAAGAGGCACGTGCCGCCTTCCCTACCCGGTTCCCTCCATGATCGGCACTGCCGATCGTTTTTTTTTTTCCCTCAAATTCGGAGAAATGTCCTCCTGAGGATTCAGACTCCTTTTCCCCATGACTTTCCGCGCGAAGGTAAGATAACACCTTCCCCCGGCCGAGGTTTTCTATCAAGTTTTCGCATTCCTCCTGGCGTCTCTCCGCGGATGCGGGTTGCAGCACGATAACAGTTCCCTTGGTTGACTGTAATAACACAGGCAGGTCGCTCTTTCTTTGGTTTTAATTTGCGCGGTTTTCTCCTCCACTTTGCGACGCCGGGCCAGGAGTCCGTTTCAGTGAGTGGTCTCTTCCATGTTTTTTTTCCTATCGTTCAAACAGTTCTTCCCTTCCTCTCGCAGCGGCTGTCTGTTTTTCTGAGGACGGTGCCCAGCCCTTCTGCGGTTTTCCTGCCTTCTAGCCTTCCCCTCCCTATGGTTCTTCGGCTCTCCCCCTGCTTGGATTTTTCCTCTTGCGAGATCTTTCTCCTATTTCTGAGGTCTGGCGAAGGCGCCCTCTTTCGAGTTTGTTCGCTGTCTTCTTTACCCGGAAAATCATATTCCCGCGCTTGGATCTCTTCCTTCTTTTCTTCCTGTCAGGCCCCCTCCAGTCTCCTTCTCTCCTATTCCCTTTGTACGCCCCTTTCTGGGCGATTTTCCCGCCAGCATTGCCCCTTTTTGTTTTTTTCTTTCATTCTTTTTTTATGCTCTATTTCTAGCCTTACTGAGGGCAGGCTCAGTTCCCTTTTTTGTCGTGACTTTTTTTTTTCCCGCTGGCCCCCCGATATAGTTTGGTCTCTTGGAATTTTCCCTCCCCCTCTTTCTTTCTAGGTCTCGGGCGATGCGCTGGAATATTATTCGACAGGTGACGGAATTCTGTCCTCTTTTCCTACTTCTTGCGCCCCGGCATAGGCCACTCCTCCTTTCCCTTCTGCAAACCCGTTGCTCTCCCCTTCCCCGATATGGAGTTGATTTTTCCTCTGAGAAGTAATTGTACTGGAGGATACATTTTTGCCGGGATTTTTTTCACCTTCTCTATTCTCCATCACTTTGAGTCCTGCTTTGGAATCCCAGGTGTCCCTCTGATGGCGGAGCCGCCTTTCTGAACGTCTTCCTGGCCCGGCTCGTAATGGCTGGGTCACCTCCCTTTTTCTTCCCGCCCAGTTCGTGAGGGATGTGAATTCCTTTTTCTGTCCTGGGACTTCCTTTTCCCCAAGACATTGTCCTTCTTTTACACTTTAGATTTCTCTCAGCAGCGCAAGTAAGCCGATCTGCCTGCTGGGAGTTTTTTTTTTTACCCCCTTCCCCCCCCTCTCAAAACCGGGCATGACGTGGTTTCCTATTTCTTTTTCCTTTTTTTTCATCCTTCTTTTTTCCCCTGTGATTGCGCCAACGTCCCCTCTGCTACAGTTCCGCCCCTCTTGCAGCCGCCGGTCGAGGAAGGCGGCAGCTTCTTGTTCTTCCTACAATCCCAAGATATCTACTACTTGCTGCAGCTCCGGCTTCTTTCATTTCATTCATAATAGTATTCCCCCTTTAGATGGCGGTTTTTTTTTGGGCCTCCGCGGGATTCCCGATATTATTGAATTAGGTTCACTCTGACCCCCTTTTTCCCAATAATCTCCGGAATAGTGGTGGGGCATTGACCGTTTCTGTTCCTGATCTCATCGTGACCCCCCTTTCTTTTATACCCGATTTAGCAATACTTCCTCATCTCCAATGGACTATGTCCCTGCCGCGGTGGCAGGTTTTCTTTTTTTTTCTTTCTGTAGCTTTCCGAATGAGTCTTCTTTGTTCTGAACCTCTCGTATCCTTCTTTGGGGGCACCCCTCTCCCTCCTCGTGCGCCCCAATCCGGAATGGGACGGCGAGCTCTTCGGCAGATGGTAGGGTTCCTTATATTCTTTTTTTTCCCAAGTTGCTCATTACTTCTTTTTTGACTCTGCGCCGATTCATTTCTTCTGCTCCCCCCCTTATCCATGGTAGAAATTTAAATCTCCTCGGTCCCCTAAAGCCCTTTTCTTGGTCTCTCTTTCCATCTAGGGAGGAGGCGAGATTCTGATATTTTTTAGATTTTTCCCAGCGCGTCAAACATTCTTTTTCCCGGGTTTTATCATGTTTCCCCAGTTTCTTTCAGCTTTCTTTTACTTCAGGGATCTTTTTGATAGAACCGCCCTTTTATTTTTTTGTCACTCCCTAGTGCATGTTCCATTTCCCCGAAGACCCCCTAATCCATTCAGAGAGGTTGATCATTCTTCTTCTCTTTTACTGAGGGATTTTTAGCCTTCTCTGATTCGACCCCGATGATCCGTTCTGTCAACCGAGCCCGCTCTGAATACCTCTTACTCTCATGAGGAAGAAAGTGGGTCCTTTTCAGAACATTTCACGACCCTCTTTTAGTCTCTCCCCGCACAAACCTTCTCGTCAACATCATGCAACCTCTATATCCTTTTCTGACCAACCGAACGACCACCCAGACCGCGGCAGCTCTAATCCCCCATTCAGTTCCTCGAGCCTGAAGAGGCAATTGATCTCAAGTCCCCTCTTCATGGAGCAGAAGTAGGAATATACCCTTTTGGTTTTATAATCCTTCCTTGGCATGCACCTTCTTTGACGGAAAGAACCGGTCGTAAGCAGATCCGGTTTCCCTTTTTTCTGAAGTCCTCATTTCTCTACGCACTTATTCCGCAAATTGAGCCATCCGCCCCATTTTTCCTCCAGATGGCGGAAACGATGTTTTGTTCCGCTTCTTCAGACCCCGGGCGACCTCCCTCCTTTTTATACTAATTTTGTAGAGAGATGGTTGAGGTGATTTCAGAGGTAAGAAAGATTTTTCCTGGCCTCAATCTAGATTGTCGGGCTCCTGCGCCGTAACCGTTTCTAGCACTAGCGCGGGCTTTGTGCCTCCGTTTTTATACAACCCCTTTGCATACTCTTCCTTCTCTGTGAGACGCCGGCCGGATTCATTCCCTTCCCCAGCAAGCGCGGTTAGGGATGCTGTTTTCCTCGACCTTCTGCAGGATCCCCCCTGCCCGAGTTAATCCCCCCTTCTCTATCCGCCGTCTTCTCTGACTACTAAAATGTATTTTTTTTTCGAGTTTTCCCCTGCGCCCGGTGCGCTCTTTTTCTCATCAGCATTTTCTCTGGGCTTTTGTTCTCTTGGCTTTCGGTCGGCTATTTTTTTTTTTTCCCTTCTGTGTGTTCAGTATGGCTTCATCATGACCTTCTTCTCTTTTTCTCGTTTCTGGTTTTTTCAATTTCACTCTTTGGCTGGGTCTGGGATCCGACCGATACGCATAGCTGGTTATCCTTTCTTGAGTCCTTCTTCCAGCCATGCATGTTTAATGATATGGAGCACTTAGGTTTCTTAGTAAGGATAAGGGAAAGCCTTTTCTCCTTGCCCTGATCTCTTCTTTCCTTCAGCCTAACCTGCAGTGTCTCCTTCCCATGGAGGATTCCACGTCCCTTTGCCGGGCTCAGCACATTCTTTTTCTTAGAGAATCATTCCCCTGCAGTCCTTCCCCCCTCCAGAGAGAGGTCTGATTCGAGGCATCTGCCCCCTGGATTGACCCCTTTTCGCTTCTGATTTCGACCGTGCAGCACTTTTGCTATTCTTCGAGGGCATTTTCTTTTGTCTTTGAAGGTAGCCGGTGATGAATCTCCTCATCCCAGACCCAGGTGCGGCCTCTTTTTAACTTTCTGCTCATCCCTTTTCCATGCGTGGGGCGTTTTCGCTTCCCTCCTACGACGTTTCTCTTATATCCTTTTTGCCCCCTGCTTGTCGGCTGCCTTCATTTTCTTCCTCCTTTCGGCATCCACGTCGCAATCCTCTTGGATTTCTTTTCTTCAAACGGACCTCCATATACTGGATCTCACTCGGTTTGATTTCGCTTCGTTTTCCCCCCTCCCCTCGCTGCGATAATAGCCTGGTTTCTTCTTTCCTCACCACCACGATGTCCAGGTTAGGCTGGGGAGGGATTATGCCTTCCTTCTTTGCCAGATATCAGAGGCTCCCGCTTTTTTCCGGACTCCTCCATAGTAAGTCATTCCCATCGCCGCGCTTTCCCCTGGTGCCGACGATCGTGCCTTATTTTTTGCTCTTTTCAGCCTCGAGAGGAGATCATTTTTTTTGGACCCTCCCCTCAGATTTTTTTTCCCCCTCCCCCCGGGTCCGCTTTAACTGCTCGATTCGGTTTTTTTCATTTCCACTACTCCCTTTTTTTCCCCCCGGCGACGTCGAGGATGAGGAACTTCCTCGGCTCTTGCGAATTCTCCCCCATCCTTAAGTTCCCTCTCCCCTTCTCGTGTTCGATCCCGGGCCCTCTGCTCGGCCATTCCTCTTTTGGGGGGTTGAGCACCCCGAGAGACACAGGAGGGTGACTTTGGCCTGCATTTACGACCTCCCTTTTCCGTGGGTTATTCTCGCCGATCGATCACTTTGCCTCCCTCTTTATCAAGACCGTGGTGAGGATGGCTCATCAGCGTTTGAGCGTTCACCTGGGCTTTCTTTTTCGCAGCGAGGTTTTGTCAGGTGCCCAGGCCCTTTGGCCGGGCCGTTTTTCCCTCTTCATCCCCTTTTTTCGAGTGTTCGCGCGATACCTGGATTTTCTTTGACTGTGGCACTTCCTTCCTCTTGATAGCGCCTTTTTGTCGTAGCAGCGCGTCGATGGTCATGTTTTTTTCCATACTCCTTGAGAACTCAGCGAGATCGAGGGAGAAGTTTTTTTTTATTCAGCACCCTTTCCCCTTCTCTGATCTTTTCTTTCCAGGTCCTTATTGACCATTATGTTGAATGCCTGTCCCCTCCTCGGGGAATCTTCTCTTCCCTCCGTTTTAGATTGACCGGCCCTCTTTTTTTTTTTTTTCCTTTCATCGTGAACCATAGGTAATGGGATGGCGGCATTTCTTTTTGTCTGGGTTTGTGCTCCTTCCCTTCCCTCCCTCCTTCTTTATCCTGTCCCGGGCGTCTCGCTGGAATATGATTCTTGGGGACCGTTCTTCCCAGTCTTTTCGCATTAGGGCCCTCAGCCATATGATCTTCAAGATTTCCTTACTTTTTTCTGAGAATGACTTTCTCAATGTTTTTTTTGACTCCATCCGCACCCGGGCCAAGGGCTGGGTCACCTTACGCATTCTCCCCCCTTGCGCTCTTTCTCCTTGAAACGGTATCTTTTCTTGTCCTTCTTTTTGCGGCCACCTCCCCGGTAAAACGGTCTCTTTTCTGGCATGGTGTTGAATCGATCAAATTGTCTGCCTTTTCCGGTCTTTTTTCTCATCCTTTCGAAAGTCCCTCCTGTCTTCCGTTTGATACCCCCCCCATGTTTTTGCTTTCTTCAGCAGGCGCTGTCCGGGATCAGTCCCTGTTCCATGATGCTTTGCTGATTTGATGTCTTTTCTTTCCCTCATTTCCTACGGTGATGGCGTCTCCTCCCCTCTCTCATTTGCGCCGTTTGAAGAGGTTGCGTAACGACCGAGTCTCCTCTTCTCCTCACATCTAGAAAGAAGGTTCTGATCTTTTTTCTTCAAGTCCTACGCACCTTCCTCTACCTCCTCTCCGGCGCGGCTCCTAATCCTTTCTCCACTAGTAGTAACAAGGGGTTTTTTCACTCCTCGGCTGCTGTTATTTATCCGTTCCCCCGGTATATCGGGATCATGAGGCGAATCATGCTATACGTTTTTCCTTGTCTTTTTTTGTGGGATCCTGGACCGCGGGCTTCACTTTATTTTTTAATCTCCCCTTCGAATTTATTCTTCCTTCCCCCCGCTCCTTCAGTGCTCACAAGGATGTTTTCCTCTCGTTTCCTCCCATCTAAAGATGATGTAGCCGTTCCTAACCTTTTTTGATGGTTTCTCAGGAGAACTAGTTCTTCCCTAATCACGAGCCGGCCTTTTTTTTCCCCCCGTAGGAGCCAAGAGAAGCTCTTTTTTTTGATGTTTTTTCTAAAGGGCCTTTTTTATTGTCCCGACAACTGGTCTTTTTGTTCCTGCAACCAGTGTTACTAGTAACCCCTTTTGATTTCCTGTGGTCAAGGGAGGCGAGATTAATGCCTAATCTCTTGTCTGTAAAGCCCCGGCCTACCACCCTTTCATCCCCGCGCGCGGCCTGTGCTTCCCCGGTCGAATGACCTCTCGTTCTTCGATCCTAGGCTCAATAGGCTAGTCGTTTTTCACAATGCTGGCCGATCATTCTTTGATCTCCTGGCAATCTTGTTCTCGCTGCATACTAGGCCCTTGTCTTCTGCGTAGCGCCGTTCATCAAGCTCCCCCCCTTCTAATTATTCAATTTTTTGACGAGTTTGATCCTTTCGGTCATTACCCATTCTCGTCCGACTCTTGGCTTAGACTGTGGTCCCAGGCCCCTTCGCGGCCTGGCGCAACCATTTCGCTGATCGACCTTCTTTTTCTCTCCCTTCGCGCCCAGCCTTCATCATTTCTCGCGCTGCGTTATACCCCCGGCCCAGCTGCAACAGCTTTCTGATCGATCTCCGATTCTCCTCCCCCCCATCGAACTCAAATAACGGCCCATATCCCTTCTTGCTTGCAGAGATACGTTTCTTCGTTCCCCCCATGGAAATGGAGCTTCGCAGAGAAGTTAGTCTTTTTTTCTTTTCCGGAGAGGCTGTTTTTCCTTCTCTGTTAGATCTCCCCGCTCATCAATCACCCCCCCTTTCTTGAGGCTGACTGCGGAAACGAAGTAGGACCCCTGTCCTTCCAAGATTCAGTTCGTTCCTGGGGGGATATCGTATCTTTCTAATCTTCAGAATTTGCTTCTGAGGATCTGCCCCTTTTTCTCCGTAAATTATTTTTTCCCCCTTTCCAATCTAGAAAGGATTTCAAGCTCCCGTTTCCCCCCCGATTCTCTCTTTTCCTCATGTTGTGTTCTACTATGATATTTCTTCCTGGTCTGAGTGATTAAGGAAGATGCCACCCCTTCCGGGTTGGTGATTTCTGGGGGGGCTTCGGCTTCGTATTGCATAGAAATTTTTTTCGTCCTTTCTATTCCCTCCCTCAACCGGCCAAACTCCTTTCCCTTTTCTAGAGAAGACTGTTCCCCCTACGCTGATTTTTCTTTCCAAGGACTCGTGGGATTTTATTCTGCTTTTTGCGAAAAAAGTTCTTCATTCGACGTTCCACTGTAAGGATAATACCCCCCCCCCCTCCGCCTAGTTCTTTTCCCCAATCCTTGTCCTGTCTGAGAGCATGCCGGGTTAGCTCTGCAGTTTTCTTCCGGTTTATCTTTCTATGGTGGATTTGTGGTCTCACTTGCCAAGTCATGAGAGGTTTATTCTTTTGCTTAATGGGGTCTCCCTCCGTGGATCTTGCGTTTCCTTTTCTAATTTTAGGCGGAGGCCGGTGCTATTTTCTTCATCTAGAGCTCGATTTTTCCGCCTTTCTTCTCAGGTCATCTTTCGACCCTCCCCCCCTAAGCTCCATGATCTGTTCATATTTCATTTTTTCTTCATTCCTTGCTACTGGAAGATTAATTGTGATTTGTTTTCTTTTTTATTGCTGCGCGTCGCTGTCGTGCCCAGTGCCCTCCACTGCACGTCAATTTCCATTTTTTTCTAACCTTGACCGGGGGGTCTCCCCTGCCTCCTTCTTCTTTTTGGGCCCGAGCGCTTTTCTTCCTGTCCCTTTCCTCTCGCTCTACTCTCTCTTCTCCCGGTGCAGCAGGCCGCGGGTCTTGCCTGTTTTTTTTTTTTAGAACATCCCTCAGTCTGCTTCGTTTTCCCACCGGGGCCTCCGCGATCCGGCCCCCCATTCCCTTTTTTGCGATCTTGAAGATGGTTTTTTGCACGGGCTCACACCGGCCATTGGTTCGTTCGTCAACTCGGCCTTTTGCCTGGTTTCACCTTTTTTTGTTTTTTTGCGTAGGCAGAGGTGAGTTCCCCCGCCGCGATTCTTTTCGAACTTTGTATCTTTACGCAGCGGCTCTTGTTGCCGCACCGTCGCCATTTTTCTTAAGACGGAGTGCCTCCCTTCCCCCTTTCCCTATTCTGAGAGTCTCGGTCAAATTCCTATTTTTTTCTATGAATTTTTGATGGCGTTTGAGCTCTATCTTCTCCCAGTCTCGCCACAAAACTTCCCAGGAGCAGTTATTTGCTTCTCATCCCTTTCCCCGTCTGACCCGATATCGGGAATATTTCTGAAGCTCCCTACATTTTTGGCTATGCCCACACTTTTTCTTCTCCTTGTTTTTCTAGTCCGCAGCGCCGTCAGCCCGATAGTTCCTTTCACTGAGGTCGTCTTTTTGCCCCTCCTACAATGCCCTTCTTGGCAAAGCTTGCTGGTGATTTTTTTCCTAGTCCTCTCCCCCGATCGGGTCGTGTCTCTCGGCCCTTGACGGCTCCCCCCAGGATCCTCAATGACTCCCTTCATTGGGCGTTTGTTTTATGGTTCCCTAGAACTTTTCTCCTTCTCCCCTTTCTTTCATTTTCCTCATGCTCTTACGGGCAGCGCGACTGCTCTCTTGAATATTCGGATTCGGGGTTTCGCCCCCAATCTTCGAACAGTTTTTTTTTCCGGTCTTCCCACAGTTTCCCGATTTGCCTTCTGTTTTCCGTCTCGCCGGTTGATTCGATCCACCATTGACTCTTATAACGTTCCTTGAGTATTGTCGCCCTTTTTAACTTTATTTCGCATCACCGTTGCCCCAGGGGATTTTGTTTTTTTTAGGCTTACTCTTGAAGTTTGACCTTCATTTTCCCCCTTTCCTTTTCCTAACATCCCTAAGCTGGAGGTACCTTGTCAGTTTTTCCCTGTGACTTTAGAGGCTCTCGGTTCTTCAGTCTTTTTACTCCGCCCTCTGGTCTGGAGAGCAGATTTCATGGCTCCCCCCTGGTCACCCTTCCCCTATTACCTCTTCCGCCCTTGAGTCCGTTCCGAAGCCTAGACCTTTCGACCCCTTTACATCGGGCATTTAAGCCGCCCACGTTTCCTCCTCCTTTTTTCGCTCCCCCGCCAGCATGCAATTTTCGATGGATTT
>Ga0179593_1494089_pt1 | contig 11741 bp, 16 predicted proteins | sample CZODoug2_1_08_16_FD_185931 | JGI IMG/M metagenome (GOLD analysis project Ga0179593, IMG submission 185931) | Vadose zone soil fungal communities from Angelo Coast Range Reserve, California, USA - CZODoug2_1_08_16fungal (PacBio error correction) | ecosystem: Environmental > Terrestrial > Soil >... | reverse complement strand
CCATGTCGTTTTGTAAACGACGGCCAGTGTCAGCTAACTAGCCTCTCCCCCCCCCCCCTTTGGCGCACCCAACTCCTTCATTCCTTATTTTTCTGCGAGTGATTGGTAAATCTGTAAACAGGAAGCGAGCAGCTTCTGAAACGGGTACTGGTTTCTTCGCGTGGGCTTTTTCCCCCGATTCTTTTAATGCTTGCTGCGTTTGCCCGCAGGCGGCCCCCTTCTCCTCCTCTCGCATTCCGTTCTTCCCTTCCTGGACTTCGCTTCAAACCTTTTGCGACCGCAGTCTCTGCGGTCTGGAAGCCGACGTCTTCTATCGCTTTCTCCCCCCGACATTTTCATTTTGGGCGCGATTCTCGGCCTAGAAAGATCCCCTATTTTGCCTTTGAGACGTACGCCGTTCTCTCTCTTCCCTTAAGTCTCTTGGTCTTCGCCTTGTGGGCTGAGATTTCTCCCCACTCTTCTCATTCGTGGGCCTCCCGTTATTGGAACGCCAAAGACGCAACTTACTTGAAGTTAGATTACAAAGCTATTTCGATTCCAGTTTTTCATCGCGCCCCTTTCCGCTTACCGAATCGCCTGTTTTCAGCGCCCGCGATCGCATCTAATTGTCTTGCGATGGGGTTCTGGCCGGTGACCAATAGGATTCTCAAGATAAAGGCGGCCCCTGTTTGTTCCCCATCCCCCTTCAGTTTTCTCCTTTGGCACGGCTCTCTATGCTCTGGGACAAATTTCCCGCCGGTTAGCCTATGGAATGAACCTGATGAGTATGCGTGGCATAACAGTCGCACTTTTACCCTTCTCCCTCCCCTGAATCAGAATAGCGGTCACCCCCTTCATTGTTTTCCATTTGGCGTGCTTTCGGACGTTCGATGCGACCTACTGTCGCAATGCTCTCCTTTTCAGCGGCCTCACCTGTCACCCCACCCACTCCCCTCTCTCCCTCGCCAGGAACTTCTTTTCCCAAATTTTAGTTCACGTTTTTTTCTTCGTCTCCACTCAGATAACGAAGCGTTTTTTCGCAGGATCCCTTCCCAGACTCTTCCCTTGATCCCCTCTCACCCTCAGGGAGCCTGGACCCTTCTGACCCTATTCCTTTGAAACCCTGCCTCCGTACGAAGCCGGGCGGGTCCCCATTTCGGTGCCTGTCAGAAGCACGTCTTTTCTCGCTTATGACTTTCTCGGTCTCGGTTTTACATGGGCGCGCCGGCGTTTGAAGGCCGCGGCCGTATGGTTGTTTTTCCGGTCCCCAGTTTCTTTGACCCTTTGCTGCACTTATCTCGAGACCGTTTCAAGGGCTTCCCGTGCTTTGGATCAAAAAATCTTCTTTCTGCTCGACCTCTGGAGCCCTTTTTCTTTCTTGATTTCTTAAGTCCTTTAAGTTCTCACTGACCTCCTCCATTTTTTCGACTCCTGGCATCTGGTTCCCCTTTTGCGTTTAGTTCGTGGACGATGACCAAGTTCCGACTTTTTTTCAGTTGTTTAATTATTCCGATTTGCAAATGTGAAGATTGCCTTCGTCCCCTCCTCACCATCATACTCCGCCCCAGTCTTTCCTTTTCCAGCAAAAAGCCCTCCTTCTCGAACTAGGGCGTCCACGTGAGCTTCTTGCATGTCGTTGCTTCAATTGAGGGCCTCACTTGAGTAACTTCAATAACTTTTCTCCGCCGCCCTAAGGCCCTCTTCCATTTTATTTTCCACTCTTGATCTTTATATATGCTTTTATAAGACTTTTGGGTTTTGTTGCTGCGGTGCTTACGATTCACCTTCCCCCTTTCCCTCTCAGATTCGTCTCTTCCCTTTTCTGAGTATATCCCTTACGCTTCTTGTTCCCCAGCAGGTTGCGGTTGGGGGAACGTTCCTCCGGTGTTACTTCTGTTGTTTGCTGATTCGACGTCGTATTTCCCCCTTCCCCCCATCTTATGATTTTTTCCCCCTTTTGTTCACTCTTTCCCCCTCTTTACTTATTTCGCCTAGTTCTTCAGTTCATTTTGAGGATCCTGATGGGAATCGCTACAGCCCGGAGTGCTAGCCCCCTTTCCGCCTTTGTTCGTCCGCTCCTCCTTCTCCTTGAGACATGGAACTCAGTGTCTCTTTTTTTTTTCCCTTAACAGACCCATGTATCAATGGCTTCACTGACTCCTTCCCTCGAAGTTGTGGATCTGGTATAATGCCGAACGCGGTCTACCCCCTCCCCATTAAACCGTCAATTCCCCGGATCTCCCCCTCTAGAGAAGTGATTCTTCTGTCTTTTCCCCTCACACTCTATTCGCTTTCACGCCGAGTGAAAGGGCTTCTTCATTTTACTACCTCTTTCGTATCTTTACCTGCTCGGAGTACTCAGGTTGTTTCCCACCACCCTCTTGGCGCTGGCGCTCGTGTTTGGCAGCGGTTGTTTGCACGCATCACAGATTCGGTCTTTGTACCTCCTCCCGGTTCTTGAGCCTATCCTTTTTCGCTGTTTCTATATTCATTTTTCTCCCTTAGAAGTTCTGCGCGTTCTTCAGCCAGTGTTCGCGTTTTTTTAACGTCTCTTTTCTTTCACTTTTTTGGAAGAGATTCTGCTAGGGGTGTTTTTTTTCCCCCCCTTTGTTACGCACCGTTTTCCAAACCAGATCGAATATTCGATCGATCCGTTTCATGGAGTGTAACGACGATGGACTTGCGGCCCTCTCCTTTGTCTAAGATTAATCCGTCGTTTTCCTCCTACCCTGATCGGCGTCTTTGGTAATTTTCGTCTGGCGTTTTCTGCGAAGGCTTTGGCTCTAGGAGTGCAGAGTTCCTGAGTGCCCTTTCTCATCATAAGTTTGTTGTCTGTTTATCTATCTCCATCATGCAATCTTTTCCCCCAGAGCAGCCCTTTCGATCTTCGATTACCATTTCCCATTTTTGCATTGTCGCCGTGTATTTTGCGCCCCGAAGTAGTGGTTCTTCTCCAGTCGTTTCTCGCCACGTTACTCTCCTTTCACCTTTGCCCCCCAATCTCCACGTCGATTCTTTTCGGGGCTGTTTTTCGAAATGGCCCACACTCCTGATAAGGTGAGCTCCCCTTGCCACCCTCAATTAAACCTCAACTTCCTTCCGTTGACACCTTCTGTGGTCAGGACCCTTTCGCATTTGCTTCTCACACGGCTAGAGTCAGTCTCGTTAAGAGGATCGCTCCTGGACCGTTGCGGTCCACCAGAGTTTGACTTTTTTCGGTGGAGGGCGTTAACCCGGACCGTCCTCCCTCTTCCACAAACCCCTTTTCTCCCTCGCTTTTCTTTCCCGCCATATGTACTCTTTTCTCTTTTTTGCCCGAGAGCCACGAGTTCTTCCCTTGTCACTTTCACTGCCGTCGTTGGGGGAAACCGATCCTTCGCGTTTTTCATATTTTTTTTTCAGCCCTCTTCAGAATATTTTTTGTTTTGATCCGGTTTCTGGACGGTGATGTTTGCGAATACTCGTTCGGCTTATTCCAGACCATTTGGACCGATTTTCCCTCTATCTCCCCCATTTTTATTTATGAGTCGTTCCTTGATTCCCCTCTCTCCCCTGGTTTCATGGCGTCTTCTTTCTTGCGCTCATAAAACGGTTCTTTCAATCCGTCTGTAGAGTTCAGATGGTTTCATTCACAGGATCTCACCCTGTTTTTTTTTTTTTTCTCATGATTGATTTTCCACCCCTTCTCTCTTGCTCCGCGTTCTACCCTTTTTTTTCCACCGCCTTTTGTCTGTTTACCTCCTCCTTGAATAAGCCCCCCCCCCCTCCTCGGGTCACCTCTGTTTCTGGACAGTTTACCCCCCCCGCATTTGTTCTCCCATTATTAGTACCCTTTCCCCCCCCCCTTTCCCTTGCCTCTCTCGATTTCCTTTCCCTTGACCTTTCTTCTCCCCCCCGCCTAAAACAATTCTTTCGTCCCATCTTGAGATCTCAATATCTCTTCGTTTTAGACGATATTGCCATGTGATGGCCGGATTTATTTCACCAAAGGTATTAAGGTCCTCTCTCTTGGACCCTCTGTTTTCTCAAATATCAGCCCCTAGTCCCGCTCCGGGATCCTATTGACGATTTCTTTAACGTTGGCTTTTTCGCTTTTCCGTTCTGACCTCTTTGGTCTTATTCTTTTTCGTTTTACAATTGTCAAAAGTCCGTCTCCTTCCCACATCTCATAATTTTTTCCTTTCCTTTGAATGCTCTTTTTCCTTCTTTTCCCGTCTCGCTTCTTTGTGAGCTATTATTCCCAATTATTTTATAGCGATTGCTAGGGCTGATTCAAGTCAGATCGTCCCTTTTCTTCTCCCTTTATTTCTCTGTTTCCCTAGCCTGTTCTCAATGACCCTTTACTTCTCTGGAACCCCCTTTTTCAGCGATTGGTGTGATTTTCGGCAAGCCTAGCCCTCTTGTTTTCTTAACCAGTCCCTGCCTTCCCGGTTTTTTGGCCCCCTTTTTTTCCCCAAGATCGGTTTTCCTCACAATTTTCTTCCTTTTAAGAGGAACTCTCCAATCATAGCTGGGTCTCACATAATTGCTAGAAAACCTGAACCTCATTCGTTTCCCCTAATGTCTTCTTCCCTGCTTTCCATGATTCTCCGTTCCAGTACGACGGTTCCGATACTGGTTCTTTTTGCTCATCTTTCCGTCTCTTAGTAATCTTTCCCTACCTCCCGGCTTGAGTGAGATGAGACGACCCAGTCCTGAATCTATCCCTGTTGCACAGACTTGAAGTCTGCTGTCTCTCCTATTTTTTTCCTTTTTTTCTTTCGCTTTTTTCCTTCGTCTCCGGGCGCCCTCTTTTCAGCTCAGAGTCTGACGATTGTATAGCCGAGTCTGGACCGGTCCTCTCCTTTTCTTTTCGTTGATTCTAAATTTTCTTTTTTTTCTGGTTTCGATGATCCTCTTTCATCAGGATTAAGGATCACCGGATGACTTTCCGCTTTTTTAGTGTCGTCTCCTCCTTTCAAACCCGGAGGTGGACAACACACTTCCATACGTTAGCTTTATCCTATTCTTCTTCCAGCAGTGCCATACACCATCGCCCTTTCAGATGCTCTCTCTTGGTAGCATGACTTGGAGGGCGGGATCTTGGGTTCTACCTCGTTCTCTCTTTAAACGGTCGCCGGTGAGCCATAGGCTTTTTTTTTGTTTCGATCGTACTGCACTTAAGTCTTTGTTTGTGCGTTCCAAAGGTTCTACGAAAGTGAGTACCCTGCGTGATTTTCCTGGTTTCTTTTCTCCCCCTCCAGTCTAGCCACACCCAAGAGGTTCGTGAAAGAACCATACATCGCGGGAGTTCCATATCTTCCGTTCATTCTATCAGATCTTTTTATCAGAGCTACATTTTTCGCTTCGCCTTTCCGCCCTCCCCGCTCGCAAAAAATGACTGTCCCGTCATCTCGAGCAGACGGGTCTCTTCCTCGGTCTCAGATCCTCTACTCTTTTTTCCTTCTGCGTGCGCTTCCGAGGCTTTGAATCTTCTTTCGCGTGAACGATCCTAGCGGGTTGCGGCGGGAGCCCTTTTCCCGCCGCGTTTCCTTTCCAACGTTCACTGATCCCCAGATATTGTTGATTGAACGGACCACGTTTGCTCAGTTCCCCTTTTCATATTTGCTCGATTCGGTCCTAGTACTCCCTCCTGGATAATACCTCTTTGCCGTATTGTTCGCACTCACCCTTTTTGAGTAGCGTCTGTTCTTTCGACTTTCGCTTCCTTTGATAGTTTTATCGCTCTTTTCCTTGTTTTTCGATTTCTCGATTTCATCCCCCTCCCTTCCTCGATTTTTTATCGAACTTTTTCCCCGTTTCCGTAACACCCCTTTTTTGTTCTCCCCCCAAATTCCTCCCCCTTTTCTTTGATTTTCTCTCTGATTCTAATAGGTTTCTACCTATCGAAGTCGCTCTTTCTGTTTTTTTGTCTTTTGCAGCTCGTGGTTCTCTCACCTTAGTTTTCCTCCTTTTTTTTTGCGAACCTGGCTAACTCTTTCCCTCGGGAATTTGGTTCGTTTCCCCCCTGCCCATAGCTTTCCCCTTCTCTTCTTTGCAGCGTCGCAGCTTTGCCGGGTTTTTGAATTTTCGTCTGACCGCACTCTTCGCATCCGTTCTTGTTTGGCGCTCGTTATTAGCGTCCTCTCGCATCTCAACTCATTCGCTCGCGACGCCCTCCAGTTATGAGCATTCTTTCCCTATTACCGGGCCCTCTTGTTCGTGAGTTTTTTACGCGTGTGGGAGAGACTTTGTTTGTCCTACAACCGAACATCCCCCTTGTTACTATTCTCCGATTGTGCCCGCCACTCCAGCCATTCTGACAGTTTCTCTGCCAAATTGCTGATGTAGCTCTCCTTTTTAATCTTCACACCTCTGTTTCTCGCGAATAAGCCAAGAAGCCGCCGCCGCCTTCGGTGGTTTTGTTTAGTCTGCATCGATAGTCGGCTTTTAGTGCGAGGTCTGTCGATCCCCCTCGATCTCCAGCTGGTTGGTTTTGGGGGTGGGTGGGTGGGGTGGTGTTTTACGCTTTTCCTTTTTTTGTGTGTCCCAAGAGGTTTCAGCCCTGTGCCAACCGGCCTTCCTCCCGTCCCCTACACATAGAGTTTTGACATGCTATCTTTCTGCTCTGGACTTTTATAATGTGAGTTCGTCGATTCCCCCGGACACATACACCCAGGATGAATCCATTTTCAATCATCCGCATAAGCTGTTTCCGCCTGTAAGGGTTTGTTTGTCGACGTTTGTCAAGGACTCGTTTTTCACCTTTTTCGTCCGACGCTTCTCTTGATCCTACGCTGTCGCCCTTTCTCGTTCCCCATCAATCTTGAATACCTCCCCCCCGCCTCGCCCATCGTCACTTATTTTCCCTTTTGCTCGGTCTTTTCATTGCGGCGCTCGCCCTCAAAATTTTTTTTTTCGTTCTAATCTCACTTTTGAGTTATTGCCGGACGTGCTACTTAAACTAGGGGAGTGAATTCTTCCACCTTAAGGACCCTTTCTTTCCGACCCCCCCAGACTAAGCAGATTCGGGTCCACCGGCATTGGGCATTGTCGGGCCCGGAGTTCTCCTCTATGATTAGATGCATTTTCTTCCCCCTGCTCTTCCTTTTCTCCCTCCTTCGTGAAGGCCTTCCGGTAGTTTAGTTCGGATCATAGATTTTTCGCTCTTCCGAGGTTTTCCCTCCCCTTTTCCCTATTGTTCCCAGAGGACTTTTCACGTGTCCTTTTTTCTCCACGTCCGAATTGCGCCAGCTTCTAATCCTATTTTAGAGCGTGGATGACGACGAGAATCCCCTCCCGGGACCTTTTTTTCTCAGCCTTTTTCCCCCGCTTTTTCCACTACTGTCCTCTTTCCCCCCAAGATGTCGTGTTTTGGATCTTTGCACTCCCTCACGCCCCTAAATTACACTTCCCCTTCTTTTCTGGGCCATTTCATCTGATTCTGCTCCGACCCCGCTACCTCATCGCACTTTTTTTGCCCGGTATAGTTCGCACAAAAGTCATTTCAATCACTTTTCGAACTAGGGTTTTTTTCCCACTTTCTCTTCGCTGTTGTCCTCCCCCATTTGTTTCCCTGGCCCTAAAGCGTGTACTTTTAACGTTCTGGTCCTCAATAAGGCCTTTCCAACTTGCACTCCCCGGTTTTACTTTTCCCAAGTCTTTCCTTCCTCTATAGAAAGGTCTATGTCCCCCTTCCTTTTTTGGGTTTGTTGAGCGACGATACTTCACATTTTCGATCTCGTCGCTGGACTTGGCGTCTCTATTACTCATTCTTTTCTCCAACTGCTTATTGGTGTGTTTCAATCCTCGCTTCCTTGACCTTTTGTGGCTTTTTTTGACTTATTCTTTCCCACGACCAATCGGGCTGTGGAACAACCCCCTCTGCTCTCTGGGCCCAATCTACTTTGGATCAATTCCTCAATTCTTACGTTCTCACCATTTTGAGGTCCGATTCCTGAAAATCTACCCCCCCCCCCTCCGGCTAGAGCCTTTTCTCCCGTTTTATTCTGGAAACGAGCTCATCGACCTTTCCCAAGTTTATTTGATCCTTAATAATTACCAACTCTACCCTCCTTAAAATGTATAACAAAAAATTTTCAGGCTCATATTGACACTCCCCTCCGGTGGGATTTTCCTTCCTCCCATCACTTAGTCTTAGATCGCTCACCTACCCAGTCCAACATATAAGGATTCGCATCTTACTCTCTGCCGATTTGGTCCCCTCTTTCAACTCATTAGTTGGGCACAACTCATGTACGTCCAGTTTTTACGATCCTTCTTGGTATAGACACTTTCTTGTATTTCCTTTAGATAAAATGAGGAGCCCCGTACAGTTTTAAGATGCTTGGTTCCTCTCCATCGGATAGTGTCGATCGTTTTTGTCTCCTTCCCTTTAGTAGTTTTGGCCCTCAGCCCAACCCGATCCCTATGGCTTGGGTTTCCCGCAGCCGTACTGAAGCTCTTTACGTGGGTGGTTGCATGCTGTCGTTAAATGTTCTCCAGGAGGATTCATTGTTTTCTCTCGCCGCAGACGTTCTGCGGTCTTCCCTCCAGACCGGTGCAGTTTTCTTCATGTCTTCCTGGCTGTTCTGTGTGCCCATTTTGGAAGTCCCCTATTTGGGCGTTTTTGGCCTTTCCGCTTACGCCCTTAATAAGATCATAGCTATTTTTCCCTCTTCGGTTTGACTTTCTTTTCCCCCATGCCCAGCGGACGGATCCGACTGCAGCAGTTCATAAGTAGGTTGTCAGCACCTCCGTCCGCTTCCATTTTCCCTTGTTTCCCCTTTTAGGCTTCCTCTTCTGAAAGTTCTGCTTTTCTACGTCCCTTCTCCTGTGGTTAGATGACTACTCTTTTCCCTCCCCTCCTTGGGTTTTTTCTTTCCCCAAACCCATTCTGACCATGTTTCTTTGTATACCAGTCTTGCGCTAGTTTTTCACCGCGTCACAAGTGGCAGAAACTGTCCTGTCCGAGATCGTTTCTGTTTTCCCCCCCTCGTTTTTTTTTGCTATCGATGGTCAGCCCGCATTCTGCGTTTCACCCCGGTCCCAACAGACCCTTCTAGTCCCTTTTCGATTTTCCGGTGCCTTCCGTCATTAGTACAGTTTCAACCCTCCCCCGAGATCCTTTGCGTACCACTTGCATTCTACCGCCAGGACGACATTCGCCCTTTGCCCACTTTTGATTTTTCAAACTTCCCCGCCCTTTGCGACTCAAAACGTCGCTCCCTCTCGAATCTTCCACCCCCCTCTAGGACCGCCCCCTTTTTCACCCAAGAGCCGCTCGTCGACCTGTGTCCCCCACACGTTCTTCACTCCCCACGCGACATTTCCCCCACCCCCCCAGTTTGCCAAATTGACAGGACACTTGCTTTTACACTGTCTTTTGATATTTTTTCGCCTCGCCTGCCCCGATTTCCCCCCAGAATTTCCCCCCTCCCCCGCCTCAGTTCTTAAGCTATCCCCATCTTTATCCAAATGATCGTCACTTTAATTTCTGTGTTGCCATTCTCCTCTCAGTTTCAGAGTTTTCCTCCCTCCCTTCCCGATCGTCTAGTTTCCCTACCCTTAGACTTACGTTTTTCTTTTCCGACTATCCTCTTGTCCCTTCAAACACCTTATCTGGCACGTATTAAGATTAGCCTTCCATTTCCTAAATTTATGTATAGTTATTTCTTTCTTCATATGCATCGGCTCTTTCTCCTTATCCTTCTGCGCGACTCCAATTTCTCGTTTACATCTTTCATTCGCGTTTCTCTTCTGCTTCCATCACAATGTCGAGACTTTATCCTTGAAGGCTGTTCTAGTTCACAACGTCTATTTCATCTTGGCAGAACCTTTCCCCCAAGACTCTTTTTTACCTGTTCACTAACTCGTCGCCGAAGACACCCAACTTTCTTTTTGCCAACAGGCTGGACAGTTCCCCATCCTCCTTTGTTTATACAATTGTAAGTAATATCCTGCACTAACCAGTCCTCTCTCCCCGAATGGGGAAGTTTGACGTGATTTTTTTTCTTCGATAACCCTACGTCCCCACCACCCTCCTTATAGTACCGACGTGACAATATCCGAGGACTTGAGGACTCTCTTTCCCCCTTTTGTCCGGATTTTTTCTTTTTTTCCCCAGTTTAAGTCCTCCCTCCGTTAATACGTTCCCCCTCACAATGATAATGACCCAGCTCGAGATAACGTGTGATCTTATTGAATTTCTTTAAAGTTTGCTTTTTTGCTTTCCGGGCTTGCTCCCTTTGGCAGACTTTCGGTATTCTTGGTCTTAGCATCCCGTTGGGTCTTCCATTTCCCTCTCTCAGACCTTGTTTCCCATTGACCGTTCGGATTTTCTCTTCCACGCCCCTTCTTTCGATCTGTTGCTCGAGATGTAACTTTTTCTCGCCCCGATTCGCGTTCCTTGTGGATCCCTTCACCCTTCTTTCCTGAATTGTCCCCCACTCGATCCAGGGATTCATCTTCTCTGCCATAGACGTGATTCAAAAGCGTTGAATGCCTCTGGACCAATTTTCTCTCGATAGTCGATTTCTCATGACATCTACATCTGAAACCACTTTTGATAAGCACTGACACCGAAATAGGGCAGTTCACAAAGAAGTTAGGTCCCTGTTTAATAGAATTTCCTCCTACTTCTGACCACTCCCCTCGTGTATATTTAAATTTTTTTCTGAGCCCCATGACCAAATCCTTCTTGACCTCTTTTTTTCGTATGATTCGTGCATGATTTCGTAATAGTTTTCCCGCATGTTCCGCTCCCAGGCGTTTCGATTTCCTTCCTTGCTTTCCGGAGATGTGCGATGGGCCAGCCCTCTTCCCCCCTGTCTTTTTCGTGAGCTTCTCACCTCGCCTGACAATAGAGCACGGTGGCCCCTTGCCTGGATGTATTTTCTGTTTTTTTTCAGGTCGTATCTATTTGATTGCGCGATGTTCCTCGTAGTTTTTTCTGAATCGAAGCGTTTGAAGAGTTCCTCTCATCTTCTTGACCTGTTTTGATCACCGCGACCGGCTTTTCTGTCTGATGCTCCCCCTTCTTCCCTTTTTTTTCTGGGTCCTCTACTCCGTTTTTTTCCTTTCGGTTTAAATTTTTCCTTTTTTTCTTTCTAAGTTCTAGGATCGATTTTTTTTCTTGCGGTGTCAACACCCATCGGTAGCTGGACTGCTCAGCCGGGCTGACCCCATTCTGCTTCGATTTTTTTGTTGGTTGGTTTTTTTTTGTCCGACACCTAGCCGTTTTCTCTTTGCACCTTCCACCCTTTACACGCGTTGAAATAGTTTAGCCCATTCATCATTTGCTGCGTGTGAGTTACCCTGATTTGAACATTATTTCTGATTTTTTTTTTTCTCTCCCCGCCCCGTCCCGACCCCCCCCCCCACCATTTTTCTACTATTATCCTTATTTTTTTATAACCGGAGCTCAGACTGCGGGGTCTCCTATGCACGTCCCCCGTTTTTCTATATGGCAATGCACTTTCTCGTCCCACACACCAGACTTCCTGCTCCCACACACCCCCCCAATGACTCTTCTTGAGTAGGTTCGCTTCAACAGGAGACTGCGGGGACGCGGCGCAGGCTCGGATTTTAATCCTACTCTCTGTGTCTCTTCCCATTTCTTCCTGTTCAATTTCTACCTCTTTTCTCCTTCTTAAGACGACCTTTTTTCCTCTCCACCGACCCCTACGCTGGTTCTACCCGTTTCAAGCAGGTGCTTACTTGTCTCTTAGTGAACGCAGGGACCCTCAATCAGGATTCTACTTCCAAAATCCTTGATTTCTTTT
>Ga0179593_1479669_pt1 | contig 11741 bp, 9 predicted proteins | sample CZODoug2_1_08_16_FD_185931 | JGI IMG/M metagenome (GOLD analysis project Ga0179593, IMG submission 185931) | Vadose zone soil fungal communities from Angelo Coast Range Reserve, California, USA - CZODoug2_1_08_16fungal (PacBio error correction) | ecosystem: Environmental > Terrestrial > Soil >... | reverse complement strand
GTGCAGAGAGCCCCAGCCTGCCACGATGACTGAAGTGATCAGGAACCGCGCCTGCCGCGGCGCAGGTCGGCGTATTATTTCTTCGGATCGCGCCCTCCACACAGAAGTTCATTCAGGCGACCCCCTTTTCCCCAGCTTTAGGCTTACGTGTAAGTTTATGACGTTCTCCTCGTTTAGATAGTAATCATTGACTCCTTTAATTTTTCAGTTTATTGGCTTGCCGGCTCTCCTGTTGATGAGGTCAACCCATCCCTTTTTCCCTTGTTTGGGATACAGCGACTCTGTATCGCCGCCTGCGTGTCGTATGCGCTCCCCTTCCCTTCTGTTCCAGAATGGATCTGGTGACGTGACGGTATGCAACCTTTTTGCCGTTTTGCGGTTGCTGCGTTTCCCAACGATTGGCTGGTCGATGGTCTTTTCCCGTGAGACCGGAGCGGCCGTTGCCCTTCCTTACCTCTCCGCAGAAAAGTCTTCTTTCCTTCACGAGCATTCTTCTTGCATATTTTTTAAGTGCTATCACTGCGCGTTATCCCCCTAACCACTCGGGCGACGAGCCGGCTGCGTGCAGCTGAGGGGCCCCTCTTCTTTGCGTCATGGCCCCCGGTACGCGCTTACTTAGATACACAGCACGGTTTTCTTTCTAACTTTTTCGAGATTAACCCGCGGTTCCTTCAGCGTCTCTTAAACCGAAGTGACCCTCCGTTACACGCATTGCGAACTCTTCCCCCTCTGAGATATAACCGTCAAGTTAGGACGTTTCTAGAAGGTTTGCAAACTCGTTTTTCAACGTCCAAGCCCGGGCGCCTCTTTCCCTTACGAAGTAGATTCTTTCCTCCTCCCCCAGTTTACATGGTTGGTCTTGCCCGGGCATCAGGATGATGTACGGATTTCCGCTTGCCGCTTTTCAAAGCAAGCTCACAGGCGTTCCTTTTTTGCTTTCCCCCAACAAGCGACAAGGTCCCCCCCTTCCCCCCCCCAGTTCGCAAATAGTTCAAGTCGCCCCTTCTACCATGAATAAACTTTCATCCCTTCTCATTTCCCCCTCGAGCGCGCCCCCACCGTTTCTATCCTCCCCCCTCTAAACCGGATACCCCTCCCCTTTCCCCTGCTCCCGCAGCAGGACCAGGACCTTTTTAGACTGTTGAACAGACGTCCCAGCTGGGGCCTCTTTTCGTCCCCGCCTTTTTTGCTCCCAGAGAACCCCTCTCGTTAACTCGCGCGGTCAACTTCCCGGGATTTCCCTCCCCGCCCCGGTCTTCCAATAGCGAGACACATGCGTCCGATCCGTCCCCGCTAAGGGCAGGGTGCTTCAAGCATCTTCTTCTTTAGACCGACTTGAGGACTGACCCCCCCTCTGTACAGTCCTATCTCTTTTTCCTTTTCCATCCTTGTAGATCTACATGGACTTGCCTGACTCCCTGGCCTAACTTTTTTCGGCGCGCGTCCTCTTCTTTCCCTCGATGGACTCGCCTGCCCTCTACCCTCTCTTTTTTCCCGTGCGCGGGGATAGTGGGGCTTCTCTTTTTGTTTAAGTCGCTTGGCCGTTTTTTTTTTTTTCGGCTAGGATTCCCTTTGCCAACCAAACATCGGTTCCTCCGCATCCTTCTTGCCCCCCCGACTTTTTTCGGGCGTCCGCCCTTTTCTTGAGCCCTTCGGCCTCTTGCGGTTTCCTGGCCGTCCTTTTTCTCCCTTGCCGATTTCCGGACGTCTCTGTGGTTCCGATCCTGTGGGGGGCCATCGTCGTGGGGGCTTTTGCTTGTCTGGCGGCCGTTCCTCCCTTCCCTAGTGTGGCTACTTCGTGCTTGGTTCGCTTCTTTTGAGAATTCCTGTCCACGGCTCATCTGTTTGTTGCCAGAAAGCGCGGCGGCGATTTTTCCCCCGAACTCTGCGTGACTGGGGATGATGGCCCTTTTTCCTTTTCACCATGCTACCCTTGGCAACCCTGCGCCGGCATTTTTATGACGCGCCCGCGCCGGGCAGTCTTTTGGATTCTCCCCCCCCATCCCCTTCGGTCCTCGACCCCGCTTCCCGGACGGAGCAGTGGATCTTGCTTTTTCGCGTTTTTTTTTTCGTCGATAGGCCTTTCCTCTTTACTTAGTGGTTCTTTCTTATGTTTCGCCCTCTTTCAGTGACGACGCGTCTTTTTTCGGAAAGTATCTCGCGGTATGGATTTCGTTACTCTTGATGGTACTCCCGCGCCTTTTTTACACTTTTCGTTCCCCCCCCCCCCCCCCACCCCCTTTCCCGAGTGTTTCTTCTTGACCTTGCCCGCGGGCCTCGGGTGCAAAGCTCTTTCTTTTTTTTTCCTAGCCCGTGATACCTCGTACACCGCCGGCGTTTTCGTAGGCTTCATCGTTTCCTCCTTCTCTCGCTGAGTAATTCCTCAACCTGCGTTCCCCTCCTCCCAGGACAGGGTTCCTTTGACCCTGTCCTCCAGCCAACGACTTGCCTCCGCCTCACTAGGTTCCCAGGTTTTCTTCCCGTTACCTCCCCTCTGTGCATGATTCCCTGATTTTTTTTTCCGGTCCCCCTCGACAAGCCGGATCATATTCTCTTTCTTTGATTAGATCCCTTTGCCAAACTTCCAAGCTGTGCTAGTAGCCATTCAACAGGGATCTGTGGCGGGCCCTCCCATCTACCTCCCCTCCAAGCCAGGCCCCCCCCTCTAGATCATACACGTAATCCCACTTCCGGAATCCCTGCGAAATAAGGCCACAGGTTTCGTGCGTTTGAATGCCTGATGTTTATTTGGATATGCGTTGATCCGGATCCTAGATGAGACGTTTCCCTTAGTAAGAGGCGGAATTTTTTTTTACTGATCATATTTCTGAAAGATGGCAGCTTTTTTTCATCTTTTCTATATTTTTTCCTCTGCCTATTTTTGTTAGTTTTTCGGATGCGAGTCCTTCTCAAGAAGTCGGGAAAAAGTCAAGATGTGACGCGCGTGCACGCTTTTCTCCCTGTAGAAGTTCATCGAGGTGACGACGAATCCTTTCCCCAGCCTATTACCTGTTGCGCCCGAAGAGTTCCCTTTTTCTTCCCTGTTGAATTTTCGTGTTTGAGTCTGGGCTTCCCCCCTTTTTTATTCCCTTTTTACGGGAGGATGTTTCTTCCTCCCCTGATACTTAGGACCCGAAGTAGCTTCTCCCTCCTTCTTGCAGGGGTCCTACTCTTTCCTGAGGATAGACCGGTTTAGTCTTTACTGTCGCTCTTTCCTTTACTATGGCCCTAATCCAGCACCGCTGACCCTGGCCTCTGTTTCACGTGTTCTGTCTCCCCCTCTTTGGGTCGACTGGTCCAAGTACCTTCGATGCAGAGGTACGACAGGTTACCGGGCCGTATTTCTTTGATGATCGGGGCCAATCTGCCGCCTTTAAGCTACATGGCTGACGATTTTTTTTTCCTTTTTATTATAATCCTTCTCCTAATCTATTCGGTTAGGCGCAGGATGCAGCCAAACCTTTTTTTCCCCCAGGATGCCGAGACACAAAGACCCCTCTCCCTTTTCCCATGTCCGGCCGAAGCGGCCGCAACGAACTTTCTTTCCCTCCCTGCTCACCGCGAGATCTGGTCCTGTCCCACGCTCGGCTTCCATGAAGCGGAGACTCGACTACCAAGTAAGGGCACTCTTTCCCAATGCCTCCCCTCCGCCCACCAGGGAACTCTCACCGGTCACGGCGTCGTTTTTCTTTACCCAAGCTTAGTCCTCTCACCCTTCCAGAGGGAGGGAAAGGTGATTTCTTTCTTCTCCACCGGTAGCATGATTTCCCCTCCCCATGCAAAGGGCAATCCCGTCATGATTTCGATCCTTAGAGCCCTCTGTGCCAATTACGTGCAGGCCCTAGCCTTCTTTTCCCCCGACCAATCCGTAGCCCCCTTCTCCCTTCGTCCTTCTTGACCAGGCCGCACGCCATCAATTTGCATTCCCTTAAAGGAGCAGAACACCCTCGATTTTTTTTGTCCACACAAAACGCTTGATCTCCCCCTCTTTTCTTCCTGACCGCGTCAAAATTCCGCGCACCCTCCAGCAGTTCCAAGGTTCGTTTCCTTACATTTTCCGCCCTGAAGCGCGCGGTTTGCCGCTTCTTCCCTAAAAGTCGTTTTTTTTCCTCACTTTTCGCCCCCTTTGATTTCTTTAGCTTAAAAGACAGCTCATACTGTCCGGTGTCTCTTGCCCTAGACCCGCTATTCTCCTTTGTTTTTCAGCAGGGCAGGCAGCTATTCCTCTCTTTCCTGTCTACGCTTTTTTTTTAGTCCGGGGGGTCAGTCGCACCCATTAATTTTCATAATCTCTCTTTCCTCTCAGGGGTGTTGTTGAGATTTATTTCCTTTTGTCAGTCTGACTTAAGTGACCTCCCCCCTCTTGACTGCGACTTACTGATCAGCGATCGAGCTGGCGCCCTTATTTTTGCCAGATTTTACGTTCTCTGGCCTGTGTTGAGCTAGATTAGCACCTGACAGGTATTCCGTCCCCCCCTTGGACGTTTTAAATGATGAAAGTCAAGTCGTTCTTCCCGTGGTTCAAAACACCCGCGGGAAGTCAATCTCGCGACCCTCTGGGCGTCAGTCCCCCCTTGTTAGGATAGTGGCGTTCCTTATGGCTGTAGACGCCGCTTGGACTCCCTTTTTCCCTTTCCGGACAGTCTACGTCTAGTCCGCTCCCCTTGTGGGCATAGCGCTCTCAGCTCTGCGTCGGTTCTGCTTCTTGTGAGGCGGCTTGCACGACTCCTCTTTTTTCTACTTTTACGGGTAGTCGTATTTCTTTGGTCCTCGAAGGGCCTTTCCCCCTCTTCTTTGCTTTTCAAGCCGAGCGTTCGTGGCGGTATAGGCCGGAAACTGCTCCTTTTTCTTTTATCGGTTGACCCACCCCCTGATTTTCAACGTTTCTATAGCCTGTCTTCCCCGTTTGCCAGAAGCCGATTTTCTTCCTTTTTTCCAGGGAGGTACCTTCTCCTCCGCCTTCGCCGTCGGGCGCTCTGGCTTCGTCTTTTTTTCCCAGTAGGGTCCTCCTTCATGAAGGTTTCTTCGTTATTTCAGATTTCGCGTAAGTGACGACCTAGGAGGGTTTACTTCCCCAGTATCCGTTCGTTCGAAGGGGTGCTTACCCGTGCTTTTTTCTTCGGCCATATTACCCGGGACCAGTTCCTTAGTTTCTTTGTTTTGCCCTTTTCTCTTGTCCCTGACCGCTTGCTATTCATGCGGCGCCCCGTCCGGAAACAAACAAGCGATGCTTTGCTCGTGTCTCTTCCCCTTCTTCTCCCCTGTTTCTTTTCAACGGCGGCTCGTAGGCTTATTCGTCGCCGTCTTTTTTCAGATTTACTTAACTGGAGTACCGCATCGGACGGTTGGTCGCGGTGAACCCTTCAACCCCCGGTTTGCCGCACCCGCCATTCTACCTTGCCCGGTTTTCCAGTTTCCGCTCAGTGCTGGCATTCGGCACTACCCTTTCTTCGGGGTACAAGCCTTCCTCCCCTCATTAAGCGGCGGTTCTCTCCCTTTGCCAACCCTTTGTTTGCTGCTTTTTTGATCAGTCTTGCGTTGTCTACCTTCTCCTGAACGCCTTACTTGTACCCGGTCAGCCAGGACAGGCTCCCGCGCCTACTTCCCCCCACTTAAACCCGGCCAGGCTGCTTCCCCTTTTTTTTCTTTCCATTCTTCTGTTCGGATGTCTCTCCCCTCCTGATTCTTTTTTCCTACCTCTTCGCGTGAAAGGAGCGTTCATCTTGCTGGTTTTCCCGCTTTTCGTTTAGTCTTCCCTTGAACGAGCTCTCCCCCTTCTCTTTTTCTCGTGGTTGTGAGAGATATCTTCCCTTCCCTTAATGCCCACGAAGTCGGGAAACTCCTCTAAGTTAATCTTTTTCGTTTTTCATTGTAGGCGTCTAGGAGGAGGTCGCTCTTCCAGAGCATTCGTGGGACCCTTTCCCTCCGTTCTTGCCGCAATTCCTCTTTTTTTTGTTTGAGACGTACCCCTCCTGGCGGGCTTCCGGTGTACCTGTACCGTTTTTTCTCATGATGGTTGCAAAGATGTGATTATTTCTTACCGGAGCCGACAGCAGTGCTTGCACGGGTGGAACTTTTCTTCATGGAGGCATGATTGAGAGTCCCCTTCGTTTTCTGTTCCATGATGAGCTTGTAGGGCTGGCCGTTATTCCAGTACGGAAGAAGTTCAATGTCCTCCCCCCTTTCCCCCAGTAGATGGCGGGTTCGCGTAGACTTTGCGGTTCCCAGTTGTACCCAGACCACCCGTGCCTCGTACCCCCTTTTTCCCTTTCTTGACGCCTCGCAGGAACCGGAGTACGGAGTTTTTCGCTTCAGAAAAGGATTTTTACGGGGATCTCACGGCGCGTACTTTTCATCAAAAAGCTCTGCTTGTGTGCGGACGATCCTTGCGTCTTCTCTCCGGCTCCACTGATTACCACACGCCCCTCTTTCCTGGTCGGACGCGAGGGTCGGGAAGTAACCGCCCGCGAGGGGTAAACCCCCTTGCCAGACGATTTAATGGATGTTAACCTCCCGAGGTCTCTCTGTCACAGACTTGACACCTTTTACACTTACTGCGCGACTATCACCACTCTAGCAATCCCCCCTTCCGGAAGGAAGGGTTCGCCGGTGTCCCTCCCCGGCTGATCACGTCGCGGAAAGTCTGGCGCGGTTGTGCCAATCCCAGGTGAGGACCGACTTTATTCCCCCTTTTGTGAGATGGTGAGGGCACCCTGAGATAATCCACCTGGCACTTTTTTCTTGATGTACGGAAAGCCCTCCGCTTCCCCGATCAGCTGATTTCCCCAGTCCCTCAGTCGATCTTCAGAACCCAAAGGCCCCCTGCCAGGTATCCATCCCTAGATTCTTGTGACCGCCCTCACTTTCCCTCCCTCCCCCCCCCTGAGACAAGAGCGATTCCCCCCCCCCCCTTCCTTTATACTAGACAGCCTCCCCCTCTCTCCCTTGAGGCCCTCTGACCTCACTCAGTCCCCATTTCCCTTAACTGCGTACGAAGCCTTTTTTGGGCCCGGCGCTGACGGAAGCGTACCAGCGTGTTCTACCCCCCTTCCTAAACTCCTTGATAGTAAGAGCAGCCGTTCAATTTGGTTTTTTTCTAATTCAGAGTGTCAACGATTTTTTCCCCCCCCTTTCCCCTATACGATACTTGCAGGGCCCCCCTATAGATGTAGAGATCGACTCCCCCCCCCGCCCCTTTGGCGTCAGGCAGGTAACCCACCCCCCCTCCCTGTTCATCCTGTTTAATACTCTCGTGTTGCTGAGATGTACTTTACCGGGTTCGACTGTGACTTCCCTTTACGAACGTCTTTTTTTTATCCAGAGCTCAAGCGAGAGATGGTCTCTGCTTCTGGAGACCACGGACGGCTCTTTTCCCCCTTTTAGTGGGGGACGCTCTCGTTTCGAACCCTTCCAGTTACTGCTCATGATTGTTCACGTGCTTTAAAGATAAGTTTTTTCCTTTATCCCACCAAAAAGCTGGTCGATACACCCCCTTTCGGCCCTTTTTAGTCTCCCTCTTCCTTTCTCGTCGGCCTGTTCCATGTCCCCCGGGAGCTTTTTTTTTTCCCTTCGGCCGTCGGCAAGTCTAGGTGGTCGATCAGATCAGGGGGTTTTTCCTCCCTCCCTGCGGTTTTTTTTCTCAGGATTGATCACTGGTTTGCTGCCCTTTCAGGAAAGGAGTGGGCTACCTTTTGTCGGTACAGTTTGTAGCTTGGCGGGTTATTTTCTTCCCCTCTCAGCTGGCTTTGAACCGACCCGAGGTTGATTCTGCGTATATCTTGAATAATGAGTTGCCTCTTTTTTCGGTGCTTTACCTTCCCCCCTTTATACTGCCCTCCTTTCTCACCTGGGCTTGCCTTCCTCCAAGCTAATTGGCAGCGTGCTTGATGATAACCTCTTTTCCCAAGGAGAACGAAATCCCCCCCCCCGGGGCCCAGTTTTTTTTTCTGCTTTCGTGTTTTCTCTGTTGCAAGCACGGTACGCGTATTACTGGTCACTTTCTTTTCTTCCCCTGTCCTAAGCTGAGACCGCGGCGTTCCCTAGTTCTCTCTTTGGTTCTTTAACCCTGCCTTTCGTTGGCGCCCAGCCTGAGTTACTTCCTTCTTTTTTTTTTTCTTTTGTGACATTTCGCGCGCGATTTCCCATCCTTTCCTTTTTTCGCCCCCGGCAACGAAAGCTTTTCTGGCGCTTCTCTTTGCTTATCCCCAAGAACCGACGGCTTCCCGGAGGCTGCACGTGGCCGCCGATAATACTTTCCTCTTGATTCATTTCAGTTTCAACCTGGCGAGCATTCGTCCTGGTTTGCTAGGTGACCCCGTTACAAGCCCCTCCCCTTTTCCCCCTCCAACGGAAAGGTTTTTTGACCTTATAAGCGGCCCTTTGGATGAGAAAGGTCATCTACTTTTTCTCGTTTAGTTGGGGACGACCCCCTTCTTTCCTCCTTCCTCGGACGCGACTTTGCCCCCCCCCCTTCCCGATGATGAGAGCTCCGGTCGTTGTAAACCCCTCCCTGTTTCCTTGCAAGACCATCCTGCCTCACTGTACCTTTCCTTCCGACCCTCTTTCCAAACCGCAGATTAGTCAGCACCTCCCCTTTCCTCTTCCCCTGTAACGCACGGCTGAAGTTGTGTTCTCCTAATGCCTTTCGGTTCTGGCATGCCCGTACTACGATGATTCCTTCCTCCTTCTTTTGTTCTTTTTTTCTTCCTCCTGAATATTGCGGGTTCCGGGCAGGCTTTTTCTTCCTTAAGATCTCTCTCTCCTTACGTTGTGTGTTCTCTCTCTTCTCTCGCCAGCCTGCCGACTTGGTGAACAAGAGAGTCCCTCCTCCTTTTCACTCGCAGGTCGGCCGTCTCATCTCGGATTTAGTGCCTCCTCATTTTCCCTCCATTAGAGTGAACGCCGCCCCCCTTTTTCTTCTCCGTTCGTGTGTGACGTTGGATGAGAGATATGTCTTCTTTCTCTTTTTTTTTTCCTGTATGATACCCCTTGAACCCCCTGTTTCCTGAACAGTACTGGGGATGCGTACCGAACGTAGTAGTCTCCTTGTTGCACGGGTTAAAAGGGACACTCGGTTCCCCCTCCTTCCTTCTGTCTCTTGTTTTCGTTATGCCGACTAATTTTTTCCCCTACTGGCTAAGCACGCCGGGGAGGTCCCTTTCCAACTGGAGCGATGGCTTTTGCTGGATTAAAAGATTGGCTGTAGGGTCCCCCTTTCCCCCCCTTTACTATTGCGACGTTCAGGTTCTAACGGGACTTCCCCCCGATCAGAAGGCGCGAGGCCCCCCCCCCCCCCATTCCCGCATACGCAGACGCGGCGGCGATGTTTACTCCATCGTCTCGCATCGCAACACAAAGCTCTTCTTTTCTCTCCTTTGTCGCCCAGCCTAATGCGCCAGGATGCCCTTCTTTTTGGCAAAAAAACGCCTTATGCTGGGTTACTCCTCTTCTTACGAAAGAACGGCGATGGTACTCCTCCCCCTTTCCTCGAGATACGGGTTTCGACCGACCTCGTTCTTCCCCTTTCTGACTCGCCCCTCCCATTAACGAAGTGAGTAGACCCTTTCTCCTACTGCTCGCCGAGACCCACCGCTGACAATATCCCTTCCCCCCCTCAGCATTTATGCCTTTCCAAGAAGTTAATCCGATTCCCCTTTTTTACGGGAGGCGGCGCCGGTTTTCCCGCTCTTAGCACCAGTGAGGATTTGCTGGGCCCCCGCCTATCCCTCACTGAAGAACGGTCCCCCTTTCCTCTCCGAGACGGCCACTATGCGCTTCCCCCTCCCTTCTTGGTCTCGTCTTATTAATATTCTCGCTTTTCAACGACAAGCTCACAAGTTACCTCCTCCCCTTTAAAGACAGAGTCACCGTGCGGCCTCCACCTCCTCAGGGAGCAGCGAAGATGTAAACACCGCTCTTCGATGGGCTATTCTATCCCCCTGAGACTGCCTACCTGAAAGATCACTCGTCTTTTCGTAAGAAAGCAGGTTCCCCATTTGCGAGGAGCCCGGAAACTTTTTTCTCTCCTCGGAGGTATCAGCTTCCTGTTAAAAGATGTCTTTCTACCCCTTTCAGTGAAACATTCTAGTTTTTTTTTCCTCTCCCCTCGAGCAATGGAAGGTCGGCACAGTTGCGCCCCCCTCTTTGCCCAACGACTCAAGATACTCCCCCCCCCCTCCCATCTCGGTCAGCTTTCAGGGAAGAGGAGAGGCACCTTTTTCTCTTCTTCTCCCACAACGCTTTCGTCCGTTAGGACTGACACCATTACCGTAACTTATTTTCTACTCCCTTTGTTTTGCGTTCTTCTTTCTTTCGTTGGGTTTCATTCCGGGAACTCCCGCTTTGCTTCCAGACAAGCAGAAATTTCGCTTGGCGCTCCCGCAACGCTGACCGATCCGGTTGAGGCTTTGGAGGTTTTTTTGGCGCGAGTTTTCGCCCGCTTTATTCCTCCCTGTTTTACTTATGATCTGAACGACGTAACGTTTCCAAAACCCCCCCATTGGTAACGCCGTCCTATTCCATTTTTCGAGGGTTCGTCACAGTCTTCTGCCTTTCTTTTAGTGTTCCTTGTGTTGGTACAGGACCCCCTCTTGCCCTCTCTTTGGGGAGATAAGAAGTGTTGTTGTTCCCCTTCCTTTTTTATAGGGCTTATGACTCTTGGAGTTTTTGGATTCGTTATAGAATTTAAGTGGATCCTTGGTGTGTTACTTTTGATTGTATGCTTCCTCTAGAGAGGGTCACTATCCATACTGGAGTTTTTTACGTTTTGGTTTTTGTATTCTGGGCGAAAGCTACTTCTCTCCTTTTCTTATAGGAGTTACCCCCAACCATCCTAATGGTCGTTTTCATTCCGGATTTTCATCCTCCCTCCATTCCTCTGTCGGAGTGAGCCTCTTCCCAGGTTCCACATGCGCCGAGGTCCTGCGTGCAGTTGATGACTTTCTGCCTGCCATCTTCTCCCCAGTAAGGGTACGCATTTCTCCTTTTTTACAACATTCGGTTAGGAGGCCGATTTTTCGTCAGTTTTACGACTTAGGTTTCCCTCCCTCTCTTCCCTTTTGAGTTTGGTGCGTTAAACTTATCCCTTTCTTTTCTTGCGTCCATACGCCTTACAAACTTCCTCTCACTTTTCCTTCCCTAGGACCTTAATTTTTTCTCCTCTTCACTATACTCCCAGCCGGGCGAAACTTGAACACAAGCAGCCTCTTTGTTTGGCCGCTTCCCCCCCCTTCTATAAGGAACGTACGCCTGGCTTTCCCACTTCTTCCTTCCTAGGGCCGCCTAAGAATTCCTTCTGATCGTAATTCCGTTCATTCGTACATAGGACGGTTTTAGCGGTGAAACCGTTCCCATGCCCAAGCTTTGGCCGCCTATAGAATTCCCATTTTTCTTCCTTACCTACTTTGAGTCGAGTCCTACTACCTGCCCTCTCTGACCTAGACCCTCCTTCGTCTTCCTTCTTAAGTGCAGTCCCTTTTCCCCCCCCGCCTGCCCTGTGCATCGCTCCAGGTTCCCCCCCTCCTCCCCGGATCTTTTTTTTACTGACTTTATTAGGTCAGCAGTGATTACTACAGTCCCTCCCCTCCTTTTCTTCCCCTTCTCAACACGACCCTGTTTACCCCTTCCCCCTTTTTCTTCGTTTTTCAGGTGCTCTTAGTTGATCGATCCGGCTCCTCTCATGAGACCCCTTCTTCAAGCGGCGCTTTTTTATGTTCCCAAGTCGTGCAGGATGGCTCGGACTG
>Ga0179593_1417484_pt1 | contig 11741 bp, 13 predicted proteins | sample CZODoug2_1_08_16_FD_185931 | JGI IMG/M metagenome (GOLD analysis project Ga0179593, IMG submission 185931) | Vadose zone soil fungal communities from Angelo Coast Range Reserve, California, USA - CZODoug2_1_08_16fungal (PacBio error correction) | ecosystem: Environmental > Terrestrial > Soil >... | reverse complement strand
CAACCCCCCGAGCCCCTCCCGTTTTGGCCCCCGTCGTTCTCGGAACGCTCGAGGCCCATAAAGCTCCCGGCACTTTTCCTCTTTTTTTTTTTTCCATTTTGCCTTTGTTGACAGCCTTCCCTGTGAAACCATGGGAAATTTCACTTCCCCCTAAAACCTGGATTTCGACGGTTCCCACGTCCCCTTCTCATCCGTTTTGCTTTCGGATGCAGCCACGTTTGATCGGAAAAAAAGGCACGCCACCCCCCCCCCCCCAAACAGTTCCGTTGTCCACTTAAGGTGCTCTCCCTTTCCCCCAAAACGGCACCATTCCTTGGGCGCCTTTGAATAAAATTAATCTGCGTCTTGTCTTTGAGGATATCTCGTTTCCCCTCAACAAGAGGGTTATCTTGGGATTATCCCCTCTTTTTTTCATTTTGGACCCCGCCTTGCTGTGCCGAAGTCCCACTACGGGTTGATCTTCCATCCCCCCGTGCTGGGTATACAAAGTGGCCGTTTCCCCTGGCACTTTTTGCTTCCCCTTTCGCTCCCTCTTTGTCGTCACTCTGACTCGTGCCGAAGAAAAGTTTGTGCTGACTTCCCTTCCCCCGGACCACCCAAATTTTCCATATTCCCTTTTCCCCCCCTCCCCCCGAACTGTTTTGCGCGGCCCCACTTCCTACCCCGGAACTCGGTTTACCTACGCGCCAGGAAGGTTTTCCCGCAACATAAGGTTATCTTACTTTTTGCCCCCCCAAGGGCCGAGCACCCCAGGCGGTCACTGACGCCAAGCTTTGTTTTTTTGGTTTTTTTGGTTCGGCACCCCCTTCTTTTTACCTTTTTCGCCCCCCCAAAACAATACTGAAGCAATTTCAAAGGGCTTATGGTGTCGCGTATTCCATGCTTCCCCCTTTGCCCTCCCCCCCACAAAGACCGCCCAAAGCACCCCCCTTTTCAACTTAACAAACCCAGTTGGGCGTTGCCTGCTGTTTGTGACTGAAGGGATCATTCGGGTCTAATTCGGCCTGCATGTGCTCGTCACAACTTCCGACCTCTGGATTTTTTGCTTTTATCATTTCGCAGGGCGTTTGCGTTGCCATGCCAACTCGCCACCTTTTGCTGTTTTCCCTCCTCTTCCCACACTTTCCCTTTTCCCCCCCCCACCCCCCCACCCCTTTTTTTCTCCCAAAGCCTGAAGAGGTCCATTTTCACGGCAGGGGCCCTTTTTTTTTTCCCTGTTTTAAACCGTCTTTTTGGAGGCCTATTTCGACAACTGAGGGGTGTCTTTTCTCCCTTTTCACCGGAGTCAGCCTTGGCCTTGCTTTCCCCCTGTCTCCCTGGCGGCCACATTTTTAGTGTTCCCCCTTTTTCCATGGGGTTTTGTTGTATGACTGGACCCCACGTTCATTTTGAATTCCCCCCCCCGTGAACACTCCGCCCTTCATTGAGCAGCTTTCAAATGAGGGCTCCGTTCTGCTTCTTCCCGACCGTTTGGTTTTCTTTTTTTTTTTTTAGCAGAAAAGCGACACCAAGTGCTGGCTTTCCAACATACCTTCCCCCCACTCCCATGTTTTGACGTGACAGTTCCCCTTGGTTTCTGGCCCACCATACTATCCCCCAAAAAGGGCGGAAGTTGAAATTTTCTTCCCCGAAAACCCGTCCCCCCTGGACTTCACGCGTTCGGTCAGGGACCCCGTTTTCACAGGCCAGTAACGTATTGGTTTTTTCCTGAGCGGCCGGCGTTCCCCCCTAAATTTGGAAATCCCCTACAAAGATTTGTGCTCTCTTTGAGATATCACCACCCCTTGACTGCAACCCCCCTCACTGACCCGTTTGGTTGAGGTTTGATTTCGTTGCCTGGATCGAGGGTGACCCCCGCCCGAATTTCTCCATTCCCAGGACTTGGCTGGATCCTGCTTTCTAAAATAATTTCGCGTCTCCCGCCCCCCCCCCCCGTTTTTGTGGTGGCTCCTTGCCGTCTCTCCCTTGGATTTTTGCTTGGCATTTTGACATTTTCGCGTTCCTTCTTCCCGTTTTTCCCCCTTGGCAACTTGTTTTTCTGCCCTTCATTTCCATTTGTCGAATGTTTCAAGGTCCACTCCAACACCTGCTTCAGGCCCCTCTTTGCTGCTTCTCGCTCTTCCGACTTTTTCGAACACCGGCAGTCTTTTCCTCTTTCTGGTGGATTTTTGATTACAATGGGGAGGTCCGCTCCCCTCCCAAGTTACCGTTCGTTCACCTTTTTTCCTTTTTTTTTTTTTGAGGCATTTCCTCAGTCCTTCGCCGCGCGTTGGCCCCGCCGTCCCCTCTTCTGGACGGAATTAAAACTGTGGGTGGTGCCAATTTTTCTTCGCGCCCGCCTTTTTTTTTTTTTTTTCAAAGGCCCCCCCTCTTTTTTGGCATTGCCCAACGTTCTTTTCTCCTTTTTCACCAATTTGACCAGTACCCTGGTCCCACGTCTCCCCATTCCGGGTTAGGTGACCCGGAAGTTGAGCAACTCCTTTTCATGTCTCCTTTTCGTGGCTCGCCGATGGTTTTCTTTTCCTTTACCTTTTCAGTCTTCTTTTTTTTCGCAAACAACACCCCCTTCCTCTTTTTTTCCCTTTCATCTTCACCGCCCGTCGGCAACGCAAAGGTTTTTTCGACCTTTGGAGACTTTTTTTTGTGGATGAGGACCCGTGCGTTTTTTTGCAGCACCTCCGTTGAGGAGTAAACGGCTTCCCCCCACACCTTGAAATCGCCATAACAGCTTTTTTTTTCCTTTGGATGAAATAGTGGGACCAATTTCCATGTTTCACCCCGGGACTTCTTCGGAACCGTAGATACCAACCTTTTTTTTTTTCAGACCCCATTTCCTTTTTTTTCACTTAGTGGTCAAGCAGGTTAGGTATTTTTTTTTTTTAAGCTGCCACGTTTCTCTTTTCTCCAAACTTTTGTTTTTTTTCAAAATTTTTTTTTCCCCTTTTTTCCTCCTAGCTTTAGCACAAACCCGGTTGGTTTGGTCCCGTCCCTCGTACTACCTACCGGTGTCAAATTACTTTCTTTTTCCCCCCTTCTTCTGCAGAAATGAAACTGACCCTTTTTTTTAACAAGTACTTTTCCCTTCAACAGTGCTGGGGCCGAAGACGACCTACTTTGACAGAAAATCCTGGCAAACCGCGGTCTGTATCCACCCCCCCCCACGTCTACTATGGTTTTTTTTTGTTAGACTCTCCTTATTTTTTTTCTTTTGCGACGAGTTGTCAGGTTTTCCCCCCCCTCCCCTTTCGTTCTGCCCGCCATTGTTTTTGCAGAGGGATTTCTGGATGTTTTTCACTCCTTTTCCTTCAAAAGTATCTTATCCGTGCCGTAAGTTTTTTTTTTGCGTTCTTCTGGTTCTTTCCCCCCAACTTTTCGAATGAGATCAATCTTTTCCCCCCCATTCCGTTGGACCTTTTGAACAACGCGCCAATTCCCCTTTTTCCCTTCCTCCCTTGATTTTGAAACCTATATTTGTTCTGGCGGTTTTTTACCTCTCCGGCCTTTTCCCCTGACCGTCGAATGGCCTTTGGTCCCACGATTCCTGCCCGCTGTGGTCCCTTCACGGGGGTTAGATGGTGTTTTCACTTTTTCTTCCTACTCCAGGGTGAATCCTCAAGATCCCTGTTTTTTTTTTTTTCCCACCCTTTTAACTTGTTATGGCTGTTTTTGATTACGTCATTCTCCCTTTTTTTGTCTTGTCATAGTTCAGGGCATCTCGTTTTTACTTTTCCCCACCCCCTCCCCAACTTTTTTGATTAACTGTTTCTTATTCATTATTTTTCCTCCTGGTGACTTTCCCCCATTTTTTCACCGGGGCCCTCAAATTGTTCCTTTCCCCGACGGCCTCCAAAACGGGGTTACCGGCGCACGCCGGAGTCAAAAACGTTGGCCTTTTTTTTCCTTTCTTCCGATCTGGCGGGCCAGTTCGAAGGCGTGCGCCACCACCACAGGGGGTAATTCTGGCTTCTTTTCCCCCCTCTTCCCCAGATCTGTTTGGCTAACCTTCTTTGCGTCGACTTCTTTTCTTTTGGCGGTTTTCGAGCCCCCCAATGTTTACAAATTCCCCGCGCGCCGCCGGTGTATTGTTGACTTCTGGCACTTTTCTTTCCCAATTGAAAGTGCCTGACTCCCCTGAACTTATTTTGCCTTTCCCCCCCCCCTTTTTTTTCCTTCCGGTCGTGAAAGGGTAAGTATACCCGCGGACAATCCAACCCCCCTTGCCAAGCCAAAACAGGTGGATTGATAAGTTGCTTCCCTTTTTTTCCCCTTGAGATTGACCGTGGGCATTTCCAACTTTTGGTCCCCTATCCCTCACTCCTTTTTTTTTAATATGGCGGGCAATCCTAGGACCCCTCCCCACCCCCCCTAACCGCCACTTCGTTTTTTCGGTTCTTTTTTTTTTTGTGTGATATTTATTGTCTCTTTTTCCCCCATCTCTTAATTGAAGTTTTTTTTTTTTTTGAAACCTTAACCGTGCCCCTTTTTTCCTCCCTTGGGTCGCTGAGTCCGTTTGGTCAGCGTACGGGGCCTGTTTTAGCTCTTCACTTCGGTCCATTTTTCCCCCCAGGATTTTTTTTACCAACGTGCCCATTTTTTTTTCTACCACTGGTTTTCTTTTCCCCCTGAGGTGATGTGTTTTTTCAGCTGCCGTGCTGCTTTCTGGGCATGCTATTTTCCCTACTTTGTCCCTGCTAGTTTTCATTTTTTTATTTAATTCTTTGCGGCTTCCCTTTTGGCTTTTTGTCTGGCTTTCATGATCTTGTCGCCCGTCCCCTTTCCCCCCCCCATCTCCGGAAAACACGGAAAATTGTGCGCCAGCTTTTTTGGCGCGCCCCCTTTTTTTTCCCCTCCCTCGGTCCCTTTTTGCTACTTCATTTTTTTTTTTACTTTTTACCTTGACTTCCTGGCCCCTCCGTTTCCCACGCACTCTTCAGGGTTGCCCCCCCGAATTTTTCCCCCCCCTTCGCACTCTTGCAGGCTTTTTGAGAAGGTTGTCCGGACAGATTGTTTCTTTCCTCTCCCTCCCCTCAAATTCTTGCTCGTTCTGGACACCCGGGTTTCGTCGCGTTTTCTTTTTTCTGCGCGGTTTTATTTTAGTGCGTGTCGTCGCCTTCCTGGCCTTAGAGTAAGGAGGACCTTCGGTCCCCCACGGCGTTTCTCTCCTGACCCCCCCCTTGTTTTTTCTTTTTCCTTTTCCTTTTTAATATGGAATAGCTCCCTTTAGCCCAAGTCTTTCTTTCTTCTTTTCTCCCATGTCCGGCTTCGATTTCACTCCTTTTTCTCAAAATTCCTTGTTTTTTAGCTCTAAGTTGATTGGTGTCCTTTTTTGACTTTGCCCTTGAGGAGTTCCCCGTTTGGGCGCAGTTTACTGATTCCTTTTCTGTCCCTTTTTTATCGTCCGAGATCTCTTGGTGGTGGCAGCTCCCTCCCCTAATAGGACTGCTGAGTTTCAGGAAGGCAGGAGGGCTCTCGATGGTCCTTGTCTTTCCTCCCCCCCATTTGCCCATCCCAATTCTAACAGACGTGGCCTTCGCTCCTTCCTTTTTTTTTCCCCCTACCTTTTTCGAGCGCAAGGGATTCTGTGTGGACGCGGCTCCTCTGCGATACCAATCGAGAGGCGTATTCGATGAATTGTTTCCCCTCCCTTCCCGTGATAATTGATCTTGACTTTCTTCTTCCAGGGCATTCTCTCGCTTCCTTTTTCTCTCGGAACCATGCTGTTTTCCAGTTTTTTTTTTTTTTTTTGCCGACCTGCATAGATTTTTTTGTTGCGTTGTCCTTCTCCCTTTTTGACATTTGCACCGGGCTGACAGCTTTTCCCTTGGCTCGGCCTTGTGAGCATTGATGTTCCTCGCACATTCTCCCCTTTCCTTCCGTTTGGCTTTCTTACTCTCTCCTTTGTGGGTTGTCTCTCTCTCCCCCCCCCCACACGGTATGGCTTGCACCTGGTTCGTGCGTTAAGGGTTTTTCCCCTAAGTCGCGTGGCCCCCCTTCCCCCTTTTCTTTTTGTCTTAAGATGGGCCACGTGACATCCTGGCAGAACTCAGTTTTTTTAACCCCTTCCTATGTTTTTCTTTCCCTCATTTTTCTTCCCCTCCAAGCAGGAACATTTCATGTTTCCCGTGCGGAAATAAGCTTTTTCCTTGCCCCCCACTTCCCCTCTTCCTTTTTCATCTTTTTTCCAAAGATTTTTTTTTTTTCCGCAGAGGGGCGGCGGCCGGCATTCTCTGGATCCTCCACGCATTTTCTTTCTTGTCTGGCATTACTTTCTGGTCCTTTGAATCTGACTTGAAACCTGGCAGAAAGGCGAAGAACCCCTTATTTTTTTCTTTTTTTTTTGTTTATAGGCAATAAAATGATTTTCCACAAAGGGGTTCCTCCCCTTCCCCAAAACTCATTTTTTGGGATCCTGTTTGCCTCCCCTCTTTCTCCTGATGTGTAAATTAGCGGCTAGGAAAAAAAGAACACTTTGCATCCTCCCAATACCATAAGTGACGTTGGAAGAACGGCGGGTCTCACCCAAACCCCCATTTGCCCCCTGATACTCTGGAGTTTTTTCCAATTTCTGATAGCTCGGACATTCTTTGGCAAGACGGCGGTTTCATTCTGACCGCGTGACACCAAGTTCTGGCCCGTTGACAATTCCGGTAGCCGCTTAATCCCCCCTTTTGGGACAGTTCTTGCCTCTTCTTTTTGAAGGTTCCTTGACCCAAAGCGCAGCCTTCACGTAGGCAAAACGTTCAGTCGAAGCAGAACAACGGGGCAGTTGTCCCAGTTCCCCTCCCCCCTTTCCCCCCCAGAAACAAGTTAGTCGAGGCGGTTATAGCGAGTGGCAATGATTTCCAAAGTCGCCAAAAATACCAGGACCAAACAAGAACTTGGGACCTCCCCAAACCAGTTTCTCTCCGGCGTTGTGTCCTCCTTTTCTACGGCGGCCCTGGGCCTGCCGGTACGTACAAAAGGACTTCATCCTTTTTCCCTAGAGACACTTAGGGTTTGGATATTTTGGTCTTGCTGGAAGCACGCAAACCATTTTTACAGCGGTTGGTCACCGCATATCCTTCCCCCACGTTTTGTACCAATGAACTTCTTTAGAGTCACTTTCCGTCAGTGACCCGGAGTATTTTTTTTTACCCCTCCTCCCTAGGACAGTGTTTTGAGATTTTACGGGGTTTGGACGAGCCTTTTTCGGGAAGTTTTGACCTCGTCCCGTACCCCCCCCTTCCCTTTTCGCACACTTTTTTCGTTGTTAAGTTTGGCGGTGTTGTTTTTTTTTAGCCCCCATCTTTCCTTCATTAAAACAGGGAACCTCAGTCCCTTCTCGCTTCCGCAGCTTTCACCCGTGATTCGAGGTACTCTTTGGAGCCTTGACCTTTCCGCTGCAAGACCCGCCGGTTACGCCCAGGCGGCTCCCCCCCCCCCTCCCCCCCCCTTCAACAATTGTTTTTTTCTTGCATTCCTCCCAAGTTTTTTGCGCCAACTTCGGGCCGGCACAGCCCCCGTCGGCGTCCCCCCCTTTTTTCCCCCCCAACTTTTAGACTTCCAGTTCCCAAGATGGTCCCGACCAGTCCTTGTTTCGAGTGTGCGTTCACCCACATCACTTCTTGTTCTTTTACTTACCCCCTGATTGTTGACCCTCCCTCCAAACTTCCAAGAAATTACGTTCCCCCTAAACGATTGCCTGTGTGATTTGTTCGCGGAGTAGTCTTGATCTCCTCCCCCCCCCTTCTTTGCGATCTTTATGCCCCAAAGGCCCCACTTTTGAGTGTAGGTTCCCTTTTTTTCCCGTTCCCTTTTTTTTTCAAAACGGGGGAGAGCTTGAGCTCATCTCCGGTGTTCAATTTGCTTTTCCCAGTTCTCGAGTAGCTTAGCCTCCCCCCCGGGATTTTGATCACAAAACTGTGCCTGTGTCCTTTTTCCTTTTTTTGGCGGACAAAGTTTTCAGGGAAAAGATTTTAGATGCAGAAGGTTGTGCTCTTGATTTTTCCCTCCCGGGCCCCTTTTTTCCTGTCGGCCGCTGTTGATGTTGTTTATCAAGTTGGTTTGGCGGCTCTGCTGCCCGTCCCCCCCCCTCTATCCCTCCCTCCGTCCAATTGGCCCTCCCTTCCAAGGTGGTTTCTCCCCTTTACGTACCGCGGTGCCCCTTTGCCGTCGGGCGCTTTTTTTCAAATCCCTGCGACGAATGGATTTACCCCCGTTTTTGGTGTTGCGCCCTGCCCTGCGGTGCGCACATCCCCGGAGTTGGCGCCGTGAATCCTTTTTTTGACTCAGTAAGGCGGTGCCCTTACCACCCCCCCTTTTTTCTATCTTACCCCGTTAAGTCCCCTTTCCCTTGTTCCCTTTTTTTCCCCCGGAGGAGATTACGTCAAACGCTTTCAAGTTTTTCGTTATGCTTTCGGAGCATTTGCTTTTCCCTCCCCTTTTCCGAATTTTTGCCCTGCTCGCACCAAACCTTAACCCCTACAATTCCGGTTCTTTTTTTCGTCATCGTACCGCTGGCCACCGACTTTTACCCACAAATTTCCACTTTTTTTTTCGTGGATTTTGTTTTTCTTTCTTGCACCCGGCCCTCGTGTTGAGGGATTTCCCCCCGGTCGTGAGAAAAACCCCCGGACTCACCCCCGTTTAAAGGGTTGATAGGCGGGTGCGTATCTTTCCCCCCTTCCCTTCCGTAGACTTTGGTATTTTTTCTTTACCCCCCCCCGTCTCCCCCCCCTTTTCCCCTGCCGTACCGAGTTTCTTTTTTCCCCAAGCAGATGTTCTGTCCCGGGTGGCCAGCAAGTTGTGGCTATGGTTCCAGCACCTGCGAAAATGGTGGACTTGGATCTCCTAGGATTTCTTTTTCCCCCCTTCTTTTTTTTATTCCTAAAATTTCCTCCCAATCCCTGTTCCGACCTTTTAAATTTTTTAAGAAGTTCGGGTACATCCCCTTTTAGACTTGCATGTTGTTTCTCAAATTCTGACCCAACACATGTTTTTTGTGGAACGAAGGAAGAAAACTTGGACCCAAACGTGCGGCGACCCTCCCAATTCTTCTATTTTTTTTCCCCCCCTAAGGGTTGTTTTGGTTAATATCTTTTGGTGCTTCGGCGACCTGTTGTCCCAGTTTTGTCCGTGTCTTTTTCCTCCCACTGCACATGTTGAGAGTGATATCTGAGAGTGCACTTTCCCTCTTCTCACACTGTTCGGTTGGGCCCTGCCCTTCATTTTCGTCGTTTTCTTTCCCCCCACTGTTTAGGAAAACTCTGGATCAAACGTCCACCACCTTTTTCAGCCGTTGGACTTGACCCGGCATTGTCACTCTCCCCTCCCCGGCTTAACTTCTTTGTTGTTTCTTTTTTACAGTGAGTCCTTTCGAGTTTTTTGGGCGTACTTGTCAAAGATTTCCCGACAGTTTTTGACCCTTTCTGGGGGGTGTGGGCGCTTTGTTTCTTCCACCCTTTTTTTTTTTTCACTATACTGATTGTTTTTGGAATCCCTCCCTGGCCCGTCCCCCCCTTCACTTTTCCTTGCCCGGTGCTTGACCGCTTTGGAACGTCGCATTTTTGTTTTTCCCCTTTTCTTCCTTTAAATACAGTAGTCTTTTTCAACCCTACGTTTAGCGAGCAGTTTTCCCCGATTCTTTCCATTTTCTCGCGCAGAAAGCTTCCTCACGGTCCCGCAAGATTCTTTTTCCCTTTCTGGGTCAATGTGCCCTTTTTTTTTTTGAGTTTGCCCCTCCCCTCGTTCTGATTCACACCCCGATGAGGCCCCTCGGTTGGTGCTTGTCGCCTAGCCCGTTTTGACAGCCCCACTCTTTTTTCCACCTATGTTAGTTATTGCAAGAGGATTTTCCCCGACCCGTCACCTTTATTCCTTGGGGACGTACAATGTTGGCTTAAGAGTGCGTTTACTCCCATCATCCCCCCCCCCCAAGCTTTTTGATCTTCCCCAGTTTTTTTATCTTGAGACCCCAGATTTCGCTATTCTTATATTTTCGTCTCCAACTGTCCTTCTAATGCATTAAAGGGCAGGAAAGTTTTGTTGTCCCGTTCCACGGTTGGCCCCCCTTTTTTCCTTCCCACGAAGATCTCCCCCCCCCCATTTGCCCACCCCCAGTAACCCCCCCCTTTGGCCAGCCTTAGCTCCCCTTTCATCTCTACGGCGTCCCGCTTTCGAAACCCTTGCTTTGAGATTTCATGCCTTTTTCTGGCCTTTTTCTTTTTTCCCCTTTGTGGCCAATTCACCCCCCCGTAACCATATTTTCTTTTTCCTTTTCTTCTGAGGAGGTTTCATTTCCGTAACATGTTTCTGGTCCCCTTGAGGCGCGTAACAATTACCTTGACGTTCTTGTTTCCCTTTTCCCTTTTTGGAAGACTTAGTTAATGGTTTCTTTTTTTTTTTTCTTTTTTCTCCTTCACTTCCATTTTGCTTCAGGATTGACGGCACACAGTTTGTGTCCCGGGCGGGACACGTTTTCTTTTTTTCTTTTTTTTGGTTTTAATCCCCTTTATCGTTTGGTCCAGAACTTGGGCGGCAATCGATCCTCTCGCCCCTTGGAAAAGCTGAGACTCTTTTCTCGTATTTCACTTTTTTCTTTTCCCCTCTCCAGTTTCATTTAATTTTTTTTCACCCCCTATTCTTTTCCTCCACCCTGTGCAGGGGAAGTTGGCGAGGGCAACCTTATTCGCGACAGGTCTCAACCCTTTTTCATTTTTCGTACTCCCTTCCTTTTAATGGATTAGGCGACACTCACTTGTTCTCCAATGAGGTTTTTCCTTTCCTCAGGATTTGCGAAACGGTTTTGTGGGTCGTGACAAAAGTTTTGCTGAAGATGCGCATCCCTCTTTATGTTTTGGAGTTCTTCCCCCTTTTAGTGCACTTATATTTAGCGCGTTGTTCCTTTTCCCTCTTTTCCCCTTCAGGCCGTATTGCAGAGGACCTTCTCCTCGTTTTCTAGAGCCCCTTTGGTTGAGTTCCCTTATTCCTTTTTTGAATTTTGTTCTAAGTTGTTGAAGTCCTGAATTTCCTCTCCCCCATCCTTGGGTTTCTGGATTCTTTCCTGCGTTTTCGGCTTCGCTCCTGACCTCAGATTGCATACCTTCTCTTCTATCAAGGTTTCCATTTTTTTCCCTTTGGGGTAATTTTTTTTCCGAAGGGTCATTGTTAAGCAGGCTTGGTTTTTTCCCCCTGCGTGGGGGTTCCGGCCCACCACCACCCCCCTTTCTTTCCCAGAGGGACTTTTTTGTTGATTTCCCTTTTCTTTTTTTTAGACCTATTTCCTTTTTGCGCGGCTCTTTCACTTTTCTTCTTCTGAGGAAAACAATGTCGGCTGTGCCATTATTTTTAGCCTCCTTTTTTTTTCGACATTTTTTTTTTGAACCTGTATACCATCCCTTTTCTGCCGAAACGGGCCTTCTTTTCTCCCCTTCGTCAGGTTTTATTGATATCCCTCCTGCAGATTGACGGTACTTTGCCTCTTCTAATTTGGTTCCCCTTCCGACCTTCCTATCCTCCGTTAGTCCCGCTTCCTGATTCTTTGAAGTCTCCCCCGGTGCATTGTCGTTTTTTCTTTGGTGAGCTTCATGAGACTCAACTCTCTTTTTCCCCCTTGATGGACGCCTAGAGTCTCCCCCCTGTAAGTTTCTGACTTCTTCTTACGTTGGGGTGCCCCTATTCCACGCCGAAGTTTGCTCTCGATACATTTTGTTCCATTCGGCTTTTTTTTTTCTTTTTACTTTGGGGCCTTTTGTGTTGTTGAG
>Ga0179593_1632369_pt1 | contig 11742 bp, 6 predicted proteins | sample CZODoug2_1_08_16_FD_185931 | JGI IMG/M metagenome (GOLD analysis project Ga0179593, IMG submission 185931) | Vadose zone soil fungal communities from Angelo Coast Range Reserve, California, USA - CZODoug2_1_08_16fungal (PacBio error correction) | ecosystem: Environmental > Terrestrial > Soil >... | reverse complement strand
CTTTCTTTTGTCGCCAAGCTGTCCCCTGAGCCCATGATTTTCTTTGCTGGCGCTTTCCCTCGATAAGATGGCGTCCAACCTTCGCCGCTCTTGACGCTTGACTGGAAGCACGCTGCTCCCCCTTTTCCTCCCCTCTCGGGCATGAGAGCTCCTTGGCCTCCCGAGCGGCGCTATTCGTACTTTGACCTTCTCTACCCTGATCTAACCCTACCTCCCCCCCCGGACTGCTCGGAACCTTTTTTCCTTGGAGCGCACGGTAGCAACCCCCCCCCTCGAAGAGTTTATAGTTTCTTTTGCTGCCCACTTTTCCCCCCAGGTGACTTCTGCTTCCTCCGGGGGACGACCCCTGAACCGCCCAAAAAATTCCCCCCCCCCTCTTTTCTAAATGGCGATTGTACCCTCCTCCTCAGCCATCGGAGTTTTTTTGCTTCTCCCGAGCTTACCAGGTTAGTAATTCTTCTCCTTCGGGCAATACCTCTTGTTTCCTTCCTCGCAGGCCCCTCTTTTCCTCAGCCTCGATACGTAGATCGATCGGACGTTCAAATAATAGATTCCTTTCTTGAGATTAGACCTGCGAAACCCTCAACCCTGAGACATTTCTCGTCTTTTCCCGTGGACTTTTCGATCCTTTCCTCGTTTCTCCCTCCGGGTTTTTCTAGAAAACCCTTTTTTAGGCCGCTGTTAAGTAGCCCGTGAGGTCCCTCATAAGGTCCCCTTTCGGAGGGCATTCTGGGAGCGATGCTCGGAGCCCCGGAGGAGTTCCTTGACAAGATTCCCACCTAGTCCATTCACCACTCCCTGACACCCTCCCCACACTCCGTGGGTCAGTTGAGCTCCTATCTCAAGAACCCAGGATCGACACCGCCCATCATAGTTTTCGCGGCGCGTTGCAAAGGTGTTCTAGAAGGAGTCGTGTTGGTTTGGTTTCTGGTTCTGGGTTTTTTTTTTTTTTTTTCTCTTTTTTTTTTTTTGTTGCTCGGTTTTTTTTTTTTTTTTTTGCACCTACTAGCCTTTTCCCGTGCGCCTCCTTTGCTCGCAGCTGATCAAAGAGGGCATAAGCAGGTTTTCTCTTTTCCCCAGCTTCCGGTTCTTCCCAGCGCGTTTTCCCCTCTCTCCCTGAGGGTTCTCTTTCCGGCCTTTCCAATCGATTGAGCCTCTTTTTGCGTCGCAGAGGGGAGCCCCCCCCTGCCCCCACGAGAGAGAGGACATCAACATTAGTCAGAGGACGGAAATTTTTTCCTTTTCCAGTCGGGAACCATTGGACATATTTCATGACACCCTGGTCTTAGTTCTTTCATCGGGTTTACCTTTTCCCGGACCTTTCGACCGCGGTTCCCACTTTTTCTTCTCAAACTTTCAGAAAGTTTTCACTTCTCCCCCTTGGCCTTCCTATAAGCCGGGTCATAGCTCGAAGACACTTACGACGTGTTCGCCCCCTCTCATGTGGGGGCAGTGTTTCTCCGTCGCATCGGGCAGTTCGAGCGCGCCGTCGGACACTTTTCCGAGGACTTCGTATTCTCCTCGAGTTCCACGACCGACTTCTTCAATATCTTTCGATTCCCCTCCATTTCTTGCTTCGTTCAGCTTTTGACGAGGCTGTGCTCTGTCTTCTGCACCTCCTTTCTCGTCGTCCAAGTGGATGAGCACTAGGGGGCCCCCCCCTTCCCTGGCCGTGCCTTCTATTACGATCTTCCCCGTATCGTCCCTGTGTCACCGCGTGACTCGTTTTTTTCGCAAGATGACCTCATCACTTCGTCCCGTCCCCCTTTCTTCCCCAGTCGGCATTCCCCATCCGTTCGAAGGTGCCGGCCCCCAACTTACTTCTCTTTTCCTGTTAGCCCTCGGTGAGTACCCTCTCCTTGGAAGGGAAGTCTCTAGCGAGGTGCGAGCGGGATTCTCCCCCTCCCTTCCCGTAGACTGGAGAGCCAAAGTGCGTATATCGACTCCCTCCTCCCGAGAGATGTCTCTCCTGAGACGAATTTGAGACTTTTGAGATCCCCTTGATCCCGGAGATACGAACTCGCTTGCACTTTTTACTTCCTTCCCTCAGCGATGGAGAGAACAGCCGTCTTTCCCCCTCCGTACAGGTTGTAGCTACGAAATTTCCACTCCTGGAAGCATTCCAGGATTTTTGCTGCCTACCCTGGGCCGCAGTGCTGGAAGTTGACTTTGATGACACCACTTGTAATCTTCAGGACACCCCCTGTTTTTTTCTTCACCAGTACTCGGTGATCCTTTTGCTCCTGCACGGGCGTTGTTGAATTCCCCCCCCCTTCTCAAGATTGATTCCGAGAGAGAAGGATTTCCCCGATCACAGAATCTTCCTTTTTTCCTAAGCTGACACCCTCCCTGTTGCATCCTCAGACAGATATGACTGCACCCGATCTCTTGAGGCACCCTAGCCTCGGAAGATCCCCGTAGGTCCGGTCCGAAACCAGGCTAGCCCCCGCCGGGCTCCCTCTGCGAACGTCCTCTGAGCGAAACACTCGAGCACTCTTCTTCTTGACCGCTTCCGTAAGATGTACTCCTTTTCAACACGCCCTTCTGAAGTCCACCCCCTTTTCTTCTCGTTGCAGACCTTTTCCCCGGGACGGGTGCAACCTTCTATTTTCGCAGAAGGTACCCGATGCCTACGATTCCTAAGCGCTTTTTCCACAAGCTTTCTAGCGGTCCTCGAATTCCCAACACAGTTTCCTCGACTTCCCTTGTTGAGATCCCCCCCCTCTTGTGGTCTTCGCGTAAGTTTTTAAATAGGCTTTCCCCTCGGACGGCGTGTGAAGAACATGGAGGAAGTTCATAGGGGTGACCTACAAGGAAACCCCTTTGAGGAATGCCTTTTTTATGGTGATTGATTGTAGCCTGATTAAACCCATTCTTTTACATAAGTCCTCCCCTTATAGAGCTTTGTCTGCCCGCTTCCACTGACTCGAATCCCGGCAACTCTTGCTGCGCCGCAACTGGGGGATGGGTGTTTTTCACAGCTCCTCCCTAGAAACACCATGCCTACTAGATTCCTGCACCCCGAAAAATCTTGGTTTTCTAGAAAGTCCGAGGATCGCGACAAGATCGAAGCGATCGCCACCCCTGAGTGCCCCTAACCCCCCCGGTTTTTGATAGCTTTAGTGTTCTTAGTGTTGTTCATAACTCCTAAGCCTCAGTCGTAAAAAATGCGGGAGAGATTTTGGCCGCTTACTTGAATGCTTTAAGAAATCTACCTTAAAAGGGTTCAGTTTTTTGTTCGATTCCTTTAGCCCTGGGTGGCCCTTGACTGCCGCTGCCTTCTTTATACGCTTGTGGCGCATGAGGAAGAGAATCAGGGTGACCACCCCCCCGTCTCTAGATAAACGAAGTGAATTACGAGCCTCTTCCTTTAATACTTTTGGTCCCCCCAAGGCGATAAGCGTCAGTGGCTGCGTTGTGATATTTTCAATCGTAGGTTTTTTTTTTCCTTGACTTATCACAGGAGCTTCAGTTCTGTTAGTATGGACCGAGTGGATCGGAGGATTTGCCTCTTCTTCGTCTAATGGTTTTCTTCCTGTTGTATGCGTTGAAGCCGGTCCGCAGCCGCCTCCCTTCGGTATAGGAAGGCCGAGCAAGAGTTTCGTGTTAAGATTTCGCGAGCACTGGGCAGGCGTCCTGAGCGATCTCCGAGCGAACTCCCACTTTTTTTTTTTCCCGTCGTTCTTCCTGGTACTCGCCAGAGAGCGCGCCCTTTCTCATTCTCCGTTTCTTTTGTCGGCCCCTGACTGGTAGCCCCCGCGCGACAGACCCCCCGATCAGTGTTTTTTTATACCCTCATCACCGGGCTCTCGGTATCACCGAGGAAGACCCTTTGCGGCAGGAGTGCTTTTGCCTCGGTCCCAAGGAGATTTTTCTTGGAAGGTTTCGTAAGGTGAGAGGCGATTTATTCCTTCGTTATGGTCTTTTTTTTGCTGACTGATACTTACTAATGAGAAGAGTTTCGCGAACCGACTTAGGCTACATCGTCCACGTCTATACCCTATAATTCGGCACGATAGAAGAGAGGATGAATGCCCTTTCCTTGTCCCGATTTTTTCTGCCGTCCCGTTTGGCACTAACATCTGATCAAGAAGAGCCTCTCCCCATAGTTGCAGCCCCCCCGTTGCTAATCCAAAACTTGAGTTTGGAGTGTTCTGTTGATTCCCTGTGGAGGGCAACAGGATCCCTCGAAACGGGGAACTCTCTCTCGGTGCGGGAGAGATCCCTCCTGGGCCACAACTTTTTGTTGAATGCCTTTTTAGTCCCCCTCCGGGGGTGAGATGGCTCTCCCCGGAGCCATACGAGGACTTTTCCCAGAAATTCACCAGTTTCGAATGTGATGCCCAATTGGTTTTTTCCTGTAGAATCAGCTTAATGCCGTTCCCCCACTTCGGAAATTGATAGGTTCCTCTTCTGCTCCTAGATCGAAACTAGACCTCTGAATGCGTACCTTACGCAGTGGTCCCCCCTCAAGTGCGAGTTTCCGACCCCTTATGCTGCACTAGCGGGAAGGCCGGGCGCGAGACGTCTCAGAAGACCTCCTAAACCAGCATTATCGTTAACCTTTCCTCTAGACCGGGAAGTCCCAAAGGTACCCTCTCCCCGAGCCTGGTCCGGCGCTTTTACTCAGGCATGGCTTTTTAATGGTCCCTCGACAGGGCTCTTTCTGTGGTCTTTTGTCCCATCCCTTTGCAACCTGCCCAAAATTTTCCCCCCTTTTTTTTTTCGATTCTTGCCCCACTTTCCACCATGCCCAACTGAATTTGTTTGTTAAGCTCAAAACAACTCTTGTCAACCCCCCGTTTAACTTGAAGTTTTGTCCCCCCCCAAGCTAGTATGTTTTCTACACCCTGAAGGTAAAGCCTGCCTAAGACCCCTTTCACCAGAGTGGCTCTTCGACACGCTCACGCATCGCCTCAGCTTTCCTCTGATCCCATATTTCTATACTTTCGAGTGCTTCCCGCTCCGCACTCTGTGCGGAACGTTCTCCCCCAAGACTTCTTTCTGTTCACTCGAGACCCGGTCTGGATGACATTACGAGGGTTGGTTCACGAGGGACGGACGCCGGAGGCGTTAACAGTGCTTCTGCGAGATTGTTCTCCCAGTAATCGGCGGTACGTCTTAAAGAAATGAAGAGTGGCCGCGTGGACTCGGGTCCTCATCCCTCCATTCGGTTAGAGAGTACAGAGGTCCTTAAGGGACTTTTCGTAACATGAAAGCAAAGTTGAGAGCCACAAGATTTCCTTCGAAACCCTCCAAATCCCAGAACCTTCTACGGACCCCAGAACCATCTCATAGGTTTTTCCCAGGGTTTCCGACGTTGGAGGTTCTAGGTTTTTCCCCTCACGGGACGTTTTCAGAAACCCAGGACAGCCCTTTTAATTAAAGGGCTACATGAAATGAGAATAAAGAAAGAACGGCAGAGTACCAAACTCCCCCTTGTGAAGAGGGGAGATGAGGAGAGTCTAACCGCTGGCAGAGTTCTTCTAAAAAGAAAAAGACTCCCCTTTCCGAGAAAGAGGCCATAGAGGGAGACCCTTCGATAGGAGGAACTTCCAGGGGGACCGGGAGGTTTTCCCCCCTACCAACCATATTTTGTAAATAGTTTTCAGGCTTCTTTCGAGGGCCTCATTACGCCCGCGCTTGACAGATGGGGCCCTTCGAAAACCCTGCAAAGGGATTTGCGAACCTTTTTCCGCCATACTATAATGACTTTGGGGAGGCGTCTGTGTAGGCTTTCCTATCCCCTGGGTTGTAGAGCTACATCTGGACTGAATGTTTAGACGAGGCTGGGTCCTTTTTTAAAACCCTGACGGGCGCAGACCCACACTTCGTTTTTCGGAAAATCATGACCTTAGGGCAATCGCCGGGCCCCTTCTCTGTAGCATGAAAGACCTTTTCCTGCAACACCCAAGTGCAAAGTGAGCATGTAAGAAGTTAAGAGGAGTTGCTTTCTCAGGTCCCTTCCATTCCTCTCCAGCGAGACCCAACACACAGCAGCCTTGCTCAAGGCCGTAATCTCAGGAGAGGACAGGGAAAGGCTCCCCCTCAGATGGATTTCTATCTTGAGCACCTTTAAGACAAGAATTTTCTAGCGGCAGAAAATCCTAAGGTACTGGGCAAGATGTACTCAATTTCGCTCAAGATCTAATAATAGTGTGGGGTATATTTAAGCTCCGGGCAACACAAAGGGAGTCACGCGGTCCCTTAAGAAGAGCGTCCATTGGCTTCCCCCAGAAGAGGTTTCGAGAAGGGGAAAAGACCCCGAGACCCTTTGAATTCTTTTTTGATTCCGGTAGCAAGTGCATGAAGGGTTCCGTTTTCTTTGTAGGCCTAGCCTGGGGCTAAGAACGACGAACGGGGGACACTATCCCTTCCAGCCCTTCTTAACTTCACTCCGCCCTCTTTTCCATTTCCCCGAGGGTTGCATTCCCGTCTTTTCATCAGAGAGAAGAGGTTGTCTCACTGTGGACATCCCCCCTTTCGTCTCCTTGAACTCTTTCACTCCTTTTAGAGACCTACCCCAACCATCCGCGAGACATAAGTTGCAGATTTTTTTTACGTAACACCCCCCTATTTCTAAAGCGATACGAGGGAAAAAAGTTGATCCGGACCCCGAAAAAAAGCCCACCCCTCTGGATTCCCGAGTGGTCATGGTGGTAGCGGCTTCCAGGGACCCCCCCCACGGAGTAACTAACAAGAAGGAATGCCCAGTTTTCCCCCCCACATACCAGATCTAATTACAGCTTCCCCCCCCTCGCCCCACCTAAGGTGAATGTATATCCTTCCGCTCCGCAACCCGTTCGGACCTGTCATGAACCCTGTATCTAGCATGCCAAGGTTTTCCCCTCGCTGAATCCTTCCGCCGGCTGGTGTTTCTTCCAGTTACAAAAGTCTCCGCTCTAGGATGGATTTTCTTTTACTTTTTTCCGTGTTGTGTGTTTTACTTTTGGAGACGAAGAGATCTTTGAAGGCTTAGCTCCACTGCACGCGACTTATTCCGTGGCTCCATCGTCCGATCTAACTCTGATTCCCCCCCATTCGATTGTCCTTCGCCGGGGGACTCAGCAGGAGCTGTGTTCTTGAATTTCTACCTCCCCCCTGCCAGGTTTTTTTGCAAGATTCGGAAGAATTTTAGCGAAAAGCTATGTTTTTCTTCCCTTGAGAGAGGAAAAAGGTTGCCAATCAGGACTTCTTCCCACAGCAGACCGAATCTTTGGGCATTCTGGTCCGGGCCTGTTCCCCCCCCCCCGGAGGAAGAACCCATCCCCTTCTCACTCCTGAACTGATCCAGAAGGAGTCAGAAGGGAGATAGGGAAGGCCCTTCTCCTAGGAGCTCCCCTGTGGAATAGAAATCTGGAGAGCCGTGATTTTTTCGGACTTCCGATCGTTCCACGAAAGAGCGTAAGATGAACACTTCGCAACCTTAGCCCCTGAAAACGCACCTGGTGGAATAGAAGGACTTGTGAACCCATGGTAATTTTGTTGGAGCTTGCACGTTCTAAAATATGCCGGTAGGCTATGGCTTCCAGAGAGATCCCCCCTCTTCAAGGAGACTTTTGAGACACCTTTACGTCTTGACGGCCAGCCACCCTTAAGAAAAGGATGCAGGTCCGGAGGGTATAGCGGACCCTCTTTGGGTAAGCCCCCTTAGAAATAGTAGAAGAGAATTCAGTTTTCAGCTTCTCCCTTAGGCTCCAACCGTCCCGCTTCGTTTTTCCCTAGACATCGGTTTCATAAGTTTTCCTCCCCCCCCTGTTGCGAAGCTTCCCTCGAACACCACTTAGCACACGTAGGTGGCGCGATCTTTAGTAGAATTCTATGGACGGATACCCCCATCCCCTTTTGAAAGTCGTCTTTGTCTCACCCCTTGCCAACCGAAACCCCCCCCTCAGCAAAAGTTAACAGGGACTTCCTGACGTTAGCCTTTTTCCTGCAACACCCAACTGATTAGCATTCTCCTGGGAAATAACCACCTGGTAAATTGACGATACCTTTTCTGATAAAGTCATCCTCCCACCTCCCCTAGTTCCTTCGTTTTTCTCCCACGCTGATCTTAAAGAGAAAGAGACTAATACGCACTCGCACCCTAGAGAACGAGAGGGCCCCCCTTCCTTCCGGATAGAGAAACTGAGACCTTTTTTTTCTCAATCCAGACCGCCCCTTGGGAGATTATAAGAAAGAGAAGCTAAGGGAAAGTCTCTTCGGTAGACCCCCCATTCCTGGTTTTACTCTCCTTGAGTATAGCCAGCAACTGTACCTAAGAGAAAACCGCTCGAGCTAAAAGGTCTTATAGAAAAGGTTGAACCGAATCTTAGTAGTTGCCATCTTTTCAAGAAAAAAGAATAGGCTTATATAGAGGAGATCCCAGCGGAGGAACCCATCCTGGCGTAGTCTAACTTTGACTAACACCCAACCGTTAGAATCCTTCCCATGAAGAGATTTAAAACCTCCGTTTCGCTCCCTTGCCCTATAAACCCCCACAGCTGCCCTGGTCCTCCCGCTAATTTGTCCTTCCTCCCACCCTTTCTTTTAGGGGTTTGCAGCAGAACCGTTTTTCCTTGTAGAAACAAAACCCCTCCCCCTCCTAGCCAATCATTCAGAACCCCCTCTCTGCGATTGTCGGATCCTATGAAGTCCTTTTTCCCCTTGAGATGAGTAAGCTTCCCCAGGACCCCCTAGTCAAAATGCCTCACACGATTAGAGACATTTTCCCAAACAGATGTTGTAACTTGTAGTCCAAGAAGATTTTTTCATGTTTTTCACTTTCTTGATAAGGATCAAATAACAGAGGGTGTAGACCTTTTCAAGAAAATACGAAAGAAGGGGCACGGCTTTAAACGGAGGCTACTGGAGTCTCTGTAAAAGTCCTTCAAGACCGACTGATAATAAGAAGGAGGATACCGCCAGTTCCCTTCGAAACCCTTCGGAGATTTCCATTTGCAGACACCAATACATATTAAGCTGTGATGAATTTCCCGCATGATTTTTCCCCCCCCCCTAACCCCCAATTCTGACCCATTGAATTTTCCCCCCTGAGTTCCTAGCCCAGTAACCCCGTAAACTCTTTGAAGAGTAAGATACCCCAAATAAACTTTCCACGCTAATCGTGGTTTCTTAACGGATGTCGATTGGGGCCCCCATCAATAAGAGTGACACCCCCCCCTACTCTATTGTGGACCATCCTCGATAGAATATAAATTCGCAAGAAAGTCTGTTGCCCCACGCTTGCTGGTGAGAGAGTTATTATTGGAGCCTTCGATATCTGGCCTGTTGCTCTTTCTTGATAATCCTTGGATAGATTTTTTCCTCATACCCCCGATCTTTTCCCGCTCTCACCTGGCCACCTCAGGCGGGGATTGGGGGCCATAAGCCGCAGCGACGAATTTTTCGCCCTAGCTTCTGGGGACAGTCATCAATATTTTGGTTACCTGCTTTTTTTCATCCTCAACCCCTCCCCCCCCACGAATGCCCTCCCTCTGCAGTACTTTTTTCCTTCGTGGGCCTTTTCAAAATTTTTGGTCCTGGTTGAAAAAGGAATTGCCCCCGTAACTCGCCATCACCTTCCCCCGGTTAGGCCAGCATCCCAAGACCCTCCCGCATGTCTTCCTTTTTTTTTCCTCAACCCCCCCCCCCCGATTTTGTACGGGATGGCTATACCGAGCCATTTTTTCTGGCTCCCTTTTCTCTTGGTTTTTGCGCGTTTTTTTAGTTCGAAGCCTTTGGCGTTCCCTGCTGTGTTCTCTATTCTATGGGCGTGTTCTGAGAGGTTTTGCATGACTTGTCCTGTTTCTTAGGAGAATGCTGAACGGCCCCGCCGGCCGCGGATTTCCTTGTACTTAGCTTGTGGTTCGGCGTCAGGATTTCCCGTCTTAGAAGTAACCCTCTATTTTGTTTCGCTTTCTCGCTTGCTGCCTTTAAGCGTCCCGCAGTATTTCCTCACGACCCTTGTTGACCCCTCTTATTTAAGGATCACCCCCCTAGTCAACTCTTCATAAATATGTATTCCCAAGATAGTCTTTTTATGGAGCGCTGCCGTACTGCCTTTTGCCCCCTAACGCTGACTTTTTGTCCTGATATCATTAATATTTTACTCCCTACGTTGCATGTTTTTCAGAAACTGAGATATTACCCCTCCTTTTTTTTGACGATGCCTCCTTCCCTCAAGCCTCCCCTTAGATTAGTTTAGCAGGAGCTATTTTGCGATATAAAAACACCTTTTCTGAACCCCTTTAAGCGATGTATTTGGCTCCTTTTGTTCCGGACGCTTTACATGTGCAGTCCCCGATTGATTTTAATATGATCCCCCCCCCCCCTCTAGTTTTTCGTACCTGCCTCTTGGTCCCCCCAAGCTCGTTCCCATTTACCACTCTTCTTCGTCCAGTACGGAGTCTTTGCCCCTTTCTTGGATCACCTCTACCGGTTTCAACCAGTCCCCGCTGAAACCCTCCCTTTTTAGAACGCCTTGTAAAAAGTCACAGAGGATCAGTAACCCATGGATCACGTACAGGGCTTTATCTCTATCTACCCCCCGGTGAAGATAAGTTATGGTGAGCATGAACTTTTGACAAACCTCTTAATGGCCTAGGGGAAGTGCTGTAAATCTCATTTTCAGAGAAAATTTTCTGGAGAACAGGTTCAAACACCTAAATTTTTTTTTTCTTGAAGACTAGGCCCCGATGACTTTGTCTTGTTACCGTCCTTGCCCCCCGAACGTTCTTTGCTTTCGACTCAGAGCACCACGTAGCAGGTACTTAGATAATGTCATAAAAAGCCTGTCATGGCACTTTTAAAGGACTCTTTTTCCGGAAAGTCCTCGGAAAACCTCTCGCATCCCTTTTTCCTTTGAGCTTCCCCATTACCCGCTGAATCGGAGGCGGCGTCCTGACCTTTTCTCCGACGGCCTCTTTTGCCTGCATTTTCTGACCGTCCGGCGCCACGGCGGAGCGGACAGGGTGTTCGTGGGCTTCGAAACCCCCTTGTAAGTGGCCGAGACCCTTCATCCTTTCGGACATTGGGGTTCCCGCAGTTTTTTGGAAGAGGAAATTCTCTGAAGGTGAGAGTCATTCCTCTGGGCTCTCATTTTTAGTCTTGTGCCACCCCGAGACTTTTTTTTCGGCCAGATCAGTCGACTGATACCGTGTTCCCTCTCTTCTATGCTCCCCTGCACAGAATTCGCTGTGCGCCGTCGGTTGACCCTTCGCATCACGGTCCAGTTAGCAGAAGGCACTCGTCAGGAAAGAATCCCGATGAGAGGTCTGGAAACCGAGCGACCAGCAGAATACCTGGGTTTAAGAAAGGGACGGATTTAAAAGCGAAAGGCCTCACCTACACCATATAAACCCTTGGTTTGATTCTTGGTCACCAGGCTTAAGAAGTGAACGGCGTCAGGGACCCGTGCAATGTTCCTTGTCACAGTTAAAACATTCTACGAAGAACACCGAAACACCTCCGATACGGTTACTGATTAGCCCCCTCTAGGGAAGAATGGAATTGGTAACGGACCCTCTTTTTTTTTTCTTTTTTCTTCTTTTTTCTCTGAGAACATCCTCACAGCCCCGATCCCTCTTTTTGCCCTTTGAGGACGAGCGTATTCGATGAAGTTGATCCGAACTCCCTCTGTTTGCGCTTTTCAGAGCCAATGCAATGGAAATTTTCAAGTCTAGTTAATATATCGATGCCCCCTGAAAAGAGGCCGGCTCTAGGCAACTCGAGCCTCCTGTGTTAGTTGACCCCAACGGT
>Ga0179593_1407239_pt1 | contig 11742 bp, 13 predicted proteins | sample CZODoug2_1_08_16_FD_185931 | JGI IMG/M metagenome (GOLD analysis project Ga0179593, IMG submission 185931) | Vadose zone soil fungal communities from Angelo Coast Range Reserve, California, USA - CZODoug2_1_08_16fungal (PacBio error correction) | ecosystem: Environmental > Terrestrial > Soil >... | reverse complement strand
GGTACTTGTCTTTGGGCAAGTTGGCCGCGAAAAGCCGCCTCTCCTCCCTCTTTGAAAGAATGGTTTTATCCTCCCAAACTGTCCCTTTGCATCAGGGGTGTAGTATTTCTCCCGAATGATCCCCTTTTGTTCTCTCCTATTTTTGATCGTTACCTTTGGCATTAGTTTTTACCCTCGAGTTTTGATATTTCGGATGGATGTCACCTTTCTTAGTCAACCCAAAACGGAGTGTGCTCCTTCATGACTCTAGTTTATGCCCCCGGGTCCTTTTTTTTGTCTCTTTTTTTCGTTTTTGTGTAATCTTAGGGTCCATACTGGGGGCTCTCAGCCTCGGTTCCCCCCCCCCAACCCTTTCCCCCTCTCTTTGGGGTTAAAAGGTTTTTAGCTTCCGGCCGGCGTGGAATAATGCCCGAGCAACTTTCTTGCCCAAATTTGATCGTGTTTTTTCTTACGGCGTCCGTACTAGTTCCCCCGTGGAACCGACCGGCATTTTATCACCTGCAGACCTTGTAGGTTCGTCAATGTTCTCCCTGGTATGAACCTATCCCCCACCGCTCCCCATGTCGGGTTCTCCACTACCTCAGACCTTTCCTTTTCCTCCGCCAATTATTGGTGATTCGGAACCTTCCGGTCTGTCCGCGTCTACTTTCTAAAGAGTACAGGGCAATTTTTTTCAGTAAGCCACAAATTCACGGTTGTCTTTCCTTTCCCTCATCCCGTGCGTCCTTCGCAATCACGAGCTAACCAAGCGCCTTTTCTTGATGAGGAAGTTTTCCACCAACTTTTTTTGTTCGCATCCCTCTGCCCTAAAAGTCCTAGCGCCCGACTATTTTTCTGGCGGAGGTCGGGGTGTTCGCGACTTTTGCTTTGGAATTCAGCTCCTCTTGGTTCCCCAATCAAAGAGTTTGATTTTGTTCTTGTGGTTGACTGTACCTGTGCGCAGGTCCTGCACCATCCCCCTCTTCGCTTCTTTTACTCAGTTGCAACCCCGAATTCCATCTGCGTCCTTTTCCTAGGCCAATATGAGATATTAATGGTTTCTTAGTTCTCGAATGGAGAACCTCGTTCTTCCCAAATTCGGCGAACCGGTTTTCCCGTTTTGCTGCGTATCTTTTCGGATTGCCATTTCCTCCTTCTTTGATGTTTAACTTCCCATTCCCCTGGGTTCCTGATTTTCGTTTTTTTTCTATTTTTGTTGTCGGCCAGAACATTTCCATCGGTTTTCCCTGGGCTTTCTTCCCCTTCTCTTCCTTTTTAGAAGGTATTCCCTGCATGTCGCTGCTTTTGAGGCTACCCATTGCACCCCCTTGAATCCCACACGTTGTCGTAGGATCCTGCGTTTCGTTGGCGAGTGCTGTATGCTGGTCCACCACCCAGTTTCCGCGACCGTTCCAGTTTTCCAATTAATTTAGGGCCTTTCCCTCCCGTTTTTTCGAGCGGATTTTTTGAATGGTCCCCCCATTTTTAAAAGTGCCTCCCCTTTCTTCCCCTCCATCGGTAGTGGTCCTTTATTTCCCCTTCCTTCCCCTTGACCTCTTTAGCTATCGCCCCCTTTTGCAAGCCATATGCCGCCATCCCCCTCCCCTGTTATTTATTTGCATCGTGTCCCCCCCTCCCAGTCCAACTCCAAGCCGAAAAACCTGCTTTTTGTTTAAGTCTTACCCCCCCTTTTCCGCGCAGTACGCTTGACGGACCGTTTGCAACCCAGTGATGGCGATTTCCCTATAGACATAAAATGTTGGTAATGCTTTACCTTTTCGATATCCCCAACTTTCGCTTATGACCAACGGAGGTAAGCCGTTCTAAATCTTTCAGTTGCGCTCAATCTACCTCCTCGTATCGATTCTGTCTTACATTTCCCCTTATTCCCGTAAGATTTGGTCCTAGCAGTCCTTCCAGTCTCTTTTCCCCCCCTACGGCAAAGGATTCCGGACTGTTTCCACTAATCCCCATTTTAATGTAATGAATCTGCTTGTACCCCAACCCGCACAAGAAATCTATCCCCTTTTTCCTTTGCAACACCCCCGGCACCCCCTTTCTCAGTGGATAGTTTTTTAGGTAGGTGAGCTCCAAAAGGTGAACGCCCCGGACGCTTCCAGTGATCTCCCTCCCCCCCTTTCCTGGTGAGGTTTCGTGTATTCGTCCAGCCCTGGGCAACCCACGCCCGTCATGGCGTCAGTCAATGACGCCCGCCGAATCGCGTTTTCGTCTTTTTCGATGTGCTTACCCCCCCGTGGTTCCCCTCCCCCCGATACTCTAAAATCTCTATTCATCCTCCCTTGTTGTTGTTCTGATCTTTTACTTTGGGAGAAAAATCTTTTCCCCGGAGTTTTTTGCAAGTGCCAAACAGCTAACTTCCAGTCGCCTCTCCCTCAGCCATGTCTATCTTTTCTCCCATTCTTTCTCATGAAACCCTCACACTTACCGGCGTGTGAGGCCGTATTTTCTTGATTTCCTAGTAGGAGGTAGTTCGCTAATTCCCGCTACCCCCTAGCGAGCTAGTTGTTGTGCCTGGGTTTGCCCCCTTCTTCATATTTTATCCTCTTTTACCTCCAGCCTCTTCATCCCATCACCCCACGATGGGTCGAATCCCCTATGTTCCTGGGCACGCCGTCTTTTTGCAGGAGTTCACCATTTTGGAATTCCTCTTGCTTAAGAGGCCCCTGTCGTTTCCCCGCAATTCTCATCTCCCTTCACTCGCGTGTTTTGAATGTAGTCCCCCGCCGAATGATGTCAAACGGTCTCCCCTTTGGGGTGCCTAGTTTCTCTGTTGATATCATGCCCCCCTGGTTCTGGTCTTATTACCCCCATTTGTTCCCCGCTCTCCCCTCCCCCCCCAATGAATTTCACACCGTTACGGCAACCCTCGTGCTCTCTCCTCTTTTCTTGTGGTTTGTACCTCTTCCCCAACCTAGCTGTTCCTTTTATTTTCTATTCTGAGGATTGTCACCCTCTCCGCAAATAAACCCCCTCAGGGATTTTTCTTGCGGAGTCCAGCTTTCCCTTTGGAGTTTTTTCTTCGTCAACGAGGCTTCTCTTTCTTTCAATGGACCAATCCCCGCTGGGCCTTTGCACCGTCTCCTCCCCCCTTTTGTTTCTTGACAACGGATTACCGGCACTTCACTTTTTTTCCTCCCCCGGTCAACCCTGAATTTGCCTGCTTGATTTCGCCTCTTGTCGCTACCGTCAGGACCTGCCCAGGCGAATCTATCTCTTCGCCCTTGGGGCGCCTCCTCCAACCTGCCGGTTCTCTCTCCAACAAACATCTGTCTTTTGTGGTCGCTCCCTTCCCAACCCTTTACCTCGCTGGAAGACCCCTTTTGACGCCGGCGCCCCTGTCTTGTCCCCCGCCAATTGTCTTATGGTCATCAAACCCGCCCTCCCACAAGATTGAATGCTGGAAGTGAGACTGACATTCTTCTTTCTTTTCCCGTCCCCTGCTTATGACAGCACGTAACCCGTATCTTCCTCCCATTTGCTGTTTTTGCTCCCCCAAGCTCTTCTAGTTCAGACCTGCTCGAAGGACGCCTCTCATTTCGGTTCGATTTCATCAAGCCGCGTTCCGTTATGGGACTGTTTCTCTCCCTTTACAGTCCCACCCCTTTCTTGGTTGGTTTCAATTGTTCTCCGCTAATTCCTCTGAAAGTGAGGAAACCTCCAGGGCACGTCAAGTTTTTTTAATATCTTCGGTTTGTCACCGCTTTCCCCGGGGGAGCGAGGTATGCGCACCAATCCCACTTTTTTTCCGCCTGTGCACCCCACGTACGCTTGTTTTTTTTTATTTTTTCCCCCTGCTCGCTTTCTAATCTCCAGTCCCGGAGATTGCTTTTTTTTCTGACTTCTAAACCTTGGTGCCTTTCCCCCGCGTAGACCTCGAACCAGGGGGGCGACCTTCTCTCCCCAATAAATGTCGGAACACCGACTTTCCTGTTGTCTCAGAGGATGCGCCCCGGGTCCTTTCCCCTGTTTCTCCTCCCTGTTGTTTTTTTTCCTTTTCTTAACGACGAATTAATTTTGTGGACTGGAACGGCTTTTTTAGCTAGGTATTTTACTCCGAAGTTACGTCGTCGACATCCATCACCCAGCCTCACCTCCCCACGGAGAAAGTTGCTCAAGCAATCCCTTTTGACAGCATCACCTCCGAAAACGTGTAACCTGTCACCAACGCTCTGGAACCTTTTTTTTTGTGTCTTATCTTTTCCGCGTGATAACTTTCTCCGAACCCCCCCTGATTTATTCACTCCTTGGCTGATACCTTTCCGTCCTTGCGCTTAATGCACCCCTCAACGCACGGTCTTTTCCTACTAGACACCCTCATAACCCATCTCCTATCGCAGATCAACAGCGATTGGAGACAACATCTCTCCTGGAACCCTTCCACTGGTACTCTTTCCTCCCCTGCTTTCTTTCCACTTCGGTTCATGTGCTTCACCTGGATTGCACGGACTTTTTGTCGACTCAAATTACTCCTACAAAGGAGGAGGCTTCTTAACTTCCTTGCTCCGTTTAGCCCCCACCTCTCTTTTTTTCTTCTTTTCTTTTTTCTTCTTACCTTCCGGCAGTTTTGCCGAGCAACCTCCAGTCTACACGCCATGGATACAGGGAGTTCTGAGGCACCGCAATCCCGTGCAATGGTTTTTTGAGTTGCATTTCAATCGCATGTTCTTGTTTACTATCCAGCGGTGTTTGCCGGCTTGGGTTCCGATTGTTCCGGGTTTCTTTCTTGAGATTTTCTTTTCTGTCCTCGAGAGGTCTCTTCTCTTTCACAACTGGTTTCTTTTGTTTCACTTCCAAGTCTTTTCTTTTATGTAACTGAGCCCTTCTGTCTACCGCAGTGTTTCGAATCTTGCAGTCGTGAGATTTCCACCCCAAACTTCTCTTTTCTTTGGTGGTTTTTGTTTAAGGTTTAGTCAGGAGTTCGGGTTGCTTCCTGATCTCTAATGGGCTAAGTGGAATTTTTCGACGTTTTAGGTTAGCATTTTTTTAAATTAGTAATCCCCTCTTCCTCTAACCAGGCGCAGTCCTGGAACAATATTTCAGTAATAGTTCCCTGAGGGTCTCAACTTTTCCCTCCTACTCGCGATAGTTTCGCTCCCCACAGTATTATTCACCTTTGACATCGGAACGTCGTGTTGACGATCTACTGCGCTTAATTGGCCATGTCCGATCAGCCCCAAACCTTTAAAGAATTCCTTTTTCCTCCCTAACTGAAGAGTGCGCATTCAATGCCCCTCTTATAAACAAGCGCCTTTTCCCTTTTTTGTGATGCAGGCTCCCCCCCAAATACCTTGTTCACCCGTCTCCAATTGCCCCTCAGTTGAAAAAAACTACGTTGCGTGTGTTTCCTTAACTAGGTGTTAGCAGACCCTTATTTGCTTTATACTTTCGTCTCCCTCTACCACCCATGATGCTCGTTAACCTTTTTGTTTGATGTAACTAGGTTCATGACCTGTTACCTGTTATAGGACCTCATGATCAAGATTGATCGGTCATTTCGGAGGTCCTTGTCAGTCTTATAGAGTAATTTTCCGTTCCTTAAGTGGTTCCACTCCACGTTTTTAGGAACTTTTATTGGTAGTATGCTTTGAAGGGGTGTCCTAGTTTCCCTTCCTCCACTGTCCTTCGGGTGAATCGCTTTTTTCTTCTATGGCATCCAATTTATTTTTTGTTTAGCAAATGTCGTGATTTTTTGGCTTGTATTCTTCATCTTTTGAGAATTGTCTCGTACCCATGTCCGACCTCTCTCTTGGTTGCTCTCTCCATGAAGTCATTTTTTTGCTCTTTTCTTTCCATTCCACCCGCCCCCCCTTAGTTAGAGATCTTGGGAGTCAGTGCCTTATTGATGGTCCTCCCCTCAAGTTCCCTTCGACTTACGGCACACAGTCGCTTTGACCAGTTTCTCCAGTTTGAGTCGGTACTGCGGGCAAACCAAGCAACCTTCCAACTTTCCCCCAGTTGCTTCTCCCCTTGTATTTTCGTTCCTTTTCCCCGAAGCGAAATTGCCTGTGGAGACTCCCCTGGCAGTTAATTCAGAGGTTGTCAGAACATCCATTGATCTTTTGCCTCTTTCCACCCCCCTCCGAAGATAACCATTCATCGTCACCCACATTCTATTTTTTTTTAACTTTTCTACAGCCCGTGAGGAATGCAGGTCCCCCTTCCCCCCCCCCCCTGCTTGCCGGTTGAAAATTCATTTTGTTATGGACTCCTTTTTCTCTCTCCATAATTCTTCATAATTTACTCACCAAAAAAGGTTTGTCTTATTAAACAAATTTAGGACCAGGCAAGTACACCCCGTCAGGTCTAGTTTTCATTCAATTTTTTCAGTGCGTGCGAGACATGCAGAATTTTTCCCTTGCTCTCTTCTTATATGAATGCTAGTCCCCCCCACGTCAATTGCTCTTTCTAGTTTTGCCGCCGGCATTCCTTTTCGTTCTTGCAACTCCCGGAGCGATCTCCCCCCTTGCGTGCCCTTCCATAAGGGCTTTTCGTTTACCCCTTTGTCAGATTTGATTCAGGTACCAAAGACCGCCGCCGCTCTAGCAGTCCTTTTTCCCACCCGTCGCACAAAACTCTTGGCTAGTTTTTTTTCTCCCAATATAGGGCGCCTCACGACTTTCTGCCGCCTAGTTCTCGGCCCTAAAAGTCGGTCTGAAGTGTGTTTTTTTTCCTTCCTTGCCCCACCTTACACCCCTCTTCCGTCGCAGATAGACACATGATCCCCTTTGTACTGGTTGTTCCTAGTGGCCCCATCCCGATTTTTTTCTTCCATTGCCACCTTATAAGTGGTTAGTGAAAATCTACTATCTCCTCTCCTTTTTTTTTTTTTTGATTTTTTGATACCCTCCCTCTTCTTAATTGGAATGTTGGGATTCCCCCTGGCGGAGTTTTTTTAGAAAAACTCTCCCCTTGATTCTTCCCGGCGGCATTGTAGGTACCTCTGAGCTTTGTTTCCCTTCCCTTCTTATTCCACCTAACTAACTTTCCCGCCGGCGGTGAGGCCTTGAGTCGGATGCTATCCCCCTTTTTCCCTTGGAAGCGACCGCCTAACCGGCTCTTTGGGGTGTCCCTAATGGTTACCCCCTCTCTATCGTGCTTTCCCTACTTGTTGGTCCTCTACAAAGCTGCACTTCATTCACATGCCTTGGGCTACCACCTCTTTTGGTCCCTTGCCGCAGTTTTTTCTTTTTTTTGTGCACAAGGCTCATGAATCATTGCGTATCGAGACAGGTGATCCGCAATTAATTCCTCATCGCCCGAGTCTCTCATGTTCCTCCCGCCAGGACCCCAATTCATGCTCAAAACGTCTACCCCCGGTGTTGCGCTAGAGTAATTTTGGCTCCTATTCCACCTTTGTTTTGGAGATCAACCCACTGTCTATCCGGCCTTTGCGCCATCACCCTCCTTTCTCAACGCTTCCTCCTTGGACTGCTCTCCCCCACGTTGGGGTTGTATCACTCCCTACCAACAATAGCCGTGCCTTTGATCTATCTTATGCGTTGCCCCGATGATCTTCCAATAAATCAATGCCTGATGTTTCTTGTCGTAGCGATTTCCCCCCCCGTTCTCTTCTTTCAGCTTTCCCTAGTAGTGTCTGCGTCTTTAGTCAGTGACTCTTCTGGATCAATTATGTCCGACCTTCCTTTTCTTTGTTTCAAGCCTCAGCCGGCCTGCCCAACGGACCCTCCCACCGGGCCACCAAACCTGTTCTCCTTTTGTCCTCTTATTTTTTTTCCTTTTTGTAGCTTCAGCCTCTGTTTTCTAGCTCCCATGAACTATGCCCCACGGACGACGTCCTCTACTCCTAAGTGGTCGCGGATCCCAATTACCCCCATGCTGATGACTTGCACCAAGCAGCTTGGCGGTCTCATTTCTTCGTATTTACATCAAAACGTCTCTCCCGCCGCTGTTTGCAGAACGTCCCTTTTTGATCCGGATACCTTTCCCTCCTGAACGCCTGGACTCCTGATGGCACACCGGCAAAGAGCTTTCACAGTGGAATGATGGACTTTCATGTCCCCTCCTTCGCGTGCTATTTGGTTTTTCCCCACGTTTTCGTACCCCTTCTCAACGATTCGTTACAAATTTGCGTCCTTTTTTCCTTTTTTCAAGCCTGATTGCACGCCACCTTACCCTATTTTTCAGGACCTTTTTCCAGGCACGCCCCTATGGCTTTTGTGACTTTCACCCGACTTCCTCCTTTTCCTTCCTACCATGTCCTTAGGTACCACAATCCCGTCTTTTAAATCGCTATTTGTGAGGTTACCCCCCCTGGGTCTTCCTTTCCAACCTCATGAAAGCCTTGAGCACAGAAATTGTCACGGCTCATCCCCCCCTACTATTTCGGGGTGGTCCACCCGATCTTTTTGGAGCAGGGGATTCTACATCCCTTCTTTTTCCTCCTTATCTCAACAAATAGTCATTTGGATTTCTAGTTCTGACGCCGCTGCAACGTGCCATATCTCTTTTGCATTTGGATGACTTTCTTTAAACTGGCCCTTGAACCATCGTTACCTTTCTCCTTTCTTCTTCGCTCACACCTTCCCGGGTCCGCAACCAATACATTTTTCCCTTCCTTTTTCCCAGAACGGAGGGGTGAGGCGGGCCTTCAAACGAGCAGGATTTATTTCGGTTTTTCGCCCTCCTAGTCCCTGATTCCCGTACTTGTGCCGGAAGGTTGCGGCGGCAGTTTTTACGCAATTTACTCCCCGGCGTCCCTGTTTTCAAAACGGCCTTCTTCAACGGAGCCTTTTGCCCCCCCGTATGCCCGTTTCCAGTGCCGACCTCAACCCCTTTTTGGTACACTTCCCAACCGCTTCTTTACACGGTCGGGTAACATCTTTTGGGAGACTGCTTGACCCGCCGCCGTCCAACCCTGCTCCCCCCCGACGGGCTTTTGATACCGCACCTGCCCTCGTTGAACCACACAAATCAACCCCCCCCCCCCCCCCCCCCCCCCCACCCCCCCCCCACCCCCCCCCCCCCCCCCGGTTCTTGGAACGCGCAGACCTTAACCCCATCAGATCGCCACGACCCCGACGTGGAAAAATCGAATGCCTCATGCACCCCCATCTTCTAGTACTAAATTGAAGTATTGTGACCTTCCCCCTTACCCCCTCTGTAAGTGTTTGCGGTTTCATCCCTTAACACAATCCCCATTTCCAACTATTACGGTCTTCTTCTGCTTCATTTCTCCCATTGAAAGTCCCACCTTTCTCTAATCACTCAGTTTTTTCTTTCTTCATGGCTTCGGCGGTAATTTTCCTATGCCCCCGAGAGTATCTTGAAATCGAAATGTCGGCACGGGAGATTTATTCCCTCACTTTTTAAGTGCACCTTGTGGCCTTGCCCCAAAGGACGAATTCCCCATCTGTTTTCCCTCTCCAAGTCTTTTGTGAAAGGCTTTTCCGATTTTTCCACTCGCGGGTTTCTCTTTGCGAGAGGATGATTTTATGATGGTCTATTCTCCCACCACTTTTGAGTGGCTGTTTAACTTGCCCTTCAGTTGACGTTCTCCTCTAAAGGCTAACCCTATTGTGACCCACGCAGGTTGTGACGGCGGAGGCCGGGGCCCGACGACTTACCCCCAACAAAATTTTCTCTGTTGCGTGTTGTTGCCAAGGTTCACGGCTTCCGGTAGTTCTTCCTTCTTATTCCTGCTTCGCCAATTTTCTCATTGACATGCCTCAGGTGGTGGATTAGCCGGATTTTTCAGTCATCTCCTCCCTAACCTTTTCTGATGCCTTCCTTCTCCCAACCCGCGGTCAGTCTCTGACCTGGCAGAATGTCTCATCCGTTATAACGGCTGCCTAGTTTCTCCCTTCTCTTACCTTGCAATCACGCAACTCGTGTTTCCTCTTCCCTCTGACTTTTTCTGGTGTTTCTACAGAAGATCTTTCCTGTGCATCCAGATTTCTTTCCTGTTAGCAGCCGGCCCAGGCCCCCGTCCGGCCACTCTGCTCCCCTTTCTTTCCACTGCACGATTACCACTCGAAGTTTAATTTGATGAGTTATGGACATACTTATTTGTTTGTTTTTCCCCACAAACAGGCATCGCTATTTCCCCCCGACAGCTTCCTTGTCTGAACTTCTGTGGTTCTCCCCCTCCACGACCCTTTATGTGTCTTTGCCGAATTCCTTCCCGATACCCTTCCTCTCTGCCTTGATACTGTTGAACTGTCCCAAGTTGCGAAGGTAACGCACCCTTTCCCATGCTTATTCTTGATTCCCTGAAACCTTTCATCTTGCGTTCGGCCAGAGTCCATCTTCCAATGAAATCTTATACTCTCTGTTTTTTTGTGCCTCAATTTGAATCGTGGGTCAGCCCTTTCCCTTGCAACTTTTCGAGGTCCAGTTTTGAGACCGTTTTCTAGTTGATGTCCTATGTGTTTTCTCCGGGCCCACTCCCTCTGAGGCTGTGCTGGCACTTCTCATTTTCCCCCAGCTGGTGACGTCTTTTTTTCGTGTTTGCTTCCATCAAATTGTTTTTTTTCTTTGTCAGAAATTTCTGCTACGGGCTTTTTTTTCACTCAGCGGTCGAAGTTTTTGATGTTTTCACCTGAGACTTAAGCCCAGAGGTCTTTTTTTCGATAGTCGTTCTCATTTTCATGTTGACCTCCCGCAGTCCCCCTTTTTTGTCGTATGACCTCTGGTACTTTAGCTGAGGCGTGAGACTTGAGAACGTCGTCCCCGCGTCCTTTTTTTTCAATTCTTCCTTTGGTCAAACATATTAAGTAGGGCCCGTTTTATTGTTGCCCTTTTCCCGAAGCTTCCTCCTTTTTTCACCCCCCCCAGCCCCAACTCGGCATCCCTTGAACTTCTGTGTCACCCGACCTCTCCACCCTCCCCCCGTTGTCTTCCTATAGAACAACTCGGCGTGCCCATCGTTTTCTTTCGACCTTTGCAACCCGCCACTGACTTAGGTATTTGCGAGTTCCTTCTTCCCCTTTCACTCCCCTTCCCCTCCCAACAACTTATTGTTGGTTAATCCTTTCCCCTCCCCCCCGGTTCTTTGCTTCCACCCTTTCTGTGCGGTGAAACTTCATTTTTGGTTCGAACCGGTTCGCTTGTAGAATAATGCTTTGTTGTAATCCATTTGACACAACCCCTGGCTCGAAAACATTTCGCGGTACTTCCAGTCAACGCTTAACCCAAGGAAGTTACGTTGCACGAAATCAATTTTCCTCGGGTCCCCGCGCTCCGTTTAGCTATTGATTCTTTATTCCTGCGTCTAACCGTTCCAGTGTTGTCCTCTCTCTGCCTTTCCGTCCCCTTTCGGAAATTGTTCCCCCTTTCCTTTCTTTCGCCTTGCGGCGTTTCCTCTTCCCGCAAAAAGGAGTTGTTTCTCCCCGGGGTGTACCCCATTTTCCCTTTTATTAGTTTCTTAAGTTTTTGGTTTTTAACCCCAGACTCTCCTATCACCGATTCCCCTTTAATTGGCATCACACCCGTTAATCCCCAACCCTCATGCACCAAACGAGTCGTTTTTTTTTTGCTAGGTATCCCTTTCGAGTTCCCCTTTCGTCCAACCCCCTACTCTTTTTTCCCGAGACTTCCCGGTCAAACCGTCCTTTATTAAGGTATCTGGGTAGTTTGTCATTCCATGGCCATTGGTCCCACACCCCCCTGCTTCATTCCTGCGTAAGAAATTCCCGCTTTGAATAGCGTTGTTATAGAGTTTTTTTCTAGCCTCCCCTCAGCCCGAATTTTGGTCTCCATGCCAGTACAACATTGAGTTCCCCC
>Ga0179593_1375595_pt1 | contig 11742 bp, 15 predicted proteins | sample CZODoug2_1_08_16_FD_185931 | JGI IMG/M metagenome (GOLD analysis project Ga0179593, IMG submission 185931) | Vadose zone soil fungal communities from Angelo Coast Range Reserve, California, USA - CZODoug2_1_08_16fungal (PacBio error correction) | ecosystem: Environmental > Terrestrial > Soil >... | reverse complement strand
CTTTTTTCCTGCTCCTCTTTGGATAGCCCTCCCACCGGTCCCCCCTCCCTAGTCGGGTTTTTTTTGTTTTGTACGTCCGTAAAACTTTGAGCGATCCCCTTTGGAAACCCAACCTTGCCCCCCCCCAGCTTTTCTTTTTGCTCCCTGTTCCACAGCTGTTTTACGTACTCCTCTGTCTTCGAGGATTTTTTTCCTTTCCCCCATTCTGAAGTGAATCAACGGTTTTTCGATTGTGACGGTTTAATGCCGATTGGTTCCTTTAGTTGGGTTCTTTTCCTACTTTTCTCAGGGCTGTAGGGACTATTCGATCTTTTTCTCTTTTTTTCTTTTTCCTCCCTGTTAAACCCCCCAGACTTTTTCAAGCTCTGCACAGGTATTCAGTGGCCTGTCCGTGGTACTCCCGTGTCAAAGAACTTTCCTTCCCCTTCTTCCTTCCGCACTTTTGTGGGATGGGCTTTCGTTCGCAATTCTTTAGATAGTTTCGTCTCCTTTTCCCTACCGTAACATTCATTTCCTCAATTTGAATGGTATTGTCCTGGATTTTTTCGGTTTTCTGACACATTCTTTTCTTCTTTTGTTTCCTTCTCCCCCCCTTCCCCGCGTTAAGAAAGATACCCTCTCCCCCGACCGCCACTTTCTTGGATGACGAGAGGACACCGCAGACCATTCGCCACGATGAGAGGATTTTTCAGATCTCCTGATCCAAGCGCGAAGGGCTCTTCTCCCTCGATCCACCCCTAGGTTTTTTCTCCAACTAGCCTTTCTTTCAGCCCCCTTTGTCGCCTGCTTGAGAATGCACTCGTTGCTGTTTTTTCCCTCTCTTCTTGACTCGCGATTTGAAATTATCCCGGGGTGCCCGGCAATCGTAATCTTTCCTTCCTCTCCCTCTGTTGCACACGCCTCACCTCCCCAATCGTGGCGAGTAAAGCAGCAAGTCTTTTACGCAAGTGTCCTGTCCCCCCTCTTTGTGCTCGCCACTTTCCATTGGATCTCCGACATGCTCCCCCTCTCCATTTCCCTTTCGGCAAAGCTTTCCTTTCGTCCTGTGCGCCCGGGGAGATGTATGTGAGACTGCCAGATTGGTCCCCCCGCGGTTTTTCCTTTTTTCGTGTAAGGAACCTGTCCCGCGTCCCGCACCTACCTCCTTCAGTTTTTCCCCTTACCCTTCTCTTTAATACCCAGAAACCGACCCGTAGCGGGGGCCGCTTTTCACTTCTTCCTGATGGCCCCCCCCCCCCCCACTACACTTTGTTTTCCCCCCCGTTCAAACTCTTTTTCTCCCTGAAAATCAAGAAATAGGTGTGGTCCCCCTGCAACTTCTAAGAGGTGCTTCACTAACGTCTGCGCCTTTCTCTCTGGGACCAGTTCCAGAGTGATTACGTGTCCTGTGTCAGCCCAACAAGACCTCCTCCCGTTGATGAGCTCTTGTTCCCCTCCCCCCATGGGGTCCTGGCGGTGCTTTTTTACCCATTGTTTGCTTGCAGGGACCGTGTATCCCCCCACTCGTTTTATGTTTTTGGGCCCCAAAATCTCCTTGTTCGGATCATTTTGGTTCCCCTTCCTCCTCTTCCTTTCCGCTTGTTTCAGAGTCAGGAAGGTTTTTCCCAAGGAAAACCCCTGTCCCCCCGCAACAGCCGGAGTGGCGCGGTTCTATGCCCAGAGGGACCTCTCCCCGCTTTCTCTCAATAGAGGTTCTTTCCGGTACTTTCAACTCTCCCTGCGGAACCTCCAAAGAGCATTTCCCTTCTTTCCTCTATCCCTAGTGATTTTCCAATGTGGGCTGTATCTGCAGAGATTTCATTTCCCCGCCCATTCGATCTAAATATCTCTCTCCTTTTTAATGTTTATTCCTTTTCCGTGTCCTCGTTCTGTTTGACATTGTCCTTCGAGGGTTTTGCACCGCTCTTCCCTCCCTGACAATCCAGTAGTGGCACGGAGAAGCCAAAAGCCCCCTCATATCAGTGACCCCCCCTTTCGCCCACAAGGGTACAGTGTTCTGTTATCAAAACATCCCCTTCCGGTGGTTTTTCTTGTCCCAGTTTATTGTATACTCGTTTTATTCATCTTGGTTCTGGGCGAGGCCGAGCTCTCCTTTCTGCGACTATCGTTTGTCATTATTTTGGAGCCGAAGTTTTTGCTTCCCGGAATTCCCCTTTCTCGGGAGCCTTCCGCGGGTGTCTCAAAGTTGATGTGTATATTGCGGCGCCAGGAGTCTTTGTCTTGCGCTTTGATGGTAGATGAATGGCGACCATCGTTTGCCTGCTTTTCAGCCGAGACTTTGTCCCTCAGGAGTGCCTGTGGCTTCGTTATCTCCCCCTGTGCGTTGCCTTTTCTTTTCCTCTTGCTTTATATGCTTTTGATTTTTTCTGCTTGTGTTTTCTTTCCCCCCTCCGAGATCTTTTTGCGATTGTGCCGCGGGTCCGATTGAGAGATGTTCCGGCGTCTTCTATCATGCTTTCCAAACCGCGATCCTCCCTTCCCCCCCCGCTTGCTTTTCTTCTGTCTTGTCCTTGATTTCCTCTCGCCTGAGAAGTTTTGTGGCTTGAGCTTGCTTCTGAGGCCCCTAAGAAAGCTCTCCCATCAGCGTCCGGTTTCCTTTCGGGTACTTTTTACTTCACTGTTGCCTCACTTCGAACGGCACAGGTTTGGACATTTTTTCCACAACGGGTTTTTTTCTGGATTTTTCTTAGTTTTGTTAGAGTTGAGGAAGACCCTATGGGATCCCAAGACTTTACTTTTTTTTTCCCCTTCCTCGTTTTTGGAGAGATTCCCTCTGGTTCTCCCCCCCCCTCTTGCCAAGGTAACCCAACTACTGATTCCGCCCCTTAAGACGGACTCCGCCCGTTCTTTTTTTTCGTAAGTTTTCAAACAGGTTAGTCTCCCCTTTATTCTCCCCGTGAAGGCCAGAACAACCTTTACCCCTTAACGCTGATTTCGCTGCTTTTCTCTTTCATCCTCCTGCGATCACCCCAGCTATACTGCGAGCGTTCCCGTTTTGTCCCCGATACATATAAGCCACCGTCTCGTTTTCTTCTATTCGCGGTCTTATTTTCACGAAGTATTCATGACTTCCTCCCCCGTCCCCTTTCGCTGACGTTCCCTCCCCCCCCTTAAACGCATCGTCTCACGACGTCAATAAGACGACTCCGCCCCCCCCTAACGTCCGTTTCCTCGCTGGAACCGGTTCCCCCCCTGTCCGTTCCCTGGCCTCATGGAAGAAGCACTTCGTACTTCCTCACCCTCTCTCTGGGCCAATTTTCTTCAACCTTTCGCCCTCCTCGACCCCTCCCCCCAAAAGAGCCCGCCATAGAATTCGCCTGCTGTATCTCCCTCAACTTTGTTTCTAACCCCCCACTTCTGTTCTGGCAGGCCCTCTTTCCCCCCCATTGACTCCCCACAACTCTTTTTTCTCCCACACGTGCAAATTTCAAGTCTGTCTCTCCAGTCTCGATTTTGCGAAAAGTCCCGTATCATGTCACGACCCGCCCGAGTGCTTCGGACCTTTTTTTTTGGATTCCCCGAACTGACCTCCCCTCCCCCTCACCAAAATGGTTCCCTAAAAATCACATGATTTTCCCAAGTTTTTGCTACTTTTTGGTTCGCTCTGAATTTTTCATCCTTTTTTTCAAAAATTGTTTTTTCCGGTCTTTTAACTTCCCTTTTCACAATACTATTTTTCATCCCTTTCTCGAAGCCGCTAGCCTCTGATAGCATTCAAACTCTGGTTCTGAGAATTTCTGTCTTCTTCTCTCTCCTGGGTTGTGTTTTTTTGACTTTGGCCCTTCCCTATTCCTCTCTCGCCCCCATATCTGATCCTCCACTTTCGGAGATATTCCTGCGACCCCCTGCCTGGGAATATGTTTGGATTTGCCGAGGCGTCGACGATGTTTCAAGTATTGTTTTTTCCACTCTGTCTTTCATTTCCGTACATCTGGGCGCACCGCGCCCAGAGACATGGGCTGTTTACCTGTTTTCCTACCTTCCTCCTTTATCTGCAGACTCCATGTCGCAGCAAACCCCCCACAAGAATCCCTCCGCCGGCTTTTTATTTTGTCCCCATGACAACGGGCATTGGTAACCCAGGCTGCCGAGTAAAAACCAACCACCGCACCCTTCGCTGGCCCGGCTGCTGGCCAGATAAGAATATGAGGTTTATTGTGGATTTGTCTGTCCACATTTTCCCCCCCCCCGTTCCTTTTTTTCCCACAGTCGGACTGGCCCACGCGGACTTTAATGCTTTTACTAAGACTCTTGCTTTTCGCAACAAAAAATAGAGTTCACGGTTTCTTCTTTCCCCGTCTTCTCCTCCCCGACTGTAAAGGTTGGGTCCTTTTTTACCCTTCGTTGTCCAATCGCCCCCTGATACGGTCTTTGGCTTGTTTTCTCAAGAGAGTTGTAAAACCCCCCTTCCCCGGCGTGGCTTTTCTGGAATTTTTCACTGGTTACGACCGACAAGCGTTGTAGTGTTGAACGAATCTCTATTTTTCCACTCTAGTATCGTGAGACCAGGCTTGCGTCAATGCAGACGTTTCCTTCCCCTCCCCCCCCCCCCGGTGCAGTTTCTTCCTTTTCATCTGGGCAGGCGGGATTCCACGAACACCAAATTTCGCGTTTTGGGTTCCCCCCCTTCGGGTTCCCCTTAAGAGGAGGTATGTCGTTTTCTGACCGTTTCCTCTTTTTCCTTGCCCCCTTTTTTTTTTTTTTTTTTTTCGATTCCTTGCGGATCGGTGGTACAGATATAGTTGGCCCCTTCAAGTACCATTGGAGTAAGTTATCGCCTCCCTATGAAGGAGTTTCCTCGTGGTGTCCAAGCCCCCCCCCAATGCAATACTCTTCGTTGTTTTCCCTGGTCCTCCTAATATATAAACCTCCTTCTTTTGTCTCCTGGTATTTGTAGACCCTTCTTCTACCGGTCTTTCTTTTTCCCCTCCCCCACTTTTTTTCATTTTCCTTCGCTTTTTTCCGGAATCCCGCTGACTGGACCTTTCGTTGATCAGTTGGATCCGGCCCCTCCTTTTAATTTACCACCGTCCGACCTCGCCCTTTGAAAGCCCTCCAAAAAGCGAAGGAATCCCCCTCTTCTTCACCTTGAATTCATTTGCACGTTCGATTCCTGCCCCTGCTCCTATTCCTTGAGTACATCTTTTCCCTCCCAAGGCGTAGTCTGTAGTGTATAGTCTTGTTAACGGGCTTTTCGCGTCTTTTGCTGTACCGGTTTGATTTTATTTCACTTTCACCCCTGTGAATTCCTCCCCACCTCTTTCGATTCTATTCTCCCGTCCAAGTCGCCTTCCACGCCCCCAATACCACTCGCCTTGAAAATTAACAAAACGTCCCCTTTTTTTCCCCCGGTCCAATCTACTTGTGATTATCTGGGATATGAATCACATTCCTTCCCTCCTGACAGCTATTCCCCCCTTCCCCACAGTTGACTTCCCTGCCCCACCTTCTGCGTGTCTTTCAGTAATGTTTTTTTCCTGGTGAAGAGAGCCCGGTTTTTTCCTTTTCACTCCCCACCTAATAAAGAGCTGACGGCACGTTTCTTCTACCAATCGATGACCGTTCCCCAAGGGAACTCTTACGTTGGCCCAGACTACATTTCGAGTGAAACGCGTCGTCTCCCCCGTCCGAATCCTGAGGTACCCACTTTTTCTCATCCTACCAGGAGTCCATTCCCTGTTCTTTCTTATCCAGAAGTAATGAGGACACACAGGCCAGAGCGTAAGCCTGTCCTTTTGCTCCACAGCACATTTCTGGGTCTATCCCTTTTTCATCATTTCTTTTATATCCTCCGGGTTGTTTTTTTCTTTCTTACCCAGGCTAGCCACTTTATTGGAAAGTTTTTTCTCGACGTCCTTGCGTCTGATTTTCTTTCCTACAGCACATAGCCTGCACATTCCCTCATTCCTTTCCTCGGTATTTTTTTTTTTTTCCTTTACGTTGGTTTTTAGGGGTGCTGGCAGGGCTCCTCCTCCCTCTTGGCCTCTTTCAGTGGTCTCCCTTCACGTCTGATTCGTTTCCTCCTTTGGATTCGCACATCTTCACTCTACGTTGCCCGTTGGTGACTATTACAAACGTTTCGCTCTCTTCCTTTCCCCCCCCAAAACCCTTCGTTTTTCCCAGCCCTCCTGGTTGCTCCTTCAAATTGTGAATTTGCGGCTGCGTTTTTCCTTCAAGCCACACTCTTTTTTCTTGAGAAGATCAACTCTTTTTCCCCCGATTGAAGTTTTCGTTTTTCCTTGCGTCTGCTAGGATGATGCTTGACGGGAGTTATCTATTTTTTTCCTTTTAGGATGAAGATTCCTTTTTTCCCGTTCCAGTGTAATCTGACTCCCGTCCATTTCGACAGACGATGTGTTATTTCGTGTTCCCCCGTGTCCCCCTGGACGATGAGATCCCCCGCTTCTCATTGTGAAAGCTCCGTGCCGTCCCAATTTCCTGTAGTTTTATTTCCGGTGTTCTTTCCCGTTCCCCTTTCAAGCATTACCTGTTCCCCACCATAGTTTGCCTTCCTTCGTTTTTTTTTTTTGTTTTAGGTGTTGAACTTGGCGAGGGCGTTTTTTCCCCTTTCTCCTCTCCCGTTCCGGCAACTCTAACGATCCTCCTCACCCTTCTTGTCTCCTTAGCCCCCCAAAGAGATCTTTAACCTGAAGGGAAAGGCTTTTCCATCTTTTTCGCTTCCCAGATGGGAAGTCTTCACTATCCCCTCGATCCCCATCGTTTTTTCCTTCCCCCACTCGAGCCTTTCGTCGACGCTCTCTCATAGTGGGTTCTGCACACAATCGAGATTCTCTTCCCTTTCTCCGCGCGCTTGCATGACGGTTGTTCAGCAATCGACCTTTTCCCGTCGACTTCCCCTTGGCATGATAACAGCACACCCAGTTTTCCACTGCTCCCTGTTCCCCGTGAAAGCCATACAGTTGCCTCTTTCCTCAACGGCTTTTTCTCCCCCCCCTTCCCCCCTTTTTGTTTATTCGACACTCCTCACATTTTCAAATAAAGGCCTTTTCTTCTGCTTTGGCAGTGCCCTGCTTTCCCTCCCGGGGTCGCATTTCCCCCCTATCCCGTAGTTTCTGTTCCATGCGCCTTCGGTAGTAACGTGCGCTTCCGACCGCCAGAATTTCTTTACTGCCCTTCTCTTTCATCCCCGCCCCACAAGTCCTCGAGCGGGTGACGAATCTTATCCTTTTTCATCCGATTGCCAACCGTTACCATTCCCTGGATCTGTTAAAGCTGTTCCTAACAGGAAACTTTCCATAGGTTTCGGTTGTTCCCTTTAACCCCCCGCTCTGTGTGTCCCCCTGCCCAAGGTTTCCGCGTTTCGGGCCCAGAGAACGCGTTGTGTTGAGGGTCTCCATTCCCCAACTAAAGCCTTCAGGGCTTCTGTTTTACTTCCTCCCCGCCTTTCCCCGCGGTTCGTGTGGACAATGTGAAGAATTTTTCCCTACCCCCCTTTGTGTTGCCCCCCCACTAGATGACGGCGGACGGATCTCTTTGTTGGTTCGACTGGCCTGCAGAGAAACTCTGATTCAGTGATAAACCACACTGTCCCCAATTGTCGTAGGGCGCGTTTACTCCCAGCTGGGCCCAAGCGATGCTGATACTAAATTTGTCGCCTTTTTTTTCCCCCTGTTTTTTTAATGCGGCCATCCCACCGCTTTCCGCCTTTTACTCTCGGGGACCTCTTTCGAAAATCCTTGGGTTTTACGGGAACCTCTACTTTCCCAAAATGCAACGCCCTGATCCCTTCCCCCCCCTACCTTCTCTTTCATTCCAGACCTCTCCCTATTGCACTCGTCTCTCTGCTTCTGCGCCATTAAGTGCCTCCGCCGGTTGGCAAAGAGATGGACCCTCCCCCAACTTTCCTTCCCTTGTTTAAAGGGACTGACCTCCCCCTCCCCTTTCCGGGTTCTTCCCTTCCCCCCAGGTCGGACCCAGTTTCACCTCAGGGGAGGTACCCCCCTGCCTTTCGGGTGGCGTTCCAAGTTGGACTCCGTTCCGTCTTTTCTCGGGTTCTTTCCTGGATCGAAGGGGACTTCTTCTCACCTCCGATACTTGCAGTCGACTTTTCTGTGGTTGCCCCTTGCCTTTGGGAGCTTCCCCCTAAGTTTTTAGTTGAAGACTTCCCAATCTTCGGGTCCTCCTCCCTTTTTGGTTTAGTACCCCTTTTTTACGGGTCAACATTGCAGGCGACTGTTATTTTTGAGGGCGTTTGCTCTTTTCGCCTTCTTGCGACTATGGTGTTGTTTTTTTTTTGCCCTCCCCTTCGAGTTTTAGCCTTCCCGGGAAGGGTTTTCCCCCCCCCTTTGACTCCACTGCCCCTACGACGTTCGGTTCCAGGTTCCGAATCCCGGAAATTTTTTTTGTGCGTGTCGTAATCCGACGAGTGCGTTTCCGGCGTTACCCTCTTTCCAATAGTTTCCTTTTCTTTTTTTTTTTCTTTGCGTTGGCCTGTCGGCCGTACTGTCGCGTTTCCGCTTCACCGAACCCCCCCCTTTTATGAGATTTTAGACAGTTGAGAAGACCTCCTCTTGTCTTTCTTTTGCCGTGAGCCTTTATGAATCTCCAGCCTCCTCCCCCAGCTTCCCCCCGTTTCAGGTGAATTGTTTCTTACTCATGGTTACTTTCAATGCCCTGATCACTTTTTTTTCCCCTTTCTGGCCAAAAAGCCGCGGTTTCCGCCTACGGCTGGGCGGCGTTTTTGCGTCTTTGGTGAAGAACTCTTGTCCTCCAAGAAGTTATTCTTCTCTCTTTTAACTATGTCTTTTTTGTGAGATCCCTTTTGAGTCCTCCAGACTTGGCCAGTTTCACCCCCACCGAACGGCCGCCCCCCTTCCCGCCTGGTTGGAAAAGACGTGTTTCCCAGTTTTCTTTTCCACCTCACCGGTTCGTTCTCCTTTTGCCGGATTAAACGCCCACAATTCCCCTTCCCGTTTCCCGTCTTTCTTTTTTTCTCTTTCTGCTTCCTCCTGTTCCCACGCCCAGTAACCCGTATCTGTCGTTCTCAGTGTAGAGCAAGCTACTTTCTCATTTTGGTTTTCTTCTCTTCGGATTTAGGAAGCTGATCATGCCTCCGCTTTCCCCCTTTCTCTAACTCTCGCCCTCTTTCCGTTCGGTCCGTCTCCTTCTCTTAAATAAGTCCTGGACCTCAACCTTGAAAATCCTCCTTTTCGCCTTCTAAGAGATGTGTTTTGACGGGTCCAGTCCCAAGTCGTTTATAAGACGCCTTGTAGCCGATCAATTCGCGGTCGGCTAAATTTCAGATGTCCGGTCAAGGCCCCCTCTTTTCTCCCCCCCTCCTTCTCAAGAAAAATGCGCCCCGTCCCTTCCACGATTTTCCTCTTCCCGGTAGTAGCCCACTTGTCTACACCCGCTGACTTGATGCCGATCTTTTGACTCAGTTAATAAAAACTTCGGACTTTTTCCCCCCCTGCCCCGATCCGGCACGTCTTCGGTCTCCTCACCCCGTCACCTTTTCCTCTCCCCTTTCCCGAACAGCCGAGACCTGACCCCGAGTTCTTCCAATGCACTGGTCAAGCGCCCTGACACTGCTTTCCCAGGACCATCCCACCTGATGGGTTTTTGTGGTGACCTGTTTGTTTCCCAACTTCTTTTTTACCCTCTTCCTTTCTTTTATTTAATCCCCCACTTCGCTCATTGTCCGGGCTGGCAGATTTCGTGTACTCTCCGTTCATTTTCATTCGCGTTTAGACGATTTTGAGAAGCACATTTCTTTGTACCCTTCTCCCCTGAGTGAGGACGTAGGTTTTCCCTCTGGCGGGATTTTGTGCCGTCTTTCTTTCGCCGAGAAAACATTTATTTCCCCACTCCTTTCTATTACCGATTATCCGTCCCGTGAATCTTGGGGGCGTTTCTCGTCTGAGACACCTTAATCTCTTTCGCCAGAACCTTGTCTGTCCTTTTCCCCTTCTTGGCAGATAAACTTTGAGGACATGGCTGGAGACCCTTGGTTTATCCTCTCCTTAAGCCTTCTCTCTGCTGTTCCTCCCCCCCCCACAATGACCCCCTGTTTCCGTTATCCACCCGCTTAGGATTGTCAACCGGTCTGCCCTCGTCACCCCCCCCCCCCCTTTCACCACTTCCCCCTTCTTTGCTTCTGGCTCCCCCGCTTACCACCTGAAGGCGTCGTTGGTCTTTGACCCGGGCCCAGTAATCAACTCGATGCCCCCGTCTTACGCTTCAGCATGGTGCGGGTCACGATTTTTCTTGTCTTTTTCACCGACCCCCCCCCTTTTCTTTCTTCCTGTTTATGGAGTGCCCACAGCTTCGGCAACCGCCTGGTAAGTTTTTTCCATCGTATATAACAGGGACTGTCCCCCCCCTCCGGATTCCGTGGCCCTTTCTCCCCCCCAGTCTGTTTCATGGTCAAATAACTGTGGTTGGACGTCTTCTTTTTTTCTCCCCAGAAATTCCCTCAGTGTCAGCCTCCCTGTCGATAGTTTGTGAACGTTCCGTTCCTTTCTCCCCCAGCTCCTATGAACGCAGGTCGTACCAGAGGTGGCACTTTTTTCTTGTCTTTGAGTATAGGTACGAACACAAACTGGGCGAGTTTTTCTTGACCGCCGGTCTGACTGGCAACTGTATTTCCCAACCCCTTTGAGAGTTTACAGCCCCCCCCCCCCCCCTTTTCATGGTTAGCGGTCACCCTGAGGATTTTTCGTAAAGGACGCGATTCGCGTCCCTTGTTTTCCGGTACGCTCTCCGGTCTAGCTAGCGGCCGTGTTTGTAACACTCTGTACATTCCTCTCCGTGCGCACCAGGTGTCGATCCTGGTCCCCAAACTTATTCTTTTTTTTCTAGGCCTATAAATTGCCAGCCTGTCTTCAAGCTTGGATCGATTTGGCACCCACTTCGTTCCTTCCCCCTGGCAGCGCCTTCTCTTTGCCCTGTCCTCCCGCGAAATTCCCTTCGTGGATCATGTTCTCTTCACGGGCGCTTTTACTTCCCGAACCTCCTAAGCAATTTTCCGACCTGCCCTCCCCCCAAGCAAGCCGTCCCTTCACCGTATGTGGCGGACCAATGCTAACGGGCAACGCGAACAAAAGCTTTCTCCTTCCCAATGCGCCGTCCCTTGAATAATGCGGATTTCGTCGGACTTTCTCTTCCATTTGCACCCCTTTCTTTCCGCCCCTGCGTCCCTTTTTTTTTGAAATTCGCCGGCTTTTCCCTTTTGTCCCTTTTCCTTTGAAAAGGTCCTCCTCCCTCTTTTCCTTCCCCTATCCCCTTGAGAAATTTTTCCCTCCCCTTCTTCCCTCCCCCTTTCCCCCTTGCATACCCCCCTTTTCTGGCCCCCCGTTCCATCGAAACGCTGTTATCCGGGTGTTGTGTGAAATCTCGCCTCCTCCGTTCGAAAAGAGTGAATTTCCCTTGTTCAACTTATGGGCTCTTTTTTCCGAATGGAGGTTTTTTCCACAGGGGACTCCCATCCCTTTTGATTGACTTCCCCCTTTACTTCAGAGATCTGCGTGAGAGGTTGCATCCTACAAGTCTTCTTCCCCCCAGGAGCGGACATCTCAGTTTTCCTTCCCCCCTCCCGACCGACCTAGGAAAGACCTTTCCTCTGTAAGCAACGCATGCCCCCTCGAGTTTCACAACTTTCTGCTCTTACCCCGGAGTACCATTCTGGGATTTCTCCTCTTTTGCTGACGCGGCACTTAAACTGCGTCATGCCCCCCTGCCTATCAAAGAATTGTTCCTCCCCTTTTTTTCGTTCTATCATTT